>Ga0315289_10000164_pt1 | contig 106067 bp, 132 predicted proteins | sample YL17G11_40_MG_FD_203452 | JGI IMG/M metagenome (GOLD analysis project Ga0315289, IMG submission 203452) | Sediment microbial communities from Yellowstone Lake, YNP, Wyoming, USA - YL17G11_40 | ecosystem: Environmental > Aquatic > Freshwater > Lake > Sediment | place: USA: Wyoming | collected... | reverse complement strand
AAAAACCGGATATGGGCAAAATTTCTCATTAATGTATCTGCCAACAGGCACAGACAAGCAAATAACAGCATTCTCTCCATCGACTTTAGCTTTCGGCAATCCGATAACGGCTCAGTCAACGGTACTATCAACAAAGGTTAATACGATAGCGATGATAAGAACACCGAACTCAAATTTCAACAATGCACAGGCATTGTTTACCGATGCAAATTTCGGCAAAACGGCCGGTCACTGGAACGTGTCCTATGCTGGAGCATTGGGCAATCCCGGCACAGCAGTGGTATCGGGATTAGCTTTAGATGGGCTTCCAACTAGCGGCATACAATTAGCGCTTAGCAACAATGGTACCAGAGTATTTTTGATGGGAACTGATGCAGCTGCCGGCGTAATTGCACAAGGCCACGCCAGAGAGTGTGTCGTATCAACGCCTAATGTGATACCCTGTGCTGGAGCAGATGACATCAATTTCAAAGGCTTAACAGGATTAACCACTTGGACTTTATGGGCAGGCTTGGTTGACGAAGGCTCATTTGACCCGATTGCAGCAGCTTCAGACACAGATAACAATGCGATATACTTTATTCTGGTTGGAGCAGTAGCTGCGGCACAGCCGTATCAAGTAGCTGTGGCAAAATGGGATACAACTGCAAACTCGCTGTCAATAGTAAGCGCTCCAGTGAATACGCCATATATTGCTGGCGCGACGATGTCTATCGTTGGTATCGGTTATGACCCGGATGGCAGTATGCTGTACGCATTTAATGCTGCGGCAGGTTTGCCAATGTTATTAGCCGCGCAACTTTCTAGAGATGGGGATTCGATTTTAAGTGTCTCCCCAGTGTTTAGCGTAACAAGCGCTGCACTTTTCACAAATGCAGCCGGCGGAGTAACAGTAATGCCAACAGGCGGACACCCAGGAATGGTTTTCAATAACTGAAAACTATTCTTTCTTTTTTATTTTAATTTGCTAAACCAAGTAGTTTTTCAGAAATTCTGCTTTCAGCGCCGTGTTTTTTGTATAAATCTATTGCTTTAGTGGCACATTTTTTTCTTGCTTCTTCATCGCCTTTAGCTTTGTACATGGCAGCCATTTCTTCGTAAGTACAAGCTTCTTCAATTGATAAATTCAATTTGTGTTCTAATTCCAAGCTTTTGTTGAAATATTCCTCTGAGGCGGACCAGTTTTTCATATACTCGTGCGTAACCCCTAAATTCATATAAACCAAACTTAACCCGCGCTCGCTATTGATTTTTTGGAACAACTTTTCAGCTTGCTTTAGGTATTGTGCACTTTTTTCATATTCTCCAAGGTCCATGCAACAACCAAGACCCAATAATGAACGAGCCATTCCAGCAACATCTCCAATTTTTTGGGTTATATCAAACTCTTTTTGTGCAAACTCAACTGTTTTCTCGTATTGGTTTTTGCTGGCATAAGCAGCACAGATGTGGTGATATGCTAAGCTCAAATTTGTCAAATCACTAATTTCTTCAAAACCTTTTGCTGCATTTTGAAAGAACTCTAAGGACTTGTCATATTGGCCTGTTTCATGATAAACAGTGCCCGAGCCATCCTGCGCTAAAGCGGTTCTGCGTTTATCTTCAAGCTTTTGTGCGAGCTCAAGAGCTTCGGAATAATTTGATGTAGATTTTTCAAACATCCCCTGTAACATGTAAATTCTGCCTAACACGCAGTGGCTGTCTACGGAAAGTTCGTTGTGTTTTACTTTTTCAGAAATTTCTATGGCTTGTTCAAGATTGCGGATTGCAGGCAACCAATCTGATTTCTGCATTAAAATCTCGCCCATATTTTTATGGCCTTCCGCGGCTTTTCTTTCATCTCCAAGAGTTTGTGCGAGAGTTATCAATTGTTTATTAAATTCTGCAGATTCCGCCCACTTGCCAGCAATGTAGTTTAATTGCTGCAGTTCATCAAGGACAGAAAGTTTTTGTTTTTGGTTTTCGAGTTTTTGCTCATCAGAAAGAATTGTTTCTAATGTTTCCAGGAACTTCAGACTGTTTTCAAAAAGCTTTGCGGCTTCTTCGTGCGCGTATTTTTGTTTTGTTTGCCTTCCAGCTTCAGAATTAAATCGAACCGCTTTCTGCAAAATTGGCAAGTCTTCTTCGATATCTATCGGCTGTTCCAAGGCATTAGCTATGTTTGCGTAATGCCAGGCAAGAGTTGCAAATTGTTCGGAAAGATTTTGCTGATAAAGACCTTCGATAGCTTTTGCGATTGAAAGATGCAGCGCTCTTTTGCTTGCAGGCTCCAGACCCGAATAAACAACGTTGCGGACGCTTGTCTGGTCAAAGACGTAATTTCCATTCTTGCGGTTTAAAATGTTAGTTTGGAGTAAATGTTCTAGATGCTCTCCAAGGGTTTCGTCATCTAGCTTCAGTGCTTTTTTAAGAATTTTAGGATTGATTTCCGGACCGAATGCAGATGCGTATTTCAAAGTTTTGTATGTGGCTGCGTCTAAACCAGAAAGTCTTTGCTGGATTATATCTTTAATTGAATTAGGAATTGAAATTTTTTCTAGATTTACGTTTGCCCACCAGTCCTGGTTTTGTTTGATTATGTTTTGTTGCTCAAGCAAACGCAAGGTTTCTACGACGTAAAGCGGGTCGCCTTCTGTTTTCGAATAAAGCTGCTTTGCAAACTCTTCCACGAGTTCAGGTTTTAGGCCGTATTTTGCTGAAACAATTGTTTGTACATTTTCCAGAGTCAACGTTTTCAAATTAACTTCCCGGTATAGATTTTCGCGCGACATATTTGCAAGTGTGTCGTTCAGGGTTGCACTTTCCTGTGGACTGAACGTTCCAAGGATTGCTATTTTTGAGTCTTTGATATTTCTGGACAGGTAATGGAATAACTGCAAAGTGGAAGGGTCTGCAAGATGCATGTCATCGATATACACTAAAATTGGCTTTTCGTTAGCTTTAGTTTTAAGACCTTCTGTAACACGGTCTATTATCTTGTCTTTCTCGTTTTTAAGATTAGAACTGTTAAATTCGCCCTTGTATTTTTCCACCAAACCAGCAAGAGGCGCAGAAAGGTTTACGAGGCCGTCTTTGTTTCCATCCCACATTTCAAGTTTGGGATTCTGTTTTTCCAATTCTGTGACAATGTTCTTTACATCTTCGCACAGGTTTTTTGATATGCCATTTTTGATGGCAGCAACAACATAGCAGTTCTTGCCCTGTTCGATAACAAGGTCGAGGTCTCTGAATTTCAATTGACTGAGGTCGCCTTTGCCATAGGATTCGCGGGCAAAATCCCTGATCGCTTGTAACATGCCCGATACTAGTTCAGGATCTGGACTGGAACTGTCCTGGGATTGTGCAGTTTCTATGCACCTACCATCTTTGTAAACTATTGACACAGTCTCTATTTTTGGGCTTTCAGGCGATAAAAGATGCTCTAAGCCCGCAGACTTGAGTATTTTAACAAATGGTTGAAAAGGTACAGATGACTCGGGCAAACATTTTCCTGTCAAAACCTGATAATTAGAATTGGTGGCATAATCAGCTACAACCGCTTCACCCAAAGAGGTTTTGCCGATACCTGGCTTGCCTGAAATAAGTATTGCAGAACCAGCGCCGGTCGAGACTTTATCTATGGTTTCCTTTAGTTTTGAAAGTTCTTTTTCTCGACCAACTACGGCATTTATCATAGTATTATTTGCAATATTGAATATTTATAAAGCTTTTGCGAGGCGTAGATTTTAAATAAGAGCTATAGTAACTGGTCGTAATGAAAAAATTTGGCCTGTTCCTGCTTTTATTATTTCTAGCGATAGCACTACCGCGCGTTGTTTTAGCAACAGTGGCAATTACGCCAGGCGCACAGAGCGTGCCTTATCAACCTGGGACAAGTTATGAATTATCTTTCTTGGTACAGGGCGCCCCCGGACAGGAGTTTGTTTTAAGCGCGAGTGGAGAGCTTGGAGCTTTTCTCGAGCTTCCATCGAATTCTGTTACCATGAATGCAAACGGAGCTGCCACTCTGCACGTCGTATTTACAGTGCCGGAAATAGATGCTCCGGGAACGCACTCTGCAAATTTGTTGGTATCCGAGAAACCAGGAGAAAGGCTTTTTGGAAGGCCATCGGGAAATGTCCAGGCCTACGCAGCAGTTAGCTCGCCGATAAATGTCTTTGTGCCTTGCCCTGACAAATGCGCAGATATGAGTTTTAGTGCGAGCGATGCAGATCTGGGGAAGCCGGCGTTTTTCACTATTAGCTTTGTAAATACAGGTAGCAAGGACATCCTTGCTGCAGATGGGCAAGTGCAAGTTTATGACCCGCAAAACAATGTGGTCGCATCAATACCATTAACACCAGTGCAGAATATTGCCCCGGGCGCGTCTGCAAGTCTTGGTTCAGAATGGCAAACTGAGGGCACTCTTGGTGCATACACAGCAAAAGCAATAGTGAATTTTGATGAGCAGTCAAGAGACTTGCAAGACACATTCAAAGTTGGAGATTTGCTCATAGATATCAGCAGCTTTTCTCCAGCGCAATTCTATGTTGGCGACATCACGCCTACGTACATAGGTATTCAGAGTCAATGGGGACAGGCAATAAATAGCGTTTACGCTTTGGTTGAAATTAAAGATTCTGATAACAATACGCTTGTTAATGCTGAGACTCCGACATTGCCAAGCATTGATGCTTGGGGTTATAATAATTTGAATACATTCCTGAATTTCGGTGAAATGCGCGTAGGAAATTACACCGCAAAAGTCACACTTTTTTATGAAGGCGAGACAAATGAAAAAGATTTCCCAATAACAGTTGAAAACAAACCTGCACAAGTTGCAGCTGAGAAGAAGTTCACAGTTGATGTGAGTATCGTAGCAATAGTTTTATTAATATCTGCGATTGTTGCACTCGTATATGCTTACAAAAGAAAAAAAGCACGAACATCCAAGTACTAAAAAAACAAAGTTTCTTCTCGCAATTTTATTTATAATTGTCGCAATATCTGTGTTATTTGCGGCTAAATTTATTTTTGAGAAACCAAGAAGTGTGACAGATTATCCTATGGAGATTCATGTTGTCACAGAACCGAATGAAATTGGTGTTGATGCAGGACCCAAATTAAATTTTGGCTGGATTAGTCCAGGCTCTTCTGCCGTAAGATATATTGATATTGGAAATGACAAGCAGAATGCAAGAGTCAAGCTAAGCGCGACAGGAGATTTCGCTGACTGGATTAGCGTTTCAAAAAATAATTTTTTGATACGAACCGGAGAACAAGAAGAAATTGCATTGACTGCTGCAGTGCCTGCTGGTGCAGCAGCCGGAAATTACACAGCTAACCTTCGCATAGAATTTTTCAACAGTCTCTTTTAGTGAAACGTTTAAGAATCAAAATCCGAACATAGACGTATTTCTGCAGTAATGCAACAATAATAATATTTATATATCCCCCAATCTCTAAATCTATCATCTAAATCTGCCTAACGGCAGAAATAGGAGGTAATAATGGCAGAAAAATTGAACAAAGTTGCACTATTCATAGTGCTTCTCATAGTGATTGCATTGATTTTTGGACAATTAGGGATTACAAAACAAACGCCAAGTGCGCAGGCAAGTTTGACAGTTGGTACAAACCACGCACCCAGCGCAAAAGCATCGTTAACGATATTCAAGACAGCACCAGTGTTTTACGGACCGCTGAGCTCAGGGTATGCAATGTTGACAGTGAAGCCACAAGTATAAAAAATAAAAAATGAAAAACAAATTTTTGATTGGAACAGTGGCTTTTGTTGCTGTGCTTGCTGCGATTGGTATTTTGACATTTTCTTTTTCAATGACACCAGTCCTTGCAAACGACACACAATACGGCAACAACACGCTAATAATAGGTTGTACAGTAGCAATAAGCCTACCTGATAACTCGAGTAGCGGTGGAAACGGTTCTGAAGACCAAGAGGCTTTTGATAACTCGTGGTTAGCAGCAGTTTACTCAAGCGATTATACTACCACTTTAGGTAACCTTAACTGGCAGCCAGCTTTACCTGGAAATCCACCAGGCACGCCTGACTCAATGACAGTTCAAAACGTAGGCAATGATTGGGTAAGGATACAAGTTGCATTATTGTCGGACAACGGTATTGCTCACCCCACAAATTCGTTTACGGGGACTGAATATGGGGTTTTTGCCCTTAATGCATACGGCAATCCGGGCACCAGTTGCGCAGGAGCAGGTTCGGTATTTAATTTTACGAACATGGGCGTAGCCCCAGGACCTTCCCTAACGATGTGTCCAGCGCTTGACTGGCACCCTGGCACAAACCAGCTTGTGATAAATGACAGGTGGACATTTGGTACAGTAACCGCAGATACATACAATTTCTTCTTGCGGATTACAGCAACCGATGTAAATTGTATCGCTCCACCAGTAATTCCAGTAGCTACCTTGGTTTTAACAACAGATACGGGTACGATATTGGCAGCTGCAAGCAACGAAAATAATTTCCAGCCTGTCGAGCCAGGTACGATTGCAACGCTTACTGGGCCTATCCTACCAGCAGGAAACCTAATAGATGTAGCAACCTTGGCTGATAACATATCCTTGCCTTTAACCTATACGGTAGTTGGGCAGGATGCAGGTCAAAATGCCAGCTATTTGTACACACCAGGGTTTGACGTTGTAACGCAAACCTTTTTCCCGGACTCAAATGGACCAGTAATTTTGACTAATGTGCTACCTGGAGATACACCAGCGGCAGTGGCTTCAGACAACGGTGATTTCGGAGCTAGCGGTACGGGCAAAGTATTCCTAGTTATGGCGGGAGCGGCACCTAATACTTGGAACCTATATAGATATACGGCAATTAATCCGTCATCGAACACAGCAACACCAGTTTCCAGCCCGACAGCAATAAGTGGAATACCAAACGGTGCAACTGTGATAGGATTTGGATATAGTGCAGCTGATGCGCCAGACGGAGTTTTGAGCTATACGCTCGGCGGTCTGTCGTACGTAGGAATCCTAACAAATGTGCTATCAGGCTCACCAGCACTGACTAATACATACGTATCTCAAGTTCCAGTGAATGGTCTAGCACCAGATTGGGACGGAATGGTACTTGGATTGACAGCGGCAGGGGCCAACACAGCATACGTTGAAGCACAACCTTTATCGGGATTTGCAGCAACCGATATGTACATTGTTACGAGCATAGGACCAATTGATTCCATCGGTGGCAATCCACTTGGATTAGACTGGCTACAACGACCACCAGGTGCGTAAACTTTTCTTTTTTTCTTTTTTCTTTTTTATTAATAAAATGAGTTAGATGTGATTTGAAATGCGAAAAATTCTGCTAATCTGCCTTTTGTTTTTTGTTATCTTAGGCACGGCGAAGGCAGCAGGATACGCAGTTTATCCCGCCAGTATAAATGTAGCCTATACTCCTGGGCAGACTTATGAATTGGGCTTTCATGTTTCAGGCGATTCCGGCTACGAAATAGTAAATGTAGTAAAAGACGGCACATTTGTGGATAATATCGAATTGGAGCAGGACCAATTAGCAATAACTAAAGACGGCGCTGATTTAAAGTTCAGATTTACAGTGCCAGAAGTGTCTGAGCCAGGCGAGTACGAAACCTACGTAGGGATAGAGCAGCTTGCTCCGGAAACTCTTTATGGTCGAGTATCGGTGCTTGCACTTTTGAGGGTTTTTGGTGTGATACGCGTGACCGTTCCCTGCGAAGGTAAATGTGCAAAACTCGAATTATTAACAAAAGATGTTGAAGTTGGACAGAAGGCATATTTCCAGGTAAGGTTTACAAACACAGGAAAAGAAATAATATCGAATGCGGAAGGGGATGTGAGAATAGGTGACTCCTATATTGTGCCATTGACGAGCATTTCAAACATAGTTGCTGACCAGACACAGATAATGTACGCGGAACTGGATACGGCAAATGCCACTCCGGGAAGATATATGGCCAAAGCAACAGTAAATTTTGATGGCAATACAAAATCAGTTTCAAGAGATTTTAGAATAGGAAAGTTTGCATTAGAATTTGTAAATATAGGCGCTCCCGATGTCGTTCAAAACCAGACAGCACAAATAAATGTCCTGTTAAGAAGCACATGGAACGAGCCGATAAGCGATGTTTTTGCCGAGATTTTTGTGTACGATGCTGCAGGCACGAGAATAAGCCAAAGCAGTACACCAAGCGCAACAATAGATGCCTGGTCTGATGCCACTTTAATCAGTTATTGGGATACAAAAAATGTTCCTTTAGGAAATTATACAATAAGGGCAAATGTGCACTATGCAGATCAGATAGTAAGCGGGGAAGGTAAAATCAAGGTAGTTGAAGCAAAACCGGGCTTGGTTGAAACTCCTCTGGCAACAACTATCGCGATAGTTTTATTAATAATGATGCTCGTCTTGTTCGCACTTGTAGTTAAGAAAAAACAGAAGCGAAGATGGTGAAAAAGAATAAAAATATTGCAGTTTTTGCAGTCGTTATTGTTTGCGCAATCCTAGTATTCTCTTTGATAGGAACTTATCCAATCTTTCTTAAAGAGGAAAGTTATCCTGTGGATATATCAACAGGCAATGATGTGGGCTTTAACATGGCCAAAGACAAAATACATTTCGGAGTTATTAGTCCGGGCGCTTATTCCGAAAGGGACTTTCAATTATACAATAGTGCGGGCTATAAGGTAAAAGCAGAGCTGGGTTGCGAAGGGGATATATGTAGTTTTGTTTATTATGAAAAAAACGGTGTTTTAATGGATGCAAACTCAAACTCGACAGTTCATATTACTGTCCGCCCGCCAGCAAACATAGAATTAAATAAGACGTTTGAGGGAAACCTGAGTGTAAAGTTGTATAAGCGTTTATTTTAAATAGCAGTTATATTTAGCAATATAGCATAACAAGAGTTTTAAACTTCAAAACATCTTATAAAAATATGCAAAAATGGCCACTTTTGCTGTTACTTCTAACTCTCGTAGGGAGTGCGTTAGCAAATGTTGGAATAGGGCCAGCACAAACCGATTTGAGCTTTGACAGCACGTCAGGCTCGCAAACCATAACATTATATGCAATCAATTTAGGCAATGCGCAGACAAGAGCACAGATGTCTGCGGATGGCGACCTAGCGAGTTATGTAACATTTGACAGCATAAATTTTCTTTTGGGGGCGGGAGAAACAAAGCCCGTTAAGGCAATAATTGACATACCAGGAAATTATGCAAATGGAACTTACGAAGTTTATATTAATATCGCTGAAATACCCGTGGAAGAAACAGGCACCGGCTATTCGGTTCAAAGCATTTCTTCATCCATAGTAAATGTAAATAAAATTACGGGTGCTGCAGTCGTACAACAGCAGCAAAATCAAACAGTAGTTCAAACACAAACCGCGGGAGCTCAAAATCAGACGAATACAACTCAAATTCCCGAAGGCTTTGTGATACTTCCTCCAACACCAAGAAGTCCGTTTGAAAAATTCACAGGCTCATTTGCAAGCTTCTTCTCCCCGCTTACAATTAGACTTAGTCAGCTAAGCGGCACGCAATGGCTCATCATAGGGCTTTTTGCGATGGTTATGGTCTTGCTTGTTGTTTACCTAAAAGAGCCATCAGCGGTACGACCACAGCAACCGCAGCTGTTCGCGTATCAGCCACAGCCGCCGCGTTACTATCCGCCGCCAAATTATTATCCGCAGCAGCCAAGGAATGATCAGCAGTACTACAGGTATGGAAAATGAAGAGAATATTGATTGTTGCCATTCTAATAATAGTGATATTGAATTTTATGAGTTTTAACAAACCGGAAATTACTGGATACACAACCAACACAGGCGGGGTTGCATCACTCACAGTTCTGAAGACAAGACCTCCCTGTTCTTTTGACCTGCTACCTCAGTGGAATTTTATTTCCATCTGCGCTGATGCATACAACACATCTGTCGTAAGCATGACTTCTGATTTTTCAAGCAAATATCAATACATTCTACGCTGGAATGATACAATGCAGGCGTATGAAGTATATTCAATTTATGCAATTTACAAACCATTTATAGATTTCAACAACAATGAGAGCTATTTCTTTTACATGACAGATTCTGCTCAGTGGGATATCAACGGCACGCTGAGAGGAGATCTCGCCCTGCCGCTAATCAATCAGGAGAACGCGCCAGCTTATCCTTACGAACTTACTGGAAATGTGAGCAGATACTTGGTAACAATAGATGGGAAATATGAATACATGATGAAATGGGATGCAACGACGCAGTCATATTCGCTGTGGAGTATTTATGCGATTTACAAGCCGTTTAACCAAATATTTAAAGGCGAGGGCCAGTTTATTTATGTTAACGATACTTCGGCCCTGTTATCATACAACAGGACTTTTGTAACAAGCTAAAATGGCCATGATATCAAAAAAATTGCTGATAGTTCTGATTTTGCTAGTTGGATTTTGCTCGATAATAGGCGCTGGAGCAGTGGCTCCTGGTCCGCCAGGCTGCAACCAGCCAACTGTTGTAAACGGCTATGTTTACTGGGCAAACTGGTCTGTTGTTCCCAGCGCTAATGTTTCTGTGACAACAACAGCAACAACCTGCAATTCCTGGTCGGACATAACCGAAATAACTGGATATTATGCGATTCCGGGCATGGATATTAACAGCAGAACTGTTTCTGCTAGGGCAGTACAGGGCATTTACGACGGAGTAAATTCTACTTTTCAATTAGGCAATGTTTGCTGGCTAAACATAGTGATGCGGCCAAGACCGCCAATACCAGTTCATGTGGCAGACAGGCACAATGGCACTAATGTGCAGTTTGCATGGACGTCTGGTGTAGATGGTTCGACACCACCAATAACTTATGATCAATTCAGAATTGATGGAGGTTATAGCAATGCAACGTCTCCAAAATATCTAAATCTCACATTTGGAAGTTATGCATGGCACATCATAACCTGCAACCCTGTTGTTTGTTCAGAAGAAGCAGCAGACTTTTTTTCAATTGTAAATACGCCACCAAGCGAGCCAATACTCGTTGACTTGAATTTTACTAATGCAACTTCCACAGATTTAAACTGGACGTCAGGCACAGATAATGATACTTTACCTGATGATGCAGTAACAGATTACTGGCAATTGTCAGACACATCAGATTTCTCAAGCATAGTCGATTCTGGCTCAACACCAACAACAGACGGAGCATCACAATCTACTACGGTCAGTTTAACGAGTTTCACTCATTATTTCTGGCGCGTCAGAACTTGCGATGATACTGGAGCGCCAAATAATTGCTCATCATGGGCGCAGGATGACTTCTTTACATACGCCTGTCCAACTTGCCCTGTTTGCCCAAGCGGCGGCGGAGGAGCGTGCACTTCTCTGATATGCCTAGGAAATTTTGTAGCGCCCGCCGTTGTTGAAGGCGTACCAGGAGAAACAGCAACCTTCGATGTTACATTCACAAATAGCAGGACAACAGTAGCAAATCCAGTAGCAAAACTTGAAAATATGCCTTATGAATACAGCATAGACTCGCCAAACATAAATTCAATCGGGCCCGGGCAAACAGTCACGTATACCGTTAAGATATATGTGCCTAGCGGAGCAGCAAATTACTACGGTTCTAATTTTGTAATAACATCATCAAGCGATTGCAAATTTGAAAAAAGCTTTGTATTATTTATGTCAGTTAAAGAAATAACTAAAATAGACATTAGTGCTGAGCCAAAGACGTGCGAGTTTAGTGACTCAGAAAGTCAGACATGTGGTTGTCCAAAATATGTCAGTTATGTAAAGCCCTACGAGTTATCTGACTACATAGCTGAAATTAAAAACACAGGAACAGCAGATTTGAAAGATTTGACTTTTGAATTAGCTGTTCCGGAAGGTTGGCAGGCAGAAGGAACACGGACTCTGAGCAGTCTAAATGCTGGAGAAAGTGCAGAAGTTACTTGGAGGGTCATACCTCCTCTGATTTTAGAGGACACAACAGGAACTTTCAAAGTAACTGCGAAGGCAAACGGCGCAGTAATAGCAACAGAAGATTTCAGTGTGCCTTTAAGGGTGCCTGACTTTGAAGTTATTTTAGAACCAAGTTTAGCGCCAGATTTCAAAAACAAATCCGAGATTAACGTAATAACGATAATAAATAACAAGAAGAGTGCTGCAACATTGGAAAAACCAAGCGTTGAGTATAACATAAACGTATGTGATAAACCAGAGACAAAGATTCTGGATTTATTTGAATTCGAAGACGTGGCGCCAGGCCAGGCCTTTGTCTTTAACAAGACATATTCACTACCAGAAAATCTTGGCGAAGGAATATATAGCGTGCATGGCGTACTCTATAGCAAGGGCAACTTTGCAGACCAGAGCCTCAGAACCTTAGATTTGAGCGAAAGGGTGCCCGTCCATAAGGTATTCGCAATAAACACAGCCGTATCCATTGCAGTAACCTTAGTGGTTATTGTAGGTATTGCAATAGCCTATTATTTGATAAGATTCAGGAAAAAAGAAAATGGTGTTCGTGTTCGGGTTTGATGTGCCGGTAATTGAGATTTTGCTGGTTTCAACAGTAGTTATTCTGATAACGTTAGTATTTTTGGCTTATTACATAAGGCGAATACTTCAAAGCATCAAGAATTTGGAGAAACACCTTGGCGCACACGTCGAGAAAGACAAGCCAAACTTCATTCGCATTGAAAAGTATGTGAGAGAGCACCTTGGTAAAGGTTTAAGCGAAAAGAAAATACGCGAACACTTGCAAAGCCAAGGTTGGGAAAACCTCATCATTAATGAAGTTTTCAATAAAATAAAGGAAGAATCAAGGTTAAGGCGTTAATCTATCAGGATCTCTTGGGAAGTACAGCTCCTTTTCTTTGAAGATATGGAGCCAGTAATTGAAAAGATAAAGAAGAGTTTAGGTTTGTAAATAGTTATCAAGAAATTCTTCAGGCGTTACAATTTTAATGCTACCATACATGCGCAAATCTGTCAGGTGCTTGTCGTTACTGATAATAAAGCTTGCTTGGCCCTCTATTGCGGCTTCAAGAATTTTGTTGTCATCGGGGTCGGTTTTCAAAACGTCTAGTTTTACTTTAGGTGCCACTAATTTGGCCTTGAGTAAAATCTTGCGTACGGCAGCAGCAATCGCTAATTGTTGAAGCGTTTCAATTTTCTCTAGAATTTCATTGCTGTGCACTATTTTGTCGTATTCAGTCAAAATTTCCTTCGACAAAATAAGTTCAAATTTACCTTCATCTATTAGTTGCATTATTTTGTATGATGCGCCGCTCCAAAAAGTGCCGGATATAAGGACGTTGGTATCCAGAACGATTCTCATTTCATCTTTCTGGTTTTATGCACTAGATCCACAACGCCTTCTTCAGCAATTTTTTTCTTGGCTTCTTGCAAGGGTTTTGTGATTTCTTTCCAAGACAATTCGCTGACTTTTTTCACGAGCAAAGTGTCATCTTCAAGCACAAAAAGGATTTTTTCGCCTTCTCTCAAGCCCATCTTATCCCTGATGTCTGTGGGTATAGCTACCTGCCCTCGCGCACTTACTGTTCCTATGTCTATAGTTTTAGTCATATCTTGAAAATAAGACAAATCTTGTATTTAAGCTTTGTGGTCGGATCAAGGCGTTAATCTTTCAGTATCTCTCGGGAACAAAACTGCTTCCCTGATATTTGACAAGTTAAGTATGAACTGTGTTAATCTGTCTAAACCCATACCTAGCCCGCCATGGGTAAAGTTTATATATTTGGAAAAAGTGCTAATTAAATGCGAGAGAAAGAAATTAAAGAACTTTATTTAGCAGGCGACTCTACAGTCTCGTTGGCTAAAAAATTTGGTTCAGACTCTAAAACAATTTGGCAAATTTTAAAGGACGCAAGCGTTAAGATGCGCTCCCAGAGTGACTCTGTAAAGTTAGCTTTAGAAAAAGGGAGATTAATTGTTCGTCAACATAACATACCAAATAAGGGTTTAACAATTGAGAAAGCATATCTATTAGGCATACTTTGTGGGGATGGGTGGATTTGGTGTAACAAGTGTCCACCGCACCAAACATATCAATTTGGTTTACAAACAGTTGATGAAGATTTTATAGATGAGTTTAGAAGATGCGTTTACAAAGCTTATGGGCTTAAAGCAAGCAAATATCTTCGTAAAAGAAAACAACCATGGCAAGCCATATTTGAATCTAGAATTTGTTCTAAGGCCGTGTGTGAAGATATCAAGCATTTTCTCCCCGATCACAAAACAAGAACGTGGCACGTACCAGGCAAAATAAAAATTGCAAATTTAAAAACAAAAGCCGCGTTCATAAAAGGGTTTTTTGATTCAGAGGGGCACGTAGACGTAAGGCGAATTGGTGCAACATCTATTAATTTGCGCGGTTTGGGAGAGATGGTGGCACTTTTACAGAAATTTGGGATACGTACAAAAATTCAACACAGAAAAAACCACGCGTACGTACTCATAATACAGGATAGAAAGTCTATAGAAATTTATACAAACCACATAGGGTTTATTATCCGTAGAAAAAGTTTAGCATTGTCTAAAGTGCTAGATAGTTATGTTTTATGGAAATCTCTAGAAGAAGACGTTAGGATTCTTGAACCCGAAATAAATAGATTAAGAAAAGAAGGCAAAACCTATCGAGAAATTTCTAAGAAACTTGGATTAAGTATGGGGACGGTTTGGAGACACAGTAAAATTTAAGGTATTAATCTATCGGGGTCTCTGGGGAAGAGCACTGCTTCGCGTATATTCTCTAAATTAAGTAATTGCATAGTTATTCGTTCTATGCCTATACAAAAACCCCCATGAGGCGCAGAGCCGAAGCGGAAGAAATCAGTAAACCATGAAACCGATTTGGGGTTCATTTTCTTTTCTTTAACGTTTTTCATTAAATTATCATAGCGGTGCTCTCTTTGCCCGCCCGATGATAACTCGACTCCTCGGTAAATCATATCAGTGCTGCGAGCATATTTAGGGTCTTTGTCATTTCTCATAACATAGAATGGCTTTTCTTCGAAAGGAAAGCGGTTAAGGAAGAAAAAGTTGCTCTTGTATTTCTCCATTACGTAATCCGCAAGTATCTTTTCAGCTTCAGGATCTATTTTGTGTGACTTATGGCCCGCTTTTTCCAAAATCTTGTAGACTTCTGGGAATTCCAAGACTGGGAAAGGTGTTTTTGGAGCCTGCAAATCTGCATTCGGGAAGAATTTTAACTCCGCGGAGCAATCAGACAATACTTTCTCTATCATTGCCGAAACAAGTTGCTCTTCGATTTTCATCACATCAAATTCGTCTTTGATGAAGCTGGTTTCGATAGCCAGAGTTCTGTGTTCCGTTAAGTGTCTTGTCGTATGAGAAATTTCTGCTCGCCAGCTCGTTCCAATATCTGCAACTTTTTCAATACCTGAAATTACCGTCAGTTGTCGATGTAGCTGAGGGTCCTGCCTCAGATATGCTGTCTTGTTGAAATAAGGTACCGTGAACATTTCAGAACCGGATTCTGAGGGAATTCCGAGTAAACAAGGCGTGAATGTTATAGTGAAGTTATTTTTTGTAAGCCATTCTATGGCACCTTCAACTAATTTGGATTGTATCTTGAAAATGGCAGTATTTCTTGGATTTCTCAAGTCGAGAACTCTCCAATCTAGTCTTTTTGACAAATCCGTTTCTATTTTGCCAGACATATCGATTGGCAGCTTTTCAGATTCTGAAAGGATTTCAAAATTCTCCAGTTCCAGCTCATTACCGCCGGCTTTCAGTTTTGATATCTTTACCTTGCCCTCTGCAATTATTACAGATTCATTTGAAATTTTAGAAATTTTGTCAATCAATTTAGAATCTGTTGAAACAAGCTGAACAAAACCTTCTCGGTCTCTCAATTTGATGAATGCAATCTTTCCCAGAGATTTGACTTCAGATGCCCAGCCAGCCACAATTGCAGAACTGCCTTCTTTGGCTTTCTGGACTTCCGATGAATAGATTCTTTTGTGAATATCTAAAGCCATGGTCTTACGTTCCAGAACTGTCTTTTATAGTTTTTGATTAATCAAGGCCTTCCAGCGTCTTTTGTCCTTTCTGCTTTTCTAGCTCTTTGATTGTACCCCAGCTGTGTCTTATGTACTTGGAAAGGGCATTTTCCCAGTGCTCTTTAACGAATCTCACAGTTACCGGGTCAGCAGGATAGCCTGAGCCGAAATCAAGCCCGGTTTCTTTTCTGATTTTAGCAACTTCTCTGTCGCGCGTCACTTTTGAAAGTATTGAGCTAGCGCCGACTATTCTGTGATGCAAATCAGCTTTCCATTCCGCATGTATGTCGCACGGATGCTTCAAATCCTTACGAATCATTTGTTCAAACTTATTTGGATCCGGAGACGTAGGACTATCAACATAAACAACGTCCGGATTTATTTTGTCAATTAGCTCTGCAATTTTCAAAGCTTCTAACTGATTAAGGTTTAATCCTATACTAGCACGAGAATCTATCTCTTGGGCGGAAATGATAGTTATTTTATAAGAATGCGCCAATTGTATAATTTTATCATAAAGTTTTTCGCGCTGCTTAGGCGTAAGCAATTTAGAATCTTTAACTCCAAGTTTTTCTAATTCATTTAGCTTATCTTCTTCGATAGCTACGCACGAAATAACAAGTGGTCCGAGCACAGGCCCACGGCCGCTTTCATCACAGCCAGCAATTATCTTAACCATTTTTTAGTATCTCCGTGATTTTCATTTATAGCTCTCGATTATCTTGACAACCAAGTTGCTGACTTGCTCCTTATTAAATTTGCTTTCGGTTCTCTCAAATTCTCTTTTGAAATAAGATTCTACAAATGAATTTACAGTTTTATTTGCGGAGCCTTCCAAACTCTCAGAAGCCTGTTTTTGCTTCACTGTTTTCTCCATAAAATCAACAATCTTTGATGGCAAATAGCCTATAACTTCCTTATAATTCAAAGGTGGCACTTTATCCTCTTTTAGCAAGAATTCTGCGCAAGCCAGGCCTCGCAGAATGTAAACATATTTTTTTAGGTTTACTTCAGATCTATCCTGAACATATTTTACATAATTTTTCCTTGCAAGACTTACGTAGTGTTTTTTCAATGCAAAATGCGAAAAATCAGAAGCAAAGATTTCTCTGAACTTCTTTCTGAAGGGCGATTCTATATAAACAATCTTGCTCTGCAACCATTCAGAAACTGTTGGATTTGATTTTAACAAAAGAGAAGCGAACTTCTTTATGTCCCAGCTGACAATGTCAATTTTTGGTTCTTCAATCATGACTTCTATTGTGTCCTTTGGCTGCTCCAAGCCCAAGTAATTTTTTGGCGAGCCGAAATGCACCGCTCTTACGTCATAATCAGAATCGTTAGAGGCGAAACCCCATTCTCTGCTTCCGGATTCTACTGCGAAAAGTATCTTTACGTTGTTTCTCTTTTCAATTTCTTTTAGAGAATTCAATATTTTTTCTTTCATTGTTCACTTCATCTATTCCGCATATTTTCATAACTCTTAAATTGCGCATCAGTATTTTAAAAATCTACGCACATATCTAATAATGCGCCTAAACTCAAAGGTTGCCGAATTTGTTGGAATTCTTTTAGGTGACGGACAAATAAGCAATAATCTTGTTGGAATAACAACTAATGGGGTTGATGATAGAGAATACATCGAGTATCTATTAAAACTTATAAAGGATTTATTTAATTTTGAGGCGAAAGTTAAAACACGCAAGAATGATAAAGCCGTAGATATTAAAATTTACGGCAAGAATGTAGTTAATTATTTTTTATCTTTGGGCATGATTAAATCTCCAAAATGGAAGCGAGCGGCCATACCTGAAAGATTTATGAATAAGAAGTTCGGCAAATTTATTTTAAGAGGATATTTTGACACTGATGGTTGTGTAGCGTTCACTAAAAGAACGGATAGAAGAAACCAAAAACTATATCCAAGATTAGAAATGAAGTTTTCTCCGTCCCCAATGCAAAAACAATTTGTAGAACTGTTAAAGATGTATAATTTTAACTTCCGGGAATACCCCATATATAAAGAGAATAGAGGGCGGAGTCTCATAAGATTAAACGGTATTCCTCAAATTGAAAAGTGGATGAAACTCATAGGAACAAGTAACCCTAAACACTCTAGGAAAATTGAAAGTATAGCGGGAGTAGGACTTCCATCGAGCTGCAGCCGCAGCTCATTTTTGAACCTACGACCTTTTAACCTCAGATGAAATTTCTCTCATCTGAACGGGTTATGAGCCCGACGGGCACTTTGGCAGCAATTTTCTTGCTGTCTCCAAGCTGCCCTATCCCGCTACAACACAACACAAGAATTCGGATTTAAAAACCTATTGAGCTGCCGTCTTATCTATCTGTTTAAACTTAAGCAAGCCAGCAATAACCTGGTGATAGCTCTGTGCAGTCTTTGTCATCTTGCCATTCGTTATGAACACGACAGGCATCTTTCTGTTTACGCCTTCGGTGTAAGCCATGCTCAAATCTGCTTCCGTAATAGACTTCTTATCTCTAACGATAGCAAGCATCCGGATATTACCGATTTTTGTCGGCAAGTCGAATGCAATGTCAGCTTCCTTTCCTTTCTTCTTTAGCTCTCTGAAAATGATATCTGCACCAGCATCTACAAGCATTGCCAAAGCAGCATCAACGATCGGACCTGGCTCCATTGGCTTTTCGGGTTTCTTCAGGAATGTCTTTTCTATCACTTCCCTGATTCCATCCTTAGGCGGTTCATCAATTCCAGTCTTGATTTCAAGTTCGTTATATGCAACTTCTTCGAATTCAGGTTCTGCGGCAATAGGTTCTTTTGTTTCAAGTTTTTCCTGAACCGCGGGTTTTACAATTTCTTTTATGGGCTCTTCAGGTTCTAGCTCTTTTGCCTTAGGTTCGATAACTAGCTTTGGCATTAATTGCCCGCCAATAGCTCTTCCAGGGTCTGCGCCAACAACTTCCTGAGAAACGTGCTTTATCGTGATGGGCATTACCTTGTGACCTGGCTCTGGAATTGCATTTGGTATAACTTTCTTCCCCTGTTTCTTTGGTTCTTTTTCTTCAATTTCCCTCAAACGCTCGGCAAAAGCTTGGCGTTTCTGTTCGATTTCAGGATTTGTTCTGCTTGTAGCGCCTTCAGGCGCATACATTTTGGCTGTCTTCTTTGCTTGCTCCAGAATAGAACTGATTTTGGATTCTGCAAGCTTTTCCTGTCCCGGTATAAAATAGAGGTTTGTGCCACCAATTCTTGTGTTGCTTCGCACTATTTTTCCAGTTTCAGCTAATTGTGAGAGATAAGCACTGGCCAAGAAACTGTCAACTCCTAATTTTGATGCAACCTCGACAGGAAGTACTCCCTGGCTCTTTTGTACAATTTCCAGAACTTTATCTAATACTTGAGACATTTTAGCTTATGCTGCCGTTATAATTAAATGAATTTCTATTCTCTAACAAATACATGTTTCTTGTCAACAGCACCCATCAAAGCATCAGCTAATTTGATTCCGCCAATGGCTTCGGGCAAAATTATGTAATCTGCGCCTGCTCTTTTGAATTTCTGTACTAATTTCACATCGTTTACACGGGCCGCAATTTTCAGATTCGGATTTAATTCGCGGGCTTCCAAAACCAGAAGCAGATTTTTGCCATCATCGCCCAAAGATACGGCGAGCCCTGATGCCCTCTGTATGTTTGCATCTTCCAAAACGCGGCCGTCAATAGGCCCGACATCAATAACAAGCGCGTCTTTTGATCTCAGGCGTGCAATGACGTCTTTGTCTTTTTCCACGTATACAACAGTTTTTCCGGCTCTTTCAAGCCTCTCTCCAATGTGCTTGCCGACACGGCCAGCACCACAGATTATGTAGTGGTTATTCAGATTTTTGATTTGATTCATGCTTTTCACCTCTTTGAAAAAGTCTCCAAATCTTCCTTCAACTGCTAATGCGAAAGTTGTCCAGATAGCAAACCAGACTATTATAGCGCCAAACAATTTCATAGCGAGATACACATGTTCGGCAATAGCTCCAGACGGTACTTTGGTTGAACCAGCAAGCGCGTCAAGCGTCTGGACAAAAGCTCCAGTTATGCTGATTTTTTCAGCCAGTACAAAGCTGATAGTTCCAAACAGAAGCACAGCCGCTATTAGTGCTACTAAAACTCTTATCTGCTTCAGAAATTGCTCTGTTGAAAAAAACAATGATTTAGTGGCCATCACTACAGAAACTGTACGTTAGTATAAAAATCTAATGCAGGGAGTAGGATTCGAACCTACGAAGGCACTAAGCCACACGGTTTCTTATGAAAATCCTAAGCCGTGCGCGTTTGACCACTTCGCTATCCCTGCGCAAATGGGCGACATTTCTCACCAATAAAAAGATGTTGGCGAAAACTATTTATAAAAGGTTCGCCACTCAAGCTTTATGAGACTTAGACTAAAACCTGGCCAGCAACGTGAATTATTGACACAGATTTGCGTGAAAAATAAATTAAGTTTGAGGCAGCTATCGAATGAGCTTAACGCAGGTTATTCTGCAATCAAAAAATACAACAATGAAGGATCCCTTTTTCCAAAGCGCGTTTTTGATGACATTTTTGAAAAATATGATTTAAACAAAAGCGAATTCAATCCGATTGAGGTATTGCCTGATTGTTGGGGCGCACAAAAAGGCGGTAGAAAAGGAATTAGGACGCTTTTCAAAAAATATCCTGAAAAACTAATGAGCTGGCGGCTTAAGGGCTTACGTAAAACGCATAAAGTTACGCAGAAAGAAATAGTTTTACCAGAACCTTCGGAAAATCTTTGTGAATTTTTAGGTGCAGTCTTGGGCGATGGTACTATTACAAAATATTTCATACGCATATCCGGAGACTACAGGTGTGACTTGGAATATTTCGCGTATCTAAATAGCCTTGCTAAAAGTTTGTTTGGCATCGAAGGCGCGATAGAAAAAGAACGTCATAGGAACACAGCTTACTTGCGTTTTAGTTCAGTTAAGCTTTGTGAGTTTGTAAGTAAAACTCTTCATATGAGCTTTGGTAAAAAGACGAAAATCAGCATGCCTAATTTTATGAAGAGTAAGGAGTTCAAAATAGCTTTGCTTCGAGGCCTTATGGATACAGATGGTAGTCTGTGTAAGAGGGGTAATAGGTTGGCCTTAGTTTTTACCGCCTACAACAAATACATACTTGATTTTGCAGAAAAAGCGGGTACGGAATTAGATATTTTTACACATAAAAATGAGTCGCAGGTGGGCACAGATTCTTGGCCCAAAATTTGTAAGTATTTTGAAGTTGTAGGAAGCTCAAATCCCAGACACATTATTTGTTTTTTAGCTAAGCAAAAAGCGAATAGATTGATTTATAAAGTAGAGACAGAAAATTTCAAAAATCTATATTCAGGCGTTAAGCCTTATCGGGCTCGTGGTCTAGTGGTACGTACTCGAAGCAGATGAAGTTTCGTGTAGCGCACTAAATGACGTCTCCTTGACAGGGAGAAGATCAGCGGTCCAATTCCGCTCGGGCCCACCATTATTCTAAAGCTACGTGCACAAATCAGAATTGAACCACGCTTGTGTCATAGTCGTAATTAGAAGCACGATGCTATTCTGTGGCGGATGCTGTTTATTCTCTTCATATGATGTCTTACCTGCGTTTTCAGCTTGTCTTTGATATAGCTTCCACCAAGAATGCAAGCAAAAGCTATCAAAGCGAACCCTGCGGCTTCGTAAGCCAAAGCAGCATACATTATTCCTTTTGTCAGCGTAATACCAAAAGCAGATGCGAAGTATTTTCCAGTAGCGCCATACAATATAACATCATCAGGCATTGGCAGCGCAAGTAAAATGCCTATTGACAGCAGCGCAATCGCTGAAAATCCCTTTACACCGATTAATTTGTTAGGCGTATAATGAAATGTTCTGTAAACCTGATAGTCATCTATTGTTGAATGGATTACTCTGTATTTCATTTTCTTAAGTGGATTCGTGCTGAGAAAGTGGGGGTATATAAAATTATGTAGGAATTCTCTCATAGATATTACCGGTGCTAAGGAAGTTATGGAGATTTCGCATAATCTGTCCGAAGTGCAGCTTTACATAGCCGCCAACATTTTGGTGCGATACTGTATCGAGTAAATTTTTGAAAAATGGTATGTACATCTGGTATTCGTGTCTGAAGTATTGCCCAAAAGTACGTAGCTTACCTCTTAATCTTATGTGAAGATATGCGCACAAACCCTCATCGAAAGCCCTTGATAGTCCGGGGTTAAGAGGGCCGTAGGCATAAATACCATTTTTAGTCAAAATGACATGAATTGCTTCATGAACATATTGTTCCTCAAATGGCTCTGCTAAAGGCATAGCACCAGGATTTTCCTTGCATATGCGCAGCAGATCATGAAATTCATTAATGGCTTTGCCTTCCGCGTGAAATATGCTAATTCTTTTAATAACCTCAAGGGCTTTTTCTGCTTCAGGTAAACTTAAGCCAAACGAATGCGAAATTGATTGAGCATTCGAACTGGATGCGGATTTACTCTCGCATACCTTAATCGCAACTTCCAGTATCCTTATATTTTCCTTTTCAATCTCCGCAACAAATTCCTTCGCGTGAGGGTTATAGATATATTTTCTCCATAAAATGTCTTTTTTGGCTTCTGCCACATCCTCTTTTTCGAGGCGACCGCCCATTAAAGCCACCTCTTGGTCCAATTTGCCCAACCACTCTCCATGTTGGGGTGCGAATACGAAATTGTACAACTTTACAAACTTTCTAGAAACCTCTGCAAAAGGAATTTTTACAATAGCTAATCCATAATATTCGCTAAATTCGTTGGCTAGATTTTGCAGCACGTCTCCGGTTCCCATAACGTATCACTACCTAGGCTACAACTTAAACTTTTTGGGCGTGATGCGTCGACTGAACGTCGATTCCTACCAAGACTTCCTGACCTTATCCTTATATTTTTTAGCTTCCTTGTAAGCCGTTCTTAAGAACTTTTCAAATGATTCGCCTTTCTTCAAAGACTTCGTGTAGAGGTCATCAAAATATTCTGGAAGTCTCTTTTTTCCTATCTTTACTTTTTGAAACTCAGGATAGCTCCATTCTTTGATTTTCAATAGTTCTTGGATGGCATCCGTGTTTAATATCGGCGGCGTTAATATTTCGCTTAGTGCCCATTCGAGATATGGTGCATTAAACGTTCTTATGGATACATTCGGAAAAACTTCGTGGAATTTCTTGAAGTACAAAAAGTGCAAACATTCATGCGCTGTTGCAAGCATGGACGGATATTTCTTTTTCCTAAAGAAAATAGTAAATGAATGCGTGTCGAGAAATCTTGGGCAAATCGGATTTGCAGAAACATACGCATTGATTACTTTAACTTTCCATGTTGTGCCTAATATCATCTCGAGCAGCTTGAAATACTCGTTATTGATTTTGTTCCAAAATAGCTGATTGTATTTTATTGCCCTATCAAACTCTTCTTTATGCTCGGAATAGTATGTCTCCAAATATTTGTTTATTATTGTTAATCTCTTCCTTTTTTCCTTTATGCCCTTCAATAATACCTTTAGTTCGGGATGAACTTTGTAAACATAGTGCGCCCAGCTGCCAAGAGTAAAGCGATTTACCCAGTAGCTATCAAAATCGATATTTACCAGCTTGAACTTGACTTTAGGGACCATGGTAACACCCTTTTTTTCTTACTTAAAAAATGTTCGAATACCGAAGTAAAATAGTGCGCCGATCGGGATTTGAACCCGAGTCCTAAGCTTGGGAAGCGTACACCTTGCGTTTATGTCCTACCAGGCTAGACTATCGGCGCATTTGCGTCATTATGGGCTTGAGCGTAGCGAAACCCACATTCGCTCGAACGGAATGCCGTTCGAACTACTGGCGCTTGATTAAAAACGTATTTAAATAAACATCTTTAAACTTAATCATGGTCGATGCGAAGGAAGCTCACGAGTATATTAAAATACCTGCATTCTCGCAAATCACATTTAATTTGGCAAGAACTTCGGATAAATTACAGAGCGGCATCAACTCCGCATTTACGGCAAGGGATTTACACCAACAGCGCACAGAAGAGCTGGCAAAGGCCCGCGAGCTTCTGAATGAAATTTTGAAAGACGCCGAAGAAGTTGAAAAATACCTGATGAAAGATTCCTTCAGGAAAGAGCTTGCAGAGAAGCAAGCTAGACACACAGTAGCAAGAACAAAGAGCTTTGCAAAACCGCAAAAAGTTTCGGAAGACTCAAATTATGTTGAGAAGAGCCAGAAAGCTCTGGAGAACTTGCAGCAGAACATAAAAGAATTGAAAGAACAATTAGAGATTTAAATGGCTAAAAATAAATCTACAGTGATAGCGGTGGTTGTAGCCGTATTCATTATTGCGTTCTTTTTTGTGGCTTCACAAAAAGCAAGTTATGCGGATAAAGATGAACTGGCAAAAGCCTTGCCAGTAAAAGCCTGCACTCAGGATTCAAATTGTGTCTTGACAGGTTCTGGTGCATGTGGCGGTTTGGCTTGTCCTACGGCTGTCAATAAAAACTACAAAACTATTTGGGAAAGCACACCAGATTCTGAAGCATTCCAGAAAGCCTGCGCAGTTGTTGGAGCATGCGTATCTACGAATTATGTTGCTAAATGCGCTCAAGCAGAATGTGGAGCTGGCGCAGAGTGTATGGGTAATACTGGTGGAATGTGCACAGCAGTTCCAATAAAATAAAAAAATTAAATTTCTTGTCTTGTTAGTTTTACACTGACGTCATCTATCTTTGCCTTTGCTTCCTGGAGCATTGCGTTCCAGCCGTCAATGATTTCAGCTTCCTTGTTTTTTATCGCTGAAATTCTATTCAACGTATTTTTCAGGTCAGCAATCTTGCTCTGCATTTCGTCGATTTTCTTCACAACGTCTCTGTATTTGTCAATTCTGACAAAAACCGTTGTTTTTTCAGCAGGCATTTGCATTGCTGGTGCAGGAGCATATTGATTAAGCATCTCAGGCATCGGCGGAGCTTCTGGTTCCGGAGCTGGCATAGATTCTTTTGGCCAAGCCGGCGGCGCCTCAAATTCTTCCTCGCCCGGAAGCGGCGGCAATGGAGGCAATTCTTCTGTACCTTCCGGTATTGGCGGAAGTTCGTCCTCCATCTTCTTTTTCTTTAGAAATTCGAATGCCATACTTCGAATAATGCCGAGTTGTTTTTATATGTTATTCACTTCTTTGATTTAGTAAAAGCTTTATTCCTCAAATTCCTGCTCAAAATATGCGCTGGCTATTAGTTTTGCTGATTATAGCTTCCTTTTTCGCATCTGTAGGCGCAATTCAGATTTCTGAAATTATGTATGATCCTGCGGGCTCTGATAGCGGCCACGAATGGGTTGAAATCTATAATAATGAAAGCATAGACACCAATCTGACTGGCTGGAAGTTCCTCGAATCTGGCACGAATCACGGTCTTACTTTGGAAAATGGCAGCTGGATTTTGGGTGCCGGAAAATATGCAGTAATTGCAGATGATGCAAACACTTTCTTGTCGGATTATTCAAATTATAATGGCACTCTTTTTGACAGCACATTTGATTTGTCAAATTCAGGAGAAGAACTTGTTTTGAAAAATTCTTCTCTTGCCGTCAGGGAAAATATAACATACAATTCGACCTGGGGCGCAGCTGGAAATGGAAATTCCCTGCAGAGATTTAATGGCAGCTGGTGCGAAGCTGGTCCGACACCAGGAGCACAAAATAATTGTTCAACACCGACTCCAAACACTGAGGATTTTCAGATTAATGTGAATCTGCAAAGTCCGGCGGTTGTTGGAATAGTATACGCAGATTTGTTCAAAATTGAGATTAAAAATAAAGTAAATTGCAGCAAGCAAGACACAATTATTGTAAATTATAATATAACAACCCGGAATTCGACAATTAAAATTGCGAATTTCACAAGAGCTGTTGGCTGTTCAGCAACAGCCGATACTGGAAACTGGACTCCAGCAACAGAAGGCAACTTTACAATTTGCGGAAAACTTATTTCAACAACGTCAAACAATACAAATTTGGCAAATGATGCTATCTGCAGCAACATAACTGTTGTTAATTCGGATTCGATTGCCTGCGATTTATCTATTCATGTAAATGCAACAGACTTCATTTACAGATATAGCGAAACAATTGATTATGGTCTGATTGTGAATGACCTGAATTGTTCAAATATGACGCATCCATACGTAATAAATTATGAAATTGAAGATTTTTTTGGAAATTATTTGAGAAATCCATATAATTCAACCTATGACATCAAGTGTTCTGACTCGAGCTCGCATCAAAAACAGCCGGATGAGATCTGTGGCACCGAAGCATATTACATAAAAGCGGAAATTCTGAATACGTATTGTAATGATACAAATCCTGGAAACAATCAGGACTCTTTTTTGATAATCGTAAAAGGAAAAAGTCCTAAAAGTTCTGACTGCAAAACTTCAAGTTCTGGAGGTAGTGGTACGACTACAACAACACAAACCCAAGACGTATCAGCAAATTTTGATATTGGCATAATGGAATATCCGCAGGTTGTTGCAACAGGGCAAACTTTCATTTCAAGAGTCGAAGTGAAAAACAAGTTTTCAACAGCAAAAACCTTCGAAATCTATTCATATATTTTTGACAAGCAAAAAGTTCTGACAGAAGGCGGCTGGGTCGGCAACAAGCAGGATGTCCAGATTTTTGCTGGCCAGTCAGCAGATATATTTTTAGTAAATACAGTAAGAACAGATATAGAGCCTGGCAGTGCTTATTCTTTCAGGGCCCGCGTAGCAGTTGGCGACAGCAAAATCGATGACACAAGGAACATAGAAATAATAAAAGGAAATGTAACCGCAGGAAAACCAGCAAATATTTCGAATTTTTATACAAAAGTAAAGATATTCTATCCTGGGAAACAAATTGTTCTGTATGCAAGAGTTGAAAACAATCTGGGTTCAGAACAAGGTTTTACTCTGGAATTAGTAAACGAAACAAAGAAAGAAATCAGTTTAGATAAAAAATCTGCCAAAACTTTTGACTTTCAGATTACATTGCCGGATTACAGCAGGACATATGTTTTGCGATTGCTGCAAAACGATACGGTAATTGATGAGAGAACTTTAGATTTGCAAATTGTAAGTACAAATTCAACTCAAGAGAGTGTGAAATCAAATTATTCTGAAATCACCGGCGGCATGGTTTTCTCAAATGGGAATCAAAATACAAATGTTGCAATAGCACTATTTGTAACAGTACTTTTGATTTTAGTTTTGGCGTTATTAAAAACGAAATCAAAGTAAGTAGATTGCGGCAATTATCAAGCCCGCAATTATAACAAAGCTTGCAATCATTTCTTCGGTCGTCATAGGTCTTTATAGGCGAATAGGTTTTATATTTATTTGCCACCACTAAACTTTAAAAAAGCAAAACTGAGATTACAAAAATGAAAACTGAAAGTCCTTTGATAAAAGCGCACATAATCATAGAGATTATGGGCACGCCAGAGAATCACGTTAACGAGACTCTCGCATTAATAGGAGAAAAATTCGGCAAAGACGTAGACGAGATTAAAGTTCAGGATATCAAAGTCAAGGAAGCACAAAAGGTTAAGGTTGAAGGCGGCGATAATTTTTATTCCGGTTTCTTAGAGATAGACGCACATTTTGAACATCTGTATGCCCTAGTGGGAGCGGTTTTTGACTGGATGCCTTCATCAGTTGAGATTTACGAGCCAGATCTAATAGCTGTTAAATCTACAGATGCTAATAATATAGTAAATGACCTGATAGGCAGGCTGCATCAGCTGGACGCTAATCTGAAGACAGATAAAGCGCGAATTTCGATTCTAACACGCGAGCTAAAGAAGTATAAAGAAGTTAAGCCTGACAAGGCTTAACCTGATCCGATAAGCAAAATCCTGATTTTTTCTTTCAAGTCTTGGCTGCCGAATTGGCACAGCGACTCTAAGCTTACGTTAGTGAGTTCGTTGCAGGTAACTACTATCTTGTCTGGAAGCTTGTCAACACTACAATATGCAGGCCTGTCGACTTCAACTGTTGACATGCCGTGTGAAAAACCAACTTGCTTGCCAAGCCAGTAACCCGATCCAAGAGCCAGCAACATTCCAATGATTACAATTGCTATTAACTGGCCCATCATCAGCTCGTACTTCGTTTCTCTTTTTTGTTCAGGGGTTTGGTCCATCTTTTTCCTCCGTCTTTTTGTCAGACTTCCATTTGATTACGACTCGTGTCTGCAGGAATTTCATGACGTTGAACTGGTCAACTGAATAATTCACTTCTCTGCCCGTAGTCTCTTTTTTTATCAGACCTCGTTCTTCTAGTCCTTTGATTTGTTTTGATGTGAAAGACTTGTCAGTATCAAGAACTTTTGATAATTCCTTGTTCTGTTTTTTTCCGAGAAGAATTGCGGTAATGATTTTCATATCCCTGATAAGATTGTGAGACTCGCGCCTGTCAGACTCGGCTATTTGTTTTAATTCAGATTTTGATTTTGTCAAGATGTCTTGAGCTGTTAAAACAGGCTTTGTGGGCCCGCTTCGTGCGTCAACGCCAAACTGAGCTTGTTCAGCTGGTTCCAGCGAAATTGTTGATTTCGCTTGGTTTCTGAAAGAAAGGTCGTGTTCTTCTTTGATTATTTTGTCAATTTCCTGCTGGACGTCAATAATAGTGTTATCAGAAATTTGCTGCGTTTTCTTTAATTCAGCAGCCTTATCTTTGTAGGTGACTTTGCCTTGTGGCTCTAAATCAACGGATTTCCCGGTCCGTACGATTCTTTCAATTTCATCCTCATCTTCTATAGAGTCCTCTGGCATATTGAGTTCAAGTCATAGGTAGCTTTTTAATATTTATATAGAAAAGAATTATTTTCTATATTGCCTTAATTATTGTTGTCTCCAATTGGTAGAAAATTAACTTACGTCGCCCTTAAGCAAATGACCATAATACATTTAAACGAATTTTAAGGTCTTAGCATTAACAACCCAACTAAACTTGAGACATTAGTCTCAGGGTAAAAGGGTAGTTAAAAAACTAAAATGGATATACGAGTAAAAAATGCGATTAAGAGAATAGCAGCGATTTCTATGGGCGCAGTGATGGTAGGAACCTCTGTAATGTCTGCAGTACATGCAGCAACAAGTTACACCTTGGCGGACTTCCCAGCACCATTCGTGGCAGCTGGAAAAGGCGACTTTACAATAGTCGTAGGCCAAGATGCAAAACCTGACGACATTATCGGTGCAGTTGACGTAGGTGTAGGACTACAAGCATCCAGTGGCGGAGTAGCTGGACAAGCAGCAGGAGTAATCTCTGGCGAAACAGTAAAAATTGAAGAGCCAGGAAACCCACTGAACTTTGTAGACCCAGCAGGAGCAGCATCAGAGACTTTCAACGATGTAATAGGCGCAGGTTTAGACGACTCTGATTTGCCAACAATTCTGGCAGATGGCCACTTCAAGGACTCCAGAGGAACAACGGACAATGAAGAAGACTACACGCAAAGAATAGACTTTGCAGCAAATGGCGAGAAACTTGTCTATGATGCAGATGATGACGGCAGTAAAGTGCTGGGCGACTATGTACGAGTTGCTAACAACGGTAACTTTTACACATACACCTTAGAGTTCACAAGCGCAATTGACTTTGTTGATAACACAGCAGACGCAGCCGATGATATGGAAAACACCCAGATAGAAATCCAGGGTAAGCCATACATCATAACAAAGTTTGCGTATGAAGGAACTGCGGTAGATACAATAGACGAAATCGAGTTGTTAACTGGAAAAACAATCGTGACCTTGACACAAGGCGATTCATACACATTCGAAGGCAAGTCAGTGATTATAACATCAGTTACTGAACCAGATGCACCACAGCAGAGATGTGGAGTCAGTATTGATGGCGTAACAAAATTCATTGACGAAGGCACGGATGAAGAATTTGACGGCTTTAGAGTGGGCGTCTCAGATGTATTTGCAATCCACGGCGCAGTCGGCGAAGATGCGTGTGAAATCACACTAGGCTCTGTTTTGACAAAGCTTGACAATGGCGGCGAAGTGCAAATCAACGGCGAAGATATCGGAGACAGAGACGGTGACCCAGATGTCACAACACTTGCGACAATCAACCCAACAATAGGCCCAGTAGCAGGTCAATTGGAAGGATTTGAAATAAGCGTCAAATCAGATGACGAAGTAAACCTTGGTTCAGCAACAGACGGCAAAGACTGGTTAGACCCGGTATTTGGCAACTTCAAGATAAGCTATCAGGGCTTGTCTGGAGATGTTGAAAACGTGGCATTTGACCTGTCAAGTGATGATGGAACCTTCACATACAAAAACAACGAAGGGAAGACTGTCGAAATACCAATGTTTTCAGTAGAAGTAGCAAATCCAGGAGCTCCACCACCAGTTAATTTCTACCCAACTTACTATGGTGAAGCCTATGATGCGTCAATGTTGATTGAATCTACTGTAGGTGCCCAAAATATGCTCGGCTTATTCGGTGGTGCGTGCACACCAGCAAACATGGTTGCTGGAGGATTCAAAGACTTGACAAACGGCTACTTCAAGATTCAAGACACAGTAGCACTAGCTGCAGATGGTATTGACATTTCAGATATGTCCGGCACTTTGTTGTACTTGTCCACAGCAGGACAGACTTCAAGAGTTGTTGAAATAACAAGCATAAAAACAGCACCTGACGACACAGTAACCTTCAAAGACATAACCTACGGAAGGTCTGGAATGGAAGTCAAGCCAAACGACGGAACTGTAAGCACAGACGGCACTATTGACACATATAAAATATCTGGCATTGGTGAAGTAAGGCTGGCATTCTGGGACGCTTTTGGTGCGGGTATGGGCGCTCTGGCAAATTGTGACGCTCCAAACGATTTAGCAGCCATACAGCTTGTAGACGGAAATCTTGCAGACGCTGGTGATTTCCAGGACGATAATGACTGGAACTGGTTTACTGGTGGTTACCTAACTGACGGCAATAACGTCATAGTACCTGAGGAAACTGACGGATACGGTGTCGGTGTTGATGGCACAGATGCAGTTTGGATATACACACTCGAAAGCAACGACATAAATGATGTGCCGTTGGACGAAGTGGACACCTTGGTATACAACGTCGGTTTCCCCGACAAGGAACTGCTTGCGCTTGACCCATTCTCATTCAATGGATGGGCAACAACAGGTAACTTCAAGGATGCATCAAGAACAGACGACAAGAACCAGTATGCAATGACATGGGCAGGCTCCAAATGGCACATCGCATTGGACGAAAATGACAACCCTAAGAATGTCGATGCAGACTTAGCTGTTGGTGAAGCAAGATTGGGCAATGCATTTGTAGCAGAAACAGGCGCATTATTCACTGCTCCGACAACTGGCACAGCCACATCAACAACCACAACAACCGCATTTACAGGCGCTGTAGCAAGACTGGACACAGAGATCACTGACAAGACAGCAACAAACATGATCTTGATCGGTGGACCATGTGTAAACAGATTGACTGCAGATGCACTGGCACAAACATACCCAGCATGTGGAACAGACGTTGCAACAGCACTTGGCGTACCATTAGATGGCGCACAAATTGCTTTGTACAACAATGCCTTCAACGGAACAAAAGTAGCAATGACCGTTATGGGAACTGACGCAGCTGGAACAAGAGCAGCCTCAGAAGTGCTGAAGAGATTTGCCGAATTCAAGGCACAGCTCACAGGCCTGAAGGTAAATGTAAAGAGCACAGCCGGTGTAATCACCGTAAGTGCACCAACTGTAGCATAGAGGGGTTAAACCCCTTTCTTTTCTTTTTTTAACTTCTTTTCAAACTTTTTTCTAAAAGCATTGTATTGGCGTAGCCAATACGACCACATCCCGGGTTTGTGAACCCGAAAGCATTTTATTATTATCTGAAAACTGGATTTTATGGCAGATGAAGAAAACAAGCAACCAGAGCAGCAGGCTCCGCTATCTCACGTTCAAAAGCAGAAAGCAAGGTCAAATTTCTGGAAGAAAGCAATAGTGGTGTTTATCGGAATTGTAATGGTAGCATCAACAGCAGGCTTTATGTTGAACAGCAACTCTTCGAACAGTAACAATGAAAAACTGCCCGAGAACGCTTTCGTAGTTGGTAATTACACATTCTACAATGCCAGCGATGGAAGCTTTGGCACATACTTTCAGTTTGGAGGCAATAAGACTGCAATTAGGTTCAGATTGGACCCAAGGGAAGCTGGCAATATATCCTTAGATGACATTGCGCTGAGAGACATAGTTTCAGCAAAGAAACTTTACATTACGACTGACCCGCAAGGAACAGACCTTGGAAATATTGCCGTAGCGGCTTATGAAATTTCAAGAATAATAGGCCTTAGCAGCATTCCAACTGTCGGCGCTTACACAAGGGATTCAGACCCGCCAAACCCTGATGTGCCTATAAGGACCTGCACAGATGCAAGCAACACAACAACAATCATTTTATTGGAAACAGGAGACTTCACTGGCATTTCAGACCAGAATTACTGCGTGCACATCTCTGGCACAAACAGCACCGAGCTGATTAAGGCCGCAGATAAATTAGGTATGAACTTATTAGGAATAAGGTTATAGTAATGGGCGTAATAAACTTCCTATCTTTGTTTGGAGTTTACATTTCACTTTTTGCAAGCACCTTTTTTCTCTATGTTTTCTTTGAAAACAGGAAAACAACGAATCCGCCAGAGCCGAAAGAATGGCCCTCTGTAACAATAGCGGTGCCAGCGTACAATGACGCGGCAACAGTTGGCAAAACTATCGAGTCTCTATTAGCATTAGATTACCCGAAAGATAAATTGCAGCTAATGGCTATTGAAAACAACAATTCGACAGACGGCACTTACGAAGTTATGAAAAAATATGAAGAAAAGGGTGTTGAAGTTTTCACAATACCGCAGGGCGGTAAAGGTCCTGCGCTGAATTTTGCAATTGCAAGAGCGAGAGGTGATTTTTTTGGTGGCTTGGATGCAGATTCTTTCGTAGATCCTGTCGCTCTTAAGAAATTAATGGCACATTTCACGTCTGTGGATATAGCTGCGGTCACACCCGCTTTGAAAGTATACAAACCAAAGTCTTTCCTTGGCGTAATTCAACAAGTCGAATACATGATGGGTGTTTTCCTTAGAAGAGTTTTCGATTGCCTTGATAGCATTCACGTAACACCAGGGCCATTAACAATTTACAGGAAAAGTTTCTTTGAAAAATATGGCGGCTATGATGAACAAAATATCACCGAAGACCTCGAGATAGCGATGCGCATACAATCCAAAAATATGCGCATAAGGAATGCGATAGACGCTAATGTCTATGCAGATAACCCTGAAACGTGGGGTCCTTTGTTGAAGCAAAGAGTCCGCTGGTATCTTGGTTTTATTGACAATGTGATAAAATACAAACAGTTGCTGCACCCAAAGTACGGCATTTTGTCTATGTACGTGCTGCCTATGGCGTTCGTATCAATATTCTTGGCAGTCTTCTTTTCAACATACAGCCTATACAGAATAGGTGCAAACCTAATTGCTTATCCTTATTTTCTGACTGCCATCAACTTTAATCTGCTTGAAGCGTTTAAGGAATGGGCAGCGCAAGTCATACATCGAGTTCCAGATGTAAAGACGTTCCTGGCTATTCCCCTTGTAATCATGAGCATATCAATGCTGTATCTGGCAAAGTCGTATTCAAAAGAGAAATCGCATCTTGGAATGTTTTTTATTCTTTATGTTATTGCATACATCTACATATTTTCAATTTGGTGGTTAGTAACGATAGGATACAAGTTGGTTGGAGGAAAACTCAAGTTCGGTGGAACAGTCTGGGATAACAGCGTTCTCAGCAGCTTGAGGAGACGACATGCGGGAAATTAATTTTGGAAAGATGATTAGCATATTCGCAATAACTACTCTAATATTTCTAGCAGGATTCCTGTTTGCAGGATATCTGACAGACGCTAAATTAAGCGGTTTGGAACAAACAGTTAGCGACATATCGCTTCAGACAGCAAGTGTGGAAACGGAATACAACTTGTTACTGGCAAATCCCTGCAGCTATGCTGGTTTCAGCACGCTAACAGCAAGCCTCGATTTGCTTGCAAATAAACTTGTGTTTAATACCGCACAGCAACAGCAAAATCAAAACAGGATAGAATCGATAAAGCAGAATTATTTCCTTCTGGAAACAAGGCACTGGCTTTTTGTGCAGAAACTGAATTCCGAGTGCAAGACAAATTTTATTCCCGTACTGTTTTTTTACTCAGACCAAGGGGATTGTGAAGTTTGCAAGGCGCAAGGCATAGTGCTTTCAGCAATAAAAGAATCACACCCCGAAGTAATGATATATTCTTTCGACACAAATACAGATTATTCGCTCATGAACACACTCAAAGAAATCTATAATGTAAGGTCAGCACCATCGCTAGTGATTGATGGCAAATTATATTCAGAATTCCTGAATCAGGACGATTTGGGAAAGATTTTAGAGAGACAGGAAATGAATAACGCCAGCGGCCAAAACAATAGCAAAAGCCAGTAGTTCTATTGTTGTTTTGTAGGATTTGATCCTTGATGTGTCCACTTGCTTGTCAAGCGCCTTGTAGAAATAGCTAGCCAGGGCAGCCAAAATCGGGACGAAATAAGGCAGAGCTAAGTACAGAGGAATCAGGTTTAAGCTCATAGCTATCAGCAACGTCACGCCTGCAGCAATCATCAGCAGTGCTGATTTCTTTTTTTCTTTCAGACCAAGATATGTTCCAAAAGCACCGAGATATACTGGAATGAGGCCTGCGAACGTAAACGCTTTCGTCAGCGTAAATGTCTGCGTGGAGAATGAGTAATAATTTGAAGATACATATTGCTGCAAAATTAAAAGACGAGCGGGCGTTAGTGTAAAGAACAAAACTATGGCACCAATACCCATAATTGAAGCTAATGAAAACATTGTTTCATCTTTATTGAATTCTTTCTGTTCAAGTTTTACGAAAGCGAAGTAAAACAGGATAATTGGCAAAATAATTATTGCATAAACATGAACGAAAGCAAAGATGATTGGCAGAATTATTGCTATTTTCCAGTCTTTGAGCTCTTTAATGTAAATCAAGGAAAGCAAAGTCATCAGGAAAAGAAAAAGTGCAACTGTGTGTGTTAATTGCGCAACAGTTTTCCAGATGAATAGCGGAATTGTTGTGGCTAATGCCGCAGAGAAAAGGCTTGCGTGCTGATTTTCCGTCAGTTTTATGGCGAACAAATATATTACCGGTATTAGTGCTACGCCGATTATGACAGACATCCAATTATTCAACGCATCAGTTGCGGGCACTGCCGACTTTATTGTGCTATAAATTCTCAGCGCAGAACCGAATGCTATTAAACCGATTAGCGCTGCAGCAATTTTCTTGTCAGCCATCAAGCACCTCTATTAATACGGTTGCATACGCACCTTTTGGCAGTTCAAAACTAAGCTTCATTGAATTATTTTCTGTATCTGTTAATTTAAATTCCTTTGGAACTACGAATGTTAAGCGAGTTGTTCCTTCTGAGCTGAGCTCCGGCATTCTGGTAGCCTTGAATTCCTCCAACGCCACGTTTTCACGTTTCAGAACTTCTTTCAGTATCTTGGAGAATTTGTCACGTCCGAGCTTGGTTTCTGCGCCAGGTATTGGCAGCTCTAATTTATTCAGGCTAGCTAAGAATTTAGAATCTTTTTTGCTGTATTTTGGCACAGCAAGCTCTTGAAATCCAATTTTTTTCACAGCTACGTCACAGCTTCCTTTCAAAAACTCAGAAAGTGCGGCATTCCAGAGATAGCTCTGATATGCGTTGATATAGAGCTTTCTCGTAGGCTTCGGAATTATGCGAATTGCGCCAGCGAAGTCTTTGGGAGTCGTAATAAGCCAATTCAGAACGGATTTTTCCAAACCCAAGAATTTTGGGAATCTTTTGATTATTTCAGGCCAGTCTCCCCAGTTTTTATCAGCAAAGCTTCTGGCTTCCCGTGCTAGCTCATTCCTGTCTTCAGAATAAGTCAGAATTAATTTAGCAGCCTGCTCTAAATTCCCTTTGATTATCTCTTTGCCCACTAAATGCGTATTTCCGCCACCAAATCTTTGAACTCCGAAATAGTTTGGAAAGCCGTATTTTTGTATTTCTTCCGCGTTTTTAATTTCTATTACGTCTCTCGCTATTATTTCAAATCTGTTTCCAATTAAATCACCGAGAGAAATCTGCTGGTCGCCTTTTCCTATTACCTCTATTTTTATGTCTTTGATTTTTATGTTTTCAAGTACAGCAGGTTCTATTTTGAAAGCAGAGACCGCCTGCTTTGTTACGGCAAACTTGTCCTTTGTGCCTGCAAATTTGAATCTCCTGAAAGTCGCCCTGCATCTCTGCGCAATCTGTTTTATGGCCCTGACAGTAGTCCAGTTCGTCTTTGTCAGCCAGAAATATGTGTAGTCGCCGGAATTTGTTTTCAAATCAATGATTTCTTCTACTACAAAATCTTCAGGAGTTTTTTTGAGAATCATAATTTACCCAGTATAAACAATCCGCCACCTATACCTGCAAAAGTAATAGCAGTTGACACTAGAATACCAATAATAATAGCTAACAAGGCTTTTTTCTTGTCCATGTTCAGCATTGTCGCAATTAAGGCGCCCATCCAGCCGCCGGTCATTGGCAGCGGCACGGCAACAAAAGCAAAAAGTGCAAGCTCTCCCCACTTGTCAATTGATGGCTTGTTTTTCTCTACGTAGGCATAAGCGCGCTTGCCAAACAACTTTTTCGCCAAACCCAGAAAATTTGCCTGCTGCAAGAACCAAAATACTAGGGGTATGGTTAATGCATTAGCAAGGAACGATATCAGAAACACCGCAGTTGGATTTAGCCCGGCGCTAAGACCGTACAAAACCGCGCCACGAGCTTCAGAAATAGGCACTATTGCAAGACCTGTAAGAATGAGATAGTCGCTTAACATTTTAGGACAAATCCAACAAGCTTTTTAAAGTCTTTTTGTAAGCGACCCCTATGGAAACACGTTGCACGTCATGTAAACGCTCAGTACTTAATGACAAAACCGCAGCTAGCTTCACATGCCCTAATTGTAGCGAAATCGTAGTCAGGTGCGGACATTGCAGAAAGACTGCAGTTGCTTATAAGTGCCCAAAATGCGGCTTTGAGGGACCTTAATGGCCGATGTCATAATTAAATTAAGAATAATGCCAACGGGGCCCGAAGTAGATTTAGGGAAAATCAGGGAAGCCTGCGAGCAAAAAATCAAAGCAGTTGGCGGCATGGTACACAAAGTCACAGAAGAGCCGGTAGCCTTTGGTTTGAAATCTATTGTTTTCGTTTTCCTGCTTGACGAAAAATCTGCAAACACAGACAAGATGGAAGCAGAGTTAAAGCAAGTACCCGACGTGCAATCTACGGAAATCATAGATGTTAGACGCGCGTTCGGATAGGTAAATTCACATCTTAGTAGTACGGCAATGGATACTATACGGCTGGATGTATTAGGCAAGAAAGTTTACAGAGCTCAAACGCTAAGTTTTGCAAATGGTTTGAAATCTTCAGAGATGCTAGCACAGCCCAGCGCGTTCTCGATGGCAATTAAAACAGCAGATGGCAATTATCATTCGGTATATTCAGAAATTTCTGATGTTGTAAAGAAAGACAAAGACCTGATAGCAAAAGGAAAAGTTGCTGTTGTTGTTACAGATTTGATGAAAGAGGACGAGTCAATGCACGGCCAGAGATTTGTAATATTTCACCCCGAAAGAAGCGAGAAAGCTTACTTGCTAGGCGATGTTGCAACAGCACTTAAAAAGCTCTCTAATAATTGAGTCTTATGGGCGTTAAACTAAGAGATCTGACACTAAGACACCAAATAGAATTGTCAGATTTATCTGGAAAAATTATTGCAGTCGACGCATTCAATTTTCTTTTCCAATTTTTGGCAAGCATCAGACAGGCGGATGGTAAGCCACTGATGGATTCCAAAGGGAATGTGACTTCACATCTTTCAGGTTTGTTCTACAGAACAATTAACTTGCTGGAAGCAGGCATAAAGCCGATTTTTGTTTTTGACGGCAGCGCACCAACGGAGAAAGCGGCAGTGCAAGAAGCTAGAGAAGTCATCAGGGAAGAAGCGCGGGCGAAATTTGCAGCAGCCCTGGAAAAAGGTGAACTGGAAGAGGCGAGAAAATTTGCACAGCAAACTTCGAGATTGACAAGAGAAATGGTAACTGAATCAAAAGAGCTCCTTGCAGCAATGGGTTTGCCTTGGGTGCAGGCCATGGCCGAAGGCGAGGCACAGGCTTCTTTTATGGCAAACAAAGGAGACGTCTGGGCAGTTGCATCCCAGGATTATGACACATTGTTGTTTGCAGCACCGAGATTAATCCGGAATCTGACAATTTCAGGAACAAAGAAAGCGGGAATAGAATTAATTGACTTATCCGAAACACTAAATTTCCTGCAAATCGATATTGAAGGTCTGGTAAAGATAGGTTTGCTGACAGGAACAGATTACAATCCTGGCGGGGTTGAAGGCGTCGGACCAAAAACAGCACTCAAGATAATCAAAGAGAAAAAGTTTGATGAATACAAAAGTAAAATTCTAAATTACGAGCGCCTGAAAAATCTATTTCTGAAACCCTTGGTGAGCAGAGATTACGAATTGAGCTGGTCGGAACCAAACATAAAAAAAATAAAGGAGATTATGTGCACAAGACACGAGTTTTCAGAAGAAAGAATTGATTCCGCAGTCAAGAGAATACTCGATAGACCAGAGAATCAAAAGGGCCTAGGAGAATTTCTTTAGCTTTGGCTTGTATTTCAGGTAAAATTCCGCCGCAAAATAAATTACCATTATAAAAGCTATCGCGAATAGGAATGCAAGCCAGTCTGGCATAGTATCTGCAACATGCAGAAGTTGTGCGGGCTTTATTATTAGCAAAAAGTGCCCGATGTAAATTGCAAATGAAGCTTTTCCCAACGTTGTGAAAAATCTCCAATTGAATTTTATTTTTTTCCAGATGTAGAAAACAGCCACAGTAATTAAGGCAGCCAAACCAATGGCAAAAATATCATAGGCAAATGACCTTTCAAAGTAATCTATTTTCAATCCCATCAGGTGCAGCAATATGCCGATTGCTGTGAAAACAGCAGCTAAAACAAGGGGCTTTCTCAAAGATTTCTCATAACGTATAAGCTTGAAAACCAATACTCCGGCGAGCATAAACGGCATCAAGCTCGTGACTGAAAACCAGCCGCGAACAAATGCGTTCAGAACGACAGTAAGAGGCAAACTAAACGTTAAACCTGCTGTCAGATAATAGAGAGTAGCTTGCAACCCTGCAAATCCGAAAGTCATAGCAAACAGGTGCCAATTCTTTGGCTTTGCAAGCAAGATAAACGAAAGGAATATTGCTGTCAAACCAATGCCTTGTATTGCTTCCTGCCATCCGAGATAAGTTGCGAGATTCCACATAAACCATGTGAATGGCAAGCTGACCAAAACATAGAAACCATATCTCTTTACAACACCGAAAGCAATGTTTTTTGCTTTCTGCTCTTGCAGTTTGTTTATCAAAAGATAGACGGAAATTCCGGCAATAAATGTAAACAGCAATGGTGGCGGAAAAACAGTCCAGTTCAGCGCCTTAATGTAATATGGCGGGTCTGTGTAGATGCTGTGCACTGAAAACGCATTAAACAAGTGCCAGAAAATCATATCTAAGATTGCAATTCCCCTGAAGACATCAACGTATTCAAGCCGTTCCATTTACAATCTCCGGAACTGTTTTCACAGGAATCCCTGATTCTTTGACTTGCTCCAAAACCCAAGAATATTCTTCTGGCGATAAATCAATATCTGGTCTTGGATTCTCATCAATGTTATGTATCACTAAAACAAGCCAGCCACCGCCATCTTTCAAATCTTTCAGGTATTCTGGCAAGACATCTTTGTAGTTATTGTGAACAAGTGCAAGTCCATAGATCTCATCAGTTCCGATTTCATTTATCCCGCCATTTACGTTTCTTTGGCTTGAGAAATATTTTTTGATAATGTCGGGATAATTTACATCGTTATAGGGATACGCAAAACTTTCTGCATTTATGCCATGCTGCATTAGAAGAGTTTTACCTTCTCTTACTTCATATTCCCATTGTTCTCTGCTAACATTGCTGGCTCTAGCATGTGTTAATGTATGTGCGCCTATTTCGTGACCTTTTGAATGCAGATCTTCTATTTGCTGCCAGCTCATCACGGGAATTCCTTCAAACTCTTTTCCGGCTAAGCCTGAAGGGAAATAAATAACGCCGCGCCAGCCATAATTCTCAAGCTGTTTCGCAGCACTATATTGAGAAACATAGCCATCATCAAAAGTAATTGAAATGTAAGATTCTTTTTTTTCAGAATGCGGTATCAAGAACAAACCGACTCCAAACAAAATCAAGGCAATGCCAGCTAAGATAAATGCAAATTTCATTAATTAAACTAGAGTGATTAAATTTTTAAGATTAATCAAGCCAAGAATAACCTTTTCCTCGCCTAAATAGTTCAGTAATTTTAACAGTGGTTTTATCTATCGTGTAGACGATTCTGTAATCGCCAACCCGCAAACGATAAAGTGCAGGATTGTTGAATCCCTTCAGCTTTTTGATATCTGCACCAGAGCGGTTTCTGAAGGGATCATTTTTGAGAGCTGGAAAATGAGCTTTTATTCTTGTCTGCACGTCTTTGTCAAGCTCTGTTAATTGTTTTACAGCAGTTTCTGAAATAAGAACTTCAAAGTTTGTCAACGCTAACAAACCTCTCTGTGCGCAAGATAGATTTTTGCTTTTCTAAGAATTCAGATTTTTCAGCTATCTCAATTAGTTGGGCTATTAGTTCATTGTAGGTTTCGCCTTTAGCGCCGAATGCATTTAGTTTTTCTTTTATATCCTTGCTTATGGCGATGGTAGTATTTTCCATAATAATTATAATGATTATAATATTTATAAATATTTCGGTTTAGGCTTTATACAAGAACTTATCCAGCTGTTTTTTAGCCTGTTCCCTTTTCTTCTGGTGTTCTTTCAGGAACGCATTTATCTTTTCAATGGTATAAGATTTCAATTCTGAAGTCAGCAATTTGCCGGATTTGTAATCATTATAGATTTTCGCCAATTTTTTATCATCTGGTTCGAAGAATGCCTGCAGCCATTGATAGCAGACATCAATGTCAGGATTTCCGCCATACTTGCGGTGTTCTGCTAAGCTGCCTCTGCCACCGGAAAACGCATGCTTCTTTATTTTTTCTTCAACCTCTTTAGCAGAGTCAGTGGTGTAGATAGTAGATTGCGGAATTGATGCTGACATCTTGCCATCTGCAAGCAAGCCAGTCATGAATTTTGCATGGATTATTGCCGGTTTGTAAAATCCAAGCTTCGGGTAAACATCTCTTGCAATTCTGAAGTGCGGGTCTTGGTCGACAGCGAGCGGGATTAAGCAAGGTATGTTTTTGCCTTTCAGGACAGACGGCAAAACCGCAGGCACAGCCTGCATTGATGTAAAGAAAAATTGCCCGATGCTGAAATCGTCTTTAAAGCCGAACGCAGCCTTTACCGTAGATGCGGTTATCTTATCTGCTATTTTTACTGCTTCTTTGTACATTAAGCCAATGTGTTGAGGTGAAGTGTCGATAAGAAAATGTGTTTTTTTTGGATCAAATCCGACAGCAATCACATCGAGAGCATTTTCATAGGCAATTTTTGTATAATCCTCCAGCTCAGCATTTTTTTTCCTGAATAGGAATTTTTCATCATCTGTGAATTGGAACCAGAGTTCAGCATCAAACTTTTCTTGTAGCCATTTTGTTAATACCCAAGGTAGCAAATGGCCTATGTGTGTTCCACCTGACGGCCCTCTGCCAGTATAGAGGAAGAATTTGTTTCCTTTCTCGTATTCGTTCAGAAGCCAGTTTAAATCGCGGTGAGAGAAGAAAATCTTTCTTTTTAGCATGAAGTGCAGCTCTTTTGTGTGCTTCTTTATGCGGTCAAGAAGTTCATCAGTAATAGGTTCAGTGCCAAATTCCTTTATCAACTTCTCGTAATCCACCTCGCCAGAAACTTCCCAAGGTGTTACAACGAATTGCTCTTTCGGCATATATTATCTGAAAATAAGGCAGTATATAAAATTAGCTGACTTTGATGTCAAAAACAAAGCTCCAAGTCCTCGGGGCATAACTTGTGACTCTTTGCCAGTTTTGCACTTCTATTTTTTTTCCGCATTTATTTGCTATTTTTTCAATCAATTTTATGTGTTCATCAATCTTGTCTTCACGCAGGAATGCGTAGTAATGAATAATGCTCTTTGGTTTTATGTAATTGAAAGCTAAATCTAGAAAATTGAAGGCTTTTTCAGGATAAGGCATGACAATCCTGTCAAAATACATTCTGAGTTTTGGCATGGCTTCCTTTACGTCGCCTTTGATAGCAGTTATCAGATGGCCGGCCCTGTTCGCCCTGATATTTTCTTCCATGTATTCGACGGCGTCAGGGTTTTTCTCAATAGCCCAGACATGGCAGTTCTGCTGGAATTTTGTGATAACAAGCGGATAAACTCCGATGCCAGCAAACATGACCAAAACGTCTTCACTCGGTTTGATTAAGCGGGCAATTCTTAATCTCTCATTTGAAGTTCTAGGACTAAAATAAACTTTTGAAATATCTAAATGCAAAGCAACACCTGCTTCTTTATGCGTCGTTTCAGTTGTCTTCTCGCCAGTAAGATGTTTTAGAGGACGAATCCTGAATTCATCGGAAATAGGTCCTGCTTTCCTGACAATTGTTTTCAGGTAAGGATTTGCGCGCTTCAAAGCATGAGCAATTTGCAGTTCGTACCTATCAAGATTTTTTGGGATTTCGAGAATAGCTATATCGCCGACAACATCATAGCTTTTTACGACGCGCTCAAGATTTTTTTCAGGAAGGAAATCCTTCAGCAAGTCCTTTAAATCGCCAGGTACTGGTGGCATTTTAGGCATATTTTTTTCCTCAATCCTGCAGCCCGGAAATTTTTTCTTCAAAATAGATTCCTTGAAATCGGGATTCAGCGATAATATGAGGTAACGCAGTGCTGAACGACCTACAATTCTTGTTTTGTCAAGCCATCCTTTCTCAACAAGAAAAAGTCTTGCGGTCTCGCCCTGCGCTTTCTTGACCTTCAGAGTCTTAACCATACCATTTTTTATATTTCGGTGTTATAAAGGATTTTGATGTAAAATGATAGGTGCCGAAGAAATATCTGAGGAGCAATTAGATGAGCGTTTAATGAATTTACTACAGAGAGATTTTGCAGCTGAAAAAAAAGACTTGGCAGAAACACGCACGATGCTGGTTGAAGCCCGTCAAGAACTCAGAGCTATAATGGCTGAGAGGGGAAGGGGCTGGCAAAAAAACCTAGAAAACCAAAAACAGAATCTACTAAACATGATGGTAAAGTTTCTTGTGCTGAGAAAACAAGCTCTTCAAGCAGAGCTTAACGACATACAACAGGAGTATCAGGAGCTCCAAATCGAAGAAGGCGAAGAAGCTAGACTGCTAAGAGGAAGGTAAGGCTTTAGTCCGGAATAGCAGATAGTTTTGTGAGCGCTTCATCGAGCCAGGCATCAAACTTTTTCAATTCTGCCGCGGAGTATTTACCCGCGGTTACGTTTTTCATTTGCCTAAGTAGGTTTGTCTTAGCTGATTTGAATACAGCAAGGTGTTTTTTGTATTTTTCAGCTAGATCCGTGTATGAAGCGTGATGCTGATGTAGATTTTGCTGCACTTGTGTTAGCTTGCTGCTATGCGCATGGATTTTCTTGACATGCTCGGGCTTCACTTTTCCTATAAAACCTTTGATTTTGATGTGATGGGCATGAACAGCATTTTTTTGTTCAAGGAAGCCTTGCGCTTTAGATGAATGTAATTTGATTTTTTTATTAGTATTAGCAATTACTTTATCGAGTTTTTTCACCAAGACCTTTGCTTTGTTTAGTGTTTCGTCTTTCATAGCATTTCCTATCTGGCAGGCATACTTCCCATGAAAGCTGCCATACCCGAAGCTTGAGCCTCTTCTTGCTTGGCTTTCTGCAGCTCCAATATGTCGCGCTTTATGTTTTCCTGAACTTTTCTCGTCAATTCAGCAGACATGTTTAATTCTTGCTGCATTTTTGCTGCTGTCTGTGCGGCTTGCTGTTCTGCTTGAATGTTGTTTTTTATGGCTGCTACCCGCATCATTAGTTTTTCCCTATCTACTAAAAGTAATTGTGTGCGCTCACCTATTTGCAAGTCTTTGGCCTTTTCAGTTAGCGCCGTTTCATCTGCCATAATGTCTTTTTCCATTGCTTCCTGGTGTGCAACAGACAGCTGGTCGCTTTCTACAAAATAAGTATCAACTTTGTTGTATTCAGCCGCAACTTGCTGTGGCGGTATTTTTTTCTGGACTTCCGCATAGAATCTTTTTGTCTCAGCCAAAGATCTGTCTACGAGTGCTTTAAACTTCTGAAGACTGCTTGCAGATAGTTTCTGCATCCTTAATTCCAATTTTTCTTCTTGCTCAGATGCTTTCTGCAGTCCCCTCTGGGCATTAACAAATCCTGTCACTTGTTGGTCTATATTAAGCACTTGCCGCATCGTATCCTTAGTCCGCGTACCTTCAGTGCGCAAATCAATCCTTTCGAATTTTTTAACGGCATTCTCTAATCTGGATACCAATACATCCATATTTTCTTCTGCGCTTTCCCTGTTTTTCTTCATGGAGTCCATCTTGGTTTTTTGTTTTTCCAAACTAAATACTTCCGCGGCGTTCTGGTCTTCTTGCTGCACCAGGGCAAGTAATTTGCTTAGCAAACCCAGCAAAACACTTACAACCGGAACTTTGTATTGCTGGTCCAAGGCGTCATAACCAGCTACTTTTAGCGCTTCTACCCTTGAACGAGTAGCTTGCATTAATTGCGCCTTTGTGTATTCTTCTTTGATTGCAAATTCTGTCAACTCTTCTTCTTTCGCTGTTTCTGCTTCTTCTACTTCTTCCTCTTTTTCTTCTTCAACTTCGGCAACCTCTTCCCTTGCAACAGCTGCGGTTTGCGCCCGCTCTGGAACTCCCGCTTTGATTTCTTTTTTCTCAGCTTTTCTAGTGAAAGATACAACTGCTAATCCCGCCACCACCGGTAAAATCATGGCAATTGCGCTGCCCACCGCGATATAGGATGCTACGCCGGCAGCGAATAGCCAGACAATTGAGAACAAGGCCTTGCCTGGATTAAATTCTTTCAGGGAACTTTTAATTCCCCCGACAAAAAGTAACGCGAAAGTCGCGACTGCGACCCAGATGATCCAGATAAAGCCGCTGGATACGAGGAACGCTCTGAAGCTCGATACTATGTTGAGGAGAGCGTAATTTCCTAACAGGTCGCCGTAAATGGCCATACTCAGATTTAAAAATCGAATATTATAAGTGTTTTCATGCTGTATTTGATAGGGCTTGGATTGAGTTGGCAGGACTTGAGCTTGAAACCGTAACATAAAGCAGAATCACCGATTCCGCCGATGTTGCTAAACGTAACATTTAAATAACAGTCGTTATTTTAAAATAACATATGTCATATAAAAATAACATCTTGATGCAGTTTTTAGAGAAGCCGACAAGCAGGTTTCAGCTTAGAGAGCTTGCTCGCCTTACCAAACTTTCCACAACCGCAGTAAAATCTGCCCTAAAGAAGCTCCTAGAGGAAAATATTATTAAAACAGAAAAGGAAAAGCATTATGTTTTTTACAAGGTAAATTGGGATGCTCTGGAGTATAAGTGGGCTAAAAAATTCTATAGTATTAACAAAATTTTTGCTTCTGGACTAATAAAATATTTGGATGAGCAGCTTAACTATCCCGAAGCTATTGTGCTTTTTGGCTCTGCTGCCCGAGGCGAAGACGCAGAGCGTTCAGATATCGATCTATTTGTATTTTCTGTGAATAAAAAAGAACTTAATTTAAAGGAATTTGAAAAAAAGCTCGGCAAGCCCATAATGCTGCAGCTTTTTAACAAAGCTGAATTTGAGATTGCGAAAAAGAAGAACAAAGAGCTCATCAACAACGTAATTAATGGCGTGATACTTAAAGGCTATTTGGAAGTGCTATGAGATTTCAAACTTACTTGACAACTGGAGACGTAAAGAGGCTCGTATCAGATAAGAATCTAGCAAAAAATCTCATACAATTAGCAAAACTTAGACTTGACACATTGTTGACGGCAGATTTGGATAAAGAGAATGCTTTTGAAATCATTGAAAGATGCTACAATGTTTTGAAGGAGCTTACAGACGCACTATTGGCAGTCAAAGGATACAAGTCATATTCGCACGAAGCAGCTATAGAGTTTTTAAGAGAGTTTTACACCAAAGATTTGAGCAGGGTCAGCATAGAAAAAATAGACAAATATAGAGTTTTAAGAAATGATATATTTTACAGAGGCAAGACTGCGACTAGACAAGACGCAGAGCTTGCACTAAAAGACGTGCAAGCAGTTTCAACACAACTTTTAGAATTATTAAAAAAAGAAGGCGTTGTTTAATGTTATATTTAATTGGCCTCGGGCTAAGTTGGAAAGACTTGTCATTGAAAGCTCTTGAAATCTTGAATAAATGTGATGAAATCTATTTGGAAAACTATACTTCAGTTTCTGATTTTACTGTTGAGCAATTATCTCGATTGATTGGCAAGAAAATAATCTCCTTGGACAGAAAAAAGACTGAAGAGGAAATGCCTTTCCTCAAGAATGCACACGTAAAGGAAGTTGCATTATTGACATTAGGAGATGCTCTTTCAGCAACCACGCATTTTGAAATCCTGCAAATGGCAAGAAAGAAAAAATTTGAAACAAAGATTATTCGCGCGCCTTCTATTTTCACAGCTGTCGCTGAAACAGGTCTTAGTTTATACAGATTCGGGAAAACCGCATCAATTCCAATTCCTGAAAAAGGGTTTTTGCCAGAATCATTCTTCGATATTTTGATTGAAAATATGTCAATAGGGGCGCACACTTTGTTTTTACTGGATTTGAAACCGGAACAGAAAAAGTTCCTGACAATACCAGAGGCGATTGATATTTTGCTGAATATCAATAAGAACAGGAAGCTCAAGGTCTTTATTGAAAGCACGCTCTGCGTCGGATGCGCTCGTCTGGGAACGGAAAACGCAGCCATAAAGGCTGGCAGTGCAGAAGAGCTGCATGATGCCAATTTTGGAGATGCGCCTTTCTGTCTCATAGTTCCGGCCAAATTAAGCCACAAGGAAGAAGAATTTATAAGTAACTACGCTGCTAAATAATTAAATGGTATTGGGCTGGCCATTTGGGAAAAAGCAACAAAAGGAAGTTCAGGGAATTCTTGGCATTGAAGAAGTCGAATTAACAAAAGAAGAGTTGAATTTGCTCGCTAAAGAAGACGATATCAGGAAAGAGCTTGATGAGCTTGAAGCTAAGGACCACGCAAGGGAAGGCCAGCTGATCCAAACAAGAGAGGACGCCAGGCGAGCATTGGAGAAAGGAAATCACGCTTTGGTGGACAAGTTGATGAAAGAGTATGAGGAGTTTTCAGGGGGTTTGCTGGAAAATATTTCTAACGAAGTACAAAAAAATGAATTGAGGATAAAACTCGAAGCTGCAAGAGCAGCAAGAATAAAGAAAGGTCTTATTGAAGCACGCGAGGCAGAGAGAGTTGCAGGCTAAAAACACAAATTAAGTCACAAAGAAGAAGAATTTCTTAAGTTTTAAATAGCCGGATTTTGATATATTAGCTATGGCTTGGAGCATTTTTGGGAAGAAAGCAGTTAGTATGGATAAAACTGTAAGAAAAGCTATGACGCTAGAAGATGGTCTGGTTAAGCAAAAAGAAAAATTAATTGCAGAGTTCGAGAGCAGACATCCAAATCTCATAGAATTTTTGCGGGGCATGATGACCTTAGAAGCAAAAGCAAAAAAGGCGCTTGATTCTGGAAACCTGCATGAGGCAGACAGATTGAACAACTTGGTTGACTCGTATGAACAAAAAATCCTGGCAACATTAAATGACACGGAAAAGTATGCCTGGAGCCATTTAAGGGCGCGTTTGAAAGATGCAGAGAATCAGCTTGACATGCTGGCTTACCAGCTGCACAGGTGAGCCTAAAAACATTATTCCTGAAAACATTATTTATATATAAGATCCGCGGATTTTATAATAAATCTTCAAACAAAGATTTTATATATTCTATATTATTAGGAATTGACATGGCCACAGGATTTTTAAGAAAACTGGCTTTGCCAGGGCTGGCATTGAGCAGTATTCTAGTGCCTGTTTTAGCGCAAGAATCACAGCCCGGAAGCTTTGGAGCCATACCGGCGCCCTCTATGGAGGCACTCACTAATGGCTTGGGCTATATTTTTGGAGAGCCAACCGGAACAACCGCAGAATTACTGACTATTAAATTCCTTATCTTTTTAGCTATAATGACTATCTTTTCTGTGTTTTTAGATAAGACACAACTTTTTAAAGAAAAAAAATATGTCGCAGTTATCCTTGGGCTTATCTTTGCCTTGATAGGTGTTAGATTCGTACCGCGGGATGCGGTAATGACGTTGGCTGGAACACTTGGTGCAAGCATTTCAACTGCCCTTGTTTTAGCAGTGCCCGCAGCAATCATCTATTTTAGTTGGTCAATGACTCCAGATAAGTCCCCTCACAAATGGACAGCTTTGGGCGCGGGATGCGCAGTTTCTGGCGCATTGCTTCTTACTGGAAATGTAACATCATTATCAATAGTTAGGGTTTTCAGCGGAGCATCATTGCTTTCATGGGTCGTTGGCATTGCATTAATAGTCCTAGGACTTATACTGCTACTTCACAAGTCGCGAATCTGGGCTTTATCAAAAGTATCGCAGAACACAAAAACTCAAGTACTTTATGAATCAAGGGACTTTTTGAAGGATGCAATGTACGAGACCGGAGTATCTAGGAGAGCGATAGTGGCCTTAAGAGATATAGAACTAATGATGAACCACATTCCTCCTACGCAGTTAGTTGTTGATTTAGCAACCCCTGGTACTTCAGAGCTCAAGCAATACGAGAAATTCGTTAAAGTTTTACAGAAAGACATTAGCCTGGAAACCCGCGAAAATAAGGGCATGATGGCAGACCTCCGGGCTGAAATAAATGCATTGCACCATCCAAACACCAACCATGCCACGACACCACCAACAGCAGCAACAGGCACGCCACTCCAGACAGTCTGGCACCAGCTAAATTCTGCTTATCAGGATTTGGAGACTCTATATACAGACGAAAATGATGCTTTTAGCCAAGTCAAATTTCTTACAAGCGCAATTGGCCAAGTCGTGCAGAAGAGTTTAATTAAACTTGCAGCCCAAAAAGCATACCAGTGGTTTGAAAACGAACAAATCGCCCTTAAAAAAGTAGAATCACTAATCACCCAGATTGAAGGAGAAGTTGAGAGCTCCGCATTTTAATTCTTAAGCTAATATGGTCGACTGGGACGTAATTGCGACAAAAATGAAAGAAAGAACTTTGACCTTAACTGAGCAAGCAAAAATTGTCAAAGAGCTCCGCCAAGAAGAAGCAGCGGTTAAAGAAGCAACTAGGGAGCAAGGATTTCTCAGAGAAGCCGGGAAAGCGGAAGCTGCTGGAAATATGACTGCGGCAGAGGAAGCACTCGAGAAGGCGTATACCTTTGCTTTGCAGGAAGCTAGACTTGACCCCGAGCAATTGAATGAAATCAAAGGATTGGCTCAAGAAGTGTTGTTTTTTGAGGAATATGAGGCAGGACACGGCGAGATAAGAGAAGAAGAACTTTCTAAATTGGCTGAACAAATAAGCAAAGAGCTCAATGAAATTTTGTTAAGGATAGATCAGTTGCAGAAATTGAAATTATATTATGAACAATGCGCTCTAAGTTTAAATAAGCAAGTAACGGCTAATCCTGCTCTAAAACAGCAAGTGGCAGCCGAAGTTGGGAAATATATTACTCTGTCAGAAGAAACAAACGATAAGATAATTGGTTTTGAAAAAAGATGCCGCTATCTTGAGGCACAACTTGGGACCATAGAAAAAAGAAGAAAGCAGCTTGAAACTGAGGCCTTGGAGCTCGAAGAAGAATTGGCGGTGAAAGCTCAGGCTACCCGCGAAGGGGTGAAATTTTTGGGGGAGATGATACGTGAACATCCTGGCTTAGCAACTAAAAAAGCCGAAAGTCAGCTTATGGAAGCAGATCAGGAAATGAAAACAGCAATGGAAGAGGCACAAAAAAATCCCGCGCAAGCTGAAAAAGCAGTAGAAGCCGTGAAAGAAAACGCCGAAAAAATTGCAATAGAAACAAAAGGTACGCCAGTTGCGCAAGCAGCGAAAAAAGTTATTAGTGAAGCTGAGCGTATGGAACTGACACTTGCTGAGATAAGAAAGCTTCTTTAGTTGTCGTATTCTACAATTTGAGCATCATTTCTCTCGAAAGTGTGCACGTAGAATATTTCTGACTTGCCATCTTTATTTGCCTTGACAAAAGAATAATGTTTGTCGTCCATTCCTACATTCAGCCAGATTGGCACGTCTTTGTCTTCTGTTTTATCTGTAGTTGCAAGGCCGTTCGCAAGCACAACACCGTAGTTGTTGGGCCAGCCCACTATTTTTAATTCGTATAAAATGACTGATTTCGCTTCCTTCGCCTTTTGTTGGGCTTTGAGAACGAGTTCTTTGAATTTGTCGCTGTCGAGAACATCTTTTTCTGTAACTTTGATGCCCAGATTTAATTTGTAGCTATGCCCTTCGATTTCAAGTCTTTCTGTCAAGGGTTTATCTGCAAGATTTTGCTGGTACCATTCTGAGAAAGTTCCTTTCTTATCTGTTGAATCAAGATAATTTTGATAGAATAAGCTTTCGGCAATTACCCTGTGCAAGCCGTCTCCGGGCGTTATTTCGTATTCTTTGAAATGCTCAGGAGCCACTTTTTCTTCAAGACAAGTACCAGCCAAAGTCGCCATAGTATTACCATATGGTAACTAAAGTCATAAAAACCTTTGCATACCTTAAAGTATTTATTCTCAGTATTCGTAGTTTGAGCATGGCCACCACAGATGAATATGTTCGAAAGCTAGGCAAGGCTATAAACGAGTTTTTAGTTGCTTACAGAAAGGTAGCGCAATACATCGGGCCAATGAAAGGGCTTGAAATGCAAGCGGAAGCTATCGAAAAGGTAAATAAAAATCTAGAAACACAAGTCGAAAAGATGAAAAAAGTAATAGAGAAGATAAAGGACGACAGGCAGAAACTGATGTATCAGAGAAAAATCGAGGAATTTGACAGATTAAAAGCAGCTAATGATCATAAATTAACAGATATCAGAACAAGGATTGCGGTATGGGCTGCGCCAGCAGAAAGTTCTAAGAGAAAAATGAAAATGGCGCTTACCGATATCACGGCTTACGCCGAAAAAATAGAGCTTAGTTTAGACTAAGCTCATGTGTTTTATTAGGTGAACATCTGCTGAAAGTATTTTGCAGGAGAGTCTATCAGCGCTTTAGCCGCATTATACTGTGCTATAGCCGCGTTCTTGAGTTGTGCAGGTAGTGCTGCTATGACCTCAGTAATAGTTGGTTCTGCTCCTGGTTGTGGTCCAGCTGCCGGAGTTGTTGGTGCAGGTGTCGGCGCAGGAGTTGGAGTAGGTGTTGGCGTTGGCGCAGTTCCTGGAGCAGTTGCTGCAGGCGGTTTTACGAACAAGTAGCTCTTGTTTGTCAAAGCAGAGTACATTCTGTTTAAGTCCCTCTTTATGACATAAGCAGGCAGGTTTTCTCCTTGCACGTAGTTCAAGGTCACTTTTCCATCGTTCTTGCCTATTGTCAGCTCAAGAGTTCTGTGTTTTGGCCAGTAAAATAGACCTTCGCAAAATGTGTTTCCCCAAGGATGATATAGGTCATACTTTACAGTTATAGCATCGGGGTTTGAGTCGTCAACAGTGTATTCTCTTCCGGTCCAAAAGCTCTTCAATCCTAATCTAGAGCCAAGGCCATCAATAAGCTTCATGTAGGCGCCCTTTGACACTTTGCCCTTCTTTACTTTCAGTTGATTGAACTTTTTGTTGCTTACTGCCGGAACCTCGTAAAGGGGTCTAGCGAAATAGCCAGTTTCGCCTTTTTGCTCAAGGCTTGCTGGTACTGTAAATGCGTCTTGCAATCTTTGTTCCAAATTTAATTTTGCCATTTTAGTTTCCCTCCTTCAATACATCAATAGTCAGTTTTACTATTGAGTTTGGTCTAAGTTCATCTTGCAGTAATTTTGGTATCAATATTACTGCCTGTTTGCCTTGCTTGGCAATCCTTTTTGTTATCGTAAATTGTTTCATTTTATTTCTCCTTTTTGCTATCGTATGCTTTTCCGCAAACAGGGGCAACAAAACTATTGCCTCCCGCAGCAGCTATTCTGACTGAATCTCCTTTGTAAGGGCATTCGTTGGAATTTGCGCAATAGAACGCATTATTTTTTCCTAAACGAACATCGCCGCAAATAGTTTCAAGAGCTCTGGCCTGCAGGTAGTCTACATTATCTTTTGAATGTTCTATATCTTCACGTAGGTTTCTGGCATCTGTTTTGAGGCAGTCTGCTTCTCTCAAGAGCTCTTTGCAGTTTTCGAGATTTTCCTTAGCTTCTGGTATTAGTGATTTCATTTTGTTTATCTCCTATAGTCACTGTATAGTTACTATATTATCTATATAGAAAAGGGTATATAAAGCTTTCGGATTCAAAAATCCGGAGTTTTAGGCATACTTCGCTAATCGCTCCGATGCCAGTAAAATGCCCCGAAGCCATCTTTGCTTGCGCAAAGCCAAGTTTTAAAAGCAATAGACACCTTAAAATTAGAATGGGCAAACAGATTTTTACAGCAGTCTTAAAGAAGGAAGAGGACGCTTACGTGGCTGAAAATCCCGAAACGGGCGTAGTCAGCCAAGGCAAAACAATAGACGAAGCAGTAGCGAATCTGAAGGAAGCAGTTGAATTGTATTTAACGGAATTTCCTCTGAAAGGCGAAGGCAAGCCTTTTTTTACGGTTTTTGAAGTAAAGGTGCCCACTCATGCCACAGTTGCGTAAGCTTTCTGGCAAGGAGCTCATCAAAATATTGTGCAATAAGCTCGGTTTTAAAGCCGTAAGGCAAGCAGGAAGCCACGTTATTTTAGTCAAAGAAACCTCCGCTGGGAAGATTGGCACGGTGATTCCTGTCCATGAAGAACTTAAAATCGGGACAATTTTAGGAATCTTAAGAAAAGCAAATTTAAAGCCAGAGGATATAGAGCAGTATTTGTAAGGCTACATAACATTTATATTCAACCAAAATATAGAAAAGTCAATTAGGGGGTAAAAAGTGGTTAATCCATTCTTAGTTCAGGCAGCAACAAACCAGGCAACATTTTCAATTCCATCAGTCACAGGCGTCGGGCCTTTTGACAACGTACTCGCGCTTTTGCAGACATTCGGATTTTTCAGAGTTGTGCTTCCCTTCTTGCTGGTTTTTGCAATCATATATGCTATTTTGATGAAGACAGGAGTTCTTGGCGCTGCAGACAAAACATCAACAAAAACGATATCAGCAATCGTAGCATTAGTATTCGGATTCTTCTTCATAGCATATACGCCAGTCGTGGATGCGATAGCAACTTTACTGCCGCAAGCTAGTTTCTTGCTGGTAATTATTGTTCTGCTGCTGATGGTTTTAGCTATGTTTAATATTAATCTTGAAACCGCATTTGCTCAGCCTAATAAATGGATGTGGCTGATTGGCGGAATTGTTACACTCATATTTGTAGCTATTGCAGGATCTGCATTGGGTCCAAGTGTGCCAGCTCTCTACGCATTCAGTCAATTTGTGGGGGGCACTATATCGCTCGACATACCAGCGGAGACGCAGGCATTCATGGTTGCTCTCGCGATTATAGTTGGCTTTATAGGGGTAATACTTTACGCCGTAACACAATCAAAAGATTAGGACAATCTTTATATTCTATACATTTTTTAGATTTAATTAAGGATAGGAGGTCCAGTTGATGATTAGGCTTGAGCATGAAGTGCGAAACCTACAAACGTCAACTGTTTGCAGTTGATGGCGACATTGTTTGATGCGATAGCAATTATGCAGAATCTAGGCGTTTACACAGTGCTACTGCCCTTCCTGCTGATATTTGCACTTGTCTATGGTGCGCTGACAAAATTCAAACCATTTGGAGAATCCAAAACAATCAATTCGATAATTGCTTTCGCACTGGCATTTATATTTACCGCGTCGATAAAAGCTTCAGAAATTCTCACACAGTTTTCAGTTTTCTTTACGGCTTTCCTTGTAATGCTCTTGTTGCTGATGCTCGTATTCATGTTTATGGGCGTAAAGCAAGAAAGCATGGTGGCAGTCCTCAAACAGCCCGAAGGCTATGGAACAATAATTGTAATATTTTTACTGCTTTTCTTCATTGTGTTCAGCCAGACTTTCCCTGAGAGCGGACTGGTTACGCAAAATCCAGAAGAAGCAGCGAGGCTTAACATCACTACAGTACCTCAGGGCTTAACTCCGACTCAGGAAGCAGCAGCGATAATGTCCGCTTTAGTAACAAGCATAATTTTCTCTCCACCTATTTTAGCAACAATGATCCTGCTGATATTGTTTGGAGTTGCAGCATATTTCATAACAAGAGAAGGTGGCGGGAAAAAAGGCCAGATTTGTTTTTCTTTCAGAAGAAATAGATAAATCAGAATTAACGCTTTCTTTCAGATTCACAAATCTGGAATGTAGTGGGTCTCACTTTGTTCGAGCCCACAGAAAAGTTCAACGTTTTCTTTTGGTAGCTTTGAAGCCCTTGAGTTTAGCAGTATCAACTAGGTCTCTGAGGTCTTTGATGTTCTCTGTGAAAGTAGGCATCACAGTCTGAAAAACGCGCTGCATCGCCTTTAGTTCTGTTCCGACGTCAGTGATACTCTTGCCGTATTCCTCGACTTTGCCTAGAATTGCCTGCTCAACAGATTCAAGTTTCATTTCAAGCTTTGTCATCCTGTCCGACAGGTTTGATAATGCACTCTCGGTTTCATTACGCCATGTTTTCATGTCATCGATATCTTTTGCGACGTCTTTCCACTTCTCCGAAATTATGGCTTCTGAGACTCTTTCTATATCTTCAATAGGAATTCTGATAGGTGTTGGTCTTGGGGGCGGTGTTGGTGGTGCTGGCATGCCCATAGGAGCAGCAGGATAAAATGCAGGTGACTGAGAGGACATTTCCATTCCCGTGGCAATGTCTGTAGAAGGATACCCTTTTGCCGTTAAATCACGGACAATCTCTCTTGGTTGCATGCCTCTGGCGCGCATATCATCAATTGGAGGTGCACCGAAATCAGGTAAAGGTGGAAGTTCTCCAGTAATATCAAATTGAGGTGGAATTTCAGGTTCCTCTCTCTTTTTTCTGAAAAATGGAAGTGGGTCAGCCATTATGCCTCCTCAGCTATCTTAAAGCCCTGTTCCTTTAAAATGTTTTGTACCGCAGCCTTGACTTCTGCTCTCGTTACGAAATTCATTGGCTGCCAAAGCGAAACATATCTTTCAATGATTTTTAGCTCTTCTTTTGATGCAAAGGCTTCCATGCGCTTTGCAAGGCGCTCTGCAAGCTCTTTCAGCATGTCCATATCTGCACGCAAGCCACGCATGCCGTCTTCCAAATCCCTGATGTTAGAAACAAGAGATTTGTGTTTTTCAACAAGAGAACCGTCAACTAAGTCCAGGTGGTTCCTCAAATTCTCGATTCGTTCCTCAATCAATTTGACTCTTGACGACAGGTCAGAGGTTTGTTCAGAAACTTTTTTCTGGAAATCTTCGATTTCAGGTGGAAGTCTCTTTGGCGCCATGAAAGAAGAAGGAGCACGCGCAGGAGCGGGAAATGGTGCGCTAGGAAAAGATGTTTGTGTAGGAAAACCGTTAGGCATGCTCTTTACATAGAAAGTTTTGCTATAAATATTATGCTACTCTAACGAAATAGTAACCTCACATTAATAATATATATTAATAGCAAAATTAAGTCAGATACATGGCCACAGGGGATTATAAGGTAACTTCAGAAGCTGGCACCAAGATTTTGAAAATAGACTACGAAGGTAGCATGTATTCTCCTTCCCTTGAAGATGACAAGAACATAATGGCCCAGGTCTTTGGCATTCTGCTAGAATCAGGCAAAGTAGTCAAAATATCATTTATGCAGCGGGAAGAGTATACTTACGAATGGGACCAGGTTAAGCTTTTGCTGGAGATAGTTGATGTCTACAACAAGCTTGTAAAAGAGGAAAACATTTTTGATTTCTCAAAGTTCGGGTTAAAGCCAGAATGCCAGCGGTTCATACCGGCTTGGTCTGATTTCCTGCACGACCTAATTCTTCACAGGTTAAAAGAAGATCCGATTGGTGCATATGTCAGTCTAACAAGGCGCAGAAGAGAGGAAGAAATAAAGCAGAAAATTCCACCGGTTCCAGAGTATGCGGACTGTGTTGGAGCGTTTATCGACACGCTCTCCCACATAGTTGATGCTCTTTCGGCAACAGCGCTGATTAAATTGGCGAGGCCGCATCTTCCGGGATGGCAGCCAGGTGACAGAACTCTTTACAGGAGATTCTTCAAGCCTAGCATAAGGCCGTTTTTCATGTACACGAAGCTTGTTACAGCGTATCCAACTGGCGCTGAAGAGCTTGCATCATATTCTCTTCCTGAAGGTACAGAAGTCCTGATACTGAAAGTTCCTAATGATATCAGACCGCAATATCACATAATTCCTCCCGAATTCAGATTGACAGAAGAAAAATATTCCCTTTTGACAGCAGCCAGAGAAGTTATGGCAGAGCACAGGCCGGAACGCGAGGAATATCTCGAAGTTGAAAGAACAAGGGAGATTTTCTTCAGCGTGCAAAAAGACCTGATTGCAGACCTAGCAAGAGCGCGCGGAATTAAACTGGAATATACTGAATTGGAAGAGCTTGCACGAATACTTCTGCGTTACACAATTGGTTTTGGAATGATTGAAGTCCTGTTATCAGACCCGAACATACAGGACATTGTAGTCAATGCGCCAATAGGCACAAGTCCTATCTCAGTGATGCACGCAGATTATGGCGAATGCAGAACAAACATCACGCCATTGCCGCACGAAGGCGAATCCTGGGCAACAAAATTAAGATTAATTTCCGGACGTGCTTTAGACGAAGCAAATCCTGTTCTCGATACAGATTTAGCAGTGCCTCATGCCAGAGCCAGAGTTGCCGCATTGCAGAGGCCGCTAAGCCCGTCAGGATATGCTTTTGCTTTTAGAAGACACCGAGATAAGAGCTGGACTCTTCCGCTTTTCATACATGCAAAGATGCTTTCTCCAATGGCAGCTGGCTTGATTTCATTTTTAGTTGACGGCGCAAGAACGATGCTGATAGCAGGTACGAGGTCAGCAGGTAAGACATCTTTGCTTGGCGCAGTTTTAGTTGAGATTGCCAGAAACAGCAGAATAATAACATCTGAAGACACCTTGGAACTTCCTGTTGCGCAGCTCAGGCAGCTTGGTTATGATATTCTTTCAATGAAAACTCGTTCCGTGATAAGCGGCTCTGAAGCTGAAGTGCCAGCAGAGCAGGCAATCAGAACAGCTTTGCGTCTGGGCGATTCTGCCCTGATTTTGGGTGAAGTGCGTTCAGTCGAGGCAAAAGCACTTTGGGAGGCAATGAGAGTTGGAGCTCTGGCGAAAATTGTTGCAGGAACAATACACGGTGACTCACCTTATTCTGTTTTTGACAGAGTTGTAAATGACCTCGGAGTCCCAAAAACATCTTTCAAAGCCACAGACATAATTTTGATTGCAAATACTATCACATCAACTTCAGGACTGGAAAGATGGAGAAGACTTACGCAAGTTTCAGAAGTAAGGAAGTTTTGGACCGAAGATCCTATTCTGGAAAAAGGCTTTGCAGACCTGATGACTTACGATGCAAAAACAGATATGATAGAGCCCACATCAGCATTGTTAGAAGGCGAATCTGAAATAATAAAAGCAATTGGCGGTAGAGTCAAAGAATGGGCAGGCAATTGGGACAACATCTGGGGCAACATAGAGTTGAGAGCGAAAATCAAACAGGCCATCGTTGATACCGCAAAGAAGACCAACGATCCAGACATGATGGAAGCTCCTTTTGTTGTGAAGTCGAATGACGAGTTCCATAAATTATCCGCGATAATCGCAGAAGAAGTAGGCTATACCGATCCAAAGCGTGTTTATTCGGAATGGGAAGCCTGGCTAAAAACAGAATTGAAAAGAAGAAAGGAGGCAGCAGCTTGATTTACAAGGACTTGATTGCACAATACAAAGCAAGATTGAGCAAGGAACTGCATCCTGAAAGTATGGCGCCCGAGCCCGAAGTATCGTATTCGCAGTCATACCAAATTTTCAAGCAGGAGCAGATAGGCAAAGCACACCTGCTTTTCGAAAAGCTGTGCAATGGCGCAGAAAAAATTCTCAAGATAGAAGCAAGCCCGAAAGATATAGCCAGAATAGAGCCAAGCATGAAGCTGGCACACCTTGCAATCACGCCTTCAAGCGTTTTTTCATTATCCTATTTGTTTGCAATATTTATTCTTGTAATATCTGCGATAGCATTCGTTTTTACAGCTAACCTTGCAATAATTTTGATCGGACTTTTCTCCGCACTCGGGCTTCTGTTTTACATTCCCACAATTCCAAAATCAATACTTACGGCCTGGCGTGCGCGGGCTTCTGACCAGCTCGTGCTGGCGGTTCTCTATGCAGTAATCTACATGGAGCACACGCCAAACATTGAGCAGGCAATCAGGTTTGTTGCAGAAAACATGTCTCCCCCTATCTCTTTGGATTTTATGAAGATACTCTGGGATTTGGAATCAAAAGTTTATTCTTCAGCTCAGGACGCGCTTAATGACTACACAACAACATGGCATGGCTGGGATGATGAATTTGTTGATTCGATGAACCTTGTGGAATCTTCTTTGTACGAAGGTGTCGAAGAAAGGCGGCGCGATATTCTCGACAAAGCAGTTGATGTCATTCTTGAAGGCACGCAAGACCACATGCTTACATTTGCACATAACATGCAGTCTCCTTTAGAAAGCCTGCATATGTTAGGCGTAGTTCTACCTGTAATGGGCCTCGTAATGCTGCCAATGGTCTCGGCATTCATGGGCGCATCAATAAGACCTGAAATGCTCGTTCTGCTCTATGATATTCTGCTTCCAATTACAGTTTTCTTAATCGGCTATTCAGTGCTGCAGACAAGGCCTGCAGGCTCCGATGAAACCGATATTTACAAATTCATACAGGCAAAGTATGCAAAGCCTGCAGTCAAAATCGGCAGATTCAGTCTAAACATATCGCCAAGGATTTTGGGGTCGCTGTCGGGGATATTGGTTGGCTTGCCGGCGATGATTTATTTTACGCAGCTCTATCGCCTGCCAGCAGAACAGTTCTATGACGCACTGTTTTCACAAATCGGGATTTTTGCAAGTATTGACATTGTGGCAGCAGTCGGAATAGGTCTCGGCGTATATTACTGGTGGTCTGTCAACCATCTCATCAAGTTGAAGAAAAGCATTGAAACAATGGAGCAGGCTTTTGCGTCCTCTGCTTTCCAGCTCGGAGAAAGGCTGGAAGAGCACGTTCCGGTGGAACTGGCATTTTCAAAGGTCGCGGAAGAAGAGAAATCAGAAGTATCAAAACTTTATCGGATTGTTGATTACAATATCAGGCAGATGGGCATGAGCCTCAAAAGCGCGATTTTTGACGAAAAGAATGGCGCGCTGGCATTTTTTCCTTCTGCCACGATACGTTCTGCAATGTCTATTCTTGTCGAAGGTTCAAAGAAAAGTCCAGAGATTGTTGGACATTCGATGCTGACAATATCAAAATACCTGCAGGCAGTTCACAGGGTTGGCGAGCGTCTGAAGGATCTGCTTGCGGACACAACAAGCGAGATGCAGATGCAGGTAAAAATCTTCATTCCGGTAATAGCAGGCATAGTAGTCGGGCTTGCTGCACTCACGACGCAGATATTGAAAAATCTCGGCTCGCAACTGCAAAACCTGAATACAATAAGTCCGGAAGGCGCGCCGCCAGTCGCAGGGACTGGTTTAACAGACATCTTTCAGATAAAGTCAATGATTCCGCCGACAACTTTCCAGCTGATAGTTGGCATTTATGTAATCGAATTAACAATTGTGCTGTCTGTCATATTAACTAGTGTGATTTTCGGCCATGACAAAATTGAAGAGAAACACGCGCTTGGGATAAATTTAATTATGGCGACGGTTTTTTATGTAGTAATAACTATGGCGGTAGTCGTACTATTCGGGGCATTGGCCGCACCAATTTCGCAGATGAATTTCCAGTAAAAAATATGGGAGAACTAATAACAGCAAGAACATTGCAGTGGCTCGTAATCGGAGCGATAGCTGCTTTGGTAGTCATAGGCTTTGCCTTGGTGGTGCTAAAACTGCTATGAAACATGCACAATCATCTTTACTCAAGATAGTATTATATTTAGCCATAACAATCCTAATCATAATCGTAGCAGTATGGGTGCTGTTTAGCGTAAAGGGCGCTGGAACGCCTAACTACTTCCAGAATATACTGAGAGGAAAATGAACAAGCGCGCAGATTTTGTAATGCCGAGCTGGCTTGGTAAGATGATAATAGCTCTCATAGCTTTCGGTTTGATAGCAGTTCTTATCCTCGTAGTAGTTGGGCCGCCGGCGGAACAAGTTGTGGGCTCCGATATAATATACAGGCTTCAGACTCTGAGTTTCGGAGACCGCGGAGTTACGGGCGCAATCGGAGACCCGGCAAAAGCTGTTTGTTTCGGCACTGGCACAAGTAAATCTGTCATATGCTTAGACAAAGGCAATGGCAATGAGATTTTCAATGCAAAGCTTTTGATAAAGAGCGGATATGCCATGTCAAAACCTGCATTAGTTTCCGATGGCATTATTCTTGGATTCGGCAAATTTGTCTGCAAATATGACCAGACAGGTTCTGAGCAGTGGTGCCAGACATTTACAGATCCCATTACGAGTGGCATAGCAGTTGATGATGCGTCAGACGCAAATGTAACCTGTTTCGAGACAGGCAAATTCCCTGATGTCGATGGACAGATGACTTGCCTTGATGCAAAAACAGGAGAATTCAAATTCAGCGTCTCGAGCACCGAGAAAATGACCTCGACACCATCAATAGATCAAAGCAAAAATGCAGTGTATTTCGCAGCTGGAGCATATGTTTACAAGTACAAACTTGACAATCAAGGAATACTTGAACCACCTAAGGGCCAAACGTGGGTCACAAAAAAATATGATCATGCGATTGTATCAGACATTGTACTCGGTAAAGGTCTGGTTTGTTTTGATTCAAGTCCAAAGATGCATTGCGTAACTGAAAGCACCGGCGCAGATTATTTCAATGTCACGGTTGACACATCGGCGAAAAAAACGAGAGATGATTTTGTAGCGGTCGAGAACCAAACAGATTTTAACTTAACGCAATGGGAAATAGACGAATCAAGCATAAACGTCGATATTTTCCACTCGCTTGGCAGCGCTGGATACTCAGAAAAGTCATTTAATTGTAAAGGTGGAATGCATGCTAGCTGTACTTTCGATCCATATGCCAAGGTTGTTACATTAAGTGATAAGGCCAGCGCAGGAGACTTGGTGAATATTTCTTACACTTTTGGTGGTCACTTGGGCTGCAGTAGCGATGACTCGCAGCGCGCAGTTTCGACTCCAACAATCTACGGTGATTCAATGTATTTGGATTTGTGTTCTAGTTTGTGCAAATACAATATAACAAAGTCAACGGGCAGTAAAGAAAATTGCAAGGATTCTACTTGGGATGCTACAGGCACCTTCTCAAAACCCCTGTACAGCGGAGTAACAGTAGGTATCGTGCCGCCAATATCTGACCGAACATTAGGTAATACTTTGATGGTTTGCACGGGCAGTGGACAAGATCAGGAAATAGCTTGTTTCTTTGATTATGCTGATGGTCCAGCACTATTTATCACAATCGAAGGGGACTGGGGAGATTGTCCAAAGGTTGCGGCTGATAAATTGAGATATACGAAAGATTGGACATTAACGCCAACCAAGTATTTCAATGTCGCCTTCGGTGATAGCACATGCTTCGCAGATAGTACGCCCGCGCTTTCAAAAGATTCATTATATTACGCGCTCGGAAACAGGGTTTGTGCAACAAATCTTACATCGTTAACGACAACTGGAAACTTAGTCCTGGATGGAAAAACTAGCAAGGCTGATGGCGGAATCGCGAAGTGGTGTAAATCTGAAGGTTCATCAGACTTGTTAGTTACAGGTTCATACACTTGGGTGCCAAGCGTCACAGACTTGGCAATTTACGAGCCGAAGCTAAAGTTTGTGGCCGGAACTCCTGGAGTTATTGAATAAAAATGGAAATTGTCAATATAATAATAATTTTAGTGCTTGTCGCAATCGCAGTTGTATTAATCGTGCTGTTTGCAACGGGAGTCTTAAACAAAGGCGGCCAAAGCATTCTGGATATCCTGCACCTAGGGAAACAGCAGGCCACCACGTTACTAAAACTTTATATAACTGCATAATTCAATATCTGCAAGAGGGGGTAAAACATGAAAAAGGCACAGGGTTTGCCACTAAATTTGATAGTTTTAGCAGTAATAGCTGCACTCATACTGGTGCTGATAATAGCATTCACAATTGGCGGAGCTGGCACATTCTTCAGCAAGATATTCAAAAGCGGCACAACAGCAGTAGGCGATGAAACTTCTATCGTGCAGGATGCCTGTAGAGCAGATTGTACGAGAGCACAGCAATCAACATCAACATTAGCGTGGAAGTCGACTTCGTATTGCAGAAGAACATCGAATATAGATGTTAATGGCGATGGTAATTTATCTACAACTGGCGAAAAAGGATTGAAATGCTGGGATACACCAATCTTAGTGAGTTGCTCAACAACAATTGGAACATCAACTGTCCAAGGAAACACTAACGACTGCGGTTAAGATGCTACGGGCCCTTATCTGCAATGGTAAGGGTTTCTTAGTTTTTATTTTTGAGGCTTAAAATGAAAAAAGCACAAGGTCTGCCACTCGAGACAATAGTCATAATAATAATTGCCCTTGTTCTTTTAGTTGTTGCTATTGGTTTTTTTACGGGCTCGTTCTCGAAGCTTGCTGGTAGCACAAAAGCCCTTATTTCACCGACATCAGAGGCAGATATTATTGCGGCGCAGAACACATGCACACAGCTTTGCCTGCAGGCTGGCAGAGTAACAACTGTAGCCGAATTTAACAGAACAAGCTATTGTAAGAGAATCTTCAAATTTGATTTAAATGGTGACGGCAACATTACAGACGAGCCTAAGCCAAATGGCAATGAAGGAGGGCTAGGAGCCAAATGCATTGCAGACGGTGACGAATATGTGTGCTGCAGGGAATCGCCAATAGGCGTACCTTGCAACGTTAACATGCCAATAGGACAGGTTTCAGAATCAAGTTGCTAAAATGTCAAATGAAAGAGGAGCCGCATTTATTGATTTTATTATTGTTCTGATACTTGTCGTAGTAGGACTTGTTGCAGTTTTGTTTCTATTTACTTCGAATGTAACTGGCGGACTTTCAAATTCGTTTAAAGCAATCTCACAGTCACCCGGCTGCATACCTTCAGTAACTTTGGATGATTGCGGTGAGTGTGGCGGCGGTGACAAATGCTGTTATTGCCCTGCTAAATGCATGCAGGCTGACGCATCAATAAAACAGGGCTTTGACTGTGGCGGGCTTGCAGAGGAATTTGCAAAAGTTCAAAATAAATTTTTTGCGTGTAATGATACCTGCGTAAACGATTTTTGCCAATGTACAGACTCGAAGGGGTGCATACTTTCGCAGTGGGTTACAGTAAAGAAAGGCGAGACCTGCCTCGGATTTGAACCAATGTCTCTTCCTCCAACAGAATTGGAAAGTTGTACTGAAACTTGTACGGAGTCTAATTGCACATGCCCAAAAACTACTATGAGGAATGACATCGGTAGAGACCAGTATTTTCCAGCGTGTTACAAGACCGTTGTTAATCAAGGTGAAACCTGCAAGAGCCTGCCAGATTTGAGCGTAATTTATCCTTACGTACAATTTAGTTTGAATAAGGGATTATTTGTAAGAACAGTTAAAGTACAAAACGTCGGCGGAACCGATTTTGTAGCACCATTTGCGGTTTGTTTCCAAGGAATGTCAAAAATAGTTGATGGTCTGGAAGATGGAGCGACAACAGAAGTTGATTTAGAAAGCAGCGTCTCTTTCGGCTCGGATAAAACTGAAAATGTTGTTGTAAACTGCAACCCTTCTGATGGCAGCGTTGTAGACACAAATGAATTTTATACCCAAAATAATGTGCATACCTGTATAATATTCCAGACTGCCCAAGGCGCAACCAGTTGCATATAGGCGCATAATAAGAGATTTAAATAACGTTTTTTCTATATTAACATGCCACTGAATCGAAAAGCAACGCTCATATTAAATATGATTGCAATCGTAATTATTTTCGTAATGGTGACAGCTTTTATTGTCGCTTTTTCAGGAAACGGCAGTGCCACGCTAAGTGGAATTTTAGATGACTGGTTTTCTTCAGTTCACGCACCGCAGATTGGCAAGCCAGATATTGTTGCTTATGGTGAATGTCCAAGTATTAAAATCGTGGATTGCGGCAATGCGAGATGCAGACAAGGTGCACCGAAAGTAACAGTAAGTAATCAGGGAGAAAGTGACATCTCCAAGAACCTGACATTTTTGATACGCGTTGATCCGCCAGGTTCTGCTCCAACGCAATTGCAGGAAGTAAGCGGTCTAAGAATAGGCCAGGAGAAAACATACCCGTTTGTTTCTGCCGATAAATTCGGCGGCAACTACAAAGTCTCTGCAGACTGCCAGGACCAGGTTGCAGAACTGGATGAGAGCAACAACATGGTAACTTTAAACTGTCCAGCAGAGTATCTCTTGAATTGCTATACTCTTTCGAGTACCGCGACATCTCTTAACTGCCCGTATTATTGTAACCAGTATCCTTCGCGTGCCCAAATAGGTCGTGATTGTCATGGTGTTAATGCCACAGCATATCCTGACAAGCTAATAACCCTAACAGACTGCGACACTTGCCCTTCAGACCAAGAGTTTGAAGGTGGATGTTTTTGCCCTGCGTATTGTAATGGTTCAAATTGGAATCAACAAACTGCTCCGAGCACAAACTGCGGGGGCGGAAGAGTGCCAGACCTAGGCCCCAATCCACAAGGCTGCACAGGAACCTGCAGAGACACCTTGCTTTGTAGTTGTGACAAGCCATGTGACCCAGAAACAAAGGGAAGAATAGGTTATGTTCCAAGAGGTGCGAGCTGCGGCATGTCAACAGTAAATTCAATGAATGTTTCGCAAGATTGTACAACTACGTGTATAGCAGATAAATCCGGCAGAGGCTGCTTCTGTCCAACTGAATGTGATAAGGCCTTTGCATTGCCAGGTGAAACCTGCACGGCGGTGAAGTCATGATGGCACAGAAGAAAGCAACAACTCTGATAACATTAATACTCTTTGTATTGATAGTCGCTGTACTGGCAGGGATTATTGGTGCATCCTTTTTTTACACGTCTGGCGCCAAGGCACAGACGGCTGGCGAGCAACCATTCATCACTTTGACCCAGGTTCAAGACAAGCTAGTAGGGAATTTCCCTGATTTAGTCATAGACCCTAATGCCTTCCAAGCTACATGCATTAACGGTAACGCGGGGTTGTCCATCAAAGTGGCCGTTGAAAATCTTGGCAAGAAAACAGCAGAAAGCCCCGATACAGCATTCCTAGGCGGAATCTGGGTTTGCGAGACTTTAGACGGAGACCCACAGACTAGTGGACCACCGGGAAGCGAGCCTTATGCCAAAATTTCAAAATTAGACCCAGCCGGTGAAGCTGTCGTGACAGTTCACAGATATCAGGATACTTGCCCCCAAGACTTTACAACAACAATAAATGCAGATTGTGAAAATTGGGTTGCAGAAGGTAATGAAGATAATAATGAGATAGTGAGAATTTGCAGTAGAAATGAAATAGGACCAAGAGGCAGAGAGAACGCACCTTGTAGCATTCCTCCTTACTGCACATATACTTGCAGAGCGCCATGAAAGCCCAGTATGAAGTAGGAAAAATCATGATATATTTGCTGCTAGTAATAATTGCAGCACTCATAATAGCGGCAGTCAGCTTTAATTTATTCCAGAAAGGCCAGAAAACAACAACGGAAGTACCCGCATTTCCGCTGACTATGGCAATTCCTTTCATGCAAGCTATTCCAAGAAAAAAGAAAGGCGTTGTTGACCCGCTTGTTTATCTCATAGTTGCGATAGTCATGACAGTTATTCTCATTATTGTTGGATTCACAGCAATAAAATTTTTTGGGTTAATATGATGCGTTCAAAAAAAGCAGTCACAGACATTATTTTGGCAATAGGTATACTCGTGGCAATCCTGATGGTTTTTCTCATAGGCCTGCGGGTTTTTTCACTTGTTGTAAAAGAGACTCCGGAATTTCTTTCAAAAGAAATGGCTTTTACAGCTAACACTGTGTTGGCTGCGCCAGAAAATGTTGAAATACAAAATACATTGCCACAAGCGCGCAATGAAGGTTTTCTAAAGTCGATTTCAAAATCTTGGGCAGCGTTTATTGATCCAAAAAAATCCAAAGCTTGCGCCGCCCAACTAACAGAGGACGATATTACAAATTTCCTCTCAGTTGTGGGGCTATCGGTAGGAATAATACCAACAGGTTCGATTAGCTATAGTGGCGACGAAGCAACAATAGCAGGCTATTCGAAGAAATTCAAGTGCAGCTCTTTTACTGAAGACAAATTTTCTGATGAAGGTGACGCCGCTGGATTTCCAGTAAGTTCGCTGACTGTTAAAACTTACAATGCAACAACAAACAAAACGAAAATCGAGGTGACAAATGGCTAAGCGAGGACAGCAAACCATGTGGTTGCCTACAGTGATACATGTTTTCCTATCTATGATATTGCTCATAATCGGGCTCTTAGTTGTAAACAGGTTTGCAAGCGGTTTTGATACGACCATCCAATTCAAAACGCAGGATTTGGCTCATGACCTTATTGCTGCGAGATTACTGAATTCCGGAGACTGCCTTGCCTGGACAGAATCTTATAGTAAAAGTGGCCAGGTCAGTTACGTTGTGCATTCGGGAATCATAGATATGCAAAAATTCAACACGAAGCGCGTATCTGATTGCATAATGAGTAAAAATTTTGATTTGAAGCTTTACGAGCTGGGTTCTGATACATCAGTACCAATTTCATCTGGAGATGCACAAGATGCACCAGTAGATACTTTCCTTGTCAGGCTCTTTGACAATGGACAGTTTAGCACAGGTTTGATAACAATTAAAATAAAATGAAAACAACCCTTTTACTAAAGCGAGGAAAGAAAGCGCAGGTTGAGGACTTAGTAGAATTTGCCATCGCAGCTATTCTGATGGGCATCTTGATACTGGTCATAACAGTGTTACTCAGTCTGCCTAATAGCATATTTGGTTTGAAAGGTAAAGTAATAGGTACCGTTGAAGATTTCACACCATCAAAGGCCTGTGATTATTATCTGATGAATTTATTGCGGACAGAAAACGGCAATGAAAGTTTTGCTGAGACCGCGGCTTACACCAAAATTAATTCAGATTACATAGAGATTTTCAAGGCAAATGTTACAACATTTTTGGAAAATAACTACAAACGCGGTGATAACCAGCCTGGCGGAATATGGCAGGTAAGCTTAAGCTCAGGTTTGACAAATCCATATGTTGTTTTTGGAAACTTGACATCAATCAACACTCTTGACACCTGCTCAAAAACAATACCATCAATAACAGGAGGCGCGCCGATAATAGTAAGGCTCGCATTGCAATACTAAAATGAAATCAAAAAAAGGCCAGCTAGATTTTATCATTGTCTTAGTTGTAATAATAGCATTCGTGCTTGTTGTGACGCAGGGAGTAAATACAACAGCTACGGTCGGATTTAAACAGACAACGGCCCTGAAAGCGTATTCCGAAGGAGAGCAGGCCCGCGAATACTTTATGCTCGCAGCCCGCTATTCGATATACAGAGTAGTAAGCGAGCATGGCGGTATTGGCGAGAATTGTTTTGCAGTTATAACTTCAGATGATTTGCGTTCAGAAGTGAAATCAACACTTCGTTCTTCCTACATAGCCTCAGGTTATCAAACAGGATACAGCGATTTGAATGTAACAACGCCAAAAGATATCCAGTTTGATATTTTGAAAAAAGACAATAAGTTTGTTGAATTTGAAGGCAAAGGTGACTTCATATCAGTTAGTACAGCAGATATAAATTACACAGCTGCACTTTATTTCAAAGATACGGTAACTTGCGACCAATATAATGAGTTTGCGCAAGCCGCAAAGAATCAGTTGCTAGTAGGATAAATAATGGCAAACAAGAAAGCAATCGTACTAACAGCATTAGTTGCAATCATAGTTGCAATAATTGCAGGCATGTTCATTATGATGATTTTTGGCAACGTTGCAGAAGCCAGTGGTGCTGGCGCAATGGTCGATTCAATGTGCAGGTTCAACACAGGGCTCATAGCAGGTTTCAGCTCAACGAGTAAAAGCCTACTTCCTCTGCTTTTTTGCCCGGAAAGGACGGTTACAATAGATGCAACAGACTGGAGCAAATGCAACGCGGAACTTTACAAAAGTAATATTGACCGCGGAAGGGAATATTGTGCTGCCCAGCAGATTCTAACGTTAGCCGATAGGTGCTGGTACATGTATGGTGACGGCAAGAAGAGTATCGCCGGCATGATAGAGGCGTGGAGAGGTGGCAGCTGTTTCAAGTTTAAAATCAAAAACCTGCCAAAAACTTCAGGCAATGGAATTGATGATAATGCGATAGCAGAGGTTGCAGCTAAAAACATAAATCCAAGAACAGATCAGAATTATTGTAAAAGTTTTAACTGTGTTGAGTCCGAATATAACGGAGCGCCAATGACGCGCATCGCTTGGCCAGTACAAACAGACATCATAACCGGCGAAAAAACACATTCAACAATAACAAGTGGCACTGGTTACTGGCGAATAACGTATTCAGAAACGAACAAGGATGTAGCTGGGCAAGTTGCGCAAGTTATAGAATTTTTTACTGGTAAAACATTTCCATTGATTGCCATAGGGCCGGCTTAGTTTTCTTTTAACTGGTTAAGAATATCGTCAAGGTTATCAGATTTTTGAATGGGTTTGGCTTCGACAGCAGGAGTTTCAGGTTCCTGTGCTGGCTGCCAGCTTTCCTGTTGACATGGTTGCTGCTCTCTAACAGCATAATCATTTGCATAAAGGTCTTGAGACGGCTGAGTTTGTTGAAGTTCTTGAGGACTATAAACCTGCGGCTGTGATGTTTGCATCGGAGGCTGCTGCTTGCGTCTGCGCGACAATGCATAAGCGCCAAGTCCAATGCCTAAACCTGTAGCTCCTGCCGCAGATCCGGCATAAATAACAGTATTATCGGCTGGCTGAGTTGTGTTGTTTCCGTTTGTAGGGTGATGCGGATTTTGTGGCTCTTTTGTAATTTCATCGTAATTCGTCTTTGTAATCTCTGATGCTTTGACGATTCTGCTGTAAGTTTTGCCATCTTTCTGTATTGTCCAGTTAATTGTTGCTTTGCCGTCAGCAAGGTCGCTCCAATTCAAGACAGTGTAAGTATGCACCTCGTCTTTCTTTATTGGTACGTCGATACCATTTATTACATACGGTTTATCTGCGGCAAGTACTCCTAATAAACTATAGCTCCCACTCACAGTTCCAACAACTTTCAAAGTTACTTTATCTGTTACGCTAGTACCTAGAATGCCTACGGAATCGTTCTGCCAGACAGAGTTCGGTATGTTCGCCTGGTTTTTATCTGTGATAGCGTTATTGATAATTACACTTAAATCGCCAGGGCTGTGCAAGTCCGCCATAAATACGCCCTTCACATCGGATGTACCAAATGCTGTTTGAGGATCCTTAACGTCGCTATAAAGCCAGGGGACTTTTGGTGGCGGGCTTGTTGGCAAATTGTTCTCATTTGTTTTGTATTTACCGTCCTTGTCTGCATCTAGATCGCTGACTATTTCATCAAGTGGCCGGAATTCGGTGTTTGTTGAACTCAACTTCTGGCCTTTGCCGTCAGCACCAAGCCAAGAGAATTTCCAGTATTCGTGGCCGCCCCATTCGCTATAAAATGTCAAATCAGAACTATCTTTTACTTGCTGCTTGACCATCCAATCGTGCTGACTGTAAGCAACTTCAACAGCATTGCCGGTTGCCCTGTCAACTTTTACGTGAACTCTCTGTACGTCGTGCTCGTGTTTGAATGCTTCCAAACCAATCCAGTGCGGATTTTCCGCACGGTAATAGATGTAAGTATAGACATCAAAACCCTGGTCAGGATATTCTGTAATCTTTACATAAACTGGGTCTTTGCTCCCGGTAGAGAATTTTGAAGGGTCTTTATCGTAATTTTCATGGTTATTTGTAACGTCTTTATCATCACCATGCGGATTTGCAGGCATATACGTTTGTGTCGCAGTCGTATCTTTCCTGTCGTCATGAATTATTATTGGTGCGTACTGTCTGATTTTTTCCAGTTCGGAAGAAGTCCATACCGGCGAAATATCCCGGTAAAATAGGTCATAGTCTGAAATTTTTGGGTCTTTGTTCACATCCGCAAGCATGTATATTCGCCCTTTGTTAAAGCTGGATAGGAGGAAAACATCAATATTAGGATTTGGTGCAACCAGTTGTTCTAATTTTTTGGAGGTCACATCATACGTGTATAAACCACCGTTGTCAGGCTGACCGTTCACAAATTTGCTCAGAAGTAGGCTGCTGCCGTTCGCAGGTATAACACTACAGACGTTGTCCGTAACGAATTCTTCTTTCTTTGTAAGTGTATTATATAAGGAAAAATTGAAATTCCCGTCTACGATTCCTATATAATTTCTGAAGAAAAAAGAACCAAAAGTTATTTTTGAAGTATTGGTAAGTGTAGCATCCGAAAGCGAATACACTAGCGTATATGGCCACGAATACGCAGGATAGTCAAATTCGTAAAACATTACCTGATCTTTATCATTAAAGTTGTAATGTATGCCTGGTACGGTTGTGAAATAGTCTATGGGTCGCGTTAAAGATGTGTTTTTTAGTATGTTTTTATTGAGGTCGTATGTATAAAAATAGGGAGTGCTATAGATTTTGTTGTTAACATCATAAGAGTCGGTTCTAAAAAATGTGAAATAATTATCCCCCATGTGCACAGATTGCATTATCTGGCTTTGGTGGCCTAGCGGAACTGTCTTCAGTGTTTTGTTAGTGATGTCATAGCAATAAAACGAGTCTAAAGTATATGTGGCAGGAGACTTGGCAGTAAATACTATGTGGTTTCCAGCCATCCATATATTGCACTCTTTTGCGGTGTTTATGACATCAGAACTTACCAACGAACCAGTTTCTATGTCATAGGTCTTAATTATGTAGGAATGATTGTCAAACGATAGTTCATTCACTGTGATTATTTTATTGCCATTTAAAGTGAAATCGATGAACGGGTCTTCTATCCGCACAGTGTCGCCGGTATAGCTGTCATAGATTTTAATGTATACGTTGGAACCGGCGTGCTCATCAACAATTAATTTGCTACCTTGCGTCTTAACTGCGCTTGCGTAAAGGGTTTGTATGTCACCAGTCGATAAGTCATAGGTTTTGAGAGCATAGTCCTTGTCTTGAAACACTATCGAATTGCCCCATGCAGTGATTGGGCCGTCTTGATCGCCTGGCAAAGCTATTTGAGTTGGTTGAGTCAAGTCTCTGCTGCTAGTTTTTTCCGGAGATTTGCTATCAGCCATGGCTAGCGGAGCTGTTGCGGTCAAACCAGCCATACCCGCTATTATTGCAAGCAGAGGTGTCCAGATCAAACCATTTGCAACAACATTTTTTGTAAAATTCGCAATTTTTGTATAAGTAGGCGAATTTACTATTTCAGAGATTTCTTTTCTATGTTCCTTTCTTTCTTCCGAAAGAATCTGCCTAGCCTGCTCTGTAAGATTATCATAGAGCGCATTAGCAATATTTTCAGGAGAATTGAATTTTATATTGCAGGCTGCTTTCAAAGAATCATAGAGGCCTGGCTCGTGTTCTTGCAATAAATCAACAAACTTAGCAAAATTTTTCTTTCCGGTTGCAGCAGCAAATGGAACATACATAGAAAGCAAAGAATTATCTAAATCCTGTTTGAATTCTCTTGTAACGTCTTGCTTTCTCGCATTTTTAACTTCATTTAAGAAATTCTTGAAATATGTCTTTGGCTTGCTTTCCGAACAGCCAAATTCGAAAACACCATCTTTCAAAAGGCCTTCAAAATCAGCTAGCGTTACAGTTTCGCCTTCGGGAAGCTCGACAAAGGAATAGTCCTTTACTAAGTCTCCGCGTTTATCATGAATCGTTACAACTTCAAATCTGTCTTTGCCCAACTTAACAGTAGATTGCTTTGCTTTTGCTCCCTGAAGCACTAATGCATCTTTGAGGAAAAACCAGGTTTCAGAAGCCGGCTTAAGCGCTTTTAGCGTGTCAAATAATTTGTTTTCGATAAATTTTGTTGGGTCTTCACATACGCTTCGCGTAGAATCTATGAGCTCTTCAAGTGCTCGAGCCATGGCTCAAAACAAGATGCGTAATCTATTAAACTTTAGCTGTAGCGCACGTGCCAGTATTTTACAATGCCGAAAACAGCAGTTAGGCCGGCTATCATGGCCAAAATTGAAGCAATACCTATAGAAAAGACGGAATTTAGACCTAACAATTGGCCGATTGATAGTGGCGTAGCCAAGAGTCCAAACAGTAATAATGGGTAGTGTTCGTGTGGCCTGTACTCCATAACTTAAGCTCTTATTTCGGCTATTTATAATTTTCTAATCAGAAAGCTTAAAAAGTAAAATCCAGAGCCTCAAACATGGCTAAATTAAGAGCGGCCAAAGCATATCGAAAAGTTAAGCGACCTTATACTAGAACGAGCAGGCTCAGGTCAAAGGACTATGTCAAAGGTGCGCCATATTCAAAGATAGCACAATTCGATATGGGCGACCGTACCAAAACTTATCCTTATGAGCTACAGATTACTTCTGCCAGAGCAATTCAAGTAAGAGACAATGCACTTGAAGCTGCAAGACAGACCGCAGTCAGATACATGGAACTTTTTGCCAAGGCAGATTGGGCAATGAAATTAAGGGCGGTTCCGCATCACATTATAAGGGAAAACCCATTGGCGACCGGCGCAGGTGCAGACCGATTCCAGCAGGGAATGTCACAGAGCTTTGGAAATCCAATAGGCCACGCAGCACAAATTGATCCAGGAAAGATATTGTTCAGCATTTACACGATTAAAGAGAAAATACCCTTTGCGATTGAGGCTGCAAGAAAGGCAAGATCAAAGCTGCCAATGAGATGCCACGTTAAGGTGTTTGAAATAGCGACAGGTAAGGAAGTCGCAGCCTAATCTTTACATATTAAAATGGTTCAATTAACAGAGCTAATAGACGCAATAAAAAAAGAAGCTGGTTTTGAAGTGTATGTGCACTCAGCTGGCCGAGCAGATTTAAATGACTGGACACCTGAAGACGCCGATAATTATACAAGAGCAATTCATAATCTTAGAAATCCGACCCCTATGTCAATTTCTGATTGCGAAGTTAAAGATGCAATTGGTGGAATAGTGGGCTGCAAAACAGATTTTGGGGTTGTTGCATATGGATTATTACCCTCTGCTGAAGCGCATATCGCGCAGTTTAGACACACTTTTATAAAAACTAATTCGCTGGTAGAAGCAAACAAAGCAGCCATGGAAGTCGCTTATAAAATGGGCACATCAAGTGAAATTTCATATAAAGGTTCTCAAGAATTATCTCAGATTATTAACACAGATAATAAAAATAAGGCATATTTTGTCAGCTTGACAATAAGCGCTGATATTTTTGATGTCTATGGTAGAGGTCCTATGCCGCCCGCATTAACAATAATAGGAGACCACGAATTAAGTTCAGAGATAGTGGAATATTTAGAAAATAATCCACAGGATTATATGAAATTTATTAAGTTAGTGTTACCACAAAATCAGTTTCCTTGCGTTAATAACGGAATAATAGCGAGAGCGAAGCCCGCCAAATCAATTGTTTTTTTGGACGCCAATAAAATTGATAAAACTAGAAGAACAAAAAGCTCCGATGGAAGCCTAGAAGATTGGGTCTATATAGAGTATGGTAAGGAAGTCGCTGCGTGAAAATATATTTATACCCTGATAGTTTTCATTTTATTAATGGCCTACTGTAAATGGTTCAAACAGATTAGCAAGAAAGATATTCCAATAGCTGGCGGAAAAGGTGCAAATCTCGGAGAGATGTTCAACGCAGGCTTTCCAGTGCCGCCTGGCTTTATAATTCTCGCAAGCACATATAGTCAATTCTTGAAAGAAAAAAAGATCGATAAAAAAATTCAGGAAAAGTTGCAGGGCATTAACATAGAAGACAGCGAGCAACTCCAGAAAATTGCGAAAGAAATCCAGAGTTTGTTTTCGCAATATCAGATGTCTTCAGAGATGAAGGAAGAGATTCAGGAATTCTATCAGTATATAGAAACAGATGAAGAGCTAAAGAACGTGAAGCTGGCAGAGGGTCTTCTGAAAAATGGGAGAGACTTGCCATTTGTAGCTGTAAGAAGCTCTGCAACGGCAGAGGATCTGCCACAGGCAAGCTTTGCAGGTCAACAGGCATCTTTTCTCAACATAAAAGGCAAAGACGCGCTGATAGTTGCTGTGCAGCAGTGTTGGGCGTCTCTATTTACCGCCAGAGCAATTTACTACAGGGAGAAAAATAATTTCTCGCACATGAAAATTGCCATAGCCGTTGTAATACAAAAACAAATCAATTCTGAAAAATCAGGCGTTATGTTTTCCATAAATCCAGCTACAAATGATACCAAACAAGTAATGATAGAATCCGCATGGGGTTTGGGAGAAGCGGTTGTATCTGGAGCAGTAAATCCAAACACCTACATTTTGGATAAAGAAAGCGGCAAAGTTCTGGAGAAAGACATACCCGGTCAAACCTGGATGTTTACGCGCGACGAATATACGGGCCACACAGTAAAGAAAAATATTCCTTCTGAAAAACAAAAAGCGCAGGTTCTTTTGCCGAAAGAACTGGACCAATTATGGGAGCTCGCGCTTGCTGTCGAAAAGCATTACGATTTCCCACAAGACATGGAGTGGGCAGTTGAGAAAAGCAAGATTTTCCTGGTTCAGACAAGGCCCGTAACAACAATAAAGCCGCAGGAAGAGAGAGCTGACATCAAAGCTGAACCTCTGCTTAAAGGTCTGGGTGCAAGCCCCGGACATGCTTCAGGCGCCGTAAAAATAGTCTTATCTATGAGTCATCTGGATAAAGTGCAGAAAGGTGACATTCTCGTAACCAAAATGACAACTCCCGATTTTGTACCTGCGATGCAAAGAGCCGCAGCCATAATTACGGATGAAGGCGGAATAACAGCACATGCAGCAATTGTCAGCAGGGAAATGGGCGTGCCATGTGTTGTTGGGACTGAAAAAGCAACTCATATTTTGAAAGATGGGGATATCGTTACTGTTGATGGTTCAGCAGGCATGGTTTACAGGGGCGCATTAACTGTTGAGGCTGCAGCACCCGCGGTTATGCCGTCTGCGGGACAGATAATGACCAAAATAAAAGTAAAAGTCATAATGGATTTGCCTGAATTTGCCGAAAGAGCAGCAGCAACCGGTGCCGATGGGATTGGTTTGTTGAGACTCGAAGGCATAATAGCTTCAGGAAAAATCCATCCAGCAAAATATCTGCGCGATGGAAAATTAGACGATTACACAAATCTAATTTACGAAGGCGTGAAAAAGATTGCAACACCATTCAAAAACAAGCCAGTCTGGATTCGCACCTCTGATATAAGGACTGACGAGTACAGAGGATTAGAGGGCGGTGAAGACGAACCTCTAGAAGCGAACCCGATGATTGGCTGGCATGGAATAAGACGCAGTCTGGCTCAGCCTGAACTGATGAAAGCAGAATTTAAGGCTTTGAAAAAACTAGTGGATGAAGGGTTCACAAATCTAGGCATAATGATTCCTTTCGTGATTTCAGTTGATGAGGTTGTAAGAGCAAAATTGCTTGCTGAAGAGTCAGGCCTGAAACCGAGAAGGGACATAAAGTTTGGAATAATGGTGGAAACTCCTGCAGCAGCATTGATTATAGAAGGACTTTGCGAAACAGGAATAGATTTTGCGAGCATAGGTTCAAATGATTTGACACAAACAATCCTCGGGGTTGACAGAGGCAATACAAATATAGCCTCTCTGTACAGCGAATTCCATCCCGCAGTCCTGAAAGCGATAGAGCACGTTATCAAAACCTGCAAAAGGTTTGGTGTTGAAAGCTCGATTTGCGGTCAAATAGGTTCCGACCCGAAGATGGCGAAGATGCTAGCTGAATTCGGAATAGAGTCCATATCTGCAAATCCTGATGCAGTGCAGCAAATCAGGCAAGTAGTTGCTGAAGTGGAAAAATAATTTTATTAAAATTTTTAATCGTATGCTTTGCAGAAAATAAATCTTTATAAATGAAAATCTATTTTATAGTTATACACTTTGGAGCGTGTGAGATTGGCCAGAAATATTTGTGCAGTGTGTGATGAACAAATCTACAAGCCTGTGTGTGCTCTCTGCCTGACTGATGAAGTGCAGGCCTGGCTCGAGAAGAATAAAATTTCTTTAGTCAAGGAATTCAGACTTGAAGTCAGATTATTTTTGGATAGAGTCAGACGCTATAACAGAATGACCTGCCAGCTTTGCAGGATCGAGACTGAAACAGCGGTTTGCCCGACTTGTTTCAAAGAACGCATTCTGACCTGGTTAAACAAGAAAGACAAAGTGCTTGCAGAAAGTTTCATACGCGAGTTCAACGCGCCGAAATTCGAAGAAGCAAAGCTAAAGTACGCTTAAGTCAAACTTTAGTCTAGTTATGACAATATCAAAGCCACATTTTTTGTAAAATGAAACTAATTTTTCTTGCTGTTTGCTATCCGCAACTAAGTGAATGGAATTCAAGCCTTCTTTTTTGGCTTCCTTAATCAAAGCGAAGACGAGTTTTCTACCAATTCTTAGCTTTCTGTACGGCTTCAAAACATACAGCGAATCGAAATTTAACCACTTCTCGCCTTTTTTCAGATAAAATAATTTCTTTTTCTTGTTATAGACTAGTTTTTTGCCGCATGCATAGCCAATAATTTTGTTGTTTTGTTCAGCAACAAAACAAATTTCCTTCCTCTGATTTTTAATAAAGTCTTTTGCTTTTCTCGGAGTCATACCCAGAGAACTTCCTTCGTTTTTCCAAATTTTATCTAGCTTAGCCAACGCTTCAGCATCTTTTTCTTCATATTTCCTGATTATGATGGCCATAGGATGTAGTCTAAGTCAATGTATTTAAAACTTGCAAGTCAAACACGCAATGTCTTTTGCTTGGTGAATATTCCTTTACTTCTCGCACGCCAACTATCTTTACTTTATGTTTCCAGATTTCTTTCGTCAGATTTTTTACGTCTGATGTCAGCTCGTGCAGATGTATTATCGTACCTTTCTTTGAAATCTTCAGAGCCGCAGGCAAGAATTTCAAAGTGTTTGGGAAATAGCCCATGATTATTCGGTCTGCCTTTGGCAGATTTTTTACTTTTCTGCAATCTCCCAAGATTGCGGTTACGTTTGTCAGATAATTTGCCCTGATATTTTGCTCCAAATAATCAAAAGCAGTTTTGTTTTTCTCAATTGCGTAAATTCTTGCCGCTTTCGTGTGTTTTGCAATAGGAATTGTCCAGTAACCAATGCCGGCAAACATGTCAACTATAATTTCACAAGGCTTGACAACAGAAATCATCCTTTTCCTTTCGAAATGGTTTCCCTTAGACCACATCACTTTTGCAACATCTAATTTGAAAATACAATTTAACTCGTGGTGTATTGTTTCAGTTTCTTTGCCTGCTATTATCTCAACTTTCGGTTTTCTGAATTCACCAGAAATCTCGTTTCGGATGCAGACAGTTTTGAATTGCGGATAGTTTTCAAGTATTGTTTTACCGATTTCGCGCTTTTTGTTTCTGAGCTTTTTGTTTAAATAAATCAGGCAGATATTGCCAATCTGCTGATAGCCAGCAGGCAAAAGTTCTGCCAAGCTAGATTTTAGCCTTAATCTGGCTTTTAACAGGGTTTTTAGTTCCATGAAAAGGGTAAGACATTTAAAATTAAAAACTAACCTATTTGCAGGTAATATGGCCATACATAGCAAGAAGGCTTCAGAACTGCCTCTATTAATGATACTTAGCACAATCGTAGCTATCGCTTTTATTTTTGCTTATCTACACGGAGGGGTTACTGGTGCTGGAACTTCTTGCACAGATTCTGATAATGATACTTACAGCCCTGATGGCGGAGCCTGCGGCCTTGTTGATTGCAATGATAGCGATCCAACAGTGTGGCAGAGTTTGACAGCATACGTTGATTTAGACGGAGATAGTTATGGTTCTGGCAGTCCTATAACAATTTGTTCTGGTGCGGATTTGCCAATTGGCTACGTAAACAACTCGCTTGATTGCAATGATACAAATCCTGACATTCATCCTGGTGCCACAGAGGTTTGCAATGGAATCGATGATAACTGCGATGGCGTCATTGATGAAGGCTGTAATTGCGCCGAAGGTCAAACTGAGCCGTTTTACACAGGCCAAAATGGAACCGAAGGAATAGGCACATGTCATTCTGGAACAAGAACTTGTGTTTCCGGAGACTGGAACATAACCGTGCCTGAAGTCACGCCACAAACAGAAGTTTGTGATGGAATAGACAATGACTGTGACGGCGTCGTAAATGAAGGCTGCAATTGTACAAACGGGCAAAATGAGACATTCTATACCGGACCAAGCGGAACGCAAGATATAGGTATTTGTCACGAAGGAACAAAAGTATGCGCGAACGGACAATGGAACACAACATCGTCGGAAATTATACCACAGACTGAAGTCTGTGGAGATAGCAGAGATAATAATTGTGATGGGCAAGTCGACGAATATTGCGGAAGGGTGTTGGGAACTGTTGACGATATAGATTCAAATGCCAATCTGAAAGTCTATGTGGGTTCAGAATCCAATCTTTCGAAGTCTTTTGGCGGAGTGCAGATAGTAAAATTCAAGACAACAAATAACAAGCTACTAATACAATTCAGCTACAACTTTACTAGCACTACCCTCGATCTGACAGATGTCAAAATAGATATTAATGAATTAAGCGGCAGAGGCTCGCTCCTTGTATCAGGTCTGCCATCAGTGAATAAAACAATTTTTGTTGATGCGATAGCTGATTCAGGGAAAGTTTGTGTCAAAGACGCTGAAGTTCTTAACATTTCCAGCTTCACAACAAATTGCACGTCATTGAGCGAAGTGAAATTGAGTTGTCCAGGCACAAGTGGAAATATCAGTTGCGAAATATCTGATTCACGCTATGAAATCTCAGGATTAACGCATTCTGCCGCATTGGAGTTGCCTGCGAATCAAACAACGAGTGTGGCAAATACAACAAACAAAACAATACCTAAATACATACCACCGAACGCAACAGCAACCGCTACACCCGTAACGGATACAAGCACTTTGCCCGGAGCCGGCGCGACAGTAACATCAACATCGTCAACAAAAAAAATAAGTGCAACGCAGATTGTTGCGATAATGACCGCAGCAATAGCCGCAGTTATGTTCTTAGCAACAAGAGTTAGAGCAAAACCAAAACAGCCGCAACGAAAACAACCTCAATATCAAAGGTACTACAATTATTACACCGGACAATGGCAGTACTACTATCCGCAGCAACAATACCCGCAACAGCCTCAGCAGTATCCGCAATATCCAAATTATCCTCAATACCCTCAACAACAGAATCCTCAGCAATACCCGCAACAATACCCGCAGCAACCACAAAAACCTCAATGGCCGCAACAATATCCCCAGAATAATCAGCAATATTATTGGCCGTACTAAGCCGCTGTGAAAATCTTCTTAAGCTCTTTTGGCACTTCAAACCACTTTAATTTAAGTCCGAAATCGATGTAAGCCCATGCTATCACCGCAGCCTCAAAAGCTTCGAGGTATTTTTCTTTTTCAAAGAAATACTTGCCATCCTTGAAGTAAGTTTCCGCAAATTTGTAGTACTCTTCGCCGCCCCTGACCTTAATCTTGTCAAAGACAGGTTCCATGCGTTTCAATTCTTTGTCAGCGTTATCTTTTATGTTTGTCATTTTATTTTCTTTAACCTCGTATCACCATACAGCTCTTTAAACACTTTTTCAGCTATGGCCTGAGCTTTTGGCTCCTCTGTTTTTTCTTCCCATTTTACATTGCCATGCCTAAAGTTTCTATGTGCTAGCTCATGGAATAGAATTAAAAGGAATTTATCAAAAGCATAATTCCAACGTATCATCAAAGGATAATGTCTGCCGCCAACAGGAAAGTTTTCTGAAGCAAGGTAAAGAGTTATTTCTGCTTCACCCCAAGGAATGTCGGTTATTTTTGGAATCAATTTATCAACTTTAGGCCAGTCTGTTTTTATGAATTTCAAAATCTTATTTTTGATAGAAACAAATTCTTTTTCCGATATTTGTCCGCCAAGCCTCATTATAAAATTCATATTAAACGGGTCTGGACACAGTTGGAGCTTCATAACCCTTAAAAAACCAATTGTAGCTTTAAAACCTATGGATTACGATCTCGAGCTGCCGAAGATTGCTGAAGAAGTCAAAAAGCTGGCTAGCACCAAACCCAAAGTTAAAGTGTGCCTGCAATTTCCTGATGGATTGAAACCAAAGGCAACAGAAGTTGTTGCAGAGCTGGAAAAGCTGACAGAAGGCAAAGCTTCATTTCAAATCTGGGCAGGCTCAAATTTCGGAGCATGTGATTATCCCTGGTATCTAAAAGACCTGAATTTTGACTTGCTTGTAAACTTTGGGCACTCGGTTTTCAAAAAAACAAATTAAAAAGAAAATCTAGAACAGTCTTTAGGACAATTGCACCAGTTTTCTCCGTCGCCACAAACGCCGTTACCGCAGTAAGTACAGACAGAGCCGCACTCAGCTATCATGCATTTAAACGGACCTTCTACAGATGCACAAGGTATTTGTGTCATATTTGGATTGCAACAGGCATTTAGACCATATGTTCCTTCGTTTGTGCAGCTCGTCGCGTTAGTCATTCCGTTAATCCTTCTATTGTTGTCGGGTGTTTTGACGCTAAATGCTACAATAACGAGGATCACTAGCACTGCAATTGCAATGCCGATTGTATAGTTCTTTTTGACCATTTTACCTCTTCGCTAATTAAGGAATGCTACTTTTTAAATTATTGCTCAAGAAATAGTTAGATACTCATCTAATTTTAGAAGCAAATCTTCAGGAGTTTCATATTTGATTATTGTTAATTTGGGGTTTCCTTCAATCATAGTTGACAATCTCTTGCCTTCTTGGTGTCTGTAAAGACAGATAATTGGTTTGCCAAGTTCTTCAGCAGCTCTTATTTCGTAGCCAACACCAATAGATGGCGTCGATAATTCAGCTATGACAATATCTGCTTCTGCAAGCAACTTTAAGTCTCTCAAATAAATTTCTTTCTCAGGCAAAGACTCTCCCTGTGAAGTTAAATTTGGGTTGCCAATATGTTCTGTCAGGACGGGACCAAATTTTTGTAAATGGCCAATTATCTTGGAATAGGTAGCGGCATTTTCCCGCCCAGCGCGAATAGAACCTGCAAAATAGATTTTCATTTTTGCCTTTTTTTAGAAAGTAAAGTATAAAAATACTGTTAGCATCTTATTAGCATAATAAAGGAGGTATGTAATGGCATTTTTGGAAGGAATGATCGGAACTGCTGTTGGACTGGGTATTGTCCTTGTACTGCTGAGATACAGCGGACATGGCGATGCAATCAGAAAAGCAACAGGATTTATTGCAGCAGGTATTTTGTTCTACGTTGTTGACGTGGCATGGAGTACTGGAACTTTTGCAACGATGATTTCAAGCGCAGCAGTAGGATGGCTGACTTTCATATGGGAGCTCATAGCGTTTATCTTGATAGTGATCGGAGCTCTGTGGGGCGCAGCCAATTTGATAACAAAACCAAAGTAGAGATTTCTTTTTGTAATTTTTTTCTGGTTTACTCGCCGGTGGCTAAAATTTTGCGGAAAGACTTATAAACATCTTGGGGCCTTTTAGATTCTATCCAAAACTCGGGAAACCGAGGAATACGGAGGAAAAACAATGGCCTTTTTGGAAGGAGTAATAGGAACAGGCGTCGGTATTTTGCTAGGCTTAGCCTTGCTAAAATACAGCGGATATGTTGAAGCATTAAGAAAAGAGTTAGGCTACATCGCATCAGGTGCAGTATTCTTAATTCTTGCCGCGACACTCGAACCAGTAGGCACAGCAGTTCCAACAATTGCAACAGCAATTGGATGGGTTAACATAATCTTTTTAGTAATTGCATTTATACTGGTATTGATAGGCGCCATCGCAATGGCTATACAAATCTTCAGTAAACTGAAGTAAGTCTTTGCGAATTTTTTTCTTTTTTTCAATCTTTTTATTAACAGCTTAACCAGAGAATGCTATCCGTGATAGCATAAGCCCGAGATTAACTCCTTGCTAGGGCATACTAATTTTTATATGATATTATAATAAGAAAAAGAGTAATGGTCACTAAAGCTTCTATGGCATCAGTAGCAGTTCTAGCACTGTTGATGATAGCAGTGGCTATTGGCGGCTTGAAGCTTTTAGGTCACGATTTTACTGGCGCAGCCGCAACGGATTGCGCTTCAAGTTTACCTGCATGCAATGGGGCTTGCCCTGCAGGACAAACATGTGGAACCAAAACGTCCTTCGGCGGCGTCGTTACGTGCGTATGCCAGGCTGGAGGCGGAGGTTTAAACTGCTCACAAATTGATCCGACCAAAGGTACGCCATGCTCTACTGGAACATGTCCTGTGAGCGGACAACTATGTGTCGAATCCAAATGGGGTCCAGATGGCACTCCTCTAAAATGCAGCTGCAAGGAAAATTGTCCGGCCGTTACAAGTTCCGCTAATTGTTCTCAGGCAGTTTGCCTCAATTTAACTGGCCAGGCAAATCCAAATCAGAATTGTGTGAAATCAACTGCTGTGGCCAAAATTTGCGAATGTCAAAACAAAACTTGCGAAACATGTATTCCGCCCTGCCCAAAAGACAGCTGCGATAAATGCGAGGGCCCGAAATTAAGACAAGGCGGTTTTATTTATTGCGACCAAAACGCAAGCAACCAGTGTTCCTGTCATGGCATCCAGAACCTGACATGTAATGTTCCTACTTGCAAAGCTGAATGCGCCATAGATGCAGATTGTGACATAGCTGGCGTAGGAAATTTAGTTTGTGGTGGTGATAATAATCAATCAATTTATCAGTTAACAGGTACGTGTAATACAAATAATTGTACTTGTTATCTGAACGCATCTAAAAAGACTGTTACGTGTGATGGTGATGCAGAAAATGATTGGTGCTCAGGCCCGTCCAACTCCTTAGATTGTGATGCTTGCGATGTTACGGGCGACCAGGATGGCGACCAAGGTGGATGGACTGATGCAATTGCAGATAAGTGCGATTCTGACTGCGCGGGAGTATGTTCTGGAATGTCATATCCTTGCGGAGTATTTCCTTATAATTCATCTTGTACAAAACAAGTAGGTTGTTCTCTGATGGATTATGGTGAATGCGATGGTACAGCTACCGCTTGTGATAAATTCACAAGTATATCCACTTGTTCAGATCAAATTGGTTGTTCTTGGACATCAAAGGGAGCGGGCGTAAATGGCACAACAATCAATGCAACAACCTATGAGAAAACAGAGACATCTTGTTCTGACAGGCTTGATAACGATTGTGATGGCTCTACAGACTGTGCAGACAACGATTGCGTGAATGACACTGCATGCAAGCCACTGTGCACGCCAGGTCAAAACCAGACTTGCGGTTCTAATGTAGGAGAATGCAAGCAAGGAAAACAAACCTGCCAGCAAAATAAAACTTGGGGAGCTTGCATTGGCGAAGTAAAGCCAACAACAGAGGTCTGTAATAGCAAAGATGATGATTGTAATGGCAAAACTGATGACGGGACTTGTAATACAGTTGATAATTGTGGGAGCCCCGGACACAAATGCACCGCGAGTTCAAATAAAACAGTATCTTGCGTAGACGGGCAATGTGTAGTAGGAGTCTGCGCTTCAGGCCAAAAAAGTTCTTGCTATACTGGCCCTAAAAATACATCGGGCGTTGGCGCTTGTGTGAACGGCACACAAACCTGCACAGCCAGCGGAGCATGGGGTTCATGTAATGGCCAAGTGCTTCCAAGCGTGGAAATCTGTATTGATAGAATCGACAACAATTGTAACGGTTTGATAGATTCTGCAAAAGAAGGTTGCAATGCAACAAATCTTACAAACAGCCTAGTACCTAAATTCACAATAGGAAATGGAAAATGCGAGCCACCCGGTGAGACGCAGCAAAACGCACCAATTGATTGTGGCTGTCCAAAAGGCTTGGATTTAATTGGAAATACTTGCAAACAACCCGCATTAAATCAAACATGCGGAAATAACGTGCAGGAAGTGCCAGAACAATGTGACGGTTCAGACAGTGCTTTGTGTCTGGGATTATGTAATTCTGATTGTACGTGTCCTTTTGTTATTGGCGACGGTGTTTGTTCAAAGAGTGCCGGCGAAACTCACAAAAACAGCCCGCAGGATTGCCCGCTAATCAGCAAAACAGTTTTGATAGGAATTATTGCATTGATAGCACTTCTAATATCCATCGGAGTAGGCTACTATTTCACACACAGAAAGAAACAGCTAGCAGACCTGACTGAAGTCCATCAGGTTGATGTTCCTTCAACAGCTGCAGAACCGAATATTGATGCTTACATCAACAACACAATAAGTCTGGGCTTCAAACCAGAACAGGTTCGCGATACATTAATCAAAGCTGGCTGGGATGCGGACACTGTTGATTCTGCTCTGATGGATGCGAATACGGACCTGCAGAAACTGGGTGAGTCTGCTGAAAGATATGGCGTGGAATTCGAGCACGAAGATGTAGAAAAAGTTGACGGTTACGTTAAAGATATGCTCGCACAAAATTATACTGCAACCCAGATCAAAACAAGTTTGGAGTCGGCAGGCTGGCCCGCAAACACAGTCGAAGCCGAACTAGGCAAGACAACTCAGCCCGAACTGCAAAAATCAGCAGAGAAAGCAGGTGCGGCAAAGCCTTCAAAAGATTCGAAGGCAGCAGAAGAATGGGCTTCTGATGCTTTAAACAAAGGTCATACTGCAGAGCAGGTAAGAACCACATTAGAGACTGCTGGCTGGCCTCCAGGCGCGGTAAATACGGCAGTTAAAGTATAGGGAAGTTTTAAGAATATTAATATCTGCGTTTTTTCCATGAAGATAATGTTTGTTGAAGCCAAAAGCAATGTGGAAATTCAATCTGACAGAGTTATAGTTGCATTAAAAAATTTCCAAAAAGTTGGCTTGGTCTCGACAGTACAATTTTTAGACCAGTTGCCAGCACTTATCAAAACGCTGGAAAGAGTGGGCAAGCAAGTCTTTATCGCAAAGCCCAGATTGCATGCCGTCAAAGATGGCCAGGTTCTTGGCTGCGACGTTTCAGCAGCAGTTGATTTGGATAAAAAAGTCGAATGTATCTTATATGTGGGCACGGGCTGGTTCCATCCTTTGGGCGCAGGTTATCAGATAGACAAGCCAATTTTCATACTGAATCCTTTCACAGGAGATACAGAAAGCGTATCTGAAAAACAAATCAAAAAATGGCAATTGCAGCAGCAAGCCAGGATTTTGAAAGCCAAAGAAGCAAGAGTTTATGGAATTCTGATTACAACAAAGCCAGGTCAAATGTATCTCGAAAAAGGCCAGGAATTGAAAAGCAAGATTGAAAGTCAGGGTAAAAAAGCATACATATTCATTGCAGATACTGTAAACCCGAATGAATTGCAGAATTTCCCTAAAATTGAGGCTTGGATAAACACGGCCTGCCCGAGAATGATTGATGACCAAGAGCTTTACAATAGGCCAATTGTAAATCCTTATGAGTTAGGTTTTTAAATAGGGAAACAAGGTTTTAGATATGCAACTCGAGATTCTCAAGGATGAAAAAGACGAGCTTAGGCTTAGGTTTGACACCAGAGATCAAGGTTTCCTTAATCTGATAAAAGAGGCTGCCTGGAAACAATCTGGCGTTGAAATGGCCGGCTTTAAAATTGAACATCCCGAAATAGGTATGCCTGAATTTGTATTGAAAACCAAAGGCAAGAAAGCAAAAGATGTCTGGAACGCAGCTCTGGAAACAATTTCAGACGACTTGGACAAGTTCGGCGCTAGTCTAAAAAAGCTCAAATAAGTTCTATTGGCGCAGCCGATAGGACAGCACTCCAGGTTTGCGAAGCTGAAAGGCTTTTATAGTTCTTTTCCTATTTTTGTTTGAAGCAAAATGGTAAACTTTGTAGAAGCAATTAAAAGACCTTTCAAGGATGCAAAAAAGCTGATCATTGGAATTGTTCTTTCAATTATACCAATAGTTAATTTGATAGCACTTGGCTACGTGCTTGAAAACACAAAATCTGTAATGAAGAAGAGCTACAAACTGACTGAGTGGAATCACTGGGGAGACCTCTTTGTTAAAGGCCTTCTGTTCGCAGTTATAAGTATGATTTATTTCATACCAGCATTTGTAGTATTTTTACTTGCGCTAGGCAATGTATTGCTCGCTGCCCTGATGGGTGGTGCAACAACACCGATGAGCCTATTGGCTAATCTACCTGCTGTGGGAATTGGGATGCTGGCGTTTATTATTCTGGCATTACTTGCAAGCTATGTAATCCCTGCTGCAACACTAAATTACATAGTAAAGAACAAATTTAGTGCTGCCTTTGATTTTGCTGAAATCAAAAAGAGAGCTTTCAAAGGAGAGTATTTGGTGGCTTGGCTTATCGGCGGCGTTTACTCGCTAGTACTAGCGGCTATCTTCGTGTGGATTCCTATCGTAGGTGCAAGCCTAGCGACTTTCATAACGAGTATGACCACTTACACGATGATTGCGGAAGCTTACGCAAGCAAGTAATTTAAAGCCCAAAATTTTCTTTTGTTTTCATATTTAAATCAAAAGGCCGAGCATGAAAGAAGAAGATATTTTGGAAAACGCTAAAGCAAAAGGCTTGCCCACAGAAAAAAATCAGCTAACTTGGAAAGCGGCCGCAATTTATCTGGCTTCTAAATACTCCGGCGAACAAACAAGCATAAGAGCGCTCGCAGACAAATTTGGGCTAACTGAGGTAACAATTAAAAATAGAGTTAAAGAACTGGTTAGCGCATTAAGGTTGTAAAATGAAATTCCACTGGCGACATTTGTTCAAAAAGAAACAGCATCATGGTTATGATGCGCACAAGACCAGATTAGGAAAAATTTGGCACTTCCTCGCGCATGAAGAGTCGATGGCATCTTTCATTGTTGATGCTATTTTGATAATTTTGATTGGAAAATACCTATTATTCCCTGGTCTCAGCATGGCGTTGGGGACTCCGTACCCCGTTGTGGCCGTGGTCAGTGGCTCAATGGATCATCATGGACAGGGTTTTGATGCTTGGTGGACACAAAATGGCGCGTGGTATGAACAACACAACATAACGAAGGTACAATTCGAAACATTCTACAGGTCAAATGGTTTTGCAAAAGGAGATGTTTTTGTTGTCAGAGGAATTAACTCAGACATCAAAGTTGGAGATATTTTGGTTTATAGAGTATCAGAACGGAGCGAACCGATAATACATAGGGTTGTCGCAATAAACCCAGATGGTACACTTCAGACAAAAGGTGACGCAAATCAAGCTCAGCTGTCATTTGAGGAATCTGTGAGCGAAAGCCAGGTAGCTGGCAGAGCCGTGGCCTGGGCACCTTTGATAGGTTGGGTCAAGGTCGGCCTGCTTGAATTGATGGGCCGCGCCTAGAAAAGTATAAAAACATTATATCTCTCGGATAAGAGGTTCAGTTGTATTGGCACAGCCGATACGGCACGTCAACGTTGTGAGGTTGGAATGAAGTTTTGTAAATGCGGTAGCATACTTGTACATGCAGGAAACGAGTTAGTTTGTAAATCCTGCGGACACAAAGAGGCAGCCGGAGAAAGTAAGATGTTCAAAGAGGACATCAAAAAAGAGAAACCTCGAGCTGTTAAAGAAGAGGTCACAGAAACGCTGCCGACTATGAAGAGAACATGTCCAAAATGCGGACATGACGAAGCCTTTTACTGGACACAACAAACCAGAGGCGGCGATGAACCAGAAACACAATTTTTCAAGTGCAAGAAATGCAATTATAGTTGGAGGAAGTACTGATGGAATTTTGTCCTAAAGATGGAACATTAATGTTGCCAGGCAAAACTGGCAAGACAGCAGTCTGCCCAAAATGCGGAACCCGAGCAAAGGTCAGTGCAGGTGCAGTCCTTAAAGAAAAAGTCGAGAAGAAAAAAGCAGGATTAAAGCGAAGGCCACAGGAGATAACCGAAACCATGCCAACAGTGGACGCTGAATGTCCAAAATGCGGAAACAAAAAGGCATATTGGTGGGTTACTCAGACCGGTTCAGGTCTGGCAGGCTCTGAAGACCAGCCGGATACAGAGTTTTTCCGTTGCACAAGGTGCAGAAATACTTGGAGGCGAACAGTCTGATGGTAGAAGCTCCTGGAGAAGAGAAGAAAATAATCAGGCGCGCGCCAGCAATCCAGCTTCCCATTTCAAAGTTGCAGGAAAACATTGGCCGCGTAGCTTTACTTGGCACTGTTGTCAGCAAAAATCCTGAGCTAAGCTCTTTTGCGCTTGATGATGGAAAATCATCAATCTTAGTACTTGCAAACGACCCGCAGCAATTCGAATTAGTAAAAGAGGGACAGACGGTCCGTGTTTTAGGTAAAGTCTGGGGTTCTGGAAATGAGCTTGAAATACAGGCAGAGATTGTGCAAGACTTCAGCAAAATAAATAGGGAACTATACAACAAAGTTTTTGGCTAGATAAACTACTGCAAATAAAATCAAGAAAACGAGTATTGTTTCTGCAGTGTATTTTATGGCCATAGTCTTATTGCTGTCAGAGATTGCGAAACTGCCAAATGCTATTCCGGCAATCATTGAAATCAGGCTGATGATTTCAAAGTTCTGCGTTCCTGAAGCAAAGGCTTGAATCGCGCCAAGTATTCCAGCCAAGAAAGGCACGAATTTTTTTGAAGGACTTTTGAATTGATATCTTTTTTTTACCCACTCGATTTCTTCTTTTGCTCCGAAATAGAGTGCCTGGCCAATTGCAAAGGATGCCGCTACAATCAACGCAATCAGGATATCTTCAAGCATATACAAACATTTATACGAGATTTAATAAGTCTTATGAGCATGCAGTATCTTGATGCTGAACTAAAGGATATTCCTGAAATAGTTGAGCTTTGCAAATCTGGTTTCTCATTGAAAGATTCAAAACTGCTTGCAAGACTGTTTGAACTTTACGTCAAACGCGGCATACTAATAGCGGCTCGCACAGACAAAGTTATAGGGTATATCGCTGCCAGGCCAAACATGACGTTCTTCCGGGATGCTTTCGAACTCTCGCCATCGCTTCTTATTCCAGGAAGATTAGGACTTATTGTTCCATGGCATCTCCGACTCTTGCTTACAAAAGGTGCGTATCTCGCCAGCATGGTCGTGAAACCCGAATTTCGCGGGCAAGGCATAGCAAATAGCCTAATGCAGCAAGCCACAAACAGATTGGGCGGAAAACCGATATTTGTTGAGACTGAAGGATCTAATGATCCGATGTACAAAATTGTGCAAAAACTCGGTTTTAAACAGCTAAACATGTTCTCACAAAAATTAACTCGAAAGCAACTGTGGAGTAAGAGCTAAAGATTTATATATACTCGAGCAGATTTTAATTTAAAGCTTAAGGAGGTCAATAAAATGTCGTTTTTAGGTAAAAAGGGCTCGATGCATCAAGCTAGCCCAGTGGATGGTGTTATCATGCTAGTGGGCGTGATAATAGGAATAGCTTTAATCTGGTATGGCGCATCGCAAGGCTGGGGATTTATCAGCAGCATTTGTTCATGTCCTGTGGCAGTAACTCCGTAAAATGGCTGCAAAAAAAGAGTTTAACATTAAAGAAATTATTGGAATAGAGGAATTTGGCTTGCTAGTCATGGGCCTTATATTCGGTTGGATTGCCGGCAAAGGCGGAATGCAAATATTGTTTGCAATTCCAATAGCCTTTTTCGCACTATGGGTAATTTTATATTTGCACAGGAAAACAGTCTACTAAAATGAAAAAAGGAATGAAGGATCAGGAAGTTGACTTTTACCGTTGGGTTATCTACGGTTTACTTTTGCTGTTGTTAGCCATTTTAGCAATTAGGTTCCCCGTAGTAATATGGGTATTCGCAATTCTGCTTGCCATTACGGTGATAGACATAGCATATTGCAAAAAGTACAAATATTCTCACCTGCGCTGAGCGCAAGAAATATATAGTTATTGTTTTTTACTCCTTGCTTAGGGATACTCATGTTTAGTTTAAAATTGAGCGAGCCAAGAATTCTAATCGGCTGCGTATCAATACTATCCGATTTTATAACAGAAGCCAATTTTTCAGTGCAGAAAGAAGGTATAAAGCTAATAGCAATGGACCCTGCAAATATTTCGATGGTGGTTCTGAATCTATTGCCTTCCACATTCACTGAATACAAAGTTGAAACTCCTGTTGAAATGACAGTTAATTTAGAGAATCTAAAACAGGCTTTGAAGCGCGCAAAACCTACTGATACTCTAGCTTTGACGCTTGACAAAAACAAGCTGAAACTGACAATTAGTGGACGCTCTACGAAGAAGTTCTACATTCCATTATTGGAAAGAGAAAGCAAGGAGCGCAAAGTTCCTGCTCTCGAATTCATGGCAACAGTTGAAGTTGACGCTAATGAGTTTAGAGATTACATTGATGATGCTTCAGTTGCCGGCGACGCGGTTGCCTTCGAAGCTGACAAAAACCTGTTCACGATTTCAGCAGGAGATGCCGGCTCAAAAGTTGAAATTGAATTGGTGAAAGGAAATGATGCTTTATTACAATTAGCGGCAGCTCAACAAGTCAGAGCAATCTATTCTGCGGAATACCTGAGAAAAATGGCAAGAGCGGCATCACTTGCTGACACGGCAACGATACAGTTTGCAAAAGATTACCCGCTGAAGCTTGATTTCAAATCTCTGAATAAGATGCAAATGTCGTTCATACTTGCACCAAGAATAGAGAACAAATAATTACTTGATTCTTTTGATGCGCCTTAGGTGTCTTTTCCTTCTCATGTTGTTTTCTCTGCGTCCCATAGAAATTTAAATAAAAACCAGTTATAAAAGGCTATGGTTGAGCGCTCACACGTCATCAGGCACAGAATCCTCCCCATTATTGCTGCAGCCATAATAATAGCAATTGCTCTCACGCTGCTATTCTCGTACACATCATTAACGGGCCCTTTCCAGACTTCCGAAAGCACCTATGTTGGAAAACTAAGCACGGTAATTAATGAGATGCGCACAATAGACTTCAATGAAAGGCAAACTCTACAAAACTGGCAAAGCGATAAATTAACATCTGATGAAGTGGTTAGCGAATTGACAAGTTTGCAGGCAGAGAGATTACAAGTGCGGTCCAATCTGAATTCACTCACGCCGCAGGAAACTTTCAGAGAAATCCATCAGGATATTTCTGATGCGAATGAATTGTGGATGACTGCGAATGATGGTTACCTGCAGGGAATTATTCAAAATAACAGTAACATAATAGCTGACGCCGATACAAAAGAAAAATCTGCCAATCAAACATTTAATTCGGCAATTGAAAAATTAGGTATTCTTGGATATGATATTTAATTCACTAAAATCAGCTTACAGCGAAGCATTTATATACTAGTACTAAAAGCAAAGAATTAACACTAATTGGAGGTGTTTCATGGCAAAAAGAGAACAAAAATATTTTGTTTTGATGCAAGGTGGCAAAGACACTGAACACGTGTTTACAGGAAGCCAGCCACGAAGAGCCGCATTGAAAGCTGCAACACGCGGGTTTACAGACATTAAACTGAGAGAAAGAGGAACTGACAGAGTCCACATGTTCAAAGGTGGCAGAAAGAGAGTTGCCGCACCATCGGACAGACCAAGTTGGTTGCCATCACAAGTCTGGAAGCCAACCGTAGCAAAAAATAGCTTACTGCACTTAAAAGCCGGCAAGAAGAAAAAGAAGTAAAAGCTCGAACACCTGAAGAAGCGCTAAGCCTCTAATTCCTTATTACTTCGTCGTGGCGTATCTTTTAATAGAGCCACGGCAATCTTCATTTTGAAATGAAATACGGTTTTTTCAGTAGGTTAATGTCGCTCTCTTACATACTCAAGGCATCAGTTATTTCTTTTATTGCGATAATTGCATTGGGAATTTACGATTTTACCCTGCCCATTTTTACTGAAAGCCAGGCAGAGAGCTTTGCAATAGTTGGTTTAGTATTTTCATTAGTCTATGTCGCTTCTTTTCTGGCAGAGATTCCAACAGGTCTTGCTGTTGATAAATATGGCCGCATTAAAGTGCTATTATTTGCTATATCTGCCATAGCAGTTTTAGGCATCGTATACTATTTTATACAAAATATAGTACTGTTAGCGGTTCTTTCACTAATTTTTGGGGCTTTTTCGGTTGGTTTTTGGATACCCTCAGCAGTTTTGGTTCGTGATTATAGCCCTAGAAATATGCTAAGCCAGGCAGAAGCATTATACTTGGATATAACCCAATTAGGTAAAATTTTTGGCCCAATGATTGCAGGCCTTGTCGCAGCTATCTTTTTGGCCAGATTCAACTTTTTGCTAGTTTCAATTTTCATGTTTGTTGCAGTTATAGTTGGCTTAATTATTTTTAGAAAACATAAACATAAAAAAACTAAAGAAAAGGCTAAAGGTCATAGACATAAAGCCAATATTTCGCTGTTTGCTATACTGTTTAAAGAATTTATTAGCGTTCACAAGCATGCCGCTCCTTTGTACGCTTTGACATTTCTTGTTTATATTTGGATGGCAGTGGAATGGGCTTTTGTGCCATTGGCAGGAATAATCCGCTTTGGTTTTACTGATGTTGGCGCAGGTATAATTTTAGGTGCAATGATGGCTATTGAAGGCGCTCTTTATTATTTCTCAGGTTATTTCATGGATAAAATAGGCAAGAGATACATAATCACTGCAGGTTTCTTCCTGCTTTTCAGCTCAACCTACTTTATGTTCCTTGCAACAAGTCCTGCAGTTTTCATTTTCGCAGCTCTAATAGCTGCGGCATCAGTTTCCTGGATATTGCCAGGTACAGAATCTTTACTCACAGAAATAGTTCCAACAAATCTTTATGGAGAAATGTCTGGTGTATTTGATACATCCAAGGACGTAGGATTGATTATTGGCCCGCTTGCTAGTGGACTAATAGCAACATATTTAGCAAATCCTCTAGCACCATTCTTGTTTGTAGCAGTAACAGCTGGTGCTGCCGCACTTATTTCGGGCTGGGTTTTCTGGCCTGCAAAAACAAAGAAATAATTATAGACAGGTGTGCTCAGTGTTTTTATTTTTAACTCTAATTTCGGGATTGTAGCTTAAGATTTTCAAGCCGGTTTTTTGTTTTTTGAAAACAAACTCTTGAACCCTCATATTCTCAAATACGTACGACTTGAAATGAGTGTTGAATAAATCCTCGGGAAAGTATACTCCTTTGCTTAAGTTGTCGTATAGCAGCACGAATAATGCTGCAAAAACACCAATGACTGTTTGTAGATAAGTGGCGCTGGTTCCCATAACGGTGTTGTTTGGAATTGTATTGAAATAATAGACATCTTTATCTTTGTATCTGAGTATGACGCCTATATTATCCGAACCATCCAATATTACGTTCGTATTGTCGCCTTTGATAAGATCTTTCGCTGTAACTTTTTTCCTTTTTTGATAAATTTTTATCAAATTTTCCATTGTTTGCAGGTTTATTGCATAAATAAATTTGGAAGGAACATTATATTTTTGGGCAATTGTTAAATTTTCTTCGTGAAGAACCACGAATCCTCTAGGATATTTGTCTAATTTAAGAATTGGCTGAAGAATTGACTTCATATTTACCCTGTACTTTAAGGCATTTGGAAAAAGTTGTTTTACTTCGCCTCTGCCAAGCGCTACACCAGAGGGGTCACGTACATTTTCTACTAAAAATTCTTTTATTGACCAAGTCATCATGGGTTTCCATTTTTTTGCTATTTTTGCGGTGTCATATTCAAAATGAATAATTTCTTTAGGAACACCGAATTTTTCAATGCCATATCTTACCCACATATTGACTACGCCAGGATTCATCCCTGCGCAGAGAATGTGGCGTGCTTTGTTAATTTTATTTCTTCTTGGGTAGACATCATAAATGAGTTCAACAATATTTTTTTTATCATCATTCATAGCAGTATTAATGTAATTTATGCCTGCCCGGTTCGTCGCTTCGATTAAGGGAATAGAATCTGCATCCGTGACGTCTAAAACTACATTTATCTTATTTTTTTTAAGTAATTTTTGATAATACTCTTCATCTCGTGGAAATTTTAATTCTTTATGAATGAACGAATAATTCAAATCTTTGTGGCATATATACGGATCGGATAATACATTTTTTCTTTTATCAAGAAGGATTAATTTGTTAAAAAGTGGTCTATAATGAACCAAATAATGCAGGAAAGAATTTGCTACGCCGCCTGAAGCTCCAAGCACTATTAAATTTGGTTTCCGCATATTATTTACTTAATTTTAGCAGTAATAAACATTTCTCTTATCCAAGAGTGGCGGTAAAAACTTATAAATCACATTCAAAATAAGAAATTAGATGGCCATTAAAAAGAGAATAAAAGAACTTTCTTTTGACTTAAAGGACGCAATAAGAGATATAGTTTTTGGAATGGAGGACGGATTAATATCCAATCTCGGCCTTGTTTTAGGAGTCGCAGCATCTGGCGCCCCTAACGTTGACGTACTTATAGCAGGATTTGCATCGCTGTTTGCTGGTGCAGTCTCTATGACAGCCGGCGATTATCTTTCAACAAAATCGCAAAGAGAAGCTTTGGATGCGCAGCTTGCGACTGAAGAGCAAAAACTCTGCACCACGAAAAACGAATGCCAAATATTGGGAAGAATTTACAGGCAGGCCAGATTTACAGATAAAGAGCTTAGACATTTTGTGAGGCATCTCAATACGCACAAAAAACTCGCTTTGAAGGTTCTTGCAGAGGAAGAGCTCGGAATAGTACCTGAGAAATTTGAAAATCCCGTCCGTGGGGCGGTAACGATATTTATTGCATATCTCCTGGGCGCCATATTACCCATAATGCCTTTCTTTTTCGAGAACACAAAATTCGCTAGTGCGGTATCTTTGGCGGCAACAGGTCTCACACTTTTTACTATCGGAGCTTACAAGACCAAAATTACAAAAAGGAACTGGGTGAAATCCGGCCTGGAAATGCTGACAGTTGCTTTGCTGGCAGCCGTTGCAGGCTATGTAATAGGCTACCTATTTGGCGTACAACTGTCCTAAAAGGTAATCTATGGTTGCACTAATTATTTTTGCGTTTTCTATGTACCCTAAATTTACTTTCTCCTTTATAACAATCGGTTTGTAGGCGAAATTCCTTCCAACAAAACCGCCTTTCTTTCCGATTTCATCAATCAAAATGTCTCCAGTCCAGCCGATCCAAGCTTCGTTTTTCTTCAGTAAAATTTTTTCAAAAACTGCTGCGATTTTCCTTGTCCTTTCCCTGCCCGTTCCGGGCTTTAATTGCCTCATTTTTGCAGCAGAAGTTCCAGGCCTAGGCCAGAACAAATTCAGATTCAAAACATCGGGCTCCAGCCATTTTATCAAATCTAAGGAATCCTGAAATTGCTTTTCTGTTTCTGAAGGGAAACCACAAATCAGGTCTGTTGAAATTGTAATTTCAGGTATTTCACTCTTGAATCTAGAGATTATTTTTTTGAAATCCTCAACTTCGTATGGCCTATTCATCAGTTTTAGAATTTGATTATTACCGGATTGTACTGGGAGATGCAGGAATTTGAAGACTTTTGGGTTTTTGTAAAGTTCAACAAGCTTGTCGAGATTTCTGATTATGTGGTTTGGGTTTGACATGCCAATCCGCACAAAAAAATCTCCATCCAAGGCGACCACTTTTTCCAGCAGGTTAACGAGATTTGTTCTGATATCTATGCCGTAGGCGGCACAGTCCTGAGAAGTCAGCCATATCTCTTTGCAGCCTTCCTTCAAGGCCGTTTTTATCTCATTAATGATCATATTCTCTGGGTACGAAAATAGTTCACCTTTTGCAAGTTTGACAATGCAATAAGTGCAATGACCTAGGCAGCCAGATGAAATAACCACTACGGCGATTGCAGGATTCTTCCTGAGTCTTGGAAAGCATAGCTTTTCATTTCTATTGGTGCTGAGCCATGAAATCCTTTTACCAGACAAAACAGCTTTTACAGCATCAGCAATTCGTTCAGTTTCAAACACACCAAGAACCGAAATATCCTTTAATTTATCCGCATAAGCTTTGGTCTGAGGCATGCAGCCAGCAACAATTATTTTTTTCTTAAGTTTCTTGAGGCGAGCAACTTCCTTGAGCACGTGCGTTTCTGTCTTTCCCTTTACGACGCAGCTGTTAACAATAACCAAATCAGCACTTTCTGCAGATTCAACTAGCTCGTAGCCTGCTTTCTTAAGCAAGCCAGCCATTATTTCAGAATCAGCCTGATTAGCGGAGCAGCCGAATGTTTGGATGTTTATGTTCATTTTACAGGTTTGCCAAACCAGGACTCTTTTTTAGCTTTTCTCAGAACAAGCCAGAAAGAAGCTGCGCCCGTAGCAATAAAGAAATAAGACAACAAGGCTTGACCAAGGAATGTTGCAACAAATCCCAGCGCGACAACAATCAGGCTCAGTACTCCGCAAATAAGAAATGTTTGCCTTTTCATGCTAAACACCTCATGTTTAGCAGGCTGTTAAAACTTTGTTTTAACATCATATTTCCATCTCGATGGGGCAATGGTCTGAGCCCATAACGTCTTTCAATACACTGCTGCTCTCAATCTTGCTTTTCAATTTATCTGAAACAATAAAATAATCTATTCGCCAGCCGATGTTCCTTTTTCTCGCGTTAAATCTGTAAGTCCACCAAGTATAGTGTCCGCCTTCTTTCACAAATTCCCTGAAGGTATCTACGTATCCGGATTTCAGAAATTCATCAAACCATAAACGCTCTTGAGGTGTGAAGCCAGCGTTCTTCACGTTTTGCTTCGGATTTGCTAGATCAATATCGCGATGAGCAACATTAAAGTCGCCTGCGAGAACAAGCGGTTTTTTCTTCTCAAGTTTCTTGCAGAACTCTTCAAATGTCTTATCGAAGCGCAATTTGAAATTTAATCTTGACAAATCCCTGCTTGAATGCGGAAAATATGCATTAATCAAAAAGAAATGCTCAAATTCAAGGACAATAACTCTGCCTTCGTCGTCAAAATCCTTTTCTCCCAAGCCGTAGCTTACCGAAACGGGTTTGTGCTTCGAATAAATCAGAGTTCCGCTGTATCCCTTTTTCTTTGCAGGGAAGTTGAAAACTTCATAGCCTTCAATAAAAGGTACGTCTTCAGATTTAACTTCCTGAAAGCAATACGCGTCAGCCTTTTCTTTTTTAATGAAATCCAGACAACCTTTGCTTATACATGACCTAAAACCAGCAACATTCCATGAAACTATCTTCATTTCATCTCAGATAAGACTTTGATTCTTTTTAACATATTTGATTGTAGGGTATAAACTGTCAAGCTCTTTTATGATATATTTGGGCAGCTTGACATATGCTGACTTTATGTTTTCAAGAAGATGTTCTTTGCTGCTTGTTCCAACTATGGGTATTGTAATAGGCCATTTATTTATTACCCATGCAATAGCTGCCTGCGAAGGAGTTATTCCAAGCTCTTTTGCAATTTCCCCAAGCCTTGGATTGTCGCGGACCTTTGGCTTGTTTGGCTTTCCGCTTCCAACAGCATAGAATGCAATGTAAGCAATTCCTGCCTTGGTAAGATATGGCAGAAGTTCGCGCTCATCCTGCTTTAATTCTAAGTTATACCTGTTTTGAACGCTGGCAATGTCAACAACCTTCCGCGCCTCAATAACCTGCTCGAGCGTGAAATTGCAAACGCCGATGCTGTCGATCAAGCCCTGCTTTTGCAGTTCTTTGAAAGCGAGCATCGATTCCTGAACAGGCACGTTAGGGTCTGGCGCATGCAGCTGGTAGAGTTTGATTTTTTTAAGCCCTAGGCGTTCCAGGCTGCCTCTTACAGACTCATAAATATGCTTTGGGCTGCCGTCCTTTATCTCCCAATTATGCGTTCCGCCGACTTTGGTTGATATGACTATATTTTCTTTCTGTTCAGGAGTTAGCGCCTTTCCAATAAGCTTTTCATTTCTGTAGTCATCGCCATAAATATCTGCTGTATCAATTAATGTAACGCCATTTTTAACTGCGAATTGTATAAGTTCAATTGCTTCTTTTTCAGGCAATAAATTATATTTATCAAAAGCCAGGCCACCAAAGCCTATCATACTGACATTAAACCTCCCTATTTTTCTGGTTTCCATTTTTATTTTAGTTCAGAGAGTGCTTTGATTCTTTTTAACATATTTGGATGTGTTGACATTAATTCCATCATTTTGTCCAAAGCCGAGAGTTTTAGATGTGTGCCTTTCATCTGTGCAAGCTCATGCTCGTCAATGTGGCCTGACTTATCCAGATCTAAGTCAGCAATTTGAACAATTTCGTCGTGAGCTTTGCTAACATCATTTAAGAAGAAAGCTTTGGCACCTTGTATTTGTTTCATAGCTAGAGGGTTTGCTTTTGCAGAACCTCGAACTAGTTTGTACAGGGCCGATGCCAAATAATGGGGAGCATTTCCCAAGGCAACAGAGCCGGCATCTGCATAATATTCTCTTATTCTGCTGCCATAAAGAACAAGAAGATTTGTTACAAAATAAAGAATGAAAGCTATAATACCAATATATGCTGCGCCGCCTTTTCTGTCGCTGCTTGAGTATAAAGTTCCCTGCGCCAAAAACCAGCAAATCAGGGGTATGACTGAAATCATAGTTATTACAACAACATCTCTGTGTTTCAAGTGCGATAATTCGTGCCCTATAACCGCTTCCAATTCTTTCTTGTCTAATAAATCTAAGATTCCCTGCGTAACACAGACTCTGCTGTCAGATAGCCAGCGACCAAAAGCAAATGCGTTTGGAATTGCTATCTGAGAAATGCCTATCTTCGGTTTTGGAATGCCAGCTTTTTTGGCTAGTCTTTCAACGATTTCATGCAGTTCAGGCTCTTCTTTTTCCGAAACATACTTTACTTTCATCGACCATTCGATTATTTTCGGGCCCAGCATATATTGCAAGACTGTGAAGCCGATTGCAATTATACCATAAAAAAAGAAGTTTGATATTCCGAAAAGGAAACTAATAGCTGCGACGAGAGCATAAACTATTCCAAATAATACCGTAACCAGAAGCCACATTCTCAGCTTCAGCCACCAAGTTTTTGGAACTACCATAAAATCACAGCAATTTGAAATCTTTTAAGACTTGTGCAGTTCGATTTTCTTGATTTTGTGCTTTGAGTATTTTTGTATGAGTTTTTTTGCTTCAGCAACATATTTTTTGTCTTTAACGAATGCGGAAGGCCCTGGTTCTTTGGGCTCTAATAACAATCCAAGGCCATATTTCTTGAAAATCTTCTCCAAAAGTTTGTTTTCTTTTTGTTTTCTTCCCAAAATAATATTACTTTTCTTGAAATGCCTGCCAAATTTTAACAATTCAATGTCCATTTCAGAAATTGCTAGTTTCAGCAATGGCTCGAGTTTTTCGCAGAACTTTTCTTCGCACAATAAACAGCCGCCGGCAGGCGATGGGTAAGAGATTTTGTATTTTTTTGCCAGCGCAATCTGTTGTTCGCGCCTTCTGCCAACTATGCCGAGAAGTTTTTTCCTGTTTACGAGTTTCTTTTTCTCATAAACAGTTTCCGGCAGAGCTTTTGCAGATAAAGGTCTTAGAATTTTGTTTTGCAATCCAGATTCCCGTTCAATTATTTCAAAGGCTCTTGTGTGCTGGCTCATTGGCCTCTGCCCCAAAACTTCTCCAGTTGCGATTATGTCAAAATTGTTCTCGTGAGCAAATTCCTTTGCTTTTTTCAGAAGGAATATCTTGCAGTCAACGCAAGGGTTAAGGGCGGTTCCTCTTTTGAATTTTGGTTTCCGGATAACATCAAGATATTCTTGCAGTAATTTGCCTTTGGTGCAATCAATCACATTCAATTTCACTTTTTGTTGCTTGCAAAATTTCTTGATTTCTTCAAAACTTTTGCTACATGCAGGGCCAAAAGGTAGTTTGAAGTAAATGGCTTCAGTCGGCATCTGCTCTTGAAGGAGCTTTACAGTTAGTCGAGAATCAAGGCCTCCCGATAACAAAACTAAGGCTTTTGGTTTCATAGCTAGTGTTAAAAACCAATTTCGCTTTTTTAAATCATGCTCCCAGAACTTGACAAGAAGATTTCACTTAGACAGAAAGTTATGAAGCCATTCTTGATCAACGTAAATCCGAATATTATTACAGTAATAGCATTGCTTACAGCATTTGCAGCAGGCTACTTTATCTGGAAGAACTTTCTGATACTTGCAGCGGGTTTTGTTTTGCTAAACGGATTCTTTGACATTCTTGACGGCGAAATAGCAAAGAAATTCAAGCGCGAAACAAAGCTTGGAGACTTTCTGGACCACAGCTTTGACAGGATTGCGGATGTTGCGATTCTGTTAGGTTTAACTTTAAACCAGGCAGTTCCAGCTTATCTCGGGTTTAGTGCAATAATTTCTGTTCTTTTAGTATCCTATTTAGGGACAGAAGCTCAAGCTCTTACGAAACACAGGCTCTATTCGGGATGGCTTGGAAGAGCAGATAGATTGGTCATAATCGCAGTTGCCTGCTTAGTTCAGTTATGGTTCATACAAGCGCTATACTGGGCAACAATCCTGATTCTGGTGTTGTCAGCAATATCTTTTCTCCAGAGGTTTTATATTATAACAAAAGCGCTTAAGGGAAGGTAAATGGTCTACATATTAGCTTTCGGAGACAGCGCAGTTTATGGAGCATGGGATTTTGAAGGTAGCGGATGGGTACAGCGACTTAGGCATTTTGCTGAAAAGAGAATAGATAAGGCGTCCGGCGAAATTAACGTAGTCTATAACTGCGGCATCGGTGGCCACACAACTCGCGATTTGTTGAAACATTTTGAAGCTGAATGTCAAGCAAGAGTCATGGATGCTACCATATCAAAAAGCGTCATAGCAATCTCGTTAGGCGTAAACGATTCTGCCTACGTGCAAAGTGAAAAGGCAAATTGGGTTCCAAAGGAAGAATTTGCAAAAAACTTGAAGAAACTGTTTAAAATCTCTAGAAAATATACAAATTCAATATTTTTTATTAGTCTTCAGCCCATAGACGACTCTAAAACAAATCCGTTCACGGGAGATAAAGATCTTTTTTACACAAATAAAAATATCAAAGAATACGATGAAATTGCAAAATTAATTTGCAAGCAGGAAAAAATAGAGTTCATAGATATTTATGACAGGCTAAAAGATTCTAAAAGACTTACGGCTGAGGACGGCTTGCACCTTAATTCGAAAGGACATGAGTTAATATTTGAAACCGTTAAGGATTTCTTAGTTAAGAAGAAAATTATCTAATTCTTCAAAGTTCAAGCTCGGCGTAAAGCGGCAGGTGATCAGAAAACTGGCAAGGTGTGATGTGAGCAGATTTGACGTGTGTGCTTTTGTTTACAAAGATATAATCAAACTGTCTGTCTGGTTTCCACGACGGGAAAGTTTTCAGAGTGCCGCAACTCTTTAGGTTAGGTATAGCCAAATGCTCCTGGTTGAAATCTCCGAGCAAAATAACTTTCCGCTTTATTTTGCTGATTATGCCAGTAAGTTCTTTTATCTGTATTTTTCTGGTTTTTGCACCAAAACGGTAGGGGCTTAGATGCGTTAAAATTACCGAGACTTTGTTTTTTCCAACCTGCAGAATAGCTTCTAAGGCCATACGATTGAAGCCTACGGAAAACCAGTGCTCTTTAGTTTCAAGAATGGGGTATCTTGTCAAGATGGCAAGCTGTTGATGCCAAAGTACCTGGAACTTTGAAGTCCAATCACGCTTATTGGTAGAAATATGGTTGTAACTGAGTTTTTCAGCTATGTACTTTGCCTGGTCTTTACTCCTAAATGAGCCGGTGTCAACTTCCACCAAGCCAATAATGTCTGCTTTAGATTTTGCAAGCATACTAGCTATCTGCGAAATTTTGGATGGTTTAAAGTAATTCAAAAACGAAAAAAGGCCGCCGCTTATTCCAACTCCAGCTTTTATGTTATAACAAAGGACCTTCATTTTAACCGATGTAATCTGGCGTATCTTGGCTTAAGGATGCAGCAATTTCTTCTTCAGTTTCTTTGATTTGCTGCTTTAGCTTTACTATCTTGATATGCTCGCTATCGTGCACAACATCGACCTTGTCCTTCAGAAAGGTGTTAAGGTAGTTAGCAACAGTCGATTTGCTCAGGCCAGTCTTCTTAGCTATGTCTCTAACCCAAGAACCATGCGGGTTTGTCCGCAACACATACAGTATTAACTCCAGCTTCACACTATCAGGACCTTTCTTGCGTGTCATTTCAGCAGGTATTAGGCCAATTGTCCAATATATACTTGACTTCTCACGAAATAAGAGTAAATTAATTTAGTGGTACGAAACTGGTTAATTGTCCAGCATAAACGCCTATCACAATATTGCAACGTTGGACAATTGGGCAATAAATCCTTATAAAACCCGGACTTAGGCCAAAAGTTATGCTACATCATGTGACATACGTGAGGAAAGAGGATGAACTGATAGCAAAACAGATTGCTGGCTATCTTGGAGTTAAGGAAAGTTTGTTTGATAGCAAGGTTTCTCCTGGCAAGCTAGTTATAGGCCCGAATTGGCTCCACCAATTGGCAGGCCACCTAACAGATAGAAATGTTCCCATTGTCGTGTTTGACAGGCATACAGACATGTATTGCACGGCCGGCCTGCCGGAAACAGAAGACTCTGCGAATTGGATTTATTTTGCATTGAAGGCTGGAAGAGGGATTCATCTTGCATTAACCAGCGCACCACACTCTTACAAAAGTAGTTCAAGGTTGCCTAGGAACTGTAATCTTACAGTCTATTCGCCAAGAGGCGCAAGCGAGATTAAACTAAACCGGGAAGCAAAGAACGGCTGCCTGGAAATTAATCCTGTGGGAAAAATTGTCAAGCCAATAAGCGATTTAAGCAAGCTGAAATCTATACGGAAGCAAATTAGTTTTGATGAGGATTTCTTTGGCAAAGAGTGGAAAGCAAGCGAGCTAGAGGCCCTGCTCGCGCCAATTGTGAATAAAGGTGATACAATAGATTTCTGGATAGAAGAGATATATTACACTCGCCCCCAAACGATTGCAGCGGGCTTGGAAGTCGCCTGCTCAATTCTGTAAAAACGAAAGCAAGTTTCTTTGTATATTTAGATTTTTTAGTAAAGTTGATTCTTGCTTGAATCTGTCAACACCAAGATGCAGATTTGTGTTGATGTAATTCAGCGATTCCTGCAAGTTATTGAAGCGCTTAGGCTCCTGTTTCAGCGCGTTTCTTGAAATTTCCCTGCAAGCAAAAACTCCCAAAGGTATGTACCCTGGATAGGCTTCCCTGAAAACAATTGCTCCTGACTGCAGGCCAAGCTGTGCAAGCTTTTCTGCAACAGCGAATCTTACAGAGTAGAAGCATCCGCCGACTGAAGAATATTCCTTTTTTCCGAAATTGCTTTCCCAGTCCGCAAAAATTAGTTCCTCAGAACCCATTATGTGGATAAAAGCCTCCATCCATTCGTATTGCCAGACTGTTGGTATCAGCAAGACTGCAAAATAATTGTTCAAAGCTGTGAATTCATAGACTTGATAGCAGTCTAAAAGCGGATTTTCTTTTACTTTTTTAACAAGAAACTTTCCCAAGGTGTCATCAACAGCTGTTATAGACCAGCGTGTTGGCACCAGTCTCCTGTTTTTTGCTAATCCGAAAGCTCCTGTTGAAAATGCTTTCTGAATTTGTGAGAATTCCAGGCCTTTTTCATATAACTCGATGACTGCGGGAGCTGATTTCAAATCAACATCATAGAATGCTTTCTCCATCTGCGGCTCAAATTTCACATTGTCTTTTTCAAAACTCAGAAGTCTTGCGGATGGGCCAAAAGGTTGGTGCGAATCATCAAAGCTAAACTCAACTCCTCTTGGTTTGCTTGCAAATTCGGCATTTGAGTAGACAGATTTCTTGGCCAGAGCAACTTCTTGCATCTGCTGCACTAATTTGTTGTCAAAATCCTTTATGCCTGCAAGCTCCTTTCCTCTGACTAACTGCAGTCTCATTTTTGCGATCTGCTGAGTATTCAAACCCGCAGGAATCCATTCTTCTGGCGCATCAAGAAGAGAAGTGTCTCCTGTCTCTGGGGCCATCATAGGACCTATGTAGACTTTCGGATAACCATATTTTCCAATAAACACAGAAGGAGGACTGCTGCCCTCAAGCTCTTTTCCAACATCAGCTGACTGTAATCGTAATTTGGCTGTTAGTCTGTTGAGGTAAGCTGCTTTGCCTAAGGCCATATGCAAATTGTTGCAGTTATTCTTTTAAGACTTAGTATGCACGTGCGAACAATGGACCCGATAGCCGAATACAACAGACTGACAGATGAAGAGAACAGATTGGCTTTGAGCATCAGGGAAATTGCGGCAAGGAAGAAGCAGTTGAGAGAAGATACTCGGCTAAGAGATAGAATTGAATTTATTGTTGCCAAAGCAGATGTGGATTATAAGATATCAACCGATGCATTATTAGTAAATCAGCCAAACCTTACTATGCGTCTCTCGGAAGACGGCAGTTTGATTCTCATACCGAAAAAGGAGGTAGAAGCGCTCATACTCGCTTCTATTGAGCCAGCATTAAATAGCTACGCGGCAGAATGCGTACTCACGCAATATAAATTTTTTAAAAAGGAAAAAGAAGTAGGGGATTTTGATAAGAAGATCAAAGAACTAATGCATGAAATCACAGATTCGCAAAATGTGAAAAATGTGATGGATATAACAACCTTGTCCAAAAAATTGTACGAATATATTGATAATTTCAATGCTTTATTGAAGCAATTCAAAGTAAACGAAGATGAGTTCAAAGCACTGACAATTGAAGGCAAAAGTAAGCTTCGGGAAATTAAAAGGCTTGAAGAGCGCAGAAAGACATTTGAGCCGGAAGTAAGGGAGTATCA
>Ga0315289_10000163_pt1 | contig 106218 bp, 102 predicted proteins | sample YL17G11_40_MG_FD_203452 | JGI IMG/M metagenome (GOLD analysis project Ga0315289, IMG submission 203452) | Sediment microbial communities from Yellowstone Lake, YNP, Wyoming, USA - YL17G11_40 | ecosystem: Environmental > Aquatic > Freshwater > Lake > Sediment | place: USA: Wyoming | collected... | reverse complement strand
TTTTGGTTACTTTCAAAGTTAAATGTTCCACTTCCTTCACCACTACCTTTTCCCCCTGTTCGATGGGTTCATCTGCTTCCGCCTTCCAGATTTCGCCGTGAACGAAGACATATCCTTCTGGTTTCAATGGGGAACGTGCCACCCCTACCTCTCCCACCATCCCTTTGTCTCCTGTGGCAGTTTTTCGCCTTTGCGCCTTCAAGCCCATTCCCACTGCAAAAACGAAGAAAGCCGCGGTGGCTATAACTACAAATATTATCACCGATAAGGATGCTCGCATATACGGTTCGGGCGACTCAAAAAGCATTAAAGATCCCAAAAGCATAGCTACTATTCCTCCTATAGTTAAAGCCCCATGACTTATGATCTTCACCTCTAAGATAAAAAATATTAAAGCTAAAGCCATCAAAAGCAAGCCCGCATAGTTTATGGGCAAACTCTGAAAGGCAAAAAATGCCAAGATCAAACATATCCCTCCTACAATTCCCGGAAACATAGCTCCCGGATTGGACAGCTCAAAGAATATTCCCAAAATTCCCAAGCTGTAAAGGATATAGGCAATATTAGGGTTAGTGATAATCCCCAAAATTCTATCTCGCCAACTTATCTCTATCCTTCTCACCTCCACCCCTTTGGTATTAAGAGTTCTCTCACCAGATGGAATCGACACTTTTCTTTGGTCACAAGAATCCAAAAGCTCTCTTAAGTTATTTGCCACCAAATCGATGACCTTCAGTTTCAAAGCTTCATATTCGGTAATGGAGGAACTTTTCCTCACCGCTTCTTCAGCCCACTCTGTATTTTTTCCTCTTTTGGAAGCTATGCTTTTTAGGTAAGCCGCCGCATCGTTTTCGACTTTTTCCATCATGGTGGAATCTACCTGCGCTCCCAGAGTGACCGGATGAGCCGCACCGATATTCGTCCCCGGAGCCATGGCGGAGATATGTGCGCTTAAGGTGATGAAAACTCCAGCCGAAGCGGCTCGGGATCCGCTGGGGGAGACATAAACGATCACCGGCACCTGTGAGTTCAATATCTCCCTGGTCACCAGCCTCATGGATTCATCCAATCCTCCGGGCGTATTAAGCTCTATCACCAGAGCTTCTGAGCTATCCTTAATAGATGATTGGATTGCTTTTAAGATATTACGTGAAGATATAGGACCAATGGGTCCATCAATGGTTAACAGGTCCACATGCCTTTGCGGCGCAAAAAGAAGGCTGACCCAGGAAAGCAAAAGAAGAGCCACAAAGATTAAAACTCTTTTATGGTAAATTGACCGAACCATTTTTTTCATAGAACCCCGTTCCTTAAAAATTGAAAGTTCGCTTATTTTCGAATTTCAATGTTAAAATAAAGAAAGAAAGAAAATAAAGCAACTAAAATTATCAATAAAATATAGGTGAAGAGAAAATACTCCTTCTGTCATTATGATCCTGCCTCTGGCGGGAGAAGAATCTAAAAGAGAGATACTTCGCTTCGCCCAGTATGACAACACTCGTTTTGATGATTCAGCAATTGTTTAAGAAACAGCCCCTCCTATGCCGAAGCATCACAATATGATTTTGCCTCCGACGATTGTATACTCAACTCTTGTCTGCAATATCTCCTCTGGATTTATCTCAAAAATATTCTTAGATAACACCACCATATCCCCCAACTTTCCAATTTCAATCGATCCCTTGATTTTCTCCTCGTAGGAAGCATAACTTGCTCCCTTAGTATATGCAAAAACCGCTTCTTTAACGCTCAAACGTTCTTGAGGATACCAAGCCCTCCTTCTTTCCGTTTCTTTTCTACGTGTCACCGCCGCATAGATTATCTTTAACGGCTCCATAGTCTCTATGGGGAGGTCTGAACCGAAAATGAGTTCGGCTTGATGGTTCAACAGGGCCTTATAGGGATAACGAAAACCTTTTCTTTTCCCCCAATATTTATCCGCAATGTCCCGATCCGATGGCGCATGATACGGCTGAACAGATGCGATCACCCCCAATTTCCTGAATCTTTCCAAGTCTTGAGGATGAAGTAATTGAATATGTTCGATGCGATGGCGGAGGTTTTTATTTTTTGTGTGCTCAATGGCATTTAGAGCCTGATGGACTCCTTTATCTCCAATCGCGTGGATAGCCACACTTATTCCAGCTTGACTGGCTTTTTTGACCCATTCAGTCAATTCCTGTTGGGAAGTCACTTCGATACCAAAATTATCCTCGGAATTCTCGTATGGCTCAAACATTAATGCGGTCTGCGAACCCAAAGCTCCATCACTGTAAAACTTCACGCCTCCGAACTTAAGATTTTCGCTCCCAAAACCAGATTGCAATCCTAAATTTATGGCAGAATTCAAATTCTCTTTGGAAATCCAAAAACAGACTCTTAAGGAAAGTTCACCATCCTTCAAAAATTGTTGGAAAAAGAAAACCGCTTTTTGTTCCTCAAAATCATGAATTCCGGTCAGCCCAAGACGATTAGCCTTCTTCATAGCTTCCGCAAGTAGTCTTTTGCATTGTTGAGAAGAAGGTGGTTGGATTTTTTCCCAGACCAAATTACAGGCATTTTCTTTTAGTATCCCCGTGGGCTTGTGAGAAATGGGATCACGCTCTATTTCTCCGCCGGGAGGATTTTCTTTATACTGATCAATCCCCGCCAATTTCAAAGCCAATGAATTTACCCAAAGAAGATGATGATCCTTACTCCGGAGCGCCACTGGATTCTCTGTACAGATTTTATCCAAAATCTCTTTGTTAAAAGTCGCTCCCCTTTTTAGAATATTTTTATCCCACCCTCTTCCCAAAAGCCATTCTTTGGGCTTTAATCTTTTGGCAAATGTTTTGATCTCCGATAGAATCTGATCAAAAGAGTTTATTTGATCAAGATTGACCTGCCCAAGGCTTAGTGCAAAGGAGAAAAAATGCGTATGGCAGTCAACAAATCCGGGAAGGACGGTTTTCCTTTGAAGGTTTATAACCTTAGAATTTCTTTTCCCCAGATTCTCAACGTCCGATGTTTTGCCCACCGCTATTATTTTAGAATCCCTCACCGCCACTGCAAAAGCTCTGGACTGTTTCGGATTCATAGTATAAATCTTTCCATTCAGCAACATCAAATCTTTCATATAATACTCTGTTTCCAGAATAAAGTCGATGTTTATCGTTTATCGGTTTGGGTTTAGATTCGACAAGCTCACTACAAGTCGGCCACGTATCGTATGTCGTTCATAGGTTTCGTCTATTGTGTTTTAGGCGATAAACAACCAACAATGACTTTTTGGACGATACATAACCGACACCGTAACCTTTTAAAACGAAACCCAAAAGATACTGGCCACTAATTACTGGTTTATGTGTTTGGAAGCACTCTCTTATCCCCCTCCCTTTGTGTCACTCCCAATTGATCTAATTTCTCTAAGATCGGAACCATATATTTGCGAGTGGTGGCAAGATGTTCTCTCAGTTGGCTGACCGTAGCTTCGCCATTCTTTTTGATGAAATCCACGATTTTGTTTTTAAGTTTTTCAAAATCCTCTTTTCTGAAAAGAACACCATCCCTTAGCTCTATTAGCTCTCCACCTTGAATTAGAAACATTAGAACTTCTTCATAACCAGAGTCCTCTTCCAAAATCTCTTCTTTGGTGGGTGGAGAGAGTGGATTGGCGATAAATTTTTGCATTATCTTTTGGGAAAGGCTGGTCTGTTCCGGACTAAGTTTGGGCAGGTGTGAAGGAAGCCTAAGATATGCTTCCTGCTGAATCACTTTTCTATCTCTAACCAGGTATCTTATCGCTTCGGCTAAGAGAGCTTCTTCTATTTTGAGTTTGCTGGACAGCTCCGCAGATTTCAATCCGATCTTGAAAGGAAATTTCTGGTGTGTTTTTTCCACCTCGTTGATTATTTCATTTAACACCCCATCCCATCTGAATCTATCCGTCACCAGATTTTCGGTTCCACAGGATCCTGCGGACAAAAATACTTTCCCCGCTTTTTTCAGCTCGACCAAAGTTGACTCAATTTCGCTTTGGCTGAAATTGCTCGATCTCAAAATGCTTTTTCTTAGGACCACATCCTTTTGCTCCAACTCGGAAAGAATTAAATCAGACAGATTTAAAGTTGATCTTCTTTCAAGATCAGATAGTAATTCCTTATCTTTTCTCTTATATATTTTGGGGGAAACATCCAACACCACTCCCCCTCCCACGGTTATCTGTGGCGATGGCAATCTCAAAATAAAATGATCTCCGATCCGAGCTAAAAGATTTTTTTTGCATTTGAACTGGACAAAGGCAGAGCCAGAAGGCTCCATTTTATCTTTATTCAAAATGTTGACCCTGGCTAAAACTTCTGTGGTCCCTAATATCAAAAGAAGAAGAGCATTATGTTTTATGGGAAAGGTCAAAGTGGAGACCAGGTCAACTTTAGCCGTGAGAATATCGGTAGTTTCATCCTGACCCAGTTTTGTGACCACGTCTCCTCTTTGGATCTGTTCCTTTTCCAACCCCGCCAAATTCATGGCCACTCTTGTCCCAGGAAGGGCTTTTTCAAATTTCTTCTTATGGGTTTGTAGGTCTCTTATCCGAGCGGAAACTTTTTGAGGCAGAATTTCTATTTCTTCGCCTAAATGAAAAGAACCATCCCTCAAGGTGCCGGTGACCACCGTTCCTCGACCAGCCATGGTGAAGACCCGGTCGATATACATTCTCGGTTTTCCTATATCTTTTCGGGGCTGAATTTGAGAGATCATTTTGACAATCTCATCATAAAGCCCATCTATTCCAACCCTGTTTGTGGATGAGACTTTTACCATGGGCGCATTTTCCAAAATAGTTCCTTGCACCTTCTCTTTTATATCCTCTTCTACTAAACTCAGCCAATCCTGGTTAACCAGATCCATTTTGGTTATCACTACGATCCCCTTTTTTATCTTCAGTAAATCCAAAATTTGCAGATGTTCTTGGCTTTGGGGCATCCAGCCATCGTCCGCCGCCACCACAAATAAGACCGCATCAATTCCACCCACCCCAGCCACCATATTCTTCACAAATCTTTCATGCCCCGGAACGTCCACGATCCCCACCTCTGATCCATCCGGAAGAGAAAGCCAGGCAAATCCTAAATCAATGGTCATCCCCCTTCTTTGCTCCTCCGGAAGTCTATCTGGATCGATCCCGGTCAAAGCCTCCACCAATTTGGATTTTCCGTGATCAATATGTCCCGCAGTCCCTATGACAAACATACAATTTCCTGAAAAGATGTTTCTATCGTAACCAAGCCTTCACGGCTTGGACATCGTGATTCGCCAAGGCATGAAGCCTTGGCTACGCGAATCAAATCATTAAAATCACAGAGAAAGTATAATGCAGAAATTGGAAAGAATCAACTTCTTTCGGAGAAAATATTCTTTATCGCCTTTCTGATTAGATCATCTTGTTGGGGGAAAATAGTTCGTAAATCTAAAACAAATTTATCATCCTCTATTCGCCCAATTATAGGTGGAGATTGTTCCCTGAAAAGTATGGCTTGCTCGTCAGCGGATGAATCGGATGCAACGGATATTACTATTGTGGGCAAGGTTTCCCCAGGGAGGGAACCTCCTCCTACCGTGCTTTTGCTCTCAGTTATAGTGATTGAAATTCCCGATTTCTCCAACTGTTCTTTGATGTTTTCCGCTCTCTTTTTTAAAGCATCCAAAGGAGTGCTGATCATCTGCCAGGCAGGAATCTTTTTGGTCGCCTCTCCCTTGAGATAATGAAAAAGAACGCCTTCCAGTCCCGCAATGAACATTTTATCTAACCTCAAGGCACGGTGCATAGGATGTTTTCTTAATAGGCCTACATATTTTTCCCTGCCCAAAATTATTCCCGCTTGAGGTGCCCCCAAGAGTTTATCCCCTGAAAAACAGACCAAATCCGCTTCAGATGAAATAGCTTCTAAAACCGTGGGCTCGTGCACCAACTCAAAGTCCTCGGTCCTGAGCATAACCCCACTTCCCAAATCTTCCACCACACAAAGATTATGTTTTTTGCCTAAATTCACCAGTTCGCTTATAGAGGGTCTTTCAACAAATCCGATCATCTTGAAATTACTTTGATGAACTTTTAGTAACAATGCAGTATCCTCGGTTATGGCACCCTCATAATCGGAAAGGGTAGTTTTATTGGTGGTTCCCACCTCTTTTAAGATTGCTCCACTTAAAGCCAAAATCTCCGGGATGCGAAATCCACCCCCTATCTGCACCAGTTCCCCCCTTGAGACGATTACCTCTTTTCCCTTTGCCAAAACAGTGAGGATCAACAGAACTGCCCCTGCATTATTATTCACCGCTAAAGCTGATTCGGCAGAAGTCAATTGGCATAAAAGCTTTTCCAAGAAAAGACCCCTTTGACTTCTCTTGCCTTCTTTGAGATCAAATTCTATATTGCTATAATTTTTGCTTATCCCCACAATGTGTGATAACGTCTCCTCATCCAGAGGGGCACGTCCCAAGTTCGTATGAAGGATCACACCGGTGGCGTTGATCACGGGTTGGAGAAGATCGCTTGTTTTGTCCTCAACGGCTTGACTTACTTTTTCGATTATTTGATCGAAAGAAATACCTTGAGGATTTTCCTTGATTTTTTCTCTTATCGACAAAAGCGTCTCTCTTGCACATTCACTTACCAGAGGATGTGAATATTTTTCGATCTTCTCTTTTAACTTTTCCGATTCCAGAATTTTTTCAACGCTGGGAAGCTGTCTTAGTTTCTCCTGGATCAGCTTTTCACTTGGATTCTGCATCTTTTGTCTTCGGTTATTTCGCCGATGACCACTGGATTAGGAACACCTTTGAAGATCAGTCTATCCAAAAGTTTTTTCTCTTTTTCTTTTGGCACCGAGATTAAAAGTCCGCCGGAAGTTTGAGCATCTGATAATATCAATTTTGCCTCTTCAGTGATTCTTCTATCCCAGTCAACCTTCTCCTCAATAAATTTACGATTTGCCAAAGTCCCACCCGGAACTACATTTTGTCTTGCCAACTCCCAGGCAAAATCTATCACCGGAATCTTTGATAAATAGATTTTTGCCCCCACCTTTGAAGCCTGGGCCAACTCGTTCAGATGTCCTAAAAGTCCATAACCTGTAATATCTGTGCAAGCATTGATGCCCACCTCAAGCATTGCTTCTGAGGCAGATTTATTTAGAAAAGTCATTATCTTAACCGCTTCCTTTATCCATTTTTCCTCGACCTGGTCTTTTTTAATAGCGGTGGTGATGATCCCGATCCCTAATGGTTTGGTTAATATCAAAGAATCTCCGGGTTTAGCCGTGGCATTGGTGATTATCTTGTTCGGATGAATTGTCCCGGTTACCGCCATTCCGTAGATTGGCTCCTTAGTCTTAATGGTATGACCACCGATTATAGCCACGTCTGCTTCCAAAGCCTTATCTGCACCTCCTCTTAAAATCTCGTCCAGAACCGATAAAGGGAGACTTTTGGTGGGATAACCCACGATGTTTAAAGCAGACAAGGGTTTTCCACCCATAGCATAAATATCGCTTAAGGCATTAGCTGCGGCAATTGCTCCGAAGTCATAAGGGTCATCCACCACCGGGGGAAAGAAATCCACCGTTTGGACCAAAGCCAGATCATCCCTTATTTTGTAAACACCGGCATCATCCGCCAAGTTGAAACCCACCAAGACATTAGGGTTTTTCGTTTTGGGCAAATGACCCAGCACCTGGGTCAGGTCCTCCGGACCACATTTCGCCGCTCACCCAGAGCTCGACGCCAGACTTGTCAATCTAATTTTTTCTTCTCGTTGCATTTTGTTTCTCCAAGAAGGTTAGGACATTGGAAAAATTGTCCGAACCTCTTTCATTAGAGCCACCACTTGAAGGTCCCACGGGGTGAAACAACAATGGCAAGATACGCCCCATCACTTTGTTTGGTTGGTGGATATACCACTCTTCTCCCCACTAATTTTCCTCATTAACTCTCTGTGAGCAATCTTAAAGTAGTTAGCCAAAATGCTTCCTAAGTCCCCATCAAATTGCAGCTGGTACTTCTTGTTCACGTATTCGGATATTGTATGCAGAGACTGGATACATACTGCAAGAGCAGCGCTGATATTTCGTTGTCCGATAATGATTCCTCTGGGGGTCCAATGAGTAATCTGTGAAAAATCACTATATAAGGTGTCGTATAGGGAAACCATACCTATGCCATAACCTACACGTTCCGCTAATCTTTTGTCGATTTCCTCTGCTAGTTTTCGGCGTGACCCCATCCTAAACCAATTCTCCATTCTCTTACCAAACTTGTATTCCTTCTGAGCCTCCTCTACCATCCCGCTCCTAAGCTCACTTTTGTAATCATTTAGTAGGTTTGGCCGCTCTTCTTCTTTAGCCATCCGATAATCTTCATAAAGTGCGTATAAGCGCCACTTTTTGGGGAGTCCACTTATTATCTCAAACCTAAATGCCTGAAAATAAAACAAGCCTTCCATCATGTTCCTAGCTACAAGTACAGCCTCGTGAAAAAACTGGTTATCTACCAGCAATAAGATGCTTTTCCCAAAAAGAAAGCTTCTATGGAAAAAGTGATATATAAAGAAATCTTCATCTGAACTATCTTTCGAAGAGTATTTCGATATAGCAGTGTCAATTCTTTCACTAAGGTGAACTATCTCCTGAAAAACTTCCAACAAATCCGAATTAATCATTTTGGCCTATTACATTCTTCAGAATTTGTTTTAACCAGCCTTGCAGGCATAGTTGACCTGCAATCTTTTGTTTGCTTTTTCAAAACCACATGGCTACCCCTTTGCCTTAGCTTTTCGAAACCAAGTCTTTGCAAAGATCGGATAGCTTCCTCCCCAGATACCTTCCTTAATTCACGCATTAGCTACCACCTCAAATGTGGTAAGTATTGGTTTTTCAACCTTGGTTTGGGGAAATTCCTCCAGGTAGAGTTCTGTGGCTTCTTTGAGGTTAGCAATCGCTTCCTCAATAGTGTAACCTTGACTGACTGTTCCCACTTCTGGGCACTCGGCTACATACATATCCTCTTCTTTATGAAGAACCGCAGTAAACGTCAAAGTAGTCATTTTTTGCTCCTCTCACATCGATACCTTCACTAAATATTTCTAAGAAACTCCTCTTCGTCTATCTCACCGTCCTTCAAAGCACCTTTTAAAGTCCACCTATCAATTTCTTTATGATCCGGAAATACAATCACCATTCCGTCGGGGCGCTGCATTTTTACATGGCTTCCTTTACGGTGCACCACTTCAAACCCCATCCTCTTTAATGTCGCTATGACCTGACGACCAGAAAGAAGCGGTAATTTAGTTGTCATAAGCTCAACTCACAAAGCTTATGTTTTTCATCTTCGATAATATCTTCTGGATTCGGTTCTAAATATAGCTCTATCGCTTCTTGAATATTTTTCAGAGCTTCCTCTTCTGTTTTTCCTTGAGACCAACATCCTCTGAGAGAAGGACAATGAGCTACAATAAAACCATCTTCCCCTCTTTCTAATACTACTTTTAGTTTCATAGACAACTCCTTGTTTCGGTTTGCTCCCTATTAATTTTCTTTTTAGGTGGAGTGCATATCTATCTTCTGCTCTCTAAGATGAGCGAATTTCTTTCGCAATAATTCGAGTTGTTCCTTATCTGAGACTCCAGCCAATTTCTTTTCTGCTTTCTTCTGTAACTTGCGTTTTATTTTGACCGCATCCAACTTTTTATCCTTCATAGGAGATATCGATTGAGTACTTTTCGCTTGTTGGTCAAAGGTGCCCTTCAGGGTAAATCCCTTCAGGATGAACCCTCACCCTTGACCATTTGGTAGAGCGGGGTGTGGACACCCCGCTCGAACAAGGAATAGAAAGGCTTACCCATAACTTATTAAAAATTTTGGCGGAAGGGGTGGGAATCGAACCCACCTCCCCCCGGACTAACCGAGGGGACCACGGATTTGAAGTCCGCAAGGACCACCAGATCCTATCCGCTTCCATCATTAAAAATATAATACAAATTAGACCTTTTAGCAAATTTTTTGTCAAGCTTCAGCTCGATTATGAAATAAAAAGTAAGAAGTTAGAAGTCAGAAGTAGGAAGTTTAACTTCTAACTTCTCACTTCTAAGCAAGTTAGGCTTGCTTTTCCAACGATCATGCATCCATAGCCATTGGGATGGATATTCTCTGATTATGGATTCCAAAACCTTCGTGTATTTTTGGGTGGTTTCGATTATATCTTTTTCCTTATCCCCAGAAAAAGTAAGTTCTATCGACTCTTTCACTATAATCCTATATTGGTCATCTTTCTCTCTGACTATTGCCATAGGAACGATGGGCGATCGAGTCTTATTGGCTAAAAGGGCAGGTCCCACCGGAGTGCGGGCAGGTCTTCCAAAGAAATTTACAAAAACACCTCTAACTCTGCTCGAATCCTGATCAGCCAATAACCCTAAAGCCCTGCCGGACCGCAGAACTTTGAGAATCTGTTTGACTGAAGCAGAGGAGGGGATATTCTCCAAACCCACGCGCTCCCGGTTTTTCACCAAAAGAGCGTCTAACCTGGGATCATAAAGTTCCCGACTGATCACAGAGAGCTTGTAACCCAAAAGCGAAACATAAGCGGCTAAAAGCTCAAAGTTTCCAATATGCCCGGTCAAGGCGATAACCCCTTGACCCATTTTGTAAGCATTATCAAAATGCTTTAATCCTTCAATCTTGGTTATTCCCTCGATCTCGTCCCATTTCATATTTTTCAGGCGGACTGCGTCCGCTACATTTTTTCCCACATTCTCAAAAACGCTTAAAGCTAATTTTTTAAGCTCTCTTTGGCCTTTCTCTTGGCCGAAGGCTATTTTTAGATTATTCCGGGTTCTTCTTCTTGCATCCGCTATTATGAAGTATGCCAATTTTCCCAGAAACCGCCCCAAGGAAAGCGAGGACTTGCGTGGTAGGAAATTTAAAACTGAAATGATAGAAATGATGAATCTATAAAGAAACCAATTTTTGACCCTTTTCTTTGCAGGTTTGATTGAAAATCGTAGCATCTTGCCAACATCTTCTCATTAATCAGCCATCCTAAACCTTCCAGCTTTAACCTCTTCTTGTTTTCGTTTTAAAAAGGTTGCGGTTTCGTATCGTTTAGAAAGTCATCGTCACTCGTTTGCCGTTTAAAAAACGATAAACGAAACCGACTGCCGACCCACGATACGTTGCCGAAGCCCAAACCGAAAACAATATACACAGAGGATTACACCACCCCCGCCTTCAAAATATCATGCAGATGCACTATGCCGATAGGTTCTTTTTTTCCATTGGTGATGATCAGAGAGGTGATGCTGTAAGATTCCATCATATTCAAAGCCTTTGCCGCCAATTCGTCAGAGTCGATGGTCTTGGGATTTTTGGTCATGGCCTGCTTGGCTTTTAAGTCGAAGATCTCATCTGTTTTCTCCACCAATCTTCTTAAGTCTCCATCGGTGAAAATCCCCACCAGCTCCCCTTTTTCATTGACCACCGAGGTGGTTCCCAGCCTTTTGGAGGTCATCTCCAGAATCACTTCTTTCATATTAGTCTCTTCTGAGACCATGGGAATCTCATCCCCGATATGCATGATGTCCGAAACTTTCAAAAGCAGTTTTCTTCCTAATTGTCCACCCGGATGAAGCAGGGCGAAATCCTCTGAGGAAAAATGTCTTTCCTCTAAAAGGGCTATGGCTAAGGCATCCCCCATGACCAAAGTAGCTGTAGTGCTGGAAGTAGGAATCAAATTGTAAGGGCAGGCCTCCTCATCCACGGAGACATCGATCACCACATCGCTTTTTTCCGCCAGCGGTGATTTTGGATTGCCAGTGAAGGTGATGATAGGAACTCCCACTCTTTTGAAAAGAGGGATCAGTTGATATACCTCATCGGTCCCCCCACTTTTGGAGATAGCGATCACCACATCGTTTTTTCGTACCATACCCACATCTCCGTGCGTCCCCTCGGTGGGATGAAGAAAAAATGCGGGCGTGCCAGTGGAGGTCAAGGTGGCGGCGATTTTTCTGGCGATTATGCCAGATTTTCCAATTCCTGAGACAATCACCCTACCCTTACATCTCAAGATGAGCTCCACCGCCTTTTCAAATTGTTGATCTATTTTCCTTTCCAAGTCTAAAACAGCCTTCGCTTCCTTTCGGATGACCTCTTTGGCTTTTTCTCTTATCATGACACCAACTCCAATGGTTCGGTTAACTCACCATAAATGGATTAATTTTTTTGCTTTCCAAGAGCATATCTATCACTTCCCTTACCGCCCCTTCCCCACCTTTTGCCTTAGTTACAAATTTAGCGAATTTTTTAACAATTGGATTTGCATCTTTTACACAGATAGGAAGTGCTACTTTTTTCAAGATTGGCACATCTAAAATATCATCACCCATATAGGCAATTTCTTTATCCTCAAGGTTCAACTTCTTTTTAAGTTCCTCATACGCTTTTATCTTGTTGGTCTCTCCCAAATAGAGATGTTTGATTTTGAGGCCGGAAGCTCGATATTCAGTGGCTTTTGATCTTCGTCCTGAGATTAACGCAATTTCTAGTCCTGCCCTCAAGGCGAGGGCGATTCCAAAACCATCTGAAACATTGAATCTTTTGGTCTCTTCCCCATTATCGTTTATATATAACATATTATCTGTGAGCACACCATCAACATCCAAGATAAGCAATTTTACCTTCGCCGCAATTTTTTTAACCTGATTTGACCTCTTTCGCATTTTGATTTGATACAAAAGTATTAACTATTAATGCGAGATCATTCCCTCTCCCCTCTGGGGAGAGGGCAAGGGTGAGGGGTAATCAAGTTGAATTGCGCGAGACAAGTGTCGCTACTCCTTTTCCGAATCGGGAGTAGTTTCGCTTTTTGAAAGGACCTTGAGTCCTACAAAAAGTCCTTTCCCCTCACCTTCTCTTACCACTTCATCAATCTCTATCACCTGAACCAATAACTCCTCTAATTTATCCAAGGGCAACATGCTATCCTTATCGCACAGGGCATTTTTAACATCCGGATGGGTCTCGATGAATAACGCATCACACCCACAAGCCACCGCGGCACGCGCCAAAGGTGAAATGAATTGTGGCTGTCCGCCCGAAACTCCACCTCCCAATCCGGGCAATTGCAAGCTATGGGTGGCGTCGAAGACCACCGGATAGCCTAAATTTCTCATGATCACCAAAGACCTCATATCCACCACTAAATTATGATAACCAAAAAACGTGCCCCGCTCAGTGAGAAGAATATTATGATTAGCCTCAGATTCTATCTTTTTCGCAATTGCCCCCATGTCTTCCGGTGCCATGAACTGCCCCTTTTTGATATTAACCGCTTTTCCGGTCTTTGCCGCCGCCACTACCAAGTCGGTCTGCCTACATAAAAAAGCTGGGATTTGAAGAATATCCGCTACCTCTGAGACCGGCTCGGCTTCATCTGGATTATGAATGTCCGTTAATATAGAAACCTCCAATTCTTTTTTGACCTTCTCCAAAATTCTTAGACCCTTGCTCATGCCCGGTCCAGAATAAGATTCGATATTCAGCCGGTTTGCTTTTGAATACGAGCTTTTGAATATAAAAGGCATCTTAAGCTTGTTGGTGATCTCTTTGATCTTTTCGCAAGTGTGTAAAACGATCTTTTCCGACTCGATCACACACGGACCAGAAATCAAAACTAAAGGATTACCTTTTCCAATTTCGATATTATCAATTTTGACCGATTCAGCCATTTTCCTCTCAAATTGACCACTTTTTAATCCCCCTTTACAAAAGGGAGAATTATAATTACTATACAGCTTAAGGGTTGCACCTCATTGGAGTTAACTGACCTCACCCTTCTTAGAATACATCCGCTTAATCCGTTCCATCCGTTCACGGTGAATCCGTTCAGGATGAATCCGTTGATCCATCTGTTTCATCTGTGGGGAATCTTCCCAGAATATTCCAACTGTTGTCTCATAAAATCTTGAGGATACGAAATCTCCACATCGATTATGTTTCCATCTTTATCTTTGACCAAATTCAGGCTTGGCATGACCAAAGCGTAATGGTCGGGTAAATCAATTTTCTCAGCCCTTTTTATCACTTGATCTCTCCACTGTGGGTTGATCTTTATTCCATATTTTTCCACCAATTTCTTAGCTTCTTCGTAATCACCTTCTGCCTTTATCCTCATGATCAGAGATAAAAGCTCACCCACCCCTTGTCTCATCTTGTCTATGTCCTTCACCACCAGATATATTTTCCCCTCTTTTTCCACTGGCTCAATGGCCTTGGTTCTATCGTGGAGATATGAGATAATCATATGCCGACCACGCGCATGATCTTTTTCCAGCCGGTCCCCCTCTTTTACCAACCTCAATCTCAACAAATCCATGCGCGCATAATCGCGATATAATGCCTCTCCGCATTTTCTATCTATTTTAGCGATTTGCATCAATTTCTCATCGAAGATATTCCACAAAGCCATAAGGTCAGCCTTTGCTTCCTCCAGAGTGGAATAGTATTCCCTTAAATATTCTTTGGGGTCAGATTTGAGTTTTTCACTCACCTTCCCCGACCCATGCCCTAAAATCTCATGGATGGTAGTCGTTAACAAGTCCGCCTTCTCCCCATAAAGCCGATCCAATTCGATCTCCTCTTCGGTGAAAGCAAATTCTTGGGTGGTTTTGCCCGCTTCTACTTTTCGTCTGATGTTGATCACATTGGTTAAGATAAAATTCTTACTGCCGTAGGTTTCTCGGATCTCTTGGGCATTGGGAAGATTAACTCCTAAGAATGAAATGGGTCCTCCCCCACCTACACCCAACAACAACTTCACCGCATTTGCCACCGGAGGATTTACATTTTTCTTTTTATATTTTTCATCCCAGGGAGCCCTATCTTCAAAATATTGGGCAGATGCGGCTAAATCTTGCATCACCCGGTTGGTTTTTTTATCCACAAAGTTGACATCTCCCTCATATTCGCCTTTAGCCCCACGGGCATCGTTGTAGGTTTCGATAAAGCCGTTGATGGTTTCCACTGTGGGATTGTCCCTCACCCAGCTAATATTGTATTTTTCGAAATCTTTAGGATCCCCGGTTTTAAAATATCGAATAAGATGTCTTAAAGCTTCTTTCTGCCCCTCCTCCGCATAAGGTAAGGCTTTTTCCAGATTATCTATCACTTGACTCAACTGTTTTGCATATAGACCCGAAGGAATAGAATCTGTGCCGGCACGATAAACTTGTTCTATTATTTTGCCATCTTTTTTTATCACTTTGGAATTAAGGGAATATTTCTCCTCAAAATCCTCTAAATCTTTTAAGGTGATCCCTTCATAATAATTATTACCACTGGCAGTTATGACATCCCCCTCTTGCGGAGATTTGTTTGCCAAAAGCGGCTCAAAATTGGGATCGAAGATGGTTCTTTTAAGGTTGTTTAATTCTTGTTCAAGCTCTTTTTCATCTTTGACTCCTAAATTAGCACCGTTGGATAATGCGGTCTTGGAAGCCAAGACAAGATCTTCGAAGCTAAAGCCGGGGGCAAATTTTCGATTATTGGTGCCATAGTTTCCGTTAAAAGCCCAGAAAAGCTTAAGATAAGATGTTGTCTTCTCCAAGATTTTTTCATCTATCCCTTGCGGATGGGTTACGATCTCCTCCAGAAGATTTCTTATCTTAAGCCCATGCCGATGATTCTGGTCATAGGTGATGTCACGCCCAGCCACAGCCGCACGAGAAAGATAATAAGCCAGTATTTTCTCATTTAGGCTCAAATCCTCGAAACCATCCGCATAAAGCTGAGCTATGGCAACTTTGCCCACTTTTTCCAAAAGATATTTTTGTTCCTCAGTTCTCATTTTTTCTCCGCAGTTGATACATAATATAATAGATAAAACGCACAAAAGAATAATTTTTTTGATTACTTGGGACACAGACGAAATTAATACAAACGGATTAAATAAACTGTCATTGCGAGGAGCGAAGCGACGAAGCAATCTTTTCTTCTGACGCTTCGACAATAGCAATTGCCAAAGCTAATTAACATTCCGCCCCTCCCTTGTTCATCACCGACGCCCTCGTCCGTGACGGTAGGGCAATTTTTGGTAGAAGACGAGACGTCCCCTACCAACAGATATTTCATTTTTCTTCCAAAATAATCTCCCTCAAAAATCTCACCGGTGGTGCGCCATGGGACAAAAGCTTTTGATTAAATTCTTTTTGGGAAAATTTATCCCCCATTTTCTCTTTATAAGCACTTTCTAAATCTAAAATCTCCTGAATTCCTACAAAATATGTAGAGAGCTGGGTGGAGGTTAGCGAGGCCCGAACCCATTTCCCTTCAGCTTCCGACATCTCCTGAAATCCTCCCTCGGTCATCAATTTGAGAGCTTCCTCTTTGGTCATATTGCCCGCATGAATTTTGGCATCTAAAATAGAGTTGATCACCGCCCTAAGATACATCTTAAGCTGCTGAAGCTCAAACCGCGGATCGAAATCCATATATCCAGCATTTACCATCATCCGTTCAGCATATACTGCCCATCCTTCGATGAAGGGACCGTTGCCAAAAATGGAACTCACCAAAGAGGGGAATTTGTTGGCATAAAACCCCTGCACGTAATGTCCGGGCATAGCTTCATGAATGGAAAGATCCCGGAGCATATAATTGTTATATTCCCTCAGGTAAGACTCCACCTGTTCTTTGGTCCAATCCTCCGGGATAGGTGAAACTCGATAGAAAGATTTTTGGTTTTTATCCAAAGGTCCTGGAGCATCAAGTCCTCCTATTGCAATACCCCGAGAAAACTCAGGTTCCCATTCCACCTCCAAAGGATTTATTCCGGTTAGATCCACCAAACCTTTCTCTTTCACAAAATCCTCCAAATCTTTCATAATCTGCCGACAGACCGCCAAAAGTTCATCCTTTTGGGGATGGTCTTTGGCGATCTCATCCAAAACCTCTTTGATGATCATAGATTCTAACTGCTCATCAACCTCTTTATGTTTATGAGTGGGGAATAACTTATCATGCAAGGGTAAAGCAATATCAAACATCCTCTGCCTAACCCTCTTGAATTCTTGCTTCGCCCTTCTTGTAATCTCATCCGAAGATAAATCCGACTGAAGGGTGTATCTTAATTTCTTTTCGTAAAGTTCTTTTCCCAATCTGAAATCCCCCTTTGATCTGGGCAAAAGATCGTTTTCCAAAAATTTCTGATAATCCTCTAAGGCCGAAATGACCTTCTGGCTTTCGGCTATCAAGCTATCCTTCAAATCCAAAGAATTGTCCAGCATTTTGGAAAGCTCATTTTTAATTAAATTTATGGTCCCCTTATTTTGTTTTATGGCGGTGTTTGTATTTATCTCCGAAGGTTCTTTGAGGTTAGCTTTGGCTTGTTCCAAAAGGCGGGGAATCTGTTTTAATCGAGAGAGGACATTCCCCAATCTCTCCCCCCAAGGGGCAAAATCCCGCGTGATCAAAGAATTAATCGCTCCTCCCACCACATAATTATACATCAAAGGACTTTTCTCCCAGGGCAAAAGCTCTTCAAATTGCAAAAGTTGACTGTGGATCTCATTTTCCAGAATTTTGAAATCCACCCGGCTGGTATCATTAAGCTTTGTAGTGTCGATAGTTCCCATCCTCTCCAAAAAGGACTTTAGTTGGCTTTGTTGCGTCCCAATTGCCTCTGCCGAGTAATCATCCAAAAGCCCATCATACTTATGCTCGCCGATATAAGTCGCCGAAACCGGATTTGCCTTGAAATACCACTCCATAAACTCATCCACCAAAGTTTTGAATTTTTTATCTTCCGCCCCTTTTTTGGTACAATTAGAAAAAATTAATAAGACAAAGCCCAATAAAATCAATAAAGCGCTAATCCTTCCAAACATTTTAGACCTCCTTCGGTGATTTATCTTCCAACAGATTCAACAGATTTACGGATTTCTTGTCCGTTTAATAGATTCGCTCCGCTCACTACAAGTCTGTTTCATGTGTTGGGAATTGTCTTCACCTCTCCCCTCTGGGGAGAGGATAAAGGTGAGGGGGAAATTAAGTTTAAAAAAATGGTCTCCATTTTTCTTCTTCAGGTTTAGGGGTTAGCAAACTTATTATAACCAAGCTCAACACAGATAAGATAAGTGCCGGATAGACGGTGGGGATGCCAAAGGGCTGTTTTAAAAGTTCCCATACTATGGTGGTAACCATGCCCGAAGCTATGGAACAGACTCCGCCTATAGGCGTGGCTCTTTTCCAGAAAAAGGCGGCTAAAGTGGCAGGAGTGATCCCTACTCCATACATAGTATAAGCATATAGAGCCATGGCTAAAACTGTGGTGAAGAATTTTACTTGGATAAAAGCGATAATCCCCAAAACTATCACCACCAATCTTGAATAAAGCACCATTTTTTTCTGGGAGACATTCGGATTTAAAAATCTCTGATAAATGTCTCGCATGATATTGGTCGAGGGAACTAAAAGAAATGAATCTGCAGTGGAGACGATCACCGCCACGATGGCCATAAGCAGAATAATTCCAATGGTGGGTGATAACCCATGTCGAACTGAATGCAAAATCACGGTTTCCGGGTTTATGTCCAAAAATATACTGCTTCCAACAATAGCAAAAACCACAATCAAGGTCTCGACGAAGACTGTGCTCGAAATCCAGCCGATAACCGAAACTCTGGCTGTTTTTTCATCTCTGGCTGAAAAGAACCTTTGATACATGTTGGACTCACCCAATAAAAGAAGCATGGTAGGGAGGGAATAGCTCAAAGCCTCCCAGATGGTCATACTTCCCAGAACCTGAAATCTATCTGGAGGAAGGGTATGCACCACATTTCCCCAGCCTCCAGCTAATTTCAATAAAAATGGAAAGGCAATGATAAATCCCAGAAGCAGAACCACTCCGTTCACCACGTCGGTATAAGCCACGGAGAACATCCCAGCTAAGGCGGTGTAAGCAATGACGAAGACCGCAGTGAGGATGATCCCTTGATCCGTGGGCATTCCTGTCACCATGTTCAAAACCATTCCCCCCGCTTTGAACTGATAGGAGACGATGGCAGTATAGGCGATGATGGTGGTGAGAGCTCCCAGAATACGGGCATATTTATTGTATCTTGCCTCTAAGATATCGGGCACCGTGAACTGAGCAAATCTCCGGGCACGTCCCGCAATAAAATACAGAACAATAATTGCAACCCAGACTCCCGCATCGAACCAAAGGGCAGAAAAACCCTTCCGGTAGCTAAGTCCTGCTCCTCCAATGATGCTTCCTGATCCGATCCAGGTGGCTAAAAGTGTCCCTACCAACACGGGTGCAGAAAGCTTTCTTCCCGCCACCATGAAATCTGTTTGGGTCTTGACCTCACCACTACGGATAGCCCCCACCCCGATGAGGATTAAAAGATAAATTAAAATCGCCCAGAAATAAATCATTTAAAGTTCACTATGTTTTTCAAAAAACAAAAAAGGCATTTGTGTAGCGGAAGGTCAGTTGACTCAAATGAGCTTCAGCCTTCCATTTTTGTCTTTAATCCCCCTTAGTCCACCTTTATAAAAGGGGGAATTCACAATCTTCTTTTATCCCCCTTTGCAAAAGTTTGCATTTTGCACTTTCAACTTTTAGTCTTGTGTCTTTTATTTTCTACCCAGATATGTTCTCTCAATTCCCAAAATTATTCTCAATGAGGTGGAGATTGTTCCCAGGCCGATTCCTATATAAAGTCCCCTTTTAGCGGCCATGCTGGGGATAGACAAAATCCAGTTGGCCGAATCCGGAATCCAATGGGATAGTAGATTTCCTAATGGGACCCTGCCTAACATCACAATTATGGCGGTCAAAAGAAGCAGAGTCGCCTCCCAACTTCGGGCACGGAATCCACGATAGGCGGCTGAAGCCACAAAGAACGCTAAAAGGGAAAACATGGTGGCTTGCATAGGTGCCTGGAGATTATTAAACATCCAGAGGAAAGGGGTGTTTTCGCCGGTGCCTTTCCAGAAACCAAAAATGACCATAAGACCCAAGCCAAACAAAGCCACCAAATGATATCCCCAGCCCGCTTGAGCTTGAATAACTTTCTTTCCATTTAATTTAACGTAACTCGCCACCCCCACCAGCAAGGTGAAGACAAAAATTATCTGCATCCAATCCAAAACGTTTTCATAGGCTGAGACAGATAGTTTGTGCGGAACAAAAAATTGGACCAGCATGAAAAAACCGAAGACAAAACAGATGATTAGGGGAATTGTTCTTTGCATTAAATAAACTTTTACAAATTAAAATGCAAAATGAAAAATTTAAAATTACAGATCAAAATTCAAAATTTGAATACACCTTGTCTCTGCTTTAATCAATGATGGAGACTACAATCACTAATACAACCTTAGCAAATAAGTTGGCATTCCCCTCTCCTACAAGGGAGAGGGAATAAGGGCACAACGAACCAGCTTTCGAAATTTTCAATTTCAAATTGCAATTTTTCATTTTGCTTTTTGAATTTTAAATTTTTTTATCCAATGTTAAACCACTTTATAAAATCGTTGAAACCTAACACTCCGGCAATGCCCCCGATCAATATGAGAAGGACAATGATCGCTTTTAACCAATCCTGTCCTTTGATGCTTCCTAAGATTTGTGGATCTTTGGTTAAATAGCCACTGGCTACGAAAAGCTCCTCTCCGATTAAAGTATAATCGCAAGCCACTATGAAAAAAGAGAGTTGGATGGTGGAATCGGTTCCGGCGATCTGGATGGCGCCGATGGAGTTTCCGGTTTCGGCTAAAATCAAAGCTTCCGCCTCGAAGGTGCCCAAGAATAGATTGGTAGCAGGCATTTGGCGGGTCATGATGCCATCCACCGCGGCGGCATAACCGAACTGACTTTGGGTTACAAAAAATATATTGTCCGGTTTATACGCTTCCGGATGTCCGGCTTTGGAATATCCTTCCCTCACCACCTCCTGAGCGGTGGTCATCACTATCGGATCGTAGTTGGGAAATATCAGAGGAGTATTATACTCTGCGGTCTTTTCCGCCACGCTTCCCAAGATATTCATGGAGGCCATGGTAGCCACCCGATCCATCCTGCCTAAGCCGGAAGAATAAAGAATCGGCTTCCCCATCTCAGTAGCTCTGCCAATGGCGTCATCTATGGCTTGGAGTCCGGTGATTGGTCTTACGTAAAGTTTTTTACCTTTTTTCCCATATAAAATAAAGCCAAAGATAAATAAAAAAGAGAGCACCACTGCAATCAGCACGTTAGTTTGTTTTGGATTGAACCATCCAGACGGGTGGGCTTGGACGAGCCCCTGTCTGGGGGTATCCGCCCACTGTTTTTTTGAGACCACCGGTCCAAAGACTTTTGAAATCAAGGTATCATTTTCCCCAGTTCCCTTGATGAAATAAAAATATTTTACTCCATCCTTCACCTTGGAGTCGATAAATTGGGTATCAGAAGAAAGGATTTTCCCCACCACCTGAAAGCTATTCTCCTCTTCAGCAGACCGCCAGATTTCATATTCGATCGAAGATGGTGAGCAAAGTCGAACCATTTGAAAAGTATCCTTTGAGGTTTTCTCGAAGATCAGGGTGATGCTTTTTCCCTTATCGTTAGGAGTATCTATGACTTTTACATCAAGCGGAGGTTTGGCGGCAAAAATCGGAGATCCCACCAAAGGCACGAGAGGAGAAACGCAGATGAGAAGAATTGATAAAATAAGTATAAAGAAATTTCTTAGCATCATTCCATAGATAAAGGTTATCATAAGTTATGTAATTAACCTCTGTTGTCAAGGCAAAGGTTTTTTTCTTTTCTGTGTAGCCGAGCCTTCACGGCTTGGGGTTTTTAAATTTCAGAGGCATAGAGCATCTGCTACTAAAATTTTCTCTAATGGAGACGAAAATTGACATAGAGAGCTTTTTGCATTATTATATTATCTGATGGATTAAATGACGATTGCATACTTTTGGTTCCGTATGAAAAGGTTGCGGTGTCGGTTAAGTATCGTCTGAAGGGTTATCGTTAATCGTTTATGGCCTGAATTACGATAAACGAAACCGAAATACGATACGTTGCCGACTTGTAGTGAGCGTAGCGAATTTAAACCCAAACCAATAAACGATAAACATAGAAACCTTCTAAACCTTTTTAACGGATTTTTATGACCAAGATCGATCAGACGATATTTAAGGCGTATGACATTAGGGGAACCTACCCGGACCAGTTGAATGAGGAAATTGCTTATAAAGTGGGAAGGGCTTTAGTTGAATTTCTAAGTCCTAAAAATTTGGCAGTGGGAAGGGACATGCGGCTCTCTTCTCCAAAACTTTGGGAAAGTTTGACCAAAGGAATTATGGAGGGTGGCTGCGATGTGATCGATATCGGTTTGGTCTCCACCGATTGCCTTTATTTTGCGGTTGGTAAATTTGGCTATGATGCGGGGGTGATGATCACTGCCTCCCATAATCCGCCCGAATATAACGGGTTCAAAATGTGCAGAAAAGAAGCCGTCCCTTTGAGCGGTGAGGCAGGAATTGATCAAATAAAAGCGCTTATGTTAAAAGATGATTTTCCGCCTCCAAAGAAATTAGGGAGAATTGAAAAACGTGATGTAGACTCTGCCTATGTCCAGCATCTCCTCTCTTTTGTGGATAAAGATAAAATCAAACCATTCAAGATAGTGATTGATGCGGGGAATGGCATGGCGGGAAAGATCATTCCCGAACTCTTCTCCCATCTTCGATGTAATGTTATCCCCATGTTTTTTGAGCTGGATGGCTCCTTTCCCCATCATTTAGCCAGCCCGATTGAGCCTGAGAACATTGCCCCATTGAGAGAAAGGGTCCTTGCAGAAAAGGCGGATTTAGGGGCGGCTTTTGATGGAGATGCAGATCGGATGTTCCTGGTGGACGAAAATGCTCTCCCCTTGGGTGGAGATATGGTCACCGCTTTGGTGGCGAAAAATCTTTTAAAAAAGGAAAGAGGAGCCACCATCTTATACAATCTCATCTGTTCCAAAGCGGTTCCTCAGATCATAGAAAGTTCTGGGGGCAAAGCAATCCGCACCCGGGTGGGACATGCCCTAATCAAACCTTTAATGAAAAAACACAACGCCATCTTCGGGGGAGAACATTCCGGACATTTCTATTTCAAAAACAACTGGTTTGCGGATTCGGGATTGATCGCGCTTTTAGTCTGTTTGGAGTTGATCTCGGAAGAGGATAAACCTCTTTCGGCTTTGGTCAAATCCATTGACCCCTATTTCCGTTCGGGAGAGATCAATAGTCAAGTGAACGATATTCCCAAAAAACTAAAAGAGATTGAAGGACATTATTCTTCCGCTAAAATAGACCATTTGGATGGGGTCACCGTAGATTTTGGGGATTGGTGGTTCAATGTAAGACCCTCCAATACAGAGCCACTTCTTCGTCTCAACATAGAGGCGAACACAAAAGAGAAATTAGAAGAGAAAAAAGAAGAGCTTTTGAAGCTGATCCGAGGTTTAGGAGACTCACCATAAAGAGATGAATTTTTCCTTCAGGATGAATTTGGATGCTCAAGAAATTGGGGAAAAGTTCGATAATAGAGATGGTGTCTTATACAAAGGGGGAGGATTAATTAAGGAGTGGTACTGAGGTTAATTATGAACCAGTCCACAGGATCCAAATTAGGAACGCCGAAAGTTCTGGTGGTGGATGATGACGATAAAATTCGCATCCTTCTTTTAGATACTCTCTCGGCTTTGGGCTATAACACCATTGGGGCTAAGGATGGCGAGGAGGCTTTAACCCTTTTGGAAGAACAGAAACCGGATCTGGTGATCTCCGACATCAAGATGCCCAGACTGAACGGGCTATCCCTTTTGAGAAATATCAAAAACAAAGATCCTAAGATCCCGGTTTTGATGATTACGGGATACAATTTTACCTATACTAAAGATCAAGCCTTGGATGGTGGCGCAGATGGCTTTTTGGCCAAGCCTTTTAGAATTGGGAAAATCGAGGAGTTGATGCAAACTGTATTGGGTAGCAAGGGTGTATCCGGTGAGGAAAAACCGTACAAACTCAAAAAGATCTTGATTGTGGAAGATGATGAAATCTTACGGAACATGCTTTGTGAGACCTTGAGCAGTTTAGATTATTTTCCCATGGGAGTGGAGGATGGAGAGACGGCTTTAAGCCAGATGAAGACCCAAGACTTCGACTTAGTGATCTCAGACATCCGCATGCCCAAAATGGACGGAATAACCTTGCTTAGAAGTATCAAGAGCATGGACTCCCAGCTTCCGGTAGTATTGATCACTGGCTTCCCCTCAAGTTATCCTCCGCAAAGAGCTTTGCAGGAGGGGGCGGACGGCTACTTAGCCAAACCCTTCCGCATAGAGAAGATGGACTCGCTTTTGCGCGACCTTTTGTATGAAAAAGAAAACGCGCCCCCCCAGTCTTCGTAGAATCTCGAAGGCTATAGGCTAAAAAGTTTAAAAGTTAGAAGGTTGACAGGTTAAATGCTGGCGGAAAAGTAAAGTCGTCAGCATTTTTTGTTGGCAAAAATTCAGTTTGTGCGTCAGAAGTAGCTTTTGATGCAACACCTAAAAAAGAGTTTGGCAACAGTTTCACTTCAAACATTCCCAGACCTAAAAGTCGTTATTATTTTTTTATTGACAAAGAATATGTAATTTCGTAAAATGCAACTCGATTAAAAATTGTTTTTCCAAGATTTAAAATGACAAAACCAAAAATCATTGGGATCATTCCTGCCAGATATAGCTCCAAGAGGCTCCCCGGAAAGCCCTTAATTCAAATCGAGGGGAAGCCTTTGGTCCAGAAGGTATATGAGTCTGCTAAGAGATCGAGGTTTCTGGAACGGGTAATCGTAGCCACTGATTCTGCCCGCATCTCAGATGTAGTCTATGGGTTCGGAGGGGAGGCTTACTTAAGCCTAAGAAGACATCCCACTGGAACTGATAGAGTGGCAGAAGTGGTCAGAAATTTAAATTACGATTGGGTTTTAAATATCCAGTGCGATCAGCCATTTCTTAATCCTAAGATGATCGATGATTTGGTGACCTCGATGTCTAAGGAAAGAAACCTCTTGATGGGAACCTTAGCTAAAAAGATCGAGGACCCTCAAAAACTGAAAAATCCCAATGTGGTCAAGGTGGTCTTGGATCAAAAAGGTTGCGCCCTTTATTTTTCACGCTTCCCCATACCTTACCTCCGAGACTTACGCTCTGGGGCATATTCCAAAAGTGTTAACAGAATCGATTCAAAAAGGTCGCCCTATTATGAGCACATAGGGATATATATTTTCAGAAAAGATTTTCTTTTGAAGTTTGCTTCGTGGAGAGAGACGCCTTTAGAAAAATATGAGAAACTGGAACAACTGAGGGTATTGGAAAATGGATATAAAATCAGAGTTTGTATAACCCAATATCAATCTTTTACCATAGATGTGCGATCAGACCTATTAGGATTGAAAAGACAAATGAGGGGAGAGTTAAGGTGAATGCTAAGAAGAAAAATGTAAAATATATTTTTGTGACCGGGGGAGTGGTTTCTTCTCTGGGCAAGGGAATTGCTTCCTCCTCCATTGGATTTTTGTTGAAAAAGAGGGGGTTGAAGGTTAATCTCCAGAAATTTGATCCTTACATAAATGTGGATCCGGGAACCATGAATCCTTTTCAGCATGGGGAAGTTTTTGTGTTGGATGATGGGGCAGAGACCGATCTGGATTTAGGACACTACGAGAGATTCATTGATGAAAATCTAACCAGGGATAATAACCTTACCTCTGGGCAGATCTATGATGCGGTCATCTCCCGGGAGAGGAGAGGAGATTATTTAGGCTCCACGGTGCAAGTTATCCCCCATATCACCAATGAGATCAAAGATCGGATAAAGAAGGTGAGTCAGAAAAATGGAGACGTGGATGTGGTCATCACCGAGATCGGGGGAACAGTAGGGGATATTGAAAGCCTGCCTTTCTTGGAAGCCATAAGACAAATGGGATTGGAGTCCGGTCCCCAAAACACCCTTTTCATTCACCTTACCCTGGTTCCGTTTATTGAGTCCGCTGGGGAGGTGAAGACTAAACCAACCCAACACAGCGTCAAAGAGCTGAGGGAGATTGGAATTCAGCCCAATATACTTTTGTGTCGAACCGCTCAGCCGCTCTCCAATCAGATAAGGGAGAAGATTGGACTTTTCTGCAACGTGCCGAGTGAAGCGGTGATCCAAGCTATCGATGTGGGTTGTATATATGAGGTGCCGATTTTGTTTCACCAGGAAAGTCTGGATGATCTGATCATCAAACATCTGGATCTGAAATGTGGAGAGCTTAATCTGGAAGATTGGGTGAACATGGTGGAAAAGATAAAGCATCCGAAAGATAGGGTCAAAATCGGCATCTGCGGGAAGTATACTCATCTCAAGGATGCTTACAAAAGCATAATTGAAGCCTTTGTGCATGCAGGGGTAGAGAACGACTGCCGGGTGGAGTTAAAATGGATCAACGCAGAAGAGGTGACCCCGAAGACTGCGGACTTGAATTTGGGCGATGTGGATGGAATATTAATTCCAGGTGGCTTCGGTGAAAGAGGAATTGAGGGTAAAATCGAGGCGGTGAAATATGTGCGTGAAAGCCAAATCCCGTATCTGGGGATATGCTTGGGCATGCAGTGCGCAGTGATCGAATTTGCTCGGAATGTGTGTAAATTGGAAAAAGCAAATAGCTCCGAGTTCGATCCAGAGACTAAGTATCCGGTCATTCATCTTTTGCCCGATCAGGAGAAGATCACCGACTTAGGTGGCACCATGCGGCTGGGAGCTTATCCTTGTATTTTAGAAAAAGATAGCCTCGCCTTTAAAGCTTATGGAGAAAGAGAGATCAGTGAGAGGCACAGACATCGATATGAGTTTAGCAATCGGTTTCGGGAAATTTTAACTAAAGCTGGACTCAGATTAACCGGGCTTTCTCCAGACGGAAGATTGGTGGAGATTATCGAGCTTTCCGGTCACCCCTGGTTTGTAGCGGTGCAATTTCATCCAGAGCTAAAATCCAGACCAACCAAAGCCCATCCGCTTTTCAGGGATTTGGTCAAGGCGGCTTTGAAATATCGAAAATCAAGGGAATTGAAAATCCTGGAAGAGAAAGAGTCGGTTAAAAGATAAACAATTACAAGTTGGTCAGGGGTGCCCTCACCCCTGACCTTATTAATTTTGGCACGGGGAACGATACTCTGATCCAATGCGAAAAATCCAATTAACCGCCAAATCAAGTTAAGTAACAACCATCTAAAAGAGACACAATTAGGTAAATTAATAAAAAGAGCCCCGCTTCCGGTGGGGTTCTTTTTTTAAATTTTAGTCTTTCGTCCCTCAGGTACCTGAAAACATTTAATCTGATAGCTGACATTTTCTACTTCAATTCTCATTGCTTTTCAATCACTTGCGGTCAATTGATCGTTTATCTTGAGAAGAAAGTTTTTCATAGACCAAGCAAAAAATTCTTGACTTAAAAAGATTTTTGGCGTAATATTTTATATGGATAGTTTTTGGGGCCCATAGCTCAGTTGGTTAGAGCAACTGACTCATAATCAGTGGGTCGCAGGTTCGAGTCCTGCTGGGCCCAGATTAGGCAGTAATTGGTTCGTGGTTCATAGTTCGTAGCAAAAAGCCTTTGCTATGAACCATGAGCTGTGAACTATGAACAGTCCGAAGGACACGGGCGATTAGCTCAGTTGGTTAGAGCGTTCGGTTCACATCCGAAAGGTCACTGGTTCGAATCCAGTATTGCCCACCATGAAATCGGCATAGAGTTGAGAGTAGAGAGTTTAGAGGAAAACCATGAGAGGGGGGAGAGGCTCAGGGTTCAAAATTGGGAAGGGTTGATGGATTTTGACTGGTGTTGTGGGGGTGAAGAAAATCTGAAAAAACTATTTCTGAATCTTTGGTCCTATGGATCCAGAATTCGGAGAAAACCACGGGTGATAGGAAAGTGCACAAAACTCTTGTGCACTTTTTTGTTTTTATAAAAGGGCACATCTGCAAGAATGGAAACCTTCATCCCGAAGGACTTAACGATTTGCCCTAACGAATCGAAGGAGTGATTTAATGGAAAAAGATAAAGACATGGAGATGATTTTAAAACTACAGGGGATAGATTATGAGTTGGGTGAGCTGGAGAGGTCTAAAGATTATCTGCCGGACATGATAAATAACTTAGAAAAGGAACTGGAGGAGACTTCGGATGCGTTAAAGAATTCTGAAAAAGAGTTGACCGAACAAACCCTTCTTAACAAGAACCTGGATGTGGAACTGGCTACGTTGAATCAGGAATTAGCCAAATTTCAAAAGCAAATGCGAGACATCAAGACCAACAAAGAATACGATGCCTTGACTAACGAAATCGTGAATCGAAAACTGAAAATCTCCTCAACCGAGGAAGAGATATTGAAGGCTTTGACCAGCATGGATGATCTAAAAGAGAAGATAAAACAATATAAGCAAAAATTAGAAGAGGTGGAAAAATATAATACGGCTCAACTTACGTTTTTGAAAAAAGAGCTGTCTTCCATACAAGACAAGATAAAGATAAAAATGGGTGAGCGCAAAAATGTCACAGTAAGGATCGACAAAAGGCTACTCTCCACATACGAGAGGGTGAAACAGGGAAGGGGGAATAAGGTGGTGGTAACCATTAAGAAGAGGGCTTGTGGAGGATGTTTTAAAGCTATTCCTCCCCAGAAAATTCAGGAGATAAGAGAAGGAAACCGAATCTTCACCTGTGATAATTGTGGAAGGATTTTACTCTGGACGGAGGAGTCGTCTTGAGGTTTTGTAAACCATAGGTTCGTTGCTTAAGTTTCTCAGACCAGCAGACGCTCCCGTCTGTGGGTCTGTGTGTTTATCGTCTATCGGTTTAGGTTTCGGACACGTTTCGGTTTGCATGTCGGTTTCCTTTATCATTTTATTAGGATCTAACTAAAGGCGGATAACTAAAACGGGGATTCCTTTTTCTTTCACCTGCACCATCCAGCAAAGAAGCTTGTCAAGAATTATGTAATATTTTTTGTTTTTTTCAAAAGTATTCTCCTTTGCCCAATGTAATAATCTAAAATAAAAGGACAGCCAATGCATACAAATTCGGACTTTCGTAAAATTACCATAGGACTCTTGCCTAAAGGATAGAGGTTTATATGAAAAAGATTGAAAAGGTAGGTTTGACCTTTGATGATGTGCTTTTGGTTCCCCAAAAATCTGAAGTGCTTCCCAAAGAGGTGGATGTTTCGACTTTCGTCACCAAAGAGATTAAGCTGAATATTCCCATTTTAAGTGCCGCTATGGACACGGTGACCGAATCCCGACTTGCTATCGCCTTAGCCAGAGAAGGGGGCATAGGAGTTATTCACAAGAATATGACCATTCGTAAGCAAGCTTTTGAGGTGGACAAGGTGAAAAGGTCGGAAAGCGGAATGATTGTGGATCCAGTTACTTTACCCCCTGAGAAAATGATCGGGGAGGCTTTGGAAGTGATGAAGAAGTTCTCCATCTCCGGCGTTCCGGTTACCAAAAAAGGTAAGCTTCTGGGGATTTTGACCAACCGGGATCTTAGGTTCGAAAAAGACTTGAGCAAAAAGATCGGTGAGGTAATGACCAAAGAAAAGCTGGTCACGGTCCCTGAAGGAACCACTTTGGAACAGGCAAAGGAGATTTTGCACAAGAATAGGATTGAGAAGCTTTTGATCGTGGACAGGAAGAATAACTTGAAGGGAATGATCACCGTCAAGGACATCATGAAGAATATTCAATGTCCCAACTCTTGCAAGGATTCTCGTGGTCGACTGAGAGTGGGGGCGGCAGTGGGAGTGGCAAAAGATATGATGGCACGAGCTTCTGCATTGGTCGAGGCAGGTGTCGATCTTCTGGTCGTAGATTCTTCACATGGACATTCCAAGGGAGTGATGGAGGCGGTCAGAAAGATCAAAGACAAGTTTTCCCAAGTTCCTTTGGTAGCAGGTAACGTAGCAACCAAAGAGGGAACTTTGGATTTGATAAAAGCTGGAGCTGACTGCGTTAAGGTTGGAGTTGGGCCTGGCTCCATCTGCACCACCCGGGTGGTGATTGGAGCTGGAGTTCCCCAGGTAACCGCAATCATGGATTGCGCCGAAGTGGCAAGAGAACATAACATCCCCATAATTGCGGATGGGGGGGTAAGATATTCCGGCGACGTCACCAAAGCCTTAGCTGCTGGAGCGGATGCGGTGATGATCGGAAGTCTTTTTGCCGGCACTGAGGAAAGCCCCGGGGAAACCATCCTCTTTGAAGGAAGGACCTTCAAGTCATATAGAGGAATGGGCTCTATCGAAGCCATGAAGGCGGGAGCAAAAGAGAGATATTTTCAAGAGCACCAGCTGGAAGCTAAAAAACTGGTGCCGGAGGGAATAGAAGGGAGAGTTCCCTATAAAGGGAATTTGTCTGAATCGGTATATCAGCTGATAGGTGGTCTTAAGGCGGGCATGGGAATATGCGGAGCAAAGAATATAAAGGAGCTTTCGGAAAAAGCAGAATTTATGTTGATTACCTGGGCAGGATTAAGAGAAAGCCATCCCCACGATGTCATAATCACCAAAGAAGCGCCAAATTATCAGATAAGCCAGGATTTTCAATAATGCAATCGTAGGGGCAATTCACGTGGAACATCCCGCCTTAGGCGGGATGCTATCAGCTTCGGGAATTCCTATTCCCGAAGCATCAGGGAAAACGTATGGTCAGTAATTTTACCTTAGACGATCGATATGCAGGAGTGTTTTTAACTAAAACCCGAAATGTAATTAATGAGATAATAGACATTAGTGTGATTGTTCCACTCAGTTTTTGTATCTATGAATCGCATGATATGACGCTGGCAATTGGAGTAGGTGATCGACATACAGAACCAGTTCTTACATGGCTGAAATCAATGCACGATAAGTTCGAAGGCTCATCGTTTATAGCATCCTTATTGCCTTCAAAAGTGAAACTCCCTCCGTTGGAAGAGTGTTATGTGTTTCGCAGTTTTCTGAACACTATAAGCGAGAAAACATTCGAAGCTATACTTACATCCAATACATATTTCTGCTTCATTGAGCCACTAACAAGACACTTTTATGTAATAACAACCAGTTTTGCAGGAAATGACTTCTCACATAATTACCCCGAGATGGGAACTCCGAGAACGGGATTTAAGTTAAAGGCTAACTGGATAGCAGGTAAATCTACTAAGCGGTCATCCGAAAGATATGATCCAATTAAATCGCAAATCAAAGAAGTTACAAATAGCTCATCTGTTGCCTTATTTGAATTGTTAGCTGAGTTGAAAAAGCTTTGGATACAGAAATTAGGCTTTCCTGCTCCTATGGAGATTACATGGACTGAGTCGATCCTTACGAAGGCTCTCGAACACTTCAAGGGAAAGTCGCTAAATCAAACACTAGATGCAGAGAACAATATCCTTTTTTTGAAGAATATCGATGTTTTTGCATATTGGATGGGAATAATAACTCGACAAACATCTAGTCTGATAAGCAAATTGAAAGACTACCAGGAAGTAAAAGATCCTTGGTCCTCAGATACATCATATTCAACAATTATGAATATCATGATATTAGAATCTGCCAACAGATACCTTAAGGATTTAACTCTTCGAGCAGACATCAAAGACCGTGTTTCCTTTATACCCTTCTTTGGTGGTGGGTTTTTCTCTTGCAGATCAGTTCTTCCTAATTTAGGCCCCTTGGGGGAACAAATGGAAAAAGGCGAGACAGAGACCAGAATAATTACAATCCCGCGTCAATTCAAAAACCGATTGGGTGCTTTACCTATATTAGCTCATGAAGTAGGTCATAAGGTTATTGACCACGAAAAGGTTATTGATAATCCAATTCTAAAGTTAGTCGGTGAATCGATCTCAAAAAAGGATTTTAGCAACTTAGGTGAGACATTGTCTTCACTATTCAGAGAAGCTTTACCGCAGAGAAAAGAATCTGAGAGAGATTTACTGCAATATCAAGATTTACTGCAATATCATATGCAACTATCTGAGACTCTTCAAATAATCTCTAGTTATGCAAGTGAGATTCTATCTGATCTTATTGCTATATCTCTTACAGGCCCCGCCTATTTATATGCTTTAAGTCGATTCGCGACTGGAACATTACATGAGTTTGTAGGTGACTCTATGGTTAGTGATACACACCCTGCTTTTCGGAAGCGTATTCTCCTTTGCCTGGAGTTCTTGCAAGCAATAGGCATAATCGTGCCTTATGAGTCCGAGTATTTGGAAAAACCAGAAGGTAGTTTTCCATCAGCACTAGTGAAAAAAATATTGGCGTATGTTGAGATGCCATACTTGCTTGAGGATCATGAGAAAGCCATCGGGCGGATCAAAAGCGATTTGCTAAATGGCAGACAGGTCAGTGCTTCCCCTGTTCTGGTTCTAAATGCATTATGGGATGCTGTCATGAAGAAGGAAGGTTATGTAAATGAAATAGCGGTCCTATTATCACTTCAACAGAATCAATCGGGAGATAATCAGTATGGTAGAACTAACCCCGGATGAATATCGGGTCCTAAGATTCGGTTTCTATCAATATGCGGACCCTTTCAAACCATTTGAAAGGGTAGACATTGCGCATAAACTGAAGCATGTCTGTATGGATAGTAGAATTATATTACAGGATTTAATAATTAAGGGTGTGCTGTCTGAATCACCAGACAAAATATACGTGCGTTTGACGGACTATGGCGACCAGCTTTTTTTATATTTTAGCAATCAACAGGACGAATGGTATAAACAAGAGATTTGCAAGGTGGACGATGCTAAGCAAGATGAAATATTGATCAAAAAAGGTGAAACTTTCAGAGGATATTGGATTATACGGAAAATCTGCTTGGGTGCCAAGCAAAATATCATTATTCAAGACAACTATGTAGGTCCGGATCTATTCAAACTACTTTCAGAAATATCACAAGCTATAGAAATTAATGTCCTCACCTCAGATAAAATATACAGAGAAAAAGAGTCGGCAGAACTTGCCTACTCCAAGTTAAAACAACAGAATACCAGAATACAAATGAAAAAGTCCAATGACTTTCATGGGCGCTATATTTTCATAGATGAGCAAATATGTTATGAAGTAGCACATTCTATAAAGGATTTGGGAACAAAAGAAGCTACAATAAAAATACTGCGTAATTGTGAAGTCCTTTATACAGAATTTAAAAAACATTGGCTTAGTGCAAAAGAGTCTTAGCAGGTAGCTCAGGAGCTATAGGTTCCTGACTGATTCAGAATTAACAGGTCTGGAACACCGAGTTCATGACCTGCATCCTAAAATGTTATCTAGAATGATATTATTATCTTAGCCCCGGTCTCAACATAAATAACCATGCTCTATTTCTGGGCGATTTTAATTTATCTTTTAATCCTCATCGGAGTGGGGGCTATCCGTAGTGGTGAGGTCAAGACCCAAACAGATTTCATGGTGGCGGGAAGAAAGCTCTCTGATGCTTCGGGAATAGGAATTGCCGAAGCAAAATGGCATCCTGCCTTTGGCGGGATATATCAATAGGCTTTATCACAATTTCGAGGTCAGAAATCGTATTATTTTTAGTAAATTTGTTAATTTTATAAAGAGGTCAAAAAAGTGAGTTAGATTTGCTGGAGCAGAAGAGATGAATAATAGAATTTCTATTGACTCTCAAATTTGTCACGGGCAGGCCTGTATCAAAGGAACCCGTATTCCTGTGCATCAAATTGTTCGGATGTTAGCAAATGGTGACACTATAGATGATCTTCTCCAAGAGTATCCTTCCCTTAAGCGGGAGGATATTTTGGCATGTCTTGACTATGCAGCTTCGCTGGCCGAGGAACTTATGTCCCCAATTGAGGAAATCGAGGCGTGAAGGTATTGGTTGACGAAAACATCCCGGCAATGACACTATTAGAGTTAAGGAGCCGGGGATACGATATTCTTGACTTTAGGGGTACCCAAAGGGAAGGTGCACCTGATTCTGAAGTATGGAGCATAGCTCAGAAAGAAAGCCGTCTTTTGATAACTACCGATAAAGCCTTCGCTCAACTTCGGCAATCCGAACATCCTGGTGTATTAATAATCCGCCTTCGTCAGCCAAACCGTTACAGAATCCATCAACGGGTTATACAGGGTCTCGATCATTTCCCAGAAACGGATTGGGCAGGAAAGATCGTAATCATGCGAGACAAAACCATGGTCATCACCTAAAAAGCGGTGAGGATCAGGTATCCCAATAGTTTGATGCGATGCACCTTAGGATGAGCGCAGCGATCAGAATAGGCACTATGAATTTCTAAGGAAAAAGAAAGCATGTCTTTATTTGATAAATCTGGTGTGTTTACGATGAGGTTAAAAAAGTGAGTTAGATTTGCCAAAGCAGAATAGATGATCGCCCCGATAAAAGTTGGGACAGGGGTTAAACCCCTGTCCCAACAAAATCCGGGGAGGAAAGTCCGAGCTCTCCAGGGCAGAGTGCCTCGTAACCCGAGGGACCGAAAGGGACGGAAAGTGCCACAGAAAAAAGACCGCCCGGGCATACGCCTGAGCAAGGGTGAAAAGGTGGTGTAAGAGACCACCCGGTCCGGTGGTAACATCGGGCTGGGCAAACCCCACTTGAGAGCAAGACCGAATAAGGAAGGAAGAAGTTGCCCGCTTCATTTCGAGCCTTTGGATGAAGGACTTGTCCTGAACCGAAGGTGAAGGATAACTTCCGGGTAGGTCGCTTGAGGTGCCGAGCAATCGGCATCCCAGATTGATGATCATCATCTCCCAACTTCGACGGGAGGGACAGAACTCGGCTTATTTTCTGCTTTGGCAATTTTTTTTAAAATTGTCGTATAGACCCGAAGTCTTTTCGGGCATGTTTGATCTCACGACCCAGAATTTGTATTTACACGTTCAGAGAAAAAGAAATTCAAATGAATACCCCACAGATACAGTTAAAATGGGAATTTGTTCCTGAACCCGACCATCAAGAGATAGAAAAGATCGCTTCTCTCCTCTCCTTACCTTCGGTTATAGCTAAGATATTAACCAGCCGGGGCATGGATACTAAAGAGAAGGCTGAAAAATTCCTAAATCCCAGCTTGGAAGATTTATGCGACCCATATCTTTTAAAAGATATGGACAAAGGAGTAGACCGAATAATTCGGGCTCTAAAGGAAAAAGAAAAAATAATGATCTTTGGGGATTATGACGTTGATGGGATAACCGCCACCGCTTTGATGTTTTTGGTCTTAAACAAGCTGGGAGCGGAGGTGTCTTACTACTTGCCCAATCGGTTGATCGAGGGCTATGGCTTGTCTAAGGAGGGGATCACAGAGGCTGAAAAAAGAGGGGTGAAGCTTATTGTCTCAGTAGATTGTGGGATAACCGCAGTAAGTGAGGTCAAATTTGCCAAAGAGAAGGGGATCGACACCATTATAACAGATCACCATGAACCCCAGGAAATTCTGCCTGAGGCAGTTGCCATTATAAATACCAAGCAGAAGGGGAATCTCCAAGACTCACCACCGGTGAGTGAATATTCGGGAGGAGAACTCTCTGGAGTAGGGGTGGCTTTCAAATTTGCTCAAGCTATTTACCAAAGACTGGGACAGGATCAAACTGAGCTGGAAGATCACCTGGACTTGGTGGCTTTGGGGACTGCGGCTGATATTGTTCCTTTAGTGGGAGAAAACCGAATCTTGACTAGATTTGGAATGAACCAGATAGCCCGAACCACCAAACCCGGTCTGAAATCTTTGATATTTGTCTCCGGGATTTTGGGTCGGGAAATCGGAACCGGACAGGTGGTCTTTATCTTAGCTCCCCGAATAAATGCGGTAGGGAGGTTGGGGGATGCGGAGCTGGCCATAAGACTTCTCACCACCAAGGACGAAGCCAAAGCCTCCGAGTTAGCCAGGCTTTTGGATCAGGAGAATCAGCGAAGAAAAAACATAGATGAGACCACCCTAGAGGAGGCTTTGGAGCTGATCGAGCAAAACGTGGATCTGACCAGGGACAAAGCTATCGTCTTAGCCTCTTGTGGTTGGCATCCGGGAGTAATCGGAATCGTTGCTTCTCGTTTGGTGGAGAGGTTCCATCGTCCCACCATCATGATTGCCATCGACGAGGAAGAGGGAAAAGGTTCTGCCAGAAGCATCCCAGGATTTCATCTCTATGAAGCCTTGGGAGAGTGCGACGAGTATCTGATTAGATATGGAGGACATAAATATGCGGCCGGACTTTCTATCTCGCCAAAAGATATTAGTCCCTTTCGGGAAAAATTCAAAAGGGTTTCAGACCAAAGACTAAAAGAGGATGATTTGGTTCCGAGGTTGTTTATAGACTCTGAGCTGGAACTTGGACAGATTGACACTAATTTGATAAAGTATTTGGATCTTTTTGCTCCGTTCGGTCCTCAAAATACTAGACCGATCTTTCGGACCAGAGATTTAAGTATTTGGGGGGAGCCATATGTGGTGGGAAACAATCATCTACGTCTTAGAGTGAAAAGAGATAACGCTGTCTTCGACTGCATTGGTTTTGGCTTCGGAGATAGGGCGAAACCTCTTTCCATGAAAGGGGTAAAGCTTGATTTGGCTTACGTGGTGGAGACTAATTATTGGAATGACAGCTATAAAATTCAACTTAGAATCAAAGACTTAAAAATCTCAGGCTATTGATTCAAGTTAGACAAAAGATTTGCTTAACAAAGTATGGATGGAAGGGATGGAGGGCTAAAAGGCTTACGCCTTAACTCCAAAATTAGAAAGAACTCATGAAATCTTTGGAGAAGCCTTAATATATGAATATTTTGGAAAGATTTTATAAGGGGGACAAGATAGCGTTATCAAAACTGATCTCCTATGTGGAGAATCAATCCGCAGGTTACACGAAATTTTTAGCCCAGATTTATCCTAAATCTGGGAGAGCTTATCGGGTAGGATTAACCGGACCTCCAGGAGCAGGGAAAAGCACCATCGTGGATAAGCTCACCGCTCTTTTGGTTAAACAAAACCAACGAATAGGGATAATTGCCGTTGACCCAACCAGTCCTTTCACTGGTGGTGCACTTTTAGGAGATCGCATCCGGATGCAGGATTTAACCAACCTCGAAGGTGTTTTCATTCGCAGTATGGCTACCAGAGGATCATACGGAGGACTGGCTACCACCACTAAAGAAGTTTCGATAGTGATGGACGCTTTTGGAAAGGATTATATCCTTATCGAGACAGTAGGTGTGGGACAGGTGGAGTTAGATGTGGTGAACGCTTGCGATACTACTATCGTAGTTTTCGTTCCTGAGTCAGGTGATTCCATCCAAGCCATGAAAGCTGGACTTATGGAGATTGCGGATATCTTTGTGGTCAACAAATCCGACCGGGAAGGGGCAAAAAGAATGATTTCGGAATTGGATATGATTTTAGATATTCGTCGAAAAAAAGGGGAGTGGGAATATCCCATTATCTCCACCGAGGCTATAAATAACAAAGGAATTGAACTTTTGTTAGCCAAAATTTATGAACATCGAAAATTTCTCACCGACAATGGGGTTTTGGAACAACACAGAAAAAATCAGATAAAAGTTGAGTTAAAAAAAATCATCGAGCTTAAGGTAAGAGAATTGGTGGATGAGAAAATTTTGAGTTCTTTGAATATAGAAGAGATGGCAGAAAAGGTTTATAAAGGGGAGGATGACCCGTATTCAGCTGGTGAGAGAGTTTTAAACGAAGTCAATTTAGGCAAATGAAAGAAAACGTTAAGTATTGGCGGAGTTTGGTCTCTCTTGAGGAAGGTTTCGAAGCTCGTTTGTCGGTAAGGATGCTCGTTTCGATGCTCGTATATGGTTATCGAATCTCGAATAGGTCTTTAAACTGAATGCTCACGAGCTTCTGGCTTCGATTGACGAGCATCGATACGAGCCTCGCCATGGTTCGACTTCGCTCACCATAAGACGTAAACCGAAAAACGCAAAGATGAGGTGATTTTATGTTAAGCCAAACCACATTAAAAGAGATTGCCACCCAAAAGGAGAAATGGGAAAAGGAAAAAGATAAAAGCAAATGCCCATCAGATAGGAAGTTTATCAGCGTATCGGGTGAGGAGGTGAAGGAACTTTACACTCCCTTGGACATTGAGGATTTCGATTATACTCGGGATTTAGGTTTTCCTGGGGAGTATCCTTACACCAGGGGAATCAGGAGAGATATGTATCGAGGGCGGCTATGGACCATGCGGCAGTTTTCCGGCATGGGAACGCCCAGACAAACCAATCAAAGATACCATTTTCTTCTGGATAGAGGACAAACCGGACTGTCGGTGGCGTTTGATCTCCCTACTTTAATGGGTTGGGACTCGGATCATCCCCGTTCATTGGGGGAGGTGGGAATTTGTGGAGTGGCGGTAGATTCACTTGCGGATATGGAGATACTCTTTGATGGAATAGCTTTGGACAAAATCTCTACCTCCATGACCATCAATGCACCTGCCTCCATCCTTTTAGCCATGTATATTGCCGTGGGCGAAAAGCAACGGGTTCCTTCGGAAAAGCTGACCGGAACCGTGCAAAATGATATTCTCAAAGAATACATCGCTCAAAAGGAATGGATCTTTCCTCCTGAGCCTCACATGAGATTGATCACGGATTTAATCGCTTTTTGCACTCAACACGTGCCCAAATGGAATACTATTTCAATATCCGGCTATCATATCCGAGAAGCTGGATCGACTGCGGTTCAGGAGTTAGCTTTCACTTTGGCAGACGGGTTCGCTTATGTGGAAGCAGGTATCAAGGCGGGATTGGATGTGGATGATTTTGCTCCACGTCTTTCCTTCTTTTTCAACTCCCATTTAGATTTCTTCGAGGAGGTGGCTAAATACCGAGCCGCCCGCAGGATCTGGGCAAGACACATGAGAGAAAAATACAAAGCTAAGAAGCCGGAGTCATGGCTTTTGAGATTTCATACCCAAACTGCAGGATGCAGTTTGACCGCTCAACAGCCGGAGAACAACATCGTCCGCACAGCTTTTGAAGCCTTAGCCGGTGTGCTCGGAGGAACCCAGAGTTTGCACACCAACTCCATGGATGAGACTTATGCTCTGCCATCGGAGAAGGCGGTCTTCATAGCTCTAAGAACCCAACAATTGATCGCTTACGAAACTGGAGTGGCGAATACCATCGACCCTCTGGCAGGTTCTTATTTCGTGGAGGCTTTGACCAACAAGATGGAGCAGGAGGCGGAGAAGTATTTTGAGGAGATCGAAAGACGCGGTGGAGTGTTAAAAGGCATTGAAGAAGGTTACTTCCAAAGGGAGATTGCAGAGGCGGCTTATAGGTATCAGAAACAGATAGAAAACAAAGAAAGGATAGTGGTGGGGATAAATGATTTCATTTTAGAAGATGAAAAAGTGGAGATTCCGATTCTGAAGATCGATGTAGAGGTAGAAAAAGAGCAGGTGAGAAATCTTAGGAGAGTTCGGGAAAAGAGGGATAATGATAAGGTCAAAAGGTCTTTGGAAAATTTGAAAAAAGTTGCGCAGGGAACAGATAACACCATGCCTGCGCTTTTGGAGTGCGTCCGCTGTTATACCACCGAAGGGGAGATATGCGATGTTTTACGTGAGGTCTTCGGCGAATACACCGAACCACCGTTGATATAAAGGTGTAAGGTTAAAGGTTTAAGGGGAGTATACGAGCTTCCTTTTGAGTTTAATTTGTAGCTGCGGAAATATGGAAATCGTCAATGAACTGAGGAATTTGTAGCCGCAATCTTTAGATTGCGCAAGACTTTAAAGAAAAAAATAACAAAGGCTGAATAAATGTTTACTCTGAAGCCCGAAGAAGTCAATTTTGAAAAGATAAAAAGTTTTTGTGAAGAGCAAATTCCCGAAGGTGAAACTATCGAGTATAAAGGGGATTTTCCTTCGAATCTTGAGAAAAGCATTTCAGCGATGGCAAATACCTATGGTGGTATTATTTTGATTGGCGTAGAAGCAGACAAAATAAAGAATACCCCAAACCCCTCAATCAATGGAATAAAACCAGAAAAGGGGTTGGAGGAAAGAGTAACGAGTATCTGTTTAAGAAATATTTATCCGCCCTATTCCCCCCCGATAGTAAAAGTTTGTGATTTCAAAAATGAGAAAGGTGAAGATAGAGCGGTTGTTTTTATTAGAGTTCACGAAAGCGATCAAACACCACATGCCATTAATAACAATACAGATGTGTATCTCAGGATTAGAAGTCAAAATGAACCCCTTAAGAAAGGCACATTAAGAAAAGCCACTTTAGACGAAATTGATTGGCTAAAAAATAGAAGACAAAAAGCAGTTGAAAATCGAGAAAGATTAGTAGAAATAGCTGATCGACGATTTGAAAGTATGCCTTACGACCTGTTGGATCAAGTGCAAATGAGGTTGACATCCAAAGACTTGCACTCACCTTATAGAAAGGTTTCCATAATCCCGCTTTACCCCAGCAGGCCTTTGTTACAATACTTGGAGCTTCTAGACTTAAGGGACACTTTCCATAATTACCACGACCGGGTTCTTGTTTTGGATGAACCCATATCATCTGCTGGTAGCCTTTGTTTTCCGTTTGTTCGCAAAGGCAATTCAGAAAATCCTGTTCACCTTAATTACACTGAGTTTAATATTTTTGGTTTGGTGTATAATACACAAAGCTTACTGGAAGAAGCAAACCCCGAAATTAAGAACTTATTTGACGTTTCATATCTTCTGAGACAAATTTATGGAGTTGTGACGGTGGGGAAAGCCCTTTATGAAAGATCTGGGTATTTGGGAAGTGTAATGATAGAGGTGAAAGTAGGAGGAATTTCAGGTAAGCGAATCGTGGTGATTGTAGAGAGAAGCGAAAGACATTTTTGGTGTGTTAATAAAATACAGCCAAATATCCATATAAGAAGAATATGTTCTTTTGCCCAGCTAACAGAAAATTTGGATAGCTTGTTAATTGAAATTTGCAAAGAATTCTTATGGTACTGTGGCGCAGGCCAGAAGGTTAAAGAATCTGAAACCATTTTGAGAAATCTATGTAAGGTCGCGAAGGACTCTTTTCAATAGAAGACTATCATTTGTTTTTACCTGGTTCTATGATAATGTCGGATAGGTCCGCTCAGGGCGGACCATGTCCGACCTACAAAGGAAGGAAAAACCATGCAACGCAAAATCAGAATACTTTTAGCCAAGCCCGGTTTGGATGGGCATGATCGGGGGATCAAGGTGATTGCCTCAGCTTTCCGGGATGCCGGATTTGAGGTGATCTATACCGGTCTAAGGCAGACCGCGGAGATGATTGTGGAAGCCGCTATTCAGGAGGATGTAGATGCTATCGGGATGAGCATTCTATCCGGTGCCCATATGACCCTATTCCCCAAAGTTCTGGAGCTTTTGAGGGAAAAGGGCGCAGAACATATCCTTCTTTTCGGGGGAGGAATTATCCCTAAAGAAGACATGGAGAAATTGGACAAAATGGGAGTGGGGAAACTTTTCGCTCCTGGTGCTACCACCATCGAAGCCATAGAATATGTAAAAAAAGCTATCTCCGAGAGAAGAAAAGAAGAGAAGATTTTTTGAGAAATTCCCAATAGGTGGGTCAACGGATCAAGCGGATGCAACGGATACGTTTATCCGGTTAATCCGTTCCATCCGTTCTCCCGCCAAAGGCGGGGTCAGGATGAATCCGTTGACAGCTTAATCCTTTTTTCTTTCTTACCTGCATTTTTCTATTGTATTCAATTCGAAAATCCATAAATTATATATTTCGGAGTAGCGGGATGTGTATGCACTCATACGAGCTTGTCTTGTGCCTTAGAACTGACTAAAGAGACGGAAAAATTGCGAAAAACAAATGATGAATTTAAAACCATTTAACGGGAGGAAAAATGACTTATAACATGTCCGAAAGTCAACAAGCTGTACGAGAGATGGCGAGGGAGTTTGGAGAAAAATACATAGCTCCCATTGCTGTGGATATGGATCGAAGACCACCAGAGTTTCCACGGGAGTTGTTCAAAAAGATGGCGGAAGCTGGTTTTTTGGCGTTTCCCATGGCAAAACAATATGGTGGCTTAGGAAAAAGCAAGATAGAATATGCTACCTTGATCGAGGAGATCGCTTGGTTCGATGCCTCATCCGCAATTATCATGGCGGTGGATAATCTTGCTTCTTATCCTATTGAAGCCTTCGGGTCGGAGGAACAGAAGAAAAAATATTTGCCTAAAGTAGCTTCAGGAGAGCTAATAGCCGCCTTCGCCCTTACCGAGCCGAATGCGGGATCAGATGCGGCTAATCAACAGACCACCGCCAAAGTGGAGAGAGACTATTTTGTCATTAACGGTGAAAAGATCTTCATCACCTCCGGAAATGTGGCAGACCTGACCGTGCTGATTTGCAAAATCGTGGAGGAAGGAGAAAAAGAGAAAGTATCTGCCATCATAGTGGAGAACGACACCCCTGGTTTCTCATCTGAAATACTTAAATGGAAAATGGGACTCCGAGCCTCAACCACCGCCAGGCTTAAGTTAAAGGACGTTCGAGTGCCCCGATCACAACTTCTGGGAGAAACAGGTAAAGGATTCAAAATGGTTTTGAAAACCTTGGATGGTGCCAGAACTGGGGTGGCGGCTCAAGCGCTTGGAATCGCTCAGAGAGCTTTCGATGAGTCGGTCAAATATGCCAAGAAAAGGGAACAGTTCGGCGCACCCATTGCCAAGCTTCAAGCTATTCAATGGATGATCGCGGACATGAGCATCCGTTTGGAGGCGGCAAGGCTTTTAACCTACAAATCTGCCATGATGGAGGACAGAGGCGAACCTATCAATCTGGTGGCGGCACAGGCAAAGCTTTATGCCTCGGAGGCAGCTAACTTCATCTGCGACCGAGCCATGCAGATCCATGCAGGATATGGATACATCGGCGAGTTCTCGGAGATAGAAAAGCTTTATAGGGATCAGCGGATTACTGAAATTTATGAAGGAACCTCGGAGGTGCAGAGACTGGTCATCTCCGGGAATTATTTGAGATAAGAAAATTGAAATGAAAGAAATTGTGTTTTAAGTTAGAGTCTGTAAAAATTGCTTGAAGAGGAGAATTTGGAGTGTTTGCCTTCAGGCAAACCAAATAAGAGTCTTTTTCTCTCTCAAAAAGTCTTTGGTCAAGCTAAAGCTTGACACTCCAGTAAACTAAAGATAAGCCTAACGTGAAATTTGGAAATTCTGAAATCTTTTCCATCGTAGAGAACAGTTTCAAGATTGATGGCGGAGCCATGTTCGGAGTGGTCCCCAAAATCATCTGGGAGAGACTTGTTCCATCAGATGAATTCAATCGGGTCAAGCTGGACCTAAACCTTCTTCTGGTGAAAAGCGAGAGAGAAAATATCTTGATCGATGCTGGGATGGGGGATGCCTTAAGCGAAAAACATAAAAGAATCTATGGGGTAGAAAAGCCATCTGAGTTAGAAAGAAAACTTTCTGAACTCAATTTGACTTCCGATCAGATTGACCTTGTGATATTAACCCATCTGCATGCTGATCACGCAGGCGGCGTAGTAAAATTGGATAATTCGGGAAGAAAGGCTCCTCGCTTTCCCAATGCTCGACATATCGTTCAAATAAAAGAATGGAATGATGCTATGTCCCCAGACGAAAGAACCTCCGCCACTTATTTTCCTGAAAATTTGAAGCCTTTGAGAGATTTTAATCTTTTAGAACTGGTAGATGGAGAGGGTGAGGTGTCAAAGGGGATAAAGGTTGTTCCTACGGGAGGGCATACTCCCGGTCATCAAGCGGTGTTAATCGAAAACGGGGAAAACAAGATTTTATGTCCGGGTGACATTATTCCTACCGCTTCTCATCTAAAAATACCTTATGTAGCCTCGGTGGATCTTTTTCCTCTGGAAACCATGGCACAGAAAAGAAAATTTTTAGATATGTGCATAAACGATGGCTGGCTTTTGGCTTTTGATCATGATATCAATATTAAACTGGGTAAATTTGAGAAATCAGGAATGGAGATAAAAGCCAACCAAGTGATTTTATGAACTATAGTAAGCGTATTAAAAAATTTTACAATGACAGTTCATTTAATAGGTTTGTATTAAAACTGGGAAATTGGAAATAACAAAGGCGAATACTTTAAGAGAGTGAGAAAGCCATGTCTTTAGAGGAAAAGAACAAGCATTTGAAAAAATTGCGGGAACAGGCAAAATTGGGAGGGGGACAGAAACGGATTGATGCGCAACATAAAAAAGGAAAACTGACTGCAAGGGAGAGATTAGATCTCCTTTTGGACGAAGGAAGCTTTGAGGAATTCGATATGTTCGTCCAGCATCGGTGCAGGGATTTTGGATTAGAGAATGAGAGATATTTAGGCGATGGAGTGGTGACGGGTTATGGCACCATAGATGGACGATTGGTCTTTGTCTTCTCTCAGGATTTCACCGTGTTCGGAGGATCATTGTCTGAAACCCATGCTGAAAAAATCTGTAAGATTATGGATCAGGCTTTGAAAGTAGGGGCACCGGTAATCGGTCTGAATGACTCCGGTGGGGCAAGAATCCAAGAGGGAGTGGAGAGCTTGGGCGGATATGCGGATATATTTTTGCGTAATACTTTGGTCTCGGGCGTTATCCCTCAAATCTCAGTGATATTAGGTCCCTGTGCGGGTGGAGCGGTCTATTCTCCAGCCATCACCGATTTCATCTTTATGGTGAAGAACACCTCTTACATGTTCGTCACCGGACCTAATGTGGTTAAAACGGTTACTCACGAAGATGTAACCTTTGAGGAGTTAGGTGGACCAGAGGTGCATAGCACTAAGTCGGGCGTAGCACATTTTGTAAGTGAAAATGAGGTGGAAACCCTGAATCTGGTCAGAAAGCTCTTCAGCTTCATTCCTCAGAACAATATGGAGGACTCTCCTGAGATTGAATGTAATGACCCGGCGGACAGAAGTGATGAGGAATTGAATTTCATTGTTCCCGAAAATCCCAATAAGCCTTATAACATAAAAGAGGCGATAAAAAGGATCGTCGATAATGGTGATTTTCTGGAAGTGCACCAGCATTATGCTCCCAATATTGTGGTCGGCTTTGCCCGGCTGGGAGGAAAATCCGTGGGGATCGTGGGGAATCAGCCTGCGGTTCTAGCTGGAGTGTTGGATATCGACTCCGGTATAAAGGGAGCAAGGTTTGTGAGATTTTGTGACGCCTTCAACATTCCTTTGGTCACATTTGTGGACGTCCCTGGATTTTTGCCTGGAACTGCCCAGGAGTTTGGAGGAATCATCAAACATGGAGCAAAGCTTTTATATGCCTACTGCGAAGCCACCGTCCCTAAACTCACTGTGATCACGCGTAAAGCTTATGGTGGTGCCTATGACGTTATGTCGAGCAAGCATGTGAAGGCTGATATTAACTATGCCTGGCCCACCGCAGAGATTGCAGTGATGGGACCAAAAGGGGCGGTGGAGATAATTTTCAAAAAGGAGATAGCAGAATCTAAAGACCCAGAGAAGGCGGTGGAACAAAAGGTGGAGGAGTTTGTAGAGAAATTTGCCAATCCTTACATTGCGGCAGAAAAAGGTTATATTGATGATGTGATCGAACCAAAGACCACCAGACCAAGATTGATTAAAGCTTTGACCATGCTGGCAAACAAGCGAGATTCTCTGCCACCCAAAAAACATGGTAACATTCCGTTGTAGTTGCCCGATTTGCGCAGCATCTTGATGACATCGGGCAAAAAAATATCCAATAAATTAGTCCACACAAACGCAGGAGTATGTTCAAGAAAGTTCTCATAGCCAATCGAGGGGAGATAGCGGTCAGGATCATTAGGGCGTGCAAGGAGATGGGGATAAAGACGGTGGCGGTCTTTTCGGAGATCGACCGAAAAGCTCTGCATGTTCGGTTTGCTGACGAAGCTTATCTCATCGGTCCTGCACCATCCACACAAAGCTACCTGGATATGGAAAAGATCATCGAGGTGGCTAAAGAATCCGGGTCAGAGGCGATCCATCCGGGATATGGATTTTTGGCGGAAAATCCTACCTTTGTGAGGTTTGTCGAATCCGAAGGATTGGTGTTCATCGGACCTCCTTCTTACGCAGTAGAACTTTTGGGAGACAAGGTAGCCGCACGCAAAACCATGAAAAACGCAGGCGTCCCTATTGTGCCGGGAACTGAGGTAGAAATTGCTTCGGAAGGTCAAGCCACATCTATTGCGGAAAAGATAGGTTTTCCCATTTTAATTAAAGCTGTTGGTGGTGGTGGTGGAAAAGGGATGCGGATCGTAAGACAAAAATCTGAACTCAAAGAAGCTTTGAGAGGTGCCAGCTCTGAGGCAAGCTCCGCCTTCGCTGACCCCAGAATCTATATAGAAAAATATTTGGAAAAACCCCGACATGTGGAGATACAAATATTGGCAGACAAATACGGCAACGTGATTCATTTAGGCGAAAGGGAATGCTCCATTCAAAGGCGTCATCAGAAGGTGATAGAGGAATCCCCATCACCTATTGTGGATGAAAAGATGAGAAAGGCTATGGGAGAGCAGGCGGTTAAGGCGGCTAAAGCCGCAGGTTACGTTAATGCTGGAACTATGGAGTTTTTGGTAGACCAGGATCGAAAATTCTATTTTTTAGAATCCAATACCCGTCTTCAGGTGGAGCATCCGGTCACGGAAATGGTCACCGGGATTGACCTTGCCAAAGAGCAGATAAAGATAGCCAGTGGGATTAAATTGAGTTACAAACAGGAAGATATTAAATGGAAAGGTTCAGCCATCGAATGCCGAATCTATGCGGAGGATCCGGAGAACAATTTCCTCCCCTCGGTGGGAACGGTGCATTCTTATGTAGAGCCTTCCGGTCCTGGAGTCCGAGTCGACTCTGGGCTTTATGAAGGGATCGAAATCTCCCTTTATTACGATCCATTGATTGCTAAACTGCTGGTATGGGGAAATGATCGGAATGAAGCTATTGAAAGAATGAAAAGAGCATTGTCCGAATATCGCATCTCCGGGGTTGCTACCACCATTCCATTTCATCTCAGGGTGATGGACAATTCCAAGTTTCAAAAAGGGGAGATTCATACTCATTTTATTGACGAAGAATTTGGAAAGCAAGAACTAAGAGAATCTAAAGACAAAGATGAATTTCTCAAGGCGGTGGCGGTCTTTTCGGCTCTTTTGGATTATCAGGAGAAAAAAGTAATTAAAACTCCACTCTCAAAACCCCAATCAAAGGAGAGTCCCTGGAAGATAGAGGGAAGAAGGATGGGATTGAGACGATTCTGATGGAGTTCGGGCAATTCAATACTGATTGCCTATTGAGGTTTCGTTTAGAAAGGTTGCGGTGTTGGTTTATGGTGAGCTTGTCGAACTAAACCCAAACCGAGAGCCGACAAACATTATTTCAATATGAGATATATTGTCAAAATCGAAGACAAAAATTTTCAAATAGATATTACCGAAAGAGATGGCGAATTAGAAATCGATCTGGATGGAAAACCGGTCTCGGCAGATTCTATAGAGATAAAAGGGAAGAATTTGGCCTCCTTTTTATTCAACCATAGATCGTTCGATCTGGAGTTTTCTAAAAACCAAAATGAGGTCTCGGTCTTTTTGAATGGAAGAAGATACGATTGTCTTTTGGAAGATGAAAGAAGCCTCCGCCTTAAACAATTTGGGGGACTTGAGGTCGAAACTAAAAAAGAAAGGGAATTGAGAACTCCCATGCCCGGTTTAGTGACCGCAATAGAAGTCAAAGAAGGCGATTTTGTCAAAGCGGGACAGGGAGTGATGATCGTAGAAGCCATGAAGATGGAAAACGAGCTGAAAGCCAAATTCGATGGAAAGGTGAAAGCCATCAAGGTGAAGGAACATCAGGCGGTGGATAAGGATGAGGTGCTGATCGTGTTTGAGTAGGCGAAAGGTGTAAGGTCTAAGGTGAAAAGTTTAAGGTTACCGTAGGTCAAGCATGTCCGCCCTTCGACAAGCTCAACATACTGAGCCATCGAACCACAACTTAAAGATAAAATTCTAAAAGAGGTTGTTTAGCATGGAAACAAAAAACTACAGACTGTTTGTTGAAGATATGCTGGAAGCTATGGATAAGGTTGAGCGTTACGTAGGAGGTTTGAGTTATGAGACGGTTGCGAAAAATCGTGTGCTTGTAGATGAAGTTATAGGAAATCTTGAAACCCTTGGTGAAGCGTCGGAAAATATTCCAGAGGAGGTTAGAGAAAAATATCCGGACATTCCATGGAAAAGGATGATCGAGCTAAAGGATACTGATGATTTGGGTATGATTTGGGAGATCATAACCAAGAGTTTACCGGAGACGAAACCTAAGATTATAGCGATGCTGAAGAGTATCATTGCAGAAAAATGATGCAATCATTAATCGAAGGTTCAATATTGCATGAAATTGTCACCCTGAGCGAAGAGTCTCTGAGATGCTTCGCTTCGCTCAACATGACACAATGAAAAACATTTGTCAACCACCTCAGTTGAGTCAAATGACCTTCGGGATGGTTGACCTACAAAACTGCATTATCTTGTAAGGATTGATCTTGGAAAAAGAAAAGAAAATATCCACTGCTTCGGAGATTGAAATTGAGGAGCTTTATACCCCTGACTCGGTGATGGAGTTGGATTATGAGAAGGATTTGGGGTATCCGGGGGAGTATCCTTTTACCCGTGGTATATACAAAGATATGTACCGTGGGCGGCTCTGGACCATGCGGCAGTATGCGGGATTTGGCACAGCGAAGGAGACTAACAAAAGATATAGATATTTGTTGGAACAAGGACAAACCGGTCTTTCTGTTGCATTCGATCTTCCTACCCAGATAGGATATGATTCAGATCATTCTTTAGCTCAAGGAGAAGTAGGAAAAACCGGAGTCGCCATCGATACCTTAGAGGATATGGGGATTTTGTTTAAGGATATTCCATTAGAAAAAGTCTCGGTCTCCATGACCATCAACGCCACCGCCTCAATGCTTTTGGCAATGTATGTGGTCTTGGCAAAGAAAAACAATATTTCGCTGGATTTACTTTCCGGAACGATTCAGAATGATATTTTAAAAGAATATATCGCCCGCGGGACTTTTATCTTTCCTCCTAAACCATCAATGCGTTTAATCACTGATATTTTTAAGTATGCTAAGGAAAATCTACCCAAGTGGAATCCTATTAGCATCAGTGGCTATCACATCAGGGAGGCAGGCTCAACCGCAGTTCAGGAGATTGCATTCACTCTTTCTAATGGCATAGAATACGTGAAGGCGGCTATTCAAGCTGGACTGAGCCTTGATGAATTCGGAAAAAGGCTTTCATTCTTTTTGAATTCTCATAATAATTTCTTTGAGGAGATCGCAAAGTTCAGAGCGGCTCGAAGGCTCTGGGCAAAAATTATTCGGGAGAAATTCAAAGCCAAGGATCCAGACTCGGCAAAATTCCGTTTCCATACCCAGACCGCAGGTTGCACCTTAACTGCCCAACAGCCTGATAATAATGTGGTCCGAGTAACCTTGCAGGCATTGGCTTCAGTTTTGGGAGGAACTCAATCTTTACATACCAATTCAAGGGACGAAGCCTTAAGTCTCCCTTCACAAGAGTCGGCTGAGATCGCTTTGAGAACTCAACAGATCATCGCTTACGAGAGCGGCGTTCCCGATACAGCGGATCCTCTGGGCGGTTCATATTATATAGAGTATTTGACCAACGAGATAGAAAAAAGAGCACAGAAGTATATTAATTTCATTGAAGAAAAAGGAGGTGCTCTGTGGGCGGTGGAATCGGGATACTATCAAAAAGAAATTCAGAAAAGCGCATACGAATATCAAAAGGAGATTGAGAACAAAGAGCGGATCATAGTGGGCGTAAATAGATTTGAAACCGAAAGAGAAGAAATAAAAAGCATTTTCAAAATAAGTCCCAAGGTAGGCCAAGAGCAGATAAAGAGATTAAAGGCAACTCGGAAAAAAAGAGATAAGGAAAAAGTTAAGGACTGCTTGGAAAATTTAAGAAAAAAAGCTTTGACCGATGAAAATTTGATGTATCCTATAGTGGAATGCGTTGAGTGTTACGCCTCTCTGGGAGAGATATGCGATGTATTGAGATCGGTATGGGGAGAGTATAGGGAAAATGTGTTGGTGTGAATACGTCCGCCGTCCGCTGCTAAAAGCTACGAACTGTATCGGTCGGATTTATCCGAGTAGAAAATGGGTCAACGGATTAAACGGATGCAACGGATAATTCACAGCTGATTAAACGGATTGAGTAGATGGGATGAGGAAAAAGGAATTATGAGATTAAATAGGATTGACCATATTGGAATTGCGGTGAAAGATGTTAAGGGGACATCAAAATTCTATAAAGATGTTTTTGATTGCCAGACATCAGAAGAGATGGAAATTCCAGAAAGAAAACTAAGGATAGCGTGTACTGAAATTTCAGGGGTTAAGTTGGAATTCTTGATGCCCACTGACAAAGAGAGCGTGGTGGCAAAATTCATAGAGAAAAGAGGCGAAGGGATTCATCATATATGTTTTGAGGTTGATGATATAGAAAAATCGGTTTCTGAGTTGAAAAGCAAAGGTGTGGAGTTTGTGGATGAAAAACCAAGATCGGGCGTGGAAGGGAAGAAGATTATTTTCCTTCAGCCTAAAAGTGCGTATGGAGTTCTTATCGAGTTAAAACAAAAATAGCCTTTTTGAAATTAAAAATTAAAAAAGCAAAATGCAAAACTACAATTCAAAGTCCAAAATTATATCACAAAAACCTTTTGATTTTTTAGTTACAATTTTAAATTTTTATTTTTGCAGTTTTAATTTAGGTGCGGAGCACTGATCATGGGCATATTCGAATTGATGGAAAAGCACGGTCATGAAGAGCTTTTGTTTTGCTACAATAAGCCCACAAAGCTGAAAGCGATCATCTCTATTCACAATACCACCTTGGGGAATGCCATTGGTGGATGCAGATTATGGGGATATAAATCTGAAGAGGAAGCGCTTTTGGATGCCTTGAAATTATCGGAGATAATGACTTATCAGTCGGCAGTGGCGGATTCAGATACAGGTGGAGGTAAAGTGGTCTTATGGAAAGATTTTGAGGAAGAGACTGACGAAGCTTACTTTCGAGCTTTGGGAAGATTTGTGGAAGGACTGAAAGGTAGATTCATTACCTATCCGGACTTAGGCACGGATACTCAGCATATGAAGTATATCCGCAGGGAGACCCCCTATGTCCTTTTATACGAGTCCCCCACTGGCGGAATTAAAGCCGAAAGTGCTGAGATTACCGCGCATGGGGTTTACTGGGGAATGAAGGCTTGCGTCAAGGAAGTATATGGGGTCTCTTCTTTGGACGGTTTGACCATAGCTATCCAAGGGGTAGGAAGCGTGGGAAGGAAATTGGTCGATTGCCTCAAGCAAGAAAAGGTTAAACTGATAGTTACCGATCTGAATTACGATTCGATAAAATATGTGCAGGACCGCTATCCGGATACTGAGGTGGTAGCACCCCAGGAAATCTTAGAGGTAAAGTGTGACATTCTTTCGCCCTGTGCCTTAGGTCCAGTTGTTACTAAGGAAAATATCTCGAAGTTGTGCTGTAAAATAATTGCAGGCGCAGCCTATGACATCGTAGAAGATGCCGAACTATGCGTCAAACTCTGGAAAATGGAAATCTTATACGCCCCCGATTTTGTGATAAATGCAGGCGAGCTCTTTTTAACCGCAGATGCTCTGAAGATCCTCTCCAAAGAGGAGGCTTTGGCTTCCGTCAAAAAGATATATGATATTATGGCAAAGGTGATTGCTATCTCCAAACGGGAGGATATTTCTCCTTACCAGGCGGCTTATAAGATGGCACAAGAGAGGATCAAAAGGGTGGGAGCGGTGAAAAGCATTTTGTGTTGAGGATTTTGGAGTGCAAATTCGTTCGTAGGGACGTGTATCCGCATTGCATCTATACCGCCAAATTGGGGATATATCCTCAATGCGTATAGTAATCAGTTAATACACTATCGTCAAAGTGAGGTGTGGAAATGGGGATATTTGATTTCTTCAAACGAACGGATAAACGAAGAGGCACGGTGAAAAAACGAGAAGATATAAAGCTGAAGGTAAATAGCTTATGCAACTTGAAAAAAGGAGTCGGAAAGAGGTGGTCAAAGGGGGAGATGAAGTGTTGCATCTGTGGTAATACACAGGTGGCACTACCATCAGCACCTCCTCTCAAGCAAGCTATTGCAAATCGGTTGGCAGGCCAGAACATTGCTGGATTGCGCAGCTGTATAGCTATGTACTGTAAAGACTGTGGGCATGTTGTGTGCCTTGAATGTGTGTCCGTCAATTCTCTGAACGATTGTTGTCCAGAGTGCGGACGGAGATTACAGTATCTCACAATCAGCGTTCTACAGAAGCGAGGGATAAGAATCTAATCATATCAAGAATGATATAAAATGAGTGAACAATACCGCGCGGCGGCTAACATGGGCTTTGCGGCTCACCACGTTTGCCCAAATACCTTCGGCACTTCGCAAACATGCAAACCGTTAGCCGAAATCGGTTAGAAGGTTGAAGATTCAAATGAGGAAGTTACGATTATATTTAGATTCATCGATATTAGGTTGGTCATTAAATCGTGGTAATCCCGTCCGTTTTGCTGAAGCCAACCTACTTTTGCAGCAGATTGCGGATAGGAGGTTTATTGGTGCCTACTCTTGGGTTAGTATTCAGGAGATTGAAGCGGCACCACAGCATATTGCCAAGAGATTGTGGAAAAAAGTCGAAGAAGCAAAACTAAAGAGGGTCCCTGTGCGTTTAAAGAGAGAGGCAGACAAACTTGCACAAATATATTGTGATAAAAAAATTGTGCCCTCTGACTTCAAAGCCGACGCCCTTCATATTGCTGTTGCAACCCTCTGGAAAGCCGATGCTTTAGTAAGTTATAATTTTGAACACATCGTGAGCCTTGAGATTATGGTTAAGGTGAATGAGGTAAACCGAGCGCTTAATCTGAATGAGATTTTTCTCTGTCAGCCACAGGAGGTGATAATCAGTGGTGGTTAAAGAAAAGATATTCCCATGCCTGAATTGTGGTGCTGATACGGGTTGCCCGAACAAGCTTGTCTGCGACAAATGTAGAATATCAGAAAAACATAAGCCAACTTTGGTTCGTACTGATAACGTCATACGAGAAAAGAGTCGACTTCGAGTAACGCAGAATCCGTAATTATGTTTCTTTCATCTGACTTTTCTTCGTGAAGTTCGAATAGTATATTGAGGAAACCTAGTGGCTGATAACAAGCGATTCAGAATCTTGGTGATAAATCCGGGTTCCACCTCTACCAAGGTCTCGATTTTCGAAAATGAAGATGAGGTCTTTACCCGAACCATAAGCCACAGCAAGCTGGAGTTAGAGCCTTTCAGAAGAGTTTGGGATCAATATGAATTTAGAAAAAGATTAATCAAGGAATTGTTAGAAGACACCCAGGTGAAGCCGGAGACACTCTCTGCGGTGGTAGCGAGGGGAGGACTTTTTCGACCGGTGGTGAGTGGAACTTATAAGGTCAATGAGTTGATGATCGAAGATGGACGCAATGCCTACGGGGGTGAGCATCCTTCCAATCTGGGTGCGGTTCTGGCGTTTGGGCTTGGCTGGGATTATCATCTTCCCTCCTTCATCGTGGATCCACCTTCAGTAGACGAGTTCGACCGCATCGCCCGATATTCAGGGCTTCCAGAACTGCCCCGCCGAAGCCTGTTTCATGCTTTAAACGTCAAAGCTACGGCGCGTTTGGCGGCAAAAGATTTGAAAAAGAAGTATGACGAACTCAATTTAATCATAGCTCACTTGGGTGGTGGAATCAGCGTGGCGGCCATGCGTAAGGGAAAAGTGATCGATGCCAACAATGCTTTGGACAGTGGACCTTTCAGTCCCGAAAGATCTGGAAGTCTCCCCATGTTTGATTTTGCCGAATGGTGCTTCTCAGGTAAAAATAGCTTAGAGCAAATCAAAAGAAGAATGGTGGGTGGAGGGGGGTTAGTAGCATATTTGAATACTAATAATTGCAAAGAAGTGGAGAAGATGATAGAGCAGGGGAACGAAGAAGCCAAAGCAGTCTACGAAGCCATGATCTATCAGATCGCATGTGAGATTGGAAGCCGTGCAGTGGCCTTAAAGGGAAAAGTGGATGCGATAGTTCTAACCGGTGGATTAGCCCACTCAGAATATGTGACCGGTAAACTCAAAGAGTGGGTGGGCTTCATCGCTAAAGTGATGGTCTGTCCGGGGCAGGACGAGATGAAAGCATTAGCTTTAGGAGCTCTCCGCGTCTTAAGGGGAGAGGAGGAAGCTAAGACCTATCCGGAGATAGTTAGTAATGAGTAGTCAGTGTTCAATAAATTGTATAAAGGAAAATGCGTCTGTTAGGGAAGTTTTCTAACAGGTTTCGTAAGAAAAGTTTTTTGGTTTCGGTTACGTCTCGTCTAAAAAGTCTTCGTCAACCGTTTATCGTTTTAAATACCATAGACGAAACCGACAGACATCATACGATACGTGGCCGACTTGTAGTGAGCTTGTCGAAGCTAAACCTAAACCGATAAACGCCAACGTAGGCGTACATTATAAATAATTACTCGATAAAGACGAGGTAAGAAGTTGGAAAATCAGGATAATAGACACCAAATAATCGAAGCACTCCTTTTCGCCTCGGATTCTCCTTTGTCGAAAGACAAGATTCAGGCGGTTCTTAAGGAGATTACCCTGGACCAGATAGAGGAGATAATAGATTCTTTGAATGAAAAATATCGAATGGAGGGGCATAGCTTTGTCATAAAGAAAATCGCTAAGGGCTATCAGATGTATACTCTTCCTGACTTTGCCCCCTGGATAAAAGCGTTGTTTTCTCATACTCGAAGAGAGAAGCTATCCCAGCAATCTTTGGAGGTCCTAGCCATTGTAGCTTACAAACAGCCCATCGTGAAATCGGATATTGATCGGCTTAGAGGGGTCAACAGCGAGGGTCCGATATTCACTTTACTTGACCGAAAGCTGATCACCATCGCGGGAAGAAAACCTGCTCCGGGAAGACCTTTGTTATATGGCACCACCCAAGAGTTCCTGACCCACTTTGGGCTGAAAGACCTGGATGATCTGCCCAGGATAGAAGAGCTAGAGATGCTCTTAAAGAAAAAAGAGCAAGCTTCATTAACTGAGGCAGAGTTTGAGAAGATGGTAGAAGAGCGATTAAAGGAAAGCGAAGAGGTTTTGCAGGAAGAAAAAGCGGTCGAAGAAGTCCCCTTGCAAATAATCCCCCAAAGTTCTCCCCAATCTTCGGTTGAAGATGAGACTCAATAAATTTCTTGCACAAGCCGGCATTTCCTCCCGACGTGGTGCTGATCTTTTAATCCGATCTGGTCGTGTGACAGTAAATGGCGTTAAAATCGAAAAATTGGGAATTTTAATCGATGAGAAAAAAGATGAAATAAGAGTGGATGGCAAAAAAATTTACCTCCCGGAAGATTTCCTCTACATACTTTTAAACAAACCCAAAGGTTATCTTTGCACTGTAAAAGATGGCTTCGGTCGCCCTACTGTCTTGGATCTGGTGGGCAAGGATAAGAAAGTGTTCCCAGTAGGAAGATTAGACCTAGATACCGAGGGGGTTTTGCTTTTAACCAATGATGGCGAGCTTGCCTATCGGCTCACGCATCCTAAATTTCAGGTGGAGAAGACCTATTTGGTGACTGTAAAGGGTGAAACAAACGAAAAGATTCTAGAGAAATTTCGTAAAGGAATTAAGTTAGAAGATGGTGAAATTGCCAGAGGAGAAGCAAAGGTCATCAAAATAGAAAAATGGAATTCGGTGTTTGAGTTGAAACTGAAAGAGGGGAGAAAAAGAGAAATAAAGAGGATGTGTAAGGCGGTCGGACTCTCGGTTACCAATTTAGTGCGAACAGAATTTGCCCACTTGACTGCCGAAAATTTGAAGCCGGGAGCCTGGAGATATTTAGAAGAAAAGGAAATCGATAGACTGAAAGGAATAGTAAAGTCAGTGCTTTCCAAGGCATAACGACTTGGCTACCCGCCCTATGGATAAGTCAAGAAATTCAGGACGTTATGTATAAAATACTTGCAAAAACAGATCCGTGGCATTATATTTAAGGTTTACAGGGGGAATTTTTTATTTCGATGGCTAAGAAAGTTATTGCCATAGATGGACCGGCTGGTTCGGGAAAAAGCACCACTGCAAAATTGGTGGCACAAAGATTGCATTTCTTGTATCTGGACACTGGGGCGATGTATCGGGCTATAACTTTGAAGGCTTTGGAAAATGGCGTGGATGTGAATGATGAAAAAAAGTTAGAAAAGTTGACTAAAAACTCCGTAATCTCTTTCAAAAATGAGAATGGCATAAACAAGATATTTTTGGATGGCAAAGATGTGAGCGACAAAATCAGGGAGCCTTTGATAGATCAAAATGTTTCTTTTGTCTCTGTGCATAAGAAGGTCAGAAAAATTTTAGTGGAAAAGCAGAAAGAAATTGGACAAAAAAATAATCTGGTGGCAGAAGGAAGGGATACCACCACCGTGGTTTTTCCTAATGCTTTTAAGATATATTTGTGTGCAGATATAGAAGAAAGAGCAAGAAGACGATTTTTGGAGCTTAAAGATAAGGGGATTAAAACCTCGCTTAAAGAGCAGATAAAAGAGATTACGAAAAGAGACAAAATTGATTCCCAAAGAGAGGCAAGTCCCCTTCGAGTGGCTAAAAATTCGGTGGTGATAGACACCACCTATCTGACCATCGAAGAGCAAGTAACTAAGGTTATTGAGCTATATAAAGCTAAGAGTGGCTCGATGTGAGAACTCACTACTTTTTAGGTTGGGCACTTATTAATCTCATGCTCAGAATTTTTTGGCGATTTAGAAAAGGAGGAACGGAATTTATCCCCCAAAGAGGTGGGGTGATCGTTGCCTCCAATCATGCGGCTTATGTGGATCCTCCCTTTGTGGGTGCCGCCGCCTCCCGTGAACTTTATTATTTGGCAAAAAAAGAACTTTTCAATAATGGGCTCTTCGGGTGGTTGATACGAAAATACAATGCCTTTCCCGTGAGTAGGGGAGCCTTCGATAGAAAGGCAATAACCCAGGCGGGAGAACTTCTAAAAGAAGGAAAAGCCCTCCTTCTTTTCCCCGAAGGGACCAGAAGCAGGGATGGAAATTTCCTGGAGCCCAAGCTGGGAGTGGGAAAGATTGCCAAAGAGGCAGGCGTCCCCATAGTCCCCGCCTATATTGCCAACTCGAAAGACCTTTTCCGGACCTTTCTGAGGAGAAAAAAATTGGTAATCCTCTTTGGCTCACCCATCCTCGAAAATTGGCTGGATAAAATTCCCCACAACAAGGAGGGATATAAGAGGATTGGAGAGGAGATAATGTCTCGGATCAAAAGGCTAAAAGAAAAAGTTGAAAATGATGATTTTTGATTTGTTTTATTAAGAAAACTTGATTAAATTAAAAGAAGGTTCCCTGGTGGGAAATGATAAAAGTCTTTGTGGTCAAGAAGGCGGGATTTTGCTTTGGAGTCAATAGAGCTATCAAGCTTGCCTTCGAGCAAGCCAAGAAGAAGAATGAGAAAGTGTATACCTGGGGACCCTTAATTCACAATCCCCAGGTGGTGGAGGACTTAAAGAAAAAAGGGGTTTATGTCGTAGAAGACTTAAGAAAAATCAAAAAGGGAACCTTGATCATTCGTTCGCATGGGATACACCCAAAGATATTGGAAAGGATAAACAGAAAAAAAATTGAGGTGGTGGATGCTACCTGCCCCTTTGTAAAGAAAGTTCAAAACAAGGCGAGGCTACTTTCCGATCAAGGTTACCCGGTGGCGGTGGTGGGAGAGGCGGATCATCCGGAGGTGCAGGGAATCATAGGATACGCAAATGATTGTGCTTTGGTGATCAACCCTAATCAGATGAATAGTTCGAGAAGCTCACCTTTTATGAGAAATTTGCATAAATTCAAAAAATTAGGTGTGGTGGCTCAAACGACCTTAAATATTGAGGCTTTTAGACAGGTAATTGGAAAGTTGGTAGAAAAGGTAGGAGAATTAAAGGTATTTAATACCATATGTCACGCTACCGCCCAGGTTCAGAAAGCAACTCTGGAATTGGCAGAGAAGGTAGATTTAATGATCGTGGTGGGAGGGCATAATTCTGCCAACACCACCCGTTTGGCGAAATTGTGCCAAAGGTTGGGAACCCCCACCCATCATATAGAAACCGCAAAAGAATTGCAAAGAGGTTGGTTTGTGGGTAAGACAAAAGTGGGAGTGACCGGCGGGACCTCCACCCCGGATTGGCTTATCCGGGAAGTGGTGAAGGGCATAAAAAAATATAATTGAATCTCGTAGTTCTGGTGGACAAAATAAAATTTTTATGTTTATCGTTTGATGGTTTGGGTTTCGGCTACGTATCGTAAATCGTCTATTGGTTTCGTCAGTGGTATCTTTGGCCACAAGCGACTGACGATAAGTTTTCCAACCAAGACTGACCGAAAACGTCACCTTTCAAAACGAAACCCAAAATGCATATGCACACATTCGAGGATGCAATAGTTATTCAATCGACAAACTATTATAGTTTTTTTTGATTTGAAAATATGTCCGTATCTGGACAAATTCAATATAAAGGAGGAGCCTTTTAATGGCAGAGGAGAAAAAACCTAAAACAGCATCTGTCTCTAAAAAACAGACCCAGACAGATGCTCGAATATCGAAAGAAGGAGGTGAGAAGAAAACTAGACCTACGAAAAGGGCACCCACCCTCAGAAGAAGAAAAATAGAAAAAAAGAAGATCTTTGACCAGGATAAACCAACTGTTCAAGCTACTGTTGCCCCAGAGACACCAAAGGAGGTAAAGGTACCTGAAAAGGTTGCCAAACCATTGGTCGAAGAGAAACCCCGTTTGACTTCACTTCAGACTTTGGCTCAGGTCGTGGAAAAAGAATACTCCCCGGATGAATTTAACGAGCTTTCAAAAATGTATGAAACCACCCTGCATGACATTCAGGAAGGAGAGATTATAAAGGGAAAGGTGATGGGGGTGACCAAGGATGATGTGATTGTGGATGTGGGATTCAAATCGGAAGGGATCATACCCATCTCGGAATTCTCTGGACCTTTAAACATAAAGGTGGGAGACGAGATAGAGGTATTTTTGGAGGCCATAGAGGATCAGGATGGTCAATTGGTTTTATCCAAACAAAAAGCAGACTTCATGTTAGTCTGGGATAAAGTCAAAGTATCTCATGATAAAGGTGAGCTAATTGATGGGAAAGTCATGCGGAGAATTAAAGGGGGAATGGTGGTGGATCTGATGGGAGTTGACGCTTTCCTTCCGGGTTCACAAATAGCCCTAAAACAGATTCCCGATTTTGATGCCCTTTTAGGACAAACCATGCAGTTTAAGGTGATCAAGCTCAACAAAGCTCGGCGCAATATAGTGGTCTCGCGGAGATCAGTTTTGGAGGAGGAAAGACAGCGTCAAAGAGAAAAACTCTTGACTGAAGTGCAAGCGGGACAGATCAGAGAGGGGGTGGTGAAAAACATCACCGATTTCGGGGTCTTCATCGACTTGGGAGGAGTGGATGGTCTTTTGCATATTACGGACATGTCCTGGGGAAGGATCAGCCATCCCAGCGAACTGGTGGCATTTGGAGATAAGGTCAACGTAAAGATACTGGACTTTGATAAGAACACAGGAAGAATCTCCTTAGGCCTGAAACAACTCACCCCCTATCCGTGGGAAAACATAGAGCAAAGATACCCGGTCGGAAAAAAGATCAAGGGGAAGGTGGTCTCCATCACCGATTACGGTGCTTTCGTGGAGCTAGAGAAAGGAGTGGAGGGATTGATTCACATCTCCGAGATGTCTTGGACCCAACATATAAAACATCCCTCTAAATTGATGGGGATTGGAGATATAGTGGAGGCCGTGGTTTTATCGGTGGATAAGGAGAATGAAAAGATCTCCTTAGGGATTAAACAATTGGAGCCGGATCCATGGGAAAATATTCAACAGAAATACAAAGCCGGCTCACGGGTAAGCGGTAGGGTGAGAAACTTAACGGCTTTCGGCGCTTTTTTGGAGTTGGAGGAGGGAATTGACGGTTTGATCCATATCTCCGATATGTCCTGGACCAAAAGGATTCAGCATCCTTCAGAGCTGATTAAGAAGGGGGAAAGGATAGAGGTGGTGGTGTTGCACGTGGACAAAGAGAATAGAAGGATCTCCTTGGGTTTAAAGCAACTTCTGGAAGATCCTTGGCCTGAGCTGTCCAGAAAATTTGGAGTGAATAAAGAAACCACCGGCAAAATCCTGCGCCTTTTGGACAGAGGAGTGGTTGTTGACTTGGGTAATGAGGTGGAGGGATTTGTCCCTACTCATCATCTGGGAAAGCCAGAGATCACCAGACCAATAGATGCCTTCAATGAGGGGGAGGAGATACCCTTGAAAGTGATCGAGTTCGATCAGGGTGCAAAAAGGATAGTGCTATCTGTGGAAGCATATTATCGAGGAAGAGAAAAGACTGAGCTCGACTCATTTTTAGCCAAGCATCCAACCAAGACCCTCAAGGTGGAAGAGATTGTAGAAGAGAGACCCAAATTGGAGGTAGAAAAGAAACCCGAGGAAAAAACGGAAGAAATCCCTCCCCCAGCTGAACCCCCGAAGACGAAAGCAGAAGAAATTAACAAAGTAGAAACCGCGGATAAATCCAAGCCCGAAGGATCGGTTTCGGTTGGAGAAGAGGAATCTTCCTCCCCAAAAGGAATGAAAGAAATTCCTAAAATAGATGAGGAAGTGATAACTCCTGAAGAGAAAGGCGAGGAACCGAGCACTTAGTTGGTCTTGACAAATAATATCCTAAAAGCGATGGCTTGTTCATCCAATCGAGATAGACAATTACCATCGCTTTTTTATTGTTTTAGATTATCTGATGCTTCGGGAATGGGAATTCCCGAAGCAAAAGAGCATCGGCATTTCCTAATGCCGATGCATCCGGAGATTTAAAGAGGCAGAGCTTAGAGTTGAGAGTCTATAGCAAAAACTTTGGAATCCGGTTTTCGGCGGACTTGTCCTGAGCGAAGTCGAAGGACGGCGGTCGGTGGACTGCGGGCAGGAGGGGTTGATCTGATGAGGGTCGCTTTATTCACGGTTGGTTGCAAGCTGAACCAATATGAGACCGAAGCGATAGCTGAGGAATTGGAGGATTGCGGATTCGAAAGGGTCGATTTTTCGCAACCTGCGGAAGTCTACATAATCAACACCTGCACCGTCACCAAAGAAAGCGATTATAGCTCTCGTCAAGCCATTTATCGAGCTAAAAGAAGGTCACCCCAAGCCCAAATTGTTGTTACCGGATGTTATGCCCAGTTGGAGAAAGAATTCTTAGAAAAATTGCCCGGAGTAAGTTTGGTGGTCAAACAGGATCAAAAGGGGGAGTTAGCCAATCGGATTGCAAATTTATTTGGGGATCAGAGTATCAAGCCAAAGGAGAAAAAGAAAGACGATGAGTTTTTCGGATTTACGGTCTGTAAACATGCCAAACATACGCGGGCTTTGGTGAAGATTCAAGATGGATGTGATAAAAGATGCTCATATTGTGTGGTCCCTTTGGCGCGAGGCAAAGAAAAAAACAGAGAGGTCGAATCAATTTTGGCTGAAATAAATTGTCTTGTGGAAAATGGATATAAGGAGATAGTCTTGACCGGGGTGCACATTGGTAGATATAATTCTGCCATAGGCAGATCCCTGCCCGACGGATGGCAGGCGGGCGCCTCAGGCGAAAAAGACGGCTTAAATTTAGTGCGCCTCTCAGATAAAATTTTAACTGACACCAAGGTAGAGAGATTGAGATTCACCTCCATCGATCCAAAAGAATTTTCAGATGAGTTGATTGACTTAATTTCAAAATCAAAGAGAATCGCCAGACACTTGCATATCCCTCTACAGAGTGGCGATGACCATATACTCTCTTTGATGAAAAGAGACTATACTACAGATGAATATCGAAAACTTTTAGTAAAAATCAAAAGTGCTATTCCTGAAGCGATGACCGGAGCAGATGTTATAGTTGGATTTCCGAGTGAAACGGATGAACAATTTGAGAATACCTATCAATTCATATTATCTTCTCCTCTGGATTATCTTCATGTCTTCAGTTATTCGGATCGAAAAGGAACAGTCGCCTCTCAGTTTCCTAACAAGGTTCCTCGACAAATTATCCGCAAACGAAGCGAAATCCTTCATCTTCTGGGAAAGAAAAAATGGGAAAATTATTTGGAAGGGTTCATCGGGAAAACGCTGGAAGTCTTAATTGAACAGAAAAGGGATAAAGAAACTAATAGGCTGAGTGGTCTTTCGGACAACTACATTCGGGTATTGTTAGACGGCGAAGATTCCTTGAAGAATAAAATCGTTTCAGTTTCAATCTTCCGAAGAGAAGGAAATATTTTAGTGGGAAAAATATAATGGAATATAAGGTTTTAGCGAAAGCGTGAAGCCTGCTTCCTTCCGGATGAATCCTACTCCAGGCTCTGGCTTAGGAGTTTTTCCATTCATGGTGAATCCTGAATGGATTCACCATTCAGGATGAATCCATCTTCCCTTCGGCTCTGAAAAATTTCCCTTCTGCGGTTGCTACCACCTCACCATCTTCATCTGTGATCTTGCCTTCAGCTAAAAATATTTTGCCTTTGTTACCTTTTGGTTTTCCTTCTAAAAGAAGCTTTTGCCCAATTTTCACGGGCTTCTTAAATCTCACTTTTATCTCGCAGGTCAAAGTGAGAATATCCTGAGCTAAAATGGATTTGATCATCACCTCATCCAAAAGAGCGGAGAGTATCCCGCCATGTAAAATATTTTTGTATCCTTGAAAGTGATTCTGGACTATGTATTCTCCTACAACTTTCTCTCCTTTTTGGTAAAATTCCACATTCAACCCAAATGGGTTTTTGTCTCCATTCATGGTGAATCCTGAATGGATTCACCATTCAGGATGAATCCACAGATAAAGCACTGGCTATACCTTTTTAAGGGTTTCATCCTTGACGAAGCATTCATAATGAATCTCCTTTTACCATATCATTATGAATCATAGGTTCATACCTTCCTATAAAACCGGAAGGTCTTGTCTAAACGAAGCATTCATACGAGTATCTCGAAAAGCTTAGGACCTTACAAATGGACAAGAAAGATAATATCTTTTCAGAAAATAAAAAAAGTGGTGGCTTAGAAAGCCACCACTTCTATATAGGTACTTCAGAATTCGAAACTTTGTCTCTAAAAAGAAGGCTGAAATCAAAGCAATTCAAAATACCTTCTTCGTGGTCCTTATTTCTCTCCGGGCATCTCCAGAAGCCTGGGTTTCTCCTTAATAGCCGAGACCGCCCCGGTTCCGTACTCCAAAAGCTCTAACTTTGTGGATCCCGAAGTGCTTTTTACTATTCCGTACAGAGGTATCTGGGAACTAGTCCAGGTATCAGTCGTGACGTTGTCTGCGGAGAGATCTTGGGTGCGTACACAACTAAAAGTTCCAACCTTAGTTGTGATCTTCTCGGTTCCCATCTTTTTAGTCCTGGGCTTCACTGCTTGGGCTGTATCTATGGGACTCTGATTAATCAAGTTCATAAATGCCTGAGGCAGCTCGTTGGCTGGATCTTTCCCCGACTTGTAGATCATCCTTTTGATTGTACCCCGTTCCTGGGGGTTACCAGAGATCAACAACTTGAAGATATTTTCGTTCCCACCCTTGGAGTCGGTTTGGTCGAACTCATACCAGAAGAATTCTTTTCCTTCAAGTTTCTCTTTGCCTACTATGGACATTTTAAGGATGGACTCGCTTTTGGTTTTATCGTCGGTGAGCCTATATTTGACGTAGGCGCCCACCTGCGGTATCTTGAACTCGGCATACAGCTTAGGCATACCCAAAATGCCCGGCACCTGTGCCTTCAGCGACTCGGCTTGCGAAAGAACCAAAAGAAAAGCCGCCAAGAACAAAAGAGAAGCGAAGCATTTTTCCCGCCAAGCGGGATTCTTGCGCTTGGAGAACATAAGACTCCTCCTTGAATTTAAATGTTTGTTAATTGGTTTAAATTTTCCACTCTCTGTTTTCTCCAAAATCGGTTTTAGCCGATTGCTTTTACTTCCTACTTTTGACAAGGTTCAATATGCTTAAAATATTGATTACCGTGCTTTTCTTTATATCGACCAATTTAATCTATATTTTACCTCAAGTCAAGTCTTTTTTTAAAAATGTTTGCGTCCTCTGATGCGGTATGGGAAAGATTTGTTTCAGGTTAATACCAGGCTTCCAAACCATGATTCGCCTCGTAGGCAAACCTTCACGGTTTGCACGCCCCGCCAAAGGCGGGGCCAAGCCATTAAATAACGTCCTGAGAGTGAACTAGTTAGCAGGCTTTGTCAAATGCTCAATCCTTAAATCAGTCCAAAAACTCAACTCTTCCTTCCCCCTTCTCTTTCCCCAGTTCTCAAACCCACCCCTTTAACCCTCTTACTTCATACCTAAAACTTGGGACGCATCCAGGGAATTTTCTAAAAAAATGACGAATGACGGATGGGGAAATCCTTCACCACTGACGGAACGGATTAAGCAGATAGAAATAGCTGACATCAGCTTAATAGATTCGCTCTGCTCACTACGAGTCTACTTAATCAGCTCCAAGGTCTTCTTGAACGGCGGGTGAGGAACAACCGCCTTCAACAGAGATTTTAATCCCCCTTTGGTCCCCCGTTTAAAAAAGGGGGAATTTTTAATTACTTTCACTTCCTTTTTATGAGAGAGAAAATTGAGGGAGATTATAAGAGATTTTTGCGTCAGATGTTTGCCCGAATAATCTAAAAAATTTGTTTTCTAACTCAAAAGCTTCACCATGATAGCTTTCTGAATATGGAGCCTGTTTTCGGCTTGATCGAAGACCACCGAATGAGGACCATCCATCACCTCGTCGGTTATCTCCTCTCCTCTGTTGGCGGGAAGACAGTGCATCACAATACAATCCTTTTTGGCATACCGAAGCAACTTTTCATTAATCTGAAACTCTTTGAGAAGTTGTTTTTTCTGTTCAGTTAGATGTTTTTGCCCCATGCTTGCCCAGACGTCAGTGTAGACCACATCCGCATCCTTTATAGCCTCTTTCGGATCGTGGGTTAAGGTAATCCCGCTTAATCCGATTTTTTGGGCATTCTGAAGAATCTTTTGGTCTGGCTTGGTATGAGGGGAAGTGCCAATTCTTAAATCGAAGGGAAAACGAGTGGAGGCATTCAGCCAGGAGTTAGCTACATTGTTGCCGTCTCCTAAATACGCTATAACCAGATTATCTATTCTCCCTTTCTTCTCTATAATGGTTAGCATATCTCCCATCACCTGGCACGGATGTAGCAAATCGGTGAGCCCATTAATCACCGGGACGTCTGCATGTTTTGCCAACTCCTCCACTTCCTCATGGTCGAATGCCCTTATCATGATCATAGCTATAAATCTAGACAAGACCTTGGCGACATCATAAATCGATTCCCTCTTCCCTAACCCAATTTCTTCTCCGATGATGTAAAGCGATTTTCCCCCTAATTGTGCAATTCCCACCTCGAAACTTACCCTTGTTCGTAAGGAAGGCTTAAGAAATATGCAAGCTACCGCCTTATCCATTAGGGGGAGAGACTTCATCTTTCCCGATTTCATATCTCCTGCTAACTGAAATACTTCTTTGATCTCTTCAGTGGTAAAATCCGGGATGGCTAAAAAATCCTTCTTCATCTTTTTTCCTCCAGACGGATGTTCCATTTCAAAGATTTTTGCATAAATCTAACCAGATTTGGCGACAAGTCAAGGGAAAAAACCAGTAGGGTTTCCTCATTTTTTCGATCCCCACCCCGCAGACTGACCTCGTCCTGAGGGCTCGGTCCGAAGGAAGTCTTCGGCTACCCCGTCCCCTCCTTTATGAAAAACTATCGTAACTCACCTTTGCCATACCATAACTTAGCTCCTTACGAATGTCCGGAAAAAACCGTTAGATCAACCATCCCCCGGTTCAACATGAATCCGTGTGAACGGGAAGTTTGAGCTACCATCTTCTTTGCTACTGGTGAACTCATCCCCTGACCCCTTCTCCTCGCTTTCAGTGGTTCGACTTCGCTCACCACCCTGAGCTATTCGAAGGGCGGGATCCTCGACTTGAAAAGAGAAGGGGGGTAAGTCCCTCTCTTTTTAAGAGAGGGACTTAGGGTGAGTTCGATCAGAGCAAATCTATCTTTTGAACACCCAGATTCCTTCCGTTCTTGTTTTCTCATCCTCACTCAGTTGAAAGACCAGTTTCAGAAACTGCACCCTTTCCGATAGAATGGGGTTTTTGTAAAAATCTCGCTTTGGGAAGCAGAGCATCAAGGACTTTTGATGGATTTCCCATCCCCAGCGTTTCTGTTCAGGTTGGAAACCTGGTAAACTGTCCCTCACCATTTGGCGAATGGGTTGAGATTCCTCCAATACTTGCACCGGTTCATACTGATTATTGGCGTCGTCTTCAATAAAGATGAGCCAGCGGTTAAGATCCAGAAAGAGCTCTGTCCAGGTGGTTTGCAGTTCACACCAGATAAGGAGATGGTTTTCTACATCGTATCGGTGAAAATAGGCACTGCGGAACTCTGCCCGTTCCTCCGGGGTCATCGCTAGAAGGTTAGCGTAGTGCTGTAAGCCTGCCTCAATGAGGAGCGAGTCCATCAAAGTAGCGGTAATATGAAGCGGGAATTCATCGCTTCCACCAGGCTGACCCCTGCCCCCAGCCATGGTGAAAAGGTTGCCCAACTGCCATGGTTTTCCACCCCTTGCCGTCATGCCAAATTGCACCGTCCACCTTTCCCACAAAGCCGGGAAGGATTGCTCGATCTGGGTGGAGGGCATTGAATCGAAAGCCGGACCCACGTATTTCCGTGAAGAAGGCGCAGTGGCACAGGAAACCAATAATAACAAGAAAAGAACCGGACTGCAAAAGACCGCTGTCCACCACGCCCGCTGTTCAGAAAACCATCGCATCGCCTTCTCTCTATTCTGCCGGAGGTGAGGCAAGCAGGGTTTTCACCCAGATCTCCTGCTTTTCGGATGGCTGCGTGCCGCCGGGACCACTCCGGCCGCCACCGGGAGGCATACCACCTCCACCGGGTGGTCCACCTCCCATTCCACCACCTTCCGGCATCATGCGTTTACGATCACTCTCACTTATACCGCCCCACTCCAATCCAAGACAGATGGTTTGTCCCGGTTGCGCACCGATACCATAGCGGGAAACATCGCTTTTCTGAAGCGGAATGCTGAATTCATATGTGTAGGTCCCTTGGGGAGAGGCAAAGCTACCAGCTGGGCCCTTGGAACCATCGGCAGGTAAAGTTATCTCCTGATCTCCTTTTTTGTTGATGATGGTGATTTGATCAGCTATGGTTTTCTCCATCTCCACCAGGCGCTGTTGTTGTTCTGGTGTCAAAGTCTCCCGGAATCCACCCTCATTGGAAGGTCTCATCTTTTGTAAATCAGAAAAAGACGGACCGCCAGCGTAACGGATGCCAAAATCTTTCTTGTTTTTGCCGGAATTATCTAGCCAGAGGGTCACGCCACCCATGCGAATGCTCCGTGCCCAGGCCTGGTTACTGAAACGGAAGAGAATGTAAAGGTTCTGGTTATCATTGCGCAAACCCAGTTGTACGCCGGAGTCTTCGAAATAGACAGTGGATCCACTGGGCCATTCGGTCATTTCGCCGTCCACCTTCACCGGCTCCGCGGACCAGTGACTCTGCACCTCCGTGTTTTTGCAGCTCAATAACAGGATTGTGCCACCCAGTGTTAATAAAAGGAGTGCTATTATACTCAAGGCTCTAAAATGCTTGTATAGCATTTTTTCACCTCCATAACCGGTTAAAAAGCTCGGGGGTAACCGCAATGTTCGGTTACCCCCATTGAATGGATATATTCTCGGGAATTTTGGTTTACTTGAGCAAAACCATGCGGTTCGTCACAGCGTATGGGCCAGCCTCAATGCGGTATAAATAGATCCCACTTGCGGCCGGATCTCCATTTTCGTTGCGACCATCCCAGTCCACGCTATATCTACCTGCTTGCTGGTATCCCATATTAAAGGTGCGGACTATCTGGCCAGCAACGTTGTAAATCTGAATCCGCACATTCCCAGGAACGCTCAACGCATAGGCGATTTGAGTCTCCGGGTTGAAAGGATTTGGGTAGCTCTGGGCTCGAATATTGGGTTCAGCAGGTGCCGTTCCCGAAGAAATGCTTGTAGGGTCTGTCGGCAACGCGATGCCGTAACCTTTGAGCATCTCGGCTACTGCGGCATGAATCTCCTCTCGGCTAGCATCCTGGCTTCTCATTTCTCTAATCTTGTCCCGAATAGCTTGTCTTTGCTCATCAGTCAGATTAACTCCCAAACTATCCAACTGCCGACCGAAACCAAATGGACCTCGCCCTTTCTCAGGTACCTCGATGCCGTAACCTTTGAGCATCTCGGCTACCGCGGTATGAATCTCCTCCCGGCTAGCACCCTGGCTTCGCATCTCCTTGATCTTCTCCCGAACAGCTTCTCTCTGCTCTTTTGTGAGATCCTTCCAGAAGCCGCCCGGACCGGGACCAAAGCCACCCCGACCATGCGGTCCGACAGAATCCTCAGGCACCTCGATGCCGTAACCTTTGAGCATCTCGGCTACCGCAGTGTGAATCTCCTCCCGGTTAGCACCCTGACTTCGCATCTCTTTGATCTTTTCCTGAACAGCTTTTCTCTGCTCTTTAGTGAGATCCTTCCAGAATCCGCCCGGACCGGGACCGAGGCAACCAGGACCATGCGGTCCGACAGAATCCTCAGGTACCTCGATGCCGTAACCTTTAAGCAGTTCGGCTACTGCAGCGTGAGTCTCCTCCCGGCTATCACCCTGGTTTCGCATCTCTTCAATCTTCTCCTGAATAGTTTCTCTCTGCTCTTTAGTGAGATCCTTCCAGAAGCCGCCGGGACCTAGGCAACCAAGACCATGCGGTCCCTCCCAATCCTCAGGCACCTCGATGCCGTAACCTTTGAGCATCTCGGCCACTGCGTCGTGAATCTCCTCATGGGTAGCGCCCTGACTTCGCATCTCTTTGATTTTCTCACTAATAGCCTTTTTCTGTTCATCGGTCAGACCTTTCCAGAAACCTGGTCCATGGTGACCGCCAGGGTGATCAGGCAAGATTTCTTGGTCTGGATCACAACCCTGTGGTTGGGCAAAAGCAGTATTGTTGATGCTAAGCGGAACGCTAACCAGCAGGAATAGTGTTACTATGCCTGCTATAATCGACGACTTTCTCATTTTATATTCCTCCAGTCAGTTTTAGATTAACTTCTTCAAGTTTCTGAGTTCGTTGTAAAAACTCAAGAACTCACTGTTAATGAATTCCACCTTCAGCGAATTTCCATCTTCTGTTCCGATGTCAAAAATGAAGGTGCTCTTTGATTTTTTTGATCCGATTTGATAAGATGATAACCTTTCATTTTCAGATAGGCTGAAAAGGCCAGGTCATCGGTGGTGATATGATCATTTTTGATTTCATTTGATTTCATGTTTATCTACCCTCCTCAAAATCAGGAGACTCGGGTCCTCTTTCCATTCTGTCTTTTCGATCTCTCCACCCTCTTATCCGGCCTTGTCTTTCCCTGAAAAGGGAGAAAAATTTCTTCTGCTGTTCCGGAGTTAGGAATGCTTTCGTTTCAAGCGTGTGCATTATCGTTTTCTTCTGCAACCGGACATCTAAAACACCAATTTCTTCAGTAAGTTTGTCAAGTTTTGCGGCACTCGGCTCCTTGGATGACATTTCCTCCGTCAGCTCCGCTCTCTTAGCTCTGAGTGAGTCCAGAATGGGCTCCGTTTCCATCCTAAACTTTTTAAAGTGGGCTTCAAATTCTTTCGCCTGCCCCTCATTCAGATCGAGCTCTCGCTGGATAAAACGCTCAGGTGTGTCTGTCCGGTCCATCGGGTGGAAAGGTCCTTTGGGATGGAAGCGATGATAGGCAAAGGTTGCCAATGCGGCAATATTGACAATGGTTAAAAGTGCGAGGAACAAGATAACTAAGTTCTTTTTCATAACTCCTCCCTATTCCTCTGAAATCACGTCCAAGTAAGTCGCTTCAATGGAACCCGTTGGCAAATCGTTCAGAGGATTCAAATAATGGGAATCGAAAAACTGCTGCAAAGCAAGGGTTCGTTCGTCAACTTGGGATGTGGTTTGACCATTAACGGCTTGTGGGAAGTTTCCCAACGAATAGCCCAGGAAAACGCAGATCAGTAAGACGGCAACCCCAACTGCCGGACGAGCCCAACCAATCAGACCCTTGAGCCAACCCAGAACGGGCTTTCTTCCTTCTTCATATTCTGTGATCCTCTGCTTCAGTCTGGTCCAGAAGTAAGGAGAGGGCTGAATCTTCTCATGGTGTTCTATAGTCTCCCACAACTTGGAAAACTCCTCCCGCAGGTGGGAGCAATCAGAGCAAACCTTAAGGTGACCCTCCATCTCCACCCGCTTTTCTTCTGTCAGCTCATTTTCTAAAAAGAAGATGAAATTATTTTTAACATTTTTACAGTTCATCTTTTATCGACCTCTTTCTGTTAATTAGGACACGAATTTTTCGTGAAACTTGCGGTCAAACATCATTTTTGTTTTAGATAGCGTAACAGTTTTTTCTGCAAATTTAATTTTGCCCGGTGAATAAGTGACTCAACGGATGAAAGCGAGAGGCCTAAAACTTCGGTTATTTCCCGGTAGGGCAACCCTTCATACGTATGAAGCACAAATGCCGTTCGTTGCTTCTCAGGCAAAGAATCAATGGCTTTTTGAACTATCACATTTCGTTCTTTCTTTTCTAAAGCAACGTCGGGCCGATCCGAATCTGAAGCTGGCACTTCAGTTGCCCGCTTTCGATCCTCTTCTAATAGCGAGCTGAGACTTCTAAGCCATCCAAACCGTTTTTTGTCTCGGATAAAATTCAGCGAGCGATTCACCGCAATTCGGTAAAGCCAGGTGGAGATTTTGGCTTCGTGTCGAAATGTTTGGGCTGATTTGTATACCTGGAGAAACACCTCTTGCGCTACATCTTCAGCATCCTGTCTGTTACCAATTAGATTGTAACAGACGTTTACAACTAAATGTTGGTACTGATCTACCAACGATTTAAAAGACAGATCGTCTCTGTCAATAATTTTCTGAATCAGTTCTTCATCATTCATTCAAAATCTCAATAATGATCTGAATTATAGACACCAAATTTACTGAGAACTTGCGATAATATCATAAGGTTATTAGAGTAAGTGGGAGATTGATAGAGGGAAAATACTCTGATTGACAATAAGATATGGTATTGGTGCGTGATTCGTTGGAATTGAGTAATCACCGACTCTTTTTGGCCTGTATAAGCTTTTGTCTGTTAACTGGAATATGGGTTAGCGATTTTTTACCTTCATGGGGCGGATTTGAAAATCCGCCCCTACATTTTTCAGTTAGTAATTTTCACACCAAAGCTCGTAATAGGCTCGGGGATGGGCACAGGCTGGACAGATTTCCGGCGCTTCAGTCCCTTCATGCACATATCCGCAATTTCTACATTTCCATTTGACCTGTTTGTCCCTTTTGAATACGTTCCCTTGTTTCATATTCTCAAGCAATTTGAGATACCTTCTTTCGTGGTATTTTTCCACCTGTGCTATTTCTCTGAAAGTCCGGGCTATTTCTTTGAATCCTTCCTCCTCTGCCGCCTTGGCCGCGTCCGGATACAACATTCCCCACTCCTTCTTCTCCCCGGCAGCCGCAGCCTCTAAATTTTCTGCCGTATTACCAATAACCCCAGCTGGATAGGAGGCGTTAATCTCAACTTCCCCACCTTCAAGGAATTTGAAGAATCTTTCGGCATGTTCTTTTTCGTTATCTGCTGTTTCCTGAAGAATGGCACTAATTTGCTCGTAGCCTTCCTTTTTAGCCTTGGAGGCAAAGAAGGTATAACGGGTGCGCGCCTGAGATTCTCCGGCAAAGGCGGCTAAAAGATTTTTTTCAGTCTTTGTTCCTTTTAAATTGGGCATGACTTGTCTCCTTTCTAAACTTCAATTGAATTTTCCCATACCCCATGAATATTACAGTACTCAAGAGCAAAAAGGGTCTTGAATTCATTAAGCTTCACGTGAGCGACAACTTTAGGTGAGACATAAACTGGTCCCAAATCGAAAGTGCCCAAATGGACTGTTTGTCCGTTCTGTTTTATGCCAAAAAGCTCGATCCATTTGATGTGATGTTCTACGGTATTGGGGTGGGGCACCTCCTTACCCACGGTAATTTGCACCGTGTCCTCACCGCATTCAGCACACTTCTTAATCTCAATAACCGGCACGTGTTTCTCTTTGCCCTCAGCTTCCTTGGTTTTCAGGATTTCTCCAAATCTCATGACTTAAACCTCCTTTTTGGAAAGTTTGTGGGTTTCACAAAATTTTTGCCCCATTGATTTTACTAATACAAACGCTGTAAAGTTTCTTTCAGTTTAATTGGTTCCCCCTCACCCTTCCCTGCTATGCATTTCACTTCGTTCAATTTCCCCCAGGGGAGAGGGCTATCTTTTCGCTTTCCCTTTCTCTCGCCACAAGGGGAGAGGGAATTTTTTGTTTCCCGTTGGTGAAGAAAGCCCACAGGAAGCACAATTTCATACAAACCTGCCTCACATTTATATAAAATCCTATATGAACCTCTCAAATCGCTCCTTTTTCGCTTTGCATATTGGGCATACCTCAGGGGGCTTATCTCTTGCGCATAAATAGCCGCAAACCTTACATCTCCACACTGGTAAGGGGAGGGATGAAATATTTTTTGCCATAACTTTGGATTTTGCTTTTTCCCTCTCCTCCGGCAATGGTCTCCTCTCGGGGATTGACCCTAATCTCTTTTCGCCCTTTAAAACCTCCTGGGAGACATAAAGAGCACAATAGCACGTGCCATAATCATTGAGGTCGGGATCCCTGTAATCGCAGGGGCAGATTATATCCAGATCTTCTTCCTTGGCACCTTCTGCCAATCTACATGGACATGCCCAGTAGCCATATCTTTTCTCGTTTGTGAGCAAGCCCCGGACCAGCTCTTTGGTATGCTCCACATCGGGATTGAGATGGTATCCAGAGACTTCAGCTTCTCGGTCTAATCTTTCATAGAGCTTATTGACTTCCTTCTCAGTTACCTCTATCTCATCGCTCATAACCCTACTGCCTCCTTAATCTCATCCTCCTGGTAGCCCACAATACACTCGTTGTTGATTACCAGAGTAGGAAAGGAACGGCGGGGATTCCAGTGCTTCAGTTCCTCCATTGCCTTTGACCTCTCCTCTCCTTCTAAAAGGTCAACATCGGCGTAATAATATTCGACTCCCATCTCGTTCAGAAGTCGTTTGGTTTTTTTGCACCATCCACACGTGCTCAGTGCATACATTACAATATGCCCTTTGTTTTCGCCCTTAACATGTTTCATCTCCATATTTCAGTCTCCTTATACATGTTTTTATACGCAAATTTTTCCAACGGGAATCGATCAGGCCGATTCTTTTCCCATCCTATCTGTTTCTCCGATAACACGGGATTGATATTTTCTGAATGCCTGCCTACAATCACGAGAGTAATAACCCTCATATCCTCAGGTATTCCCATGATTTCCTTGACCTTCTCTTCACTATATCCAGCTATGGGATGAGCCACAAGTCCCAGTTCCGTTGCTCTTAATATGATGAAAACAGTTGCCATACCGGTGTCGAAGAGATAATATTCTCTTTCTTTTATGACACAGTCAAAATCCTTTCGGCTGAATACTGCAATAATCATGGATGAGAAATGAGCCCATTCATTCCCCTTTGACAGAGCGGAGTGAAGTTGTTTCAATATCTCTGTATCATACACAAAAACGAATCGCCACGGCTGGTTATTGAAACAGGAGGGTGCCAATTGGGCACATTCTGCCAGATCCTTTGCTAATTCTTCCGTTATCTCCACGGGATCCAGGGAGCGATAAGCCCTTCTTTTATTTATTATTTGTTTTAAATCCATTGGTGCACCATGAGTTATTTACCACTACTTTTTATCTTCTTTTTTTCTTTTATAGTCTTTAATCGCTTCGTGAAGTGCATCTGCGGCCAGGTTGGAGCAATGCATCTTTTGTGGGGGGAGACCTTCAAGCTCATTAGCCACATCGTTACGGGTAAGCTTCATGGCCTCGTCTACATGCATCCCTTTCGCCATCTCCGTCACCATACTGCTGGTGGCAATGGCTGAACCACAGCCGAAAGTTCTGAACTTTATATCCGTAATAATATCGTCTTTTACCTGAATAAACATCTCCATTAGGTCTCCGCATACGGGATTCCCCACCTTCCCGTATCCGTCCGGGTTTTCTATGGTGCCCACATTCCTTGGATTCAAGAAGTGTTCCAATACCTTCTGACTATAACCTACCTGAGCCATAATAATCACCTCCCTTATAGGGGCGAAAGTTTTCTCAACCTTTCCACCGTGTCTTTTACAGCCTTTGCGATCTTAGGCACTTCCTCAAGTTTATTTGATCGTCCCAGGGTTAAGACCATCGAACCATGAGCCTCTTCATGTTTCAAACCTATTGCCAATAGTACATGTGATGGTTCCAATGTCTTGGAACTACAAGCTGACCCTGTGGATACCTGAATATTGAATATCATGTCCATATTCAACAGGATGCTCTCACCTTCTATACCGCTGAACCGGAAGCTGGCATGATGGGGAAGCCTTTGGGTGGGATGACCGGTGAGATACGAGTGGTCGATCTTCAGTATCTCCTCAATGAGCTTGGCCCTTATCTTTTTAAGCCTTTCGCCTTCCTCAGCCATTTCATCTTTTGCTATCCTCGCCGCTTCTCCCATTCCGGCAATGGCGAATACATTTTCGGTTCCCGATCTAAGCCCACGTTCTTGTCCACCACCGGGAAGGATCGTTTGAAGCTTAAGACCCGGTTTTATATATAAGGCACCGACCCCTTGAGGTCCATACATATCATTTGACGAAAGTGTCAAAAGATCTATTCCATCATTTTGAACATCTATGGGTATCCGTCCTGCGGCGGCAGTGGCATCCACATGCAAATATAAGCCTTTTTCATGGACTATCTCACTTATCTTTTTGATCGGCTCTATCGTCCCGATTTCGTTGTTTGCATACATTATCGAGGTCACCGTGGTATCCATGGTCAAGGACTCATTGAGTTTTTCAATATCTACAAGACCGGTTGAATCGACCGGTATGATGGTTAGTTCAAAACCACCCTTCTGAAGCTCTTTCATGGGATTGAGAACTGACATGTGTTCAATGGCACTTGCGGCATTTTTTTTACCTTTTCCTATGTTCCTGAGTGCGGTTCCCTTAATAGCTAAATTGTTAGATTCGGTTGCGCCACTGGTGAAAACAATACAGGTCTCATTCTCTGCGTTAATAAGTCCTGAAACTTTTTTCCTGGCATCTTCGACAGCTCTTTTCGCCGCTAAGCCTACTGAATGGAGGGACGAAGGATTTCCAAAGTCATCTTTAAGATACCGCTGGGCAAACTGTGAAACTCTTGGATCCACGGGCATAGCAGAAGCGTGGTCTAAATAAATTTTTTCCATATTTTCACCCCTTGATTTTCTCTAAAACCACATAGTAGCGCCAGAATCCAAAGCCAAGTCGTTTAAGGTTCCTGCACCCACTATTTTCACTCCGGGTATCAATTCCACCTTTTCCCAACCCAACATCTGCTTGGAGGCCTCACATACATAGATCTCAATTCCCATGTCAAGGGTTTTTTTGATCATTTCTGCGACACTGGGAAATGAGCCGAGCTTTATCTTTTCGGCGGCGCCCGGAAGGAGTATTTTCAAGCCTAATCCTAAATAATAAAGTTTTGGGTTAAGGTCCATGGCTTTGGCTGTTTGCGCTAAAACCAAAGGAGAATACTGTCTTTCGGGTTGGTCACTGGTTTGCACATATAAGATTGAGTTTTCGTTTTTCATTTTTTGCTCCTTATTTGTTTTTTTGGTTCTTCTCCAATTTAGTTGCAAAGATTCTTGACAATAAAAGGAATGTTATGGACTTAATGTAACTCCTATTTAGCCACATATAAATCAATATGGTCACCCTCCCTCTACTCCCTCCCATTGAGGCTGTGTCACAATTGCGTTTTGAGTTTGTAGCCGTCCATATGGACGTAAGTCTTTGGAATTCAACATTTCGATTTCGCAGACTAAAGTCTGCGGCTACAAAAACATAAATTCTGACACACCCCCATCAAGGGAGGGGAATCTTATGAAGTTTCCTCTCTCTATTTCATTTTTTGTATATAGAAGGTTAATAATGAACCTTCTTTTTCAAATTTCAAAATTTTATGTCCGGTCCTCTTAGCCCATCGTTTGATGTCTTCTGCTGCGGCTGGATCATCCGCCTCTACCTTTAACACCTGCCCCACCTCGATCTTATCGATCTCCTCCTTGGTCATGGCAATTGGCATGGGGCAAAAGAGACCGACACAATCCAGCTCTGCATCGGGGATAATATCCGAACTCATCTTCAAGACCTCCTGTTTCAATGCCTACCAGCCATACTAATAAAAAAGCAGTAAAGAAGTTTGCATCCCCCTCACCCTGCTATGCATTTCACTTTGTTCAATCTCCCACCAGGGGAGAGGGAACTTTCCACCTCCCTCGATTGGAATGGGGAGGGTGAGGGTGAAACGAGCAAACCCTGCCCCCAACTAAGAGAGATGTTTCGCTCCGCTCAACATGACATACTACTTAAGATTCTTGAGAAAATTTATTATCTCCTTCATATCCGGCAATTCTTGAATGGGGTAGACTTTGAAGAAAGTGACTTTTTGAGTCTCGTCCACAACAATATTCGCCCTCTCAGAGAATCCATTTTTGTCCCGGAAAATTCCATAGAGCTTTGCCACTTCGCCGTGAGGCCAGAAATCTGACAAAAGTGGGGTGTTTTTTATCCCCAGACTTTTTGCCCAAGCCTGCTTTGACGGGACCGTGTCTACGCTTATTCCGACCGCTATTGTGTTCAGCGAATTGAGAGCTTCTCTGTTTTCCTCCAGAGATTTCATCTGTTTGGCGCATACTTCGGTTCATGCCAAAGGATGAAAAGAAAGGAGCACCCTTTTGCCCTTAAACTGCGACAATTTAAATTCTTTGTCGTTGTGATCTTTCAGGAGAAAATCTTTAGCCTTATCGCCAACTTTTATTTTTCTTTCTTCTGCCATCTTTTTTATCTCCGTTTCTTATTTCTGTCTATTATTTACTTTACGATTTATCTTGTGTAAAGAGTAGACGCTCAATTTTCTTTATCCTTCCTTCTCTTGCCATTCGTTTTGTTACAAGATTGAAGTCTCCATACAGCTCCTTGTGAAATGGCGGTTTTTCTTCTTTATATATTATTCCGATTGCCAATTTATCTTTCCTTTTTGCAAGTGTCATTGCCTCCTTGAAGCTATCAGGTATATGATCCAGAGTTTCCACCAGGGCATTGTATTTCTGATACGTATTGTTAAAGCTTACACAAGGTTGCAAAACATCCACAAATGAAAAGCCCTCATGTTCCACCGCCTGGACTATTATGTCAGTTAGGTGATCTAATTTGACTGGATAGCCTCTGGCAACAAAGGTCGCACCAGTTTCTAACATTAGACTCAACGGATTCAGCGGTTCTTCAACACTTCCCTTTGGCGTGGAGGGACCTTTAAAGCCTTTATGGCTGGTGGGGGCATATTGCCCGGTGGTGAGTCCATAAACCCCGTTATCGTGGATGATTACCGTTATATCCGCATTCCTCTTAGCGGCGAATATCATATGGGCTATGCCTTCGCCAAAGGCATCCCCATCGCCTGCAAATGCCACCACCTTCAAATCGGGGTTAGCAATCTTCATCCCTTGCACCGTTGCCATAGACCTTCCGTGTATAGAATATAGTCCACTGAGTTTGAGATAGTCAAATATCTTTCCATGACAGCCTATTCCCGCAGAGATTATAATTTTCTCCCTTCCAATGCCCTTCTCCTCAAGTTTCCTCACCGCTTTTTTAAAGGCGCTGAGGATTCCAAAATTGCCACAACCGGGACACCAGGTATTTTCTGCGTAGGTTTCAAGGTCGTCCATCTTATATCACCTCCTTCAATAAGGCTCGATGCTCGGAGTTCGTTGGCGAGGCTCGTATCGAAGCTCGGTATTTCGGAACTCGATACTCGAAGAGTTTTTATCTAATTAAGTGCCACGCTTCTAACTTCGAACTTCCCGCATCGATATGAGTTTCATTACCGTTACCCGAGCTTCAAAACAACTTGTAATGACATCCCCTCGAGACTTCATAACATCTCCTTTATTCTGTTTGCCAATTCAACGGGATCAAAAGGTCTGCCATCATATTTTTTAATAACCGCCTGGGGTTCGATGCCGACTTTTTCTCGAAGCCACGATGCAAACTGACCTGTGCAACTCAGCTCTACAACTATGACTCCGTTCTCCTTGTATTTTTCCAGCTCCCATATCGGGAGAGGTTCCAAATATATTGGCTGGACTACAATTGCTTCTATGCTCCCGGCTTCGAGAGCTTCCAACACGCTCATGGTAGTTGATCCATAGGTGAAAATTACAGGACCTTTTTCGCCATATATATTGACGGTTCGCATTCCCCTCATGTAATCTATGATTGCCTTTCTTTTTCTGTTCCTTTTATCGTGCATCTTGACGAGCATATTGGGATCTTCCGTGGTTATGCCAAGTTCATCATGCTCGTAACTATTCCACTTAATCAGTTCCTTTGAGGGTGGGAACAAAAGAGGTGATACACCATTTTGTGTGTCCAGGTATCTTTTATACTCAGCCCCACTGTGCATCAAAGGTTCAGGCCATTTCGCTTTCTCTATCTTGATATTCACAGTCATACTACTCTCAGCCATATGTTTCTCTGTAAGCAATATCCCTGGTGTCTGGAATCGCCAGACCATATGAAGCATTTCAGCGGTAAGGTAAAACGCCTCCTCCACACTGCCCGGAGAAGCAACGATTCGGGGAAACTCACCGTGCCCCTGGTGAATGGCAAATTTTAAGTCTCCCTGCTCAGTATAGGTGGGCACGCCCGTGGATGGTCCTGGTCTGGATCCTAAAACACATAAAAGAGGTGATTCTACCATACCTGCCAGGGAAAAAGCCTCTTGCATCAGAGCAAAACCCCCACCACTGCTACCAACCATTGCTCTTGCACCGGCAAAGGTGGAGCCTATTGCCATATTGACAAGCGCTATCTCGTTCTCAGGATGCACTACCGTCACACCAAAGTCTTCCCCAGTGGCGGCAAGATAATGTAGAAGGGGTGATGAGGGGGTCATGGGGTAGGCAAAATATATGTCCAGTCCCCCTGCCACCGCTCCAAGCCCTATTGCCTCGTTGCCCGAAACAATTGGTCTTTCCTTATCTCCGCCTTCCAGTTGAAACTTACCCCCAATTTTTGGATAGACTATATCATATATAGCCATAGCATAGGCAATATTATTTTCAATGTCTCTCGGATATTCACTATTAATAAGCTCTTTTAGCCCCTCCTTATCCAATCCGATAGCGGCGGCAAGCGTTGCCACAGCCCCGACCCCGATCCTCAAATTCGGGTTAGGATATTTCTTTGCCTCTTTTGTTAATGGCACCCCCATACCCTCCACATCCCTTAGGACGTCGGAGTTATAAACCATAATGCCCCCTTCTGCAAGATGTCCCACGTGCATATCATAACTTCTTTTGTCCGGTGCCACCACCAAATCCGCTTTCATGTAATGGCTGGTGATCCTTCTTTGGGCGGTGCTGATAACCGAGAAGTTGTGACCTCCTTTAATTAAACTCTGGTAATCATCCATCTCAAAGACCTGCCGTCCCATTTTGGCAAAAAGCCGGGCGGCAACAGATCCTGCCTTTTTAACACCTTCACCTGCCTTACCACCGACGATGAAAGTGAATACATCTTTCTTCATAACCAATCACCTCCTTTGATCCTTCTTCTATTCCACTGGCGGTTAAGGGAATTGCCTATTAAGTGGCGGAATTTCTTTTTTATGTTTCGGCAACGGTCTCAAGGTTGTCGAAGCTTGTTCGTCCATTCGCATCCCGCCTTTGGCAGTGTGCATCGTGGAAACAACGAAAGTCAAAATTATTTCGACAAGTTCCGCTCTTCAGCAACCGCACCCCAAGATGCTTCGGCTATCTGGCGAGCTTTGAAGCTAACGTTGCCACATGCTTCCCCTGAAACCTTGCGGCTGATAGTTCATTTTCGCTAGGCATTCGCTCTCCGGTGGGACCAGCAATCGTCGATGCCCCATAGGGGGAACCACCAGTTATCTCGTCGATGCGCGACTGTCCTTGAAAGGTATATGGTAGACCTACAACGATCATGCCATGATGGAGGAGCGTGATGTGAAAACTAAGGATAGTAGATTCCTGACCTCCATGCTGTGTACCAGAGCTTGTAAATACGCTTCCCACCTTGCCCACCAGCGCCCCCTTCGCCCAAAGTGAGCCCGTCGCATCAAGGAATGCACGCATCTGGGCACACATATTGCCAAAGCGGGTGGGCGTGCCAAAGATGAGGGCATCAGCAGAAGCAAGCTCATCCACGGTGCATATCGGGACATGAGCGAATGTTTTCTGAGCTTCGAGTGCCCCAATTTGCTTGAGTATCTCTTTTGGCAGAGTCTCCGGGACGCGGCGCATCTCCACCTCCGCACCCTTCACTTCCTTGGCACCTTCTGCCACCGCCTCTGCCATTCGGTGAATGTGTCCATAGGCGGAATAGTAAACAATTAAAACCTTCATAGTTTCTATCTCCTTCTTATTTACGGTTTACTTTCCTGGGCATTCTTCTACGGCGATTCAACCAATACAAACGTATGAAGATTTGTTACATTCTATCTGAAGGCTCCGCTATGGCGAACTTGATTCCCCCTCACCCTACCCTGCTATGCATTTCACTTCGTTCAACCCTATGGGTTTCACTTCGTTCAATCTCCCCGCAGGGGAGAGGGCACAACAGCGTAGCAGAAATAAATGCGCTTGTATTAATAATTAATCTTCAGGAAGTCCCTTTTCAGACACCATCTTGTTCAGTTTCACAACAGCGGTCCCATCCCGATCATATTTGGAAAGATAGTTTATGAATTCGTCATAGGTAAGAATTTTCCCTTTAAAATCTTTATAAATTTCTTTTAGGAATTTGTCCCAGTTTTCGTCCCCAATTTGTCTTCGCACCTTGTCTATGACATAAGGTCCTTTTCCATAGATGACCCTACCTTTTTCCTTTGAATTCGGGAAATCGACATCCATTATGGAGACTTCTTTCTCTGAGCCAGCAATTTCCTTGTAAGCATCTAACCCATCTTGAAGTCCTTGGGCAAAAGCGTCCTTTCCCTTTGTTCGCTCCAGATACATAAGCCGCAAATAATGCGGTAAAGATAGCTGGAGAAACCAAAACCCTTTTCCCTGAAACTTAAAGAATACCCCAGCCGCCATCCACTGACAGGCGATGGAAAGATGAAGATTATCATATTGACCCTGCTTGAATGCATTGATGAATTCTCGTCCTACCATTAAAAGAGCGGTGGTTATATTCGTTCCCTCCAGTTCCGGGACTTCCATCAAGCTTAAGCGATTATGATGGTATTCTCCTATAGATTCATTATAAAATTTCAAGACGCTACAAGCTTCAGAGAGAATTTTGTCTTTTGTTTCTTTATCAATAGTAGAGGAGTAGAAATAGATTTCTTTGCTTCCGCATTTTTTGACAGTTTCGTTATAAAACCCTGATTTTGCGATAATCAATGGTAATTTAAATACGGGGATTTTGCTTTCCCAGACAAACCGAAAATGATTTCGAAAATCCTGCTTTTCCACAAAATCACCAGCCGCAAAAACATCATATCCTTTAGGAACACTCACCGTGAGTTTGAATTTGACAATTTGATCAAGTATGAGCGGATACCAGCGATGCCCTCGATCCAGCATTATGACATTGCCCTTTGATTCACTCAACGGAAAAGTGTACTTAAAATCCAAGCTTAGATTATGGTTAGATACCAATTCAGAAGGAACTGTTAAATGTAAAGTATCTTTTCCGGTAAACTCGTAAGGCACATCCACCCAACCATCTTTCATTGGGAATCTTACAGCTCCTATTTTGGCATCAGAATTAAATATCATTTCGAATTCGCTAACCGTATCCGCCTTTTCCAGCTCCAATGTAACTGCCACCTGTAATTCACTGCCAAGCAAATTTAGACTGGCCTTAATATCGTAAGAAGTTATCTTTACTGGGAGAGTTTGGCAGAATGCATTGTGACCTAATAATACAAACAAAGTAAAAATTATGATTTTCAGATTGTAACCGCGCATATATCCCTCCGGTCTTGCTCTGCTGTTTGGTATGGGAAAAACGTCGTATCCACTCAATTTCGATATTCTTTAGCGTATTATAGCAAACGAATTAAATAAATTGACATTATCACCCTTCCCTTGTGGGAGAAGGTTAGAGGGATGGGCGTGTAAACTTATTTTTTGCATTTTTACTATTTCAAGGTTCTTCAAAAAAGCTTTTGTCTAAATCACCATCGTTGGAGTATCCTCTGCTTTCCCAATAACCTCGGTATTTTTCATTGTCCGAGAGTTCTATCTTTGTTATCCATTTTATCCACTTATATCCCCATTTATTTTCTGCCACAAGCTGAAAGGGAAAACCTCTTTCCGGTGGCAGAGTCAAACCATTCATTTTGTATGCCATTATAATATCATTATCCATGATATAATTGAGGGGGAAAGATGTGGAATAGCCATCGGGTGAATAAAATATTACTATCTTTGCTTTTGGGTCAACTCCGGCTTCCTTTATTAAGTCTCTTACCGAAGCCCCTTCCCAAAGAAGGGTTACATCCCAACCCTCCACACAATATAGGGTCACAACCTTTTTGTAATTTAGGCGATTGATTATCTGGTCGTATGTGTATGTCTTTGGATTATTCACCAGCCCAGTTATTTTGAGCCTGTAGCTCTCTTTGTCTATGTATTGCGAACCTTTGATAGAATTTTCCCTAAAATCATTTATGGAGGAGAGTTTTCTCCCTTGGTATTCCTTAATTTCTGTGGGGTTAGGATTCTTGTTCATATTTTTTCCAGTTTGTTTTGCACAGGTTCCAATCAAAAAAGGTATTAAGATAAAGGAACCAAATTTAAAAATTCTCTTTTGCAAAATTTATTTCTCCTTGTGAAAATCGTCCGGTGTTGCGGGTAAGGTAGCCCGCAACCACGGCGGTATCCTCCATCTTTTATTCCCTTATCTTATTGGAAAGCTGTTTTCCTATTGCTACTATTTTTCGATGGTCATCTGCTGTGGGAGGACCGTTTATTTCAAGTGTTCCAACCATTTCAATTTTTGTTGGTCCTAAAATTTCCTGCGCTTGGCGGATGGCTCCCCCTGCCCACCCGTAAGAACTTAAAAGAACACCATATTTTAGAGGGGGACGCAACGCTTTCACTAAGTGGGCGGCATAAAGAGCCTGAGGGTGCATTCCTCCCAATACCGTGGGCATTCCCAAAACGATGGCGCGCGAATCAACAAGATCTCTGGCTATGTCACCTATATCGGAATTGACAAGATTGTAGAAACTTACTTCGATTCCCTCTGACAACAGCGTTTCAACCATCGTTTTTATCATCGTTTCGGTAGAGTTCCACATGCTGACATAGACAACAATTGCCTTCTTTTTTGTCTCCCCGGCAGTCCACTTATGGTAAGCATCAAGAATTCTTTTTGGATTTTTATAAATGGGACCGTGGCTCGGGGCAATGGTTTCAATTGCCAATTTATCTACTTTTTCGAGGGCTTTCTTACCCATATTTCTAAAAGGCATCATTATCTCTCCGAAATATAGCTTGGCAAAAGAAATTATTTCCTCCACATCTTCATCATAGAGTCCTGCGGCAATGTGTGCCCCAAAGAAATCACAAGGGAATAAGACCTTGTTCTCGACAAGATATGTAAACATGGTTTCGGGCCAGTGAAGCATGGGAGCTTCTATGAATTTTAAGGTTTTACCGCCAAGTTCAATAATATCTCCGTCCTTAACAGTTTTTGTTCTTTCGCTGGGCACCCGATAGAAGACATTTGCCATCTTTGCCCCCTTTTCGCTGGTGATAAGCATTGCTTTTTGGCTTAACTGCATTATGTGTGGAATTGAGCCGGCATGGTCGGGCTCTGCATGGTTCATAATGATGTAATCTAAAGCTGTCGGATTTATCACCTGCTCTATTTTCCCTACCAATTCCTTTTCGAATCCTGGACCTACGGTATCAATAAGGGCAGTTTTTTCTTTGCCCTTAACCAGATAAGCGTTGTATGTCGTTCCCTGGGGAAGGGGAATCAGAGCGTCGAAGATTCTGCGGTTCCAGTCCTTTACTCCTACCCAAAATACACCTTTAGATATTTCAGGCACAGCATATTCTCTCATTATTGTCACCTCCTGATTTTCTTTTCGTAATCTCATCCAACAAGAAGCTGTATGAAGACCCCATTTTTGGGTAGCCTAAGCGATTCAATCTAAAGAGAGTAATCCTTCCCTCCGTAAGCGCAACTTGATGGGTGTGTTGAAAAACCACACGGGAGTGCACCAGCTTGCTGGTGCGGTTTTTTGTCAAAGTTTAAACTGTTGTGGTATAAGAACCTCTCAACTTCAGAAAAATCGCTGTTTTTTCTATGTGGACATGGACAAGCCCTGTCCCTACAACTCATTTTAATCCTCTTTTTTTTCAAGACCTTATCATTATCAAAAGCATCTTAAATTTTTTTACTGCTTTCAGAGCATGCGGATCATTGGCGGGCATTATAATCATTTCGCCTGACTTCAAATGAAAAGACTTTCCGGAGATGATAATTTCTGCCTCACCATCGAGAAGATAAACCAAAGCATCAAATGGGGCAGTATGTTCACTTAAGCCCTGCCCTTTATCGAAAGCGAACAGAGTCACTGTTCCTGTATTTTTCCTTATTATCTCCCGGCTTACCACCGAACCTTCCTGATATTCTATCAATTCGATTAATCTTGCTTTTTGTCCTCTAAGCTTTTCTACGCTTGTGCGTTTTTCATTCTGCTCCATATTGGGAATCCCCCAAATAGACTTGTTTTAGATTATGCAGAAGCTGGTGGAACTCTTCGTGCTTGCCTGCTCCAATTATTTCGCGTTCTACTCTTTCGAATTCCTCCAGTAGTTCTTTTTGCTTATCTTTTGAAAGACGCATGTCTGCCATCAAGTAAAGGATGTTATCCTCTTTGTTAATGGGGGGGTCAAAAGTCGAATGTAATTTTTGGCATTTTCCACAATCTTAGGCAAGATCGTGCGATCACCCGCTTTATACTTAGCGACTGCCTCACTCATCCCTTTAACGTAATCCCGTCCCATGTTGTGTTCGACAAACATCACAGCGATGGGTCCCCCTTCCTTTGGAATCCCGGCGTCTTCCATAGCGGGAAAGAGCAGATCCTCCTCTTTGCCATGGTGACATTTGTCTGCGAAAACTTTAATAAACTCAACAATCTTTTCCAGATGTTCTGGATTTACCTCCTCTTTGGATTCAAGCTTCTCACAGACTTTTTCTAAAATTCTCAACATCAGCTTGATAGCGTTATGCTCTTCTTTTAATTGCTCTGTTGGTCTCATCCACTTTCGCTCCTCAATTCAGATGATTATGATTTTATTTCAAACCCTTTTTCTTTTAATATTTCTATTACCTCATTCAGATCTTTGCCCATCTTTTTGCATCCATCAGGTATCGTAGTCATCCTTCCCAAAGTATTTCTAGTGACGGGATTTTTCACCCCCAAAAATCCTAACTCCTTAAGAATATCTATGCGGTCAGGGTATTGTTCGGTTAATTCATAAACGCTTTTATTTAAATCGATCTCTTTCATTTTTTTTCTCGGTTCTATACATCCAGCAATCTCTTTTCCCCTTCCAATTTTTTAATATCCGTTATGTCTTGGGTAACCTCAAGTGTTCCTAAGTATCCTCCGTTTTCGTCTCTAACCGCAAAATATCTTATGTATATGAGCCTCCCTTTAAGATTAATCCAGAAATCGAAAAAATCCCTTTTCCCTTCCTTAAATGAGGAAAGAATTTTTTCTACCACCTCTACACTCTGGGGTGGGTGACAGTTTTGAACCTTTCTTCCAATCACTGCCTTTGTCCTTACAAAAATCCTGTCCTTGCCGGCGGAAAAATATTTCACGGTATCATCTTTATCAATGAAAGTGATATCAACAGGCAATGTATTTAGCATGAACATCAATTCTTTCAAGTGCAGATCCCCGGTGGGAAGAGAAATTGCATTATCGCTTTTCACCTTAGGTTCTTCTATTACTACCTTTTTAAGCTCTGCTATTAGAGCAAACGTATCCTTTGGTTTATCAATATATACATAGCCTACTTCATCGCTTTCCTTTAATATCTCAACCCAATCATTGACATTCAATTTTTCAAGAGAAGTGGGAAAAAGTATGTTCTCCTCCTTAAAAATCATACCTTCAACTTCCTCAATCAAAGGATTCAAATACGTACCCAAGTACTCGCCAATATCTGCTTCTGTAATTCTCTGGGTAGCTTCCTTTAACATATTCCGTATCTCATTGTCTTTGCCCCACATAACTTTTGATGGACCCATGAAACCATATTTCTCCAAAAACGGGAAAAGGAGCTGCTCTTTTCGAGTATAATGTAGATCTATCCCCATCAATTCCAATAGCAAGGATTTGATTTTTTGTTTTAACTCAAAAGAAGTGTATCGATCTTTCTTTTTTATCAACTCCTTTAAGGAACTTGTAAGTTTTTCAATTCCTCTATTTTCCAGTTTAAATAGATGCACCGGGTGGGCAGGAGACTCTTCTTTAGCGGTTGCTTCTCTTAAAGCTGACTCAAACAATAGGGCATGAACATTACAGAATTTTTTTATCTCGTCGGGTGAGAGACCCTCATTTATGAGGGATTGTTCAATTTCAGCGATTTCTAAAGATGATATACTACCAACTTCGTTTACAAATCGATTTTTTGCCTCTTCGACGGAAAGACCCCGATGAAGCTTTAATATAATATCTTTCACTATTTCTTTTCTTTGGTCTTTTTTATTTAAAGATTCGCTCATGATTTCACCTCCTAATTCTCCACTTTTTCAAATTGGTCCTTAGTTGCTCCACAGACTGGGCATACCCAGCTGTCGGGCAATTGTTCAAACGATGTCCCGGGGTTTACTCCGGAATCAGGATCTCCTTTTTCCGGGTCGTAGATATAACCGCAAACTGAGCACACATATTTTTCCATTTCGCTCTCCATTAGAAATATTTTTTGAATTCTTCCGGCGCGGACCTGCCTTCAAAAACCCTTGAAGCGGCTCTAACTGCTTCAGAGTCTCCCACCACAATCGCACCTATGGGTCTTTCGTTCTTTAATACCAATTTCTATATACGCTCTGTTCCTTTGACAACAAAATCTCAGCATCATTAGCATTAAAATCTCCAGTAGAATATACACCAATTCCTGTAATCTTTAAGGCACTGGAAGGTACCGTTCCCCGATATGGGGTGGTAACGCCCGCCATATTAAGACCGGCTACCATTCCTTGTTCCTTTGCCACTGTCCAGAGCCCATAAAGTTCTCCATTATGCTCTGTTGGATCGCCGTCACAATATATATCTTCTATGGAAGTCTGTATATGGTCATCCACCATCGCACCCCTATCAATTTTTCCCCTTCTTTTTTAAGCATTCCTTGCAAACTCCCTTGAAGTATCCATGTAGTTCTTCAATTCGGTGTCCGGATATTTGTTTTTTTCTCATATAGGGGCATTCAATACCAATGTCTGTTACCTTGCCACATCTTCGGCACAAGAAGTGGTGATGGGGAAATCTTTCGTAATCATATCTGGTTTCCGTTCCGGTAATGGTTATGGCACGTATTATACCTTTTTCCACAAGCGCATTCAAGGTATTGTAAATGGTGGTCCTGGAGATGGTGGGAATCTCTTGGACCAAATGCTCATATATCATCTCCACCGTGGGGTGACTATTATGCTCTTGTAAATATTCCAGAATCCTAAGTCTTTGAAATGTGGGCTTAAGCCCTTTTGCCTGTAGAATTTCTTTAGATTGTTTCATATTTGAAATCATTACAATTTAATATACGATCCAAAAGAGAAATTGTTTCAAGTTAATATAAAAATATTTGAATCCTCATCTCTTACTTTATTAAAGGACTAAAACTTTTAGTGGGAGCAGATCCCGCTGATGAAGTGGAATTTTGCGCCACTCAACAAGCCCCTGCCCATTACACTTATCTTTTCTGTTCCTAACAGGTTTATCTACTGGCGAAAAGACTAATTCTGCTTTGGATAAACTCCGCCAATCTTTTGGGCTCGTCCGTTCCAATTCGATATATCTTCCCATCCTTCATATTGAGTTGGACGGATTGGGAGCCGGAGACATTATAAAGCCACCCACCTGGTATTTTTCTTATACCCCATCCATAATACCAGGGGTTCCTTTCTATACTGCAGTCCCGGATATCCTTGAAATAAAACTTCTTTCGGAGGAGTCCTATGCCAAACTTTATTTCCAGATAATTATTATACCCAGTGACAGACCCGATGACGGTCAGATGCGAAAACAGAGAGAGGATGATTAAGAAGAATATGCCGAAACCAAAATACATGACACTGGGACCGGGATTTTCGCCAAAAGGTTTGTCCGGCACCTCCTGACGATAGATTATATACATCATAAAAAGAATTATAGGGATAAAAGAGAGGATTATTAACCACCCGGTCTGTCTTTTTTTGTAAAGAATTGGCATATATGAATTCCTCCTCTCAATTGAGCCCCAGGGCGGGAGGGGACCCCGCTAATAAGCGGGATTTCGCTTCGCTCAACAAGGCCCTCCCCTACGCTTATTCTTAAGTTGCGTCAGTCACCAGGATTCCGCCAAAAGCGGAAGAGTAGCTCCTGACGCAACAATTAAATTATTTCTGATACGAAGCTACCCCTCACCCCTGCCCTCCTATGGATTTCGCTTCGCTCAACCCTATGGGTTTCACTTCGTTCAATCTCCCACAGGGGAGAGGGTATGCATTAGTTTGTTCGGGCCAATAAAGGGAATAAATAAGAACATCTCATTTTTTCCCGATGGGCATAATATAGATAGGTTGTTCTTTTGGGGACATATTTAAAGCTTTTCTCACCTCTTCATCTTTAAAGCCTGCCATCACAACTGTTCCCAGTTTCAAGGATACCGCTTGCAGATAAACGTTCTGTGCGGCGTGACCAGCCTCCAAATACATCCAGTTTGGATTGGTGGAGCGTTCGGACATCCCGGAGAAGACCAAAACCGCTGGAGCGTTTTTAATAGGCGCTTGTCCCACTCCCTGGAAAAGTTTGCTCTTGAAGTCTCCCTCGGCTATTTTTACAAGCTCATGCCCTTGAGGTTGATATTTGTAAATCCCCATGTGAAGACCGGTCACATTTCCAGAAATCAAATAGACCTCCAGAAGGTAAAGAGCCATCGCGGAGGGAGCGGTTCTCTTGCCACTTTTAGGCTCCGTAATTCCTTGAGCAGACCAGAGAATTTGTGATACTTCGGTAAGAGTTAATGGCTCGTCTCTATATTTCCTTATTGATCTTCTTTCCAACAAAGCCTTTTCCACCGAGACAGCACCATCGTATTTGGGTGCGGGAAGTTTAATATTCTCCATTTTAGAACCTTTCTCTTCAGCGATTGCTAATTGACTCTTTTCACAGAATTTAAAGAGCATGGCGATCAATAGTCCCACTACAAAAACCATCGCTAAAACTGGCATCAAAATATGCCTTTTCATACCTTACCTCCTGATATATTATTAAGGTTTTATTTCCGACCTAAGTCTAATCTGGTAATACAAACGGAATCAAGTTTTTTACATTCTACTTGTGTCCCCCTCTCCCTATCCCTCTCCCTATCCCTCTCCCACGAGGGGAGAGGGAATTCGCATTAAAGTGTCTACAAAATAAGGTTTCTAGGTTTATGCGTCCCGCACTTTGCGGGACGAGTTGTTTATCGGTTTGGGTTTAGTTTCGACAAGCTCACTACAGGTCGGCCACGTATCGGCTATCGTGTGTCGGTTTCGTCTGGTGTATTTTAGGCGATGTGTATGCATTCACACGAATAAACGAGTGACGATGACTTTTTAAACGATACCTAACCGACTTGTAGTGTCCGCCAGAGGCGGATCTGCCTATGGCAGAAGCGTAGCGAATCTAAACCGTAACCTTTTTAAACGCAACCCCTAAGGATGCAATCGTTGTTTAATCAATAAGGCATCATAAGTGGAATGATCTTTTGTGCTTCGGCAGTAACCTCAAGATCTCACCAAATGTGAAGGGTGACGAACCCCGTTAGTCCATTAGTGGATGCATCGTAACTGGCGGTATAGTGAGCCGCAAAGCCCGCCTTAGGCGAAGCGGCGGCATTCGTTTATGCGTATGCATTCATACGAATCGGGCCTGCGGCTCACTACCGCTTGTATAAGTTCTCACACTTTCACTTTAGTTCTAAGATGCTTTTATTCTTTTCCACTGAATGGGGGATATTTATCTGTAAAGAAGTATCCCCAATAAGCATACACACGCAATTGCCATCGCCAATAACCGAGAACAAAGTTATACATCCCCTTGGGGTACTTTCCGGTAAACAGGATTGCCCACCAAGATATAAATATCGCAACGAAAGCCGCAATTCCATATACCGCGAGGCATATCCCATGAGGAATTCCTACATAGAGCCATCCAAAGAGGGTCTTCAGAATAAGTGTGCCTCTGGAGAGCTTCTCAGGATAGTCAACCGTAAATTTCACCGGAGAATCTATCATCTTATTTCCCCTCCTCTTTTGTTTTTTTGCCGCCGCTTCGCCTAAATAGTGAAACTGTGAACAAAGGGACAGTGTCTATGTCATTGCGAGGAGTCCATATGGACGACGAAGCAATCTCCCGGAATTCCAGCTATAAAGAGATTGCTTCGCCCCGATTTCATCGGGGCTCGCAATGACACACTATCGCGTCCCTAATGCCCGGAGTTCTTGTCTATCAGTCGGGCCAATTCCTCCGCCTTTTTCATGGCGGGTTGGTAGCCACATTCGGCACGCTCTTTGGCAATTTTTACATGTTCTTTTGCCTTTAAAAAATCTCTTGATTCCAAATAAAACTCTGCCAAGAAATTATGTATATCCGCCTGCTTCAGCCGATACTCACATCTATCTGCAATTCCTAAAGCCTCTTCTGCAAGTTTTAATGCCTCTTCTTTGTGTCCTTGTGCAAATCGAAGTTTTGCAAGCTCTAAAAGAATGTCTGGCTCTATTTCTACCAAGTTTATTTTTCTATCTCGTAGTAAAGCCTCATCTAAATGTTTTTCAGCCTCTTTTAACTCTCCCTCCTTAGCAAGATATGCCGCACCAAGTAACCATTCAGCCTGGATGATGTCTCTCTCAAATCTGTCAACATCTGCCAGCTCTCTTGCTCTTTTAGCTGACTTCAGCGCCTCTTCAGCATCAGACATAAGTAGTGCTCGAAGTGCACGGTATGCCCAAATTAAACTCTGAGCTTGTTCATGCTTATCCCGAACTTTTACTCGATAGGCTTCCTGAAACTCTATTTATGCTTCGTTAAATTTGCCTTTATACGATAAAACTCTACCAAGTTGATATCTTGCTGTTGCCTCTCTTCCTTCATCCTTAATTTCCTTGCACAAGTTGACACTTCGCCGCAGGTTAGACTCAGCAGACTTAAGGTCGCCGAGCGGAATCTGAGTCAAGTAAGCGAGACTGCCTAAGCCGGTGGCGAGATTCTCCTTATCACTCGCTTTTTCCCGTATCTTATTATGCATCTCAAACAACGGCGCTGTCTTCTTAGGCTGGCCAGATAAAGAGTAAGAGTTTGCCAGCGCAGCTAATGTCCAGCCTTGAGCATCCTCCATCTTCAATCGTGGTGGTTTATCTTCACCGTCCGGGAAAAGAGCACGAAGGAGGTCTATTTGCAAATTGTAAGCTCCAAATTGATAGTAAGCTAAATCATGGAGGCGATTACGAAATAGGTCTCGTGCCTCATCGTATCCTCCTGAACTTACCATATGATGATACAATTCAATGACTGGTGCTAAATCATCCAAAGACTCAATGTTTTCAGGTTCTGGTACATTTGCAAAGTAATCCCTCAACTGTGTATGGACACCTTTTTTATCCAGCAGTTTATCATAGCAATATCTTCTTATAATGGGATGCAAGTCATATTGCTGGCTTTCAGCATCTCTTAGCAAGAGACCCCTATCCACCATTTCAACCAATGCTTCATCAAATTCGTTTTCTGTTCCAAATTCATTGAAGATCGAGATAGAGTCATAAGCCATCGGATTACGGAAAGCAGATAGTTTACTGATAAGGGTTTGTTTCTTTTTGTCTAATGAATTATAGGCTAATTCTAATATATTATGTTCTTTTCCCTTCAATTCAGGCAGAGGATTATGTTTTGTCCACGCTTTTATATCACCCATATATTTTGGGTCTTGAACAACCATACCAGACAAAAGTCTCAAAGACAAAGGATGATACCCAAAAGGCTCACAAGCTGACTCAATCTCATCCCTGTTTCCTTTCACTCCCTGAAGATGGAAGAAATCTACTGCGTCCTCTTTATTCATCTTTGTCAAATCCTTGCAGAAACAGCCAGCTATCTCATCCAGCTCTTTTGGACACAATCTGCTTGTGAGCAATGTTTTTGTTTTTATATTACTAGAGGCTAACCATTGTAAGAAGGTGCCAATGTTTGGATCGATACATGCTCGAAATTCTTGCTTTTTATCCTCTGTTACCTCATCACCTTGATAAGGAGAACCCAGCCTTGCATAAGCCCGAAGCACCCTTTCGACTCCATCAAGAACCAAAAGAAATCGGTTATTACAAAGAAAAGTGTATAAAGTCTCCATTCTATCTCTGGTTGCGGGTATTTCTTTCGGGTCCTTCTCCCCTTTGCTTGCATATTGGATAGCCTTCATCAAGAAAGTCTCAAACCTTGCCTCCCGATCATAGAAAGACCACCATATAATTCCCTCTGGTGCCAATCCTTGTTTAATTATATCTTCTTGCAGCCAATACCAGGTTAGAGCAGATTTACCCATCCCACCAATGGCAACATAGGCAAACATCGGACAAGACCCCTTAGTGAACCATTCGGTAAGTTCTTTTCTTTCTGATTCTCGACCTGTAAAATTTTCTTGGAGTGGATAGGGATGTGCAAAGTAAGGCGTGGGAGGAGTAGGGATTCCTTCGGGTGAAGTAGGTTTCTTTCCTCTATCAATAGCTTCATGGATTATTTGTTTAATCTCTTCTGTGTCTCGTTTAATCTCTTTGGTATACTTCATTATAGTCAAAGAAATATGCGTCAAGACCTGTGGACTAGCCGATTCTGTCAAATGATGTTCGAATTTTTCTTTGACGTCCTCAAAATTTATATTCAGTGAAGAAAGAAACTTCGTTATATAATTTGAATCAGCTTGGATGTTATCGCCCTTGAAATACTCATCAATTTGCTGAAGTATCGCTACATCCCCCTTTAGTCTAAACCTCGATAAGTCCTCGCCAGTGACATCCTTTAAAGCTTTTCTATAGCATTTGAAAATTATTTTTTCATGCGTTGCTTCGACAGATAATTTGCTCTTAAGTTTATCGAAGTAGGGCTTCAAATCAGCAGTTGTGCCTAAAATTCCGTAAAATAGTGCAAATAACTCTAACATTTTTTTAAACCCTTCGACATCCATACACTCAAAATAGTCAAGACTTGCTAGTTAATTGTGCTCAACTTCTGTCTTATTGTTGAGGCATTATACGGTTTCCTTGATTTTTAGAGCGATTCCGTTCACTTGAGGCAAGCGAAGGTTACGTGATACCCGGAAAAGAATCCATTCCTCCAAAACTTCTTCCAATTCGTCTCGGCAAGCTTCAAGGGTTTTAGCGTTAGCATAGACTCCATCAAAACCGGGAATCTCTCCATAAAATGTGTTGTCATCCTGAAGGATCTCATATCTTGCCTTTTTCATTGCCGCTTTCAGATAAGTGGTTAACATATTTTCATTCTCCTTTTGCTCAATTTCTTCACCCTCCCCCCTCCCATCAAGGGAGGGGGGAATTGGTCTTAGGTTCAGGGTGAGGGTTCATCCTGAAGGATTCACCCTGAAGGGCACCCTGAACTAACAGGTGACCGTGACGATTCATGGTAACGGACAAGGTGTCCGTTACCAACAGAAGAATTAATCTCTTCCCCCTCGCAGACTGACCTCGTCCTGAGGACTCGGTCCGAAGGAAGTCTGCGGCTACAAACCCCGCCCGGCAATGACAATGTCAATTCTATCGGGGCGAGCCCTAAGGTCAATGCATCAACAGAATGGTTCACCTAAAGGTGAACACTCCAAGATTAGCTGAAAGATTTACCACAAAACATACCTATTATCTTCTGTAACTCAATCTCCTTTTGTTCTCCGGTTTCCATATCTTTTAAAATGGCTTTGCCTTTTTTGATTTCATCCTCACCAATTATTAAGACTTTTTTGGCTTTTTGGCGGTTGGCTTCTTTCATTTGAGCTTTTAAGCTTCGGTTCAAATAGTCCATCTCACAGATGATATTTTTCTCTCTTAAATCTTTTATGAGTTTCATGGCAAAAGTCTTGGCTTGGTCTCCCAAGGTGGCAATAAACAAGTCTAATTTTTTTTCTTCCAAATCCAGCTTTTTCTCCATCTTAAGAGCCAATAGAAATCTCTCTAACCCTGCGGCAAAACCGATAGCGGGGGTATTTTTCCCACCCAACTCTTGGACCAGAAGATCATAGCGTCCCCCCCCACATAAAGTATCCTGGGTGCCCAAAAGCTTTGATTTCAGCTCAAAGGCGGTCTTGGTATAATAGTCCAAACCCCGCACCAATCTTTTGTCCTCAAAATAATCGATCTTTAGCACATCTAAATATTGCTTAACTAAATGATAATGATTTTTGCACTCTTCACAGAGAAAATCAATCATCACAGGTGCATCTTTCAACTGCTCGATGCATGCTTCCTTTTTACAGTCGAACATCCGCAAAGGATTTCGCAAAAAGCGAGTTTTACAGTCTTCGCATAGAGCATCTATTTTGTCCTTCATATAATTGAGGAACTTATCCCTATGGATCGGTCGACAATTTGGACAGCCGATACTGTTCAGATGCAGTTTGAAATCGGTTATGCCCAGATCCAAACAGATTCTTACTGATAGATCAATTACTTCAACATCCAAAGAAGGATCCAAAGAACCGATGGCTTCGACACCAAATTGATGAAACTCTCTTAAGCGTCCTTTTTGCGGTCTTTCCTGACGGAACATGGGACCGAAATAAAAAAGCTTAACTAAGGGGTATTTCTCCCCCAAGCTATGCTCCAGATAAGCTCTGACCACTCCTGCTGTTCCTTCAGGTCTTAAAGTCAGACTCCTTTTGCCCTGATCCAGAAAGGTATACATCTCCTTTTGGACGATGTCCGTATCCTGACCTATGCTCCGGGCGAAAAGATCGGTCTCCTCAAAGATGGGGGTGCGAATCTCTTTATAGTTATAAAGAGACAATGCTTTTCTTATTTTCTTTTCCAAATGCTGCCATTTGAAAGAATCTTCGGGCAATAGGTCATGCGTTCCGTATAAAGCTTTGTATTTCATTTTCTCATTCCATGGTTATTGAGCTTTAATTGTAGTTGCTCAATTTATTGAGTCCCGCCAAAGGCGGGAGCGCCCGATAAATCGGGCAACTACTTTAGTTTTGAAAAAATATGATAATAATTTGTTGATCTAAAGTCAACTATGAATTGACTTGGATGCAAAGATAAGAATTTAAAAGAGACATCCGAAGGTCATTTGGGTATGGCTGATCTTGCCTTAGATAAATTCATTCATAGGCGGGATTACCATAAAGCGTCACGGATTCATCCTGATCCCGCCTTTGGCGGGAGAACGGACGAGGGCGTCCGCAACGAACAGGGGGATTGCTTTGTCGTCCCGCATTTTGTCTTCGACCCTGAAGGTCTCAGACCTGAAGGGCGGGATTCCCCGCAATGACAGTTCATTTAACGTGTTTGTATTAGAATTCGAAGCCCAATGAGAAGCGGTGGACGCTCTGGAGCCGGGAGAAATCTGCCCAGGCGTAGTTTATGTCCAGGTTGGTCTTCTTTCCGGTTTTGAGTTTTACGCCACCACCTAAGGTGAGACCTTCTTCTTCATAATTCAATTTGTAGCCTGCCCGCAAAGAAAAAATCTCCTTCCATAGATACTCACCGCCGAAGCTGGCTTGCTGTATGTTGTCATTAGGATGCTTAGCTTCCAAGGATACGGTCAATTTAGACTCTGGGCTTTCTATCAGATCATACGCCAACCCGAACCTGAAGGTAAGGGGCAGATCATAAGGATCGATAGCCAATTTGGATTTAACATTGTCATAATTTGGATTTCCTGGATCTGGATTATAGTATGAACCCAGCTCGGGACCATCCATTTTCATCTCCGGACCTAAATTAGAAATGTTCATCCCCATCCTCAGACTTTTGAAACCAGTGTAAAAAAGAGTCCCAAAATCGAAGGCAAATCCGGAGGCTCTCTCCTCGGAGATCCTCTCCCAGACATACTTTCCACTTATTCCTACGGAGAATCTATCGGTCAGCTTTCGGGCGTATCCTAAAACTAAGCAGTAAGAGGAGGCGGTGAAAGTCTCTCCCGTCCCTTCCGGCTCATCTATGGTGGTCACCTCCATCTCCCCCATGCTCAATGCAGTCAGACTGACTCCGAAGGCGGCATAATCGCCCAAAGGCTTTCCGAAAGTAACATGGTTCAATTGAACAGAACCTATCCAATCCACATTGGTGAGGGAAAGATTAACTCTTGAGAGCTGGGTTAAGCCCGCGGGATTCCAATACATAGCATAGGCATCGTTAACACATGCCACCGAAGCTTCTCCCATGGCTACATATCTTGCCCCCATTCCAATTTTTAAGAATTGCGCCCCCACCGTTCCTACTTTAGAAAATTCCCCCCCAAGCCCTGTATTTGTCAGACCAAAGAGAAATACAATTACAATTAAAAGCGAAATTATTCTTCTCATTTTTTCACCCCTTTTTTATTTTTCGTTCTCCGTTTATCGGTGTCGAAGCTGGTATGGTTCGACTTCCTTCACCTTCGCTCAAGACAGGTCGCTCACCATAAATCGAAGCTCGTCCTTCGGAAACTCGAAGCTCGAAAGATTTTCGGGCTTTCCACTTCGAGTTTCAAGCCTCGATATGGGCTTCGCCGTCTTTAGACGAGCTTCGAAAGATTAGTTTTTTAGAAAACCGCATCCTTTTTAGTTATTAGCTTTTTGACGCGACACAAGTCGTTCAGATGCTTCGCATGTTGCTACTCCAACCCTTCCCAAGCCGTGAAGGCTTGGCTACGCCTTACGTAATATGGAATATCCGTTTCATCCGTTCCATCCGTTGACCGTTGACCTATTTTATCACCGCAAATTGTCCCACCTTCTCTCCATATTGGGATTGAACATGATAGAAATATATTCCAGTAACGATCCCTTGCTGGTTCACAGTCAACATATCCCAATCCTCGGTTCCCGTGCCATTATTATGCTCTATGGTCTTGACCAAATCTCCGGCTAAAGTGTAGATGCGGATGGTGCAAACGTCCGGGAGATGGGTAAATTGAATCTTTCTTATCCCCTCTTTGGTCTCCCAATCGGCATGAGCTATATATGGATTGGGAACCGCCTTGATTTTGGACAATTCATTTTTGGCGGATTGTGCATTAATTCCACCGGCATTGAAGACGAACTCATCTTTTGAGGTATTGAGCGGGGCGCCCTCGATTCGGAAGACATCTCCCACGCGGTAATTTGTGTCTGCGGTTTCGAATCTGAAAAACCATACATGATAATAAGGCCAAGCCTCTGGATGTGGCTGGCCATCATAAGGAACGTTGACTATATCAACATATTCCTTGTTTTGAGGTGTCCATACACCATTGCCATCTCTATCATATATTTCCGCCAAGACCTGCACATTCTCACTGGTGTTCCAAACCTCAAACGGCACCTGCACTGGGGTAACATCATCCATAAAGCTATAGGCTTGTGATCCATTTTGGGTAAATCTGATCTCGTATGTGGAGCGGAAATGAAGGTCCCCTCCCAAGGGCCATCCCCAAGTTTCACCGGTGGTTCCATAAAAATAACCCATGTGAAGAGTGGCTTCTTCTCCACTTGAGAATCCGGTTTGACCATAAGAGCGTGGGGTCCTTTCCCCATTTGTAACAATCACTTGGATACCATCCACTATCGGACATCTTGCGACATCTCCGGACTGTTCGACTTGATCTTTTAAGACCGTATCGCCGGTGGCGATATCAACCACATGCCAATAGGTTGCATGGGGATTTTCGGTAAAGACTACCTTATAATCATGATGGGTCAAAACATTTGGATCGAAGACCATGGGAATAACTTTCCCATCGCTTTGCTTTTCCGATCCATAGTAGTTATGTAATACCGTAGCCTCTGCGGGAAAATGTCCGGCTGGATCGGTGCGGGGAATGGCGAAAGCACAGTTGGAATCCTCGCCCGGTCTACCATAGGCGGTCTGTAAAGGATCGATAGGCACGCTTGGGTCCCCCGCATCAAAGGACACCGCCGAATACCAATATTCTATACCATTGGTCAAGCTGCTATCGATAAAGGTGTGGGGTAAGATGTCATCATCATTCTCTTTTTGAAACATGGCAATGGGAACATAGTCGGGACCTAAGCTTCCATCCGAATTCGTCACCAAATCTCCCCAGCTTGCCCCCATATCCGTGCTCCGATAAATTTTGTAGCCTTTAAAATCGATCGTTCCCGTCAAGGGATCAGGACAAATCTCTGAATAGTTGTTCCAGAAAAGTTTTACCTTTTTATATCCAGGTGTAGCCACCAATTTCACGGGCTTGGGAGGCTCCGGACCAATAAAGTGATTATCGTAAATGGTTTGAGCCATAGCGGCGTTCTTTTTCAGTTGCTGCTCTGTCTGCCCAGCTACTAAGGCGAAGACTACACGAATGGTCTTACCAGAGGTGAGATTTATCCCTCGCGTGCATTGAACATAATACTGATCGGTGGGAGGCAAGCTTTGGTCGAACTGTTGGCTGTTGATGAATTGGTATTTGCCCGGATCGTTATCCGGCAGATCCTCCCATCTTCCGGTTCTGAAGGCGGTCATTCCAATGTTATCCGGGGTCTCAATATATTTGGTCCCCATCATTCCCGCTTTTACCAAAGGTCCCCAGCCCGGATCATAGCCATCTTCATCATAGGTCCAGGCTAAATTCATGGAAGAGTCGAAGGCGACCAGATCGCCTAATCTGCCGTTTTCATGGGTGGGAGGGTGGTAGCCTCCAACATCAAAATCACAATAAAGACCAAAAGCAAAATCTTTGTAATCATTTTGACTTTTGTTTTTTATTTCCAAAACCACAAAGAGATAATCCTGATTGTATTCGTAATTCCACTGATAAATGGTCTGAGTCATCTCCAGACCCAAGACTGGCACTCCACTATTGGCATCGCAGAACCGGTAATGGCTTTCCTGAAGTGAGACCGGACCAGCCTCTACTAAGCCCACGCCAAGACTCCAGACTTTATTATAAGTCCAATCTTCAGCCTGGCTATCCCATACTCTCCACCCATAGGCGGGCTTGCCAATTCCCATTCCCACTGTATCTGCGGGATCATAATCATAAGAAGTGGGATCGGTGGAAAGATGTATGCGATAGCTCTCCTTTGCGCTGATCAGGGTAGGAATGGGCATGAAATCATCCTCAGTGTTAGCCACCACCGTGTCCCCATTCGGCTTTATTGCGCCCATCCAATATTTGATCTCCGCCAAATAATTATGTCCAGATCCCTTGGGCCACTCTCCCGAGGGCTTGCCAAAATCCCTCTGTCCCCCAATCTGCCCCCAGTTCTGCACAGTGGTGACGATGTTCCCTTTGTTATGAATGATCTGATCTTGCATGGGGGTGGGGGGGTCTTGGCTCGTCCTTATAGCAGATAGTAGTTTCCCCGCCGCAAAGAGAAGCAAGGTTAGTGCCACCATCCCGGGGATTATTTTCTTAATAAGTTTCCTATTATTCATCTTTTTTCCTCCTTTTAGAATTGATAGTGCCTATCCACAAAATAAGGCTTTTACGGTTCTGGTTTATCGGTTTGGGTTTCGGCCACGTATCGTCTGTCGGTTTCGTCTATGGTTTTTAGTCGATAAACAATCTGACGATGCCTCTTTAAACGATACCTAGCCGTAACCTTTTTAAACGAAAACCCATGAAATCGGGGCACTTCAGAAAACAGCTCTAAAATACGAATTCCAGCCCCCATCTCAGGGTGCGGGGAGCATCATAATTCTGTGGATCCTTAGCCAAAAGACGATAATATCGATTCACATCCTCAGCAGTATAAGGACCATCTCCATCTGGATCTGCGGTCAATTCATAATGTCTTCCATCATCATTAGCCTTGCCGGTATTGGAATAAACATGTATCACATTTCTCCGATCAAAAAGATTCTCCACCTCGGTGAAAAAGCTCACATGGAGGTCTTTGTCACCAAATAGATAAAAGTCCTTGTTGAACTTTAAGTCCACGGTATAGGTGGGGGGCATTCTCCCGTCATTCAAAGCCCCTATGCGGTTTCCCTGATCATCAGTTTTGGTATAGGGCAAGCCACTTCCATATTTGGCTAAAACATTCAATCCCCATGCACCTGGCAAACTCAGACCCAAGAAGTTTGCCTTCCAGTCGCGAGGAACTCTATAATCTAAATTCACCGTCAAAGTGTGTCTCTGATCAAATGCCAGAGGATATTCCCTCACCGGCCAGACCGGCGCATTGGTCCCTTGAGTAAAATAGTCATAATAGCCCTCATAGGGGGTGGAGGCATTCCCTTTGGCTATCATATAAGAGTAATTCAAAGTTCCTGATAAGTTGCTGTGAGCCGACCTTTTGGACAAAATTACATCGACCCCTTTGGCTGATCCATAATCGGCATTGGTATACTGAGTATATGAACCACCCGAATAAACGATTTGGCGAGTGCTAGTCAGACTGGTTAGATCCTTATAATAGGTGGTGACCTTCAGAGTTATATCTGGGCGTAAGGCGTGATTTATGCCCAACTCATAAGAGACACTCTTCTCCGCCTCCATATCGGGATTCCCCACCAAAGGAAAGCCGGTGGATAAATCCGCCTGCAGATTGGTGAACATAAACCGATATTCTGGAACCTGAAAGTAGTAGCCATAGCTGAAGTGAATAACAGTCAAATCGGAGATGGGATGGGAAATGCCCAAACGCGGAGAAAGTTGAGTCTTAGTTCGGGTATGTAGTTTTCTTTCTTTAGTGACCGGACCGTTCCAATAATCTATGTCTGCATCCAGATAGTCAAACCTGATCCCGGCATTTATTATTATCTCCCTTAACTCCATTTTGTCCTGGAAGTAAAGGGCGGCATAATTGGGATTAACCTCATACTTTTCTCCATAGGGTCTTACGTTGAAGAACTGTTTGTCGTCCCATTTCAATCTGTTGGCTCGATACTCTCCTCCCAGCTTGAACTGGTTGTGCTTATCCATCTGGCTGATCAGGTCAAAACCAAAGCTGGTGTATTGGGTTCGCCGATAATGATAGACCGGATAGAAATCAGGAGCGGCGGTAAAACCGGTGTTAAAGAAAGTATCCGCATAGTTGTAATTATTGCTGTGTATGGTGCCAATATAAACTCCGTTTGAATCCTCCGCATATCCGGGCCAATCTTTCCAATAAAGATCAAAAAGATTTTCAGGGGCGAGCTTATATTCAGTATAGAAATGATTGACCTTAACCATATAGATGGTATTTTGGGAAGTCGGATACGTGACCTTGCTTCCAAAATGGTAAGATTTGTTTTTAACTCTGCCTAAACCTTTTAGGTTAAAATCATAGGAGATGGTATTCACGTCTCGATGTTCGTATCTTTTAAGGTCTCTTTGATAATAGTTGCCATTTAAAACCAATTTGGTGTTATTGGTGGGCTTCAAATTTATCTTGCCGGTTTCCGAGTGGAACTCTGTTCGATTATGGGGAAGATACCCATTATCTTTCACCCACTCTCCGGAGAAAAAGAAAGTAGCGCGGTCGCTTGGGTTGAAGGTCAAAGGTCCGCTTAGGTTGAGGATCACTGAGTGATTAGCATTTCTTTCCAGCTTCCCGTATTCAGCGGTGTGGACATCATAGGAACGAGTTAAGCCGTCATAGGCTTTGATCTTCCCGGCGAATTTTGATCCTCCCTCTTGGGTTACCGCACTTACCACTCCTGAAAGAGCTTCTCCATATTCGGCAGTGAATCCTCCGGTGGTGAGGTTTAATTCTTCCAAAGCATCCGGCGAGATTCGGGTGCCCGCCTGACCCACGAAGGGGTCCTGAATCGAGACATCATCCAAAAAATAACTTACTGTGCCAGCCCTTCCCCCTCGGACATGCAAAAGTCTATTCTCATCCTCAACTGTCCCAGCCATGCTCGAAATCACGGGCTGGATGCCGACTGCATTAGGCAGATTATCCAGTTGTTCTCGGATCACCATGTTAGTGGAAGAAGTCAAATCTTTTTGAATGATGGGACGTTCAGCGACCACGGTTATAGCCCCTTCCAATTGAATAGGCGAGGATTTTAACTCAAAATCCAGAGGAGTGGTCAAATCCAGAAGAACAGTCACCTCAGTTTTGACGACTGGTCGGTAGCCGATCAAGGAGACTTCCAGCGTATAAGTTCCCACCGGGACGTTTATGATGAAATACTCCCCATCCTCGTCCGATGAGGTCCCTATGCTGGTCCCTTTAATCATCACACTTGCTCCCGGCAAAGGTGCCCTACCCTCTTGGTCTCTGATCACCCCGGCGATCTTCCCGGAGGTCCCGGCCCAGGCTGGGCCTCCCTCCCATGAAATTTGAGCCGAAATAAAAATTATAAGACCACTCACCCAAACGATCTTTCCGACCAAGGCTTTCTGCCATTTAGAAAAATTTGGTTTAGTAATCAATTTTTATCCCCCCTTATTTGATTATTTGGATTACAAGATTATGTTAGACTATCCTCGCAAAAAAATCTTTATTAATTCCTTCTTCTGTGTTTCTTAATCTTAATTGGATTATAGGACAGTTTATTTGTGCTTATCTTTTTTTTCGACCTTCTTCATTAAAACTTTAGCTAAAATGAATAGAGCTAATTTCATATATTTTTACATACATGTTTGCATGACAAATCCTGTCGTCAAGCTAGAGCTAACAACCACCTTGGTCGATCCAAACTCTCATTTGTGCGGAGCACAAGGCAACTTTATTCTGAAGGTTGTCCCCTGGTTTGGTTCGCTTTCCACTTCGATGGTCCCATTATGGTTGTCAATTATCTTTTTACATATGGACAACCCTATCCCGTGCCCTGATTTCTTGGTGGTGAAGCCACCCTGGAATATCTTTTTTGCCTCCTCTTCAGACATCCCTTTTCCCGTATCCTTGACCCAAATGTGGACCATTTTTCCTCTTTCATCATAACCTGTTCCAATGGTAATGGATCCCCCCTCACCTGCTCTTTTCCCCATAGCATCAGCGGCGTTGTTCAGCAGATTATATAGCACCTGTTGTATCTGTCCAGAATCTACCACCACCGGTTCAATTTCTTTCTTCAACTCTTTTTTAAAACTTATGTGCTTAAATCTATTTTGGGGTGAAACGAAAAGAAGGGTTTTCTCTATCAATTCGTTGATGTCACATTCCATTTTTTCAGACCTCAAAATAGAGAAATCCAAAAGCCCATCTACGAACTTTTTGATTTTTTCTAAGTTAGCCCCAATCACGTTAAGGTATCTCTGAAGAGAAGTCGGATCGCCCTTAGTTAGGCTCATGGTCAATAATTCAAAATTACCCATGATTACAGTTAGGTAGTTATTGAGCTCATGTCCGATTTCTGCCGAGGCTCTCCCTTTCGCGGCCATAGCCTCAAGCTCGATCATCTGTTCTTGGAGGTTTTCTAATTCTTGGTAAGACCTTCTGGCTTCTTCCAATAATGTAAGGTTCTCAATGGAGATGGCGGTTTGAATGGCTATGATGGCCAAAAGCTTTAAATCAGCCTTAGAGACTCCCCCCTGGGGGGAGGTTCTCCTCACGCTTAGAAGTCCGCAGGTGAATCCGTCTTTTCGAAGAGGGACGGATGTAGCCCCATAGCCCTCATGAAAAATCTCATCGATCCCAGAGACTCCAGGATATAAATTATGCAGTTCATAGAAAACCGGATGTTCCTGAAGATTTTTGGCTTCGATGAGATCTTCTATGTGTGACCACTCTCTAATTTTTTCTACAGCAATCTTTATTTTCGTTTCTTCAAAAAGACTTTCTGACAAATCCCGGCACAAGAAAAGTTCCGCCTCAGAAGTCTTCTCATTCCAGAAAATGATGGAACCGACATTTAGATTGCATTGCATCAAAACGAAGGCTAACGACAACTTTAGCAAACCTCTCCTGTCCCCGGCGGTATACAAAATCCTATGTAGACTAGACAAGCGAGAAAGCTCTTCCCCCCTTGCATCTTCCTTCACCTTGTGTCTCTTCTGGATAGCATTTGCCACCGCACTTCTGATTTCGTGGAGATCGAAAGGCTTCAAAATGTAGTCATAAGCCCCTTCCTGAATGGCTTCTTTGGCTGTATCCAAGCTGGCATATCCGGTCATAAATAAAGCTCCCACGGCGGGGTTTATTTTATGCACAGCTTTGACCAACTCCACCCCATCCATCTCCGGCATCTTGATATCGGTTAAAATGAAATCGTATTTTTCTTCCTTGACCTTCTTAAGGGCGTCTTGTGCGCTTAAAGCCCCCGCCACCAGATGCCCTTGGCTTCTCAAGGCATCACAGGCGAACTTTAAGATGATCTCCTCGTCATCCACCACTAAAATCTTCACCGGCTCACCAGATATAATTTCGGGCTTTTCCTCAGCAGGTCCCAACTTTTGTCTCCTGGTTACTTAGTTTCTTAATCTTTTCAATGACCTCCCGGAGCTCATTTAGGTCGAAAGGCTTATGGATGCAAGTTAAAGCTCCCTCGTCTTCAGTCTGCCTCACCAGTTGATCCGGATAGCTATCCATCATTACTACCCATACCTGAGGGAAGGTCTTTCGCATGGTTCTTAAAGTTTCTAATCCATTCATCACCGGCATGTGCACATCTGACAAGAGAAGCTCGAAATCCTCTCCTACAGATCCTGCGGTCTTTTGAACTTCGGCTATAGCCTCGGCTCCATTTGCCGCCAAGCTAACTTTATGACCATCTTCCGAAAGCACCTGGCAAAGCAGTTTCCGGATAACGGGATCATCATCTGCGACCAAGATTTTCATAAGCCACCGCGGTTGTTTATTTTTCTTTTCTCGTGATTTAATTTAAAAACGAGCAACACTTCACCATAAACGAGGAGGATCGTATCTATTATCGGCAGATTGTGACCCCCCTTCAGGCTAAACCCTTTACCATGACCTCTTCGGGATGAACCCTTTCGTCTTTAGATTCCTTTGTCTCCGATTCTTTCTTGAAGGGCAAGATGACGGTAAAGATGGTCCCTTGCCTTACCGTAGTTTCCACCTGGATGTCCCCACCATGATCCTTGACTATACCATAACTGACCGAAAGACCCAAGCCGATCCTCTGTTCTGCCTTTCTGGTAGTGAAGAAAGGCTCAAAAATCTTGCTTAAGTTCTCTTTGGAAATACCTTTTCCAGTATCG
>Ga0315289_10000162_pt1 | contig 106332 bp, 84 predicted proteins | sample YL17G11_40_MG_FD_203452 | JGI IMG/M metagenome (GOLD analysis project Ga0315289, IMG submission 203452) | Sediment microbial communities from Yellowstone Lake, YNP, Wyoming, USA - YL17G11_40 | ecosystem: Environmental > Aquatic > Freshwater > Lake > Sediment | place: USA: Wyoming | collected... | reverse complement strand
CATCTGCTTCGAATCGACCTGTCCAAGACCTACACGATCGCCCAGCTTATCGACTCCCTGGTTCCACTGGCCGCCATCGCCTGATCCGCCGGCCCCATTTCACAGTCCTGCCGATTGCGATGGCCTTACTCACAGCACGGCCTAATACGGATTCGGAAAAGTTCTGGCGCGGTAGAGACTCTGTCATCCTGAGGCGCAGCCGAAGGATCTGGCCCCTGAAAAGGAGGTTTCTTCCTCTCACAGCCCAGATCCTTCACTGCGCTCCGCTCCGTTCAGGATGACCGACGGTGCGCAAGAACTAATCAGAATCCGTATTAAGTCCCAAGTTGAGAAACGGTGCCGGTACGACCGGCAAAAAACTCTGGTGTTTGGGTGCAATTTCTCCTATCGTAACCGTGCGGCCGGCAGAAGGATTTGCGGGCCGGACTCAAGACGCATGGTTGTGTGGCAATCGGTCGGCTCGATATGGATTGGTACTACGCTATAGCCTGGGCGGCGATCCTTGTGCAGTTGCTCGTCATGTACTACGCCGTGCGCAATTATCGCTACGCGCTGGCCAAAACCTCCGGGCGCGGCCCGGCCGCCTACCGGCCTCGCACCACCGTGATTATCCCCTGCAAAGGGCTCGATGCCCACTTCGAATCGAACATCAGGTCGTTTCTCGAGCAGGACTACGACAATTACCGTTTGTTCTTCGTGGTCGAGGCGGAATCGGATCCCGCCTATGCCCAGCTTCGCGTCCTGAAGGACAAGCCCTCTCAGTCCTCCCGCGCCACCGACGTTCAACTCCTGGTTGCCGGTCCATCCCGGTCCTGCGGTCAGAAGATTCACAATCTTCTCTATGCCCTGCGTCACGTGCCCGACGACACCGAGGTTCTGGCCTTCGCCGATTCCGATATTTGCGTGCGCCGTGACTGGCTCCGCTGCCTGGTCCGCCCCTTGCGGCGGTCCACATCCGGCGTGGCCACCGGCTACCGCTGGTTTGTCCCTACGGAGAACAACCTGGCGAGTCTTGCCCTATCGGCCATTAACGCCGCCGCCGCACAGTTCCTGGGCAACAGCATCCTCAATCAAGCCTGGGGCGGCTCGATGGCCGTCCGCCTGGAGGACTTCCGCCGCCTCCAGATCCCGGAAATCTGGTCGAATACCTTGAGCGATGATTTGTCTCTGAGCCGGACGATCAAGCGGGCCGGCATGCGGATCACGTTTGTCCCGGCGTGCCTGGTCGCTTCGTTCGAGTCCGTCACGTGGCCGAAGCTCCACGAGTTCGCCCGCCGGCAGCTCCTCATCACCCGCGTCTACACGCCGGGAACCTGGTGGTTGGGTTTCCTCAGCAGCCTGGGCTCGGTGGTCGGCCTGTGGGGCGGCACCGTTGCCGCGGTCTATGCCGCCGCGACCCACGCGGAGCACATCCTGCTCTACGCCGCCGTGCCCATCTTCTTCTTCGCCGGCCTGCTCGCCCGCGCGGTGCTGCGTCAGCTCATGGCCGTGCGAATACTGAAAGAGCACCTGCCCCAACTGAGCCGGGCCGCCGCCGCCGACGTCCTCGGCTGCTGGTTCTGGTCCTTCGTGTTATTCCTCTGCCTGCTCTCCTCCGCCTTCGGCCGAACCATCCGCTGGCGCGGCATCCGCTACAAACTCGTCAGCCCCACCGAAATCCGAATCCTCAGCAATGAGCTGCCGACCTCCACCACTCCATAGACCGTATTTGCCACATCGAGTCGCTCAGCCACTTCGCGACAGTTGGAAGGAAGAAACGGCCTCCTGAGACGGTTTCTCCCGCATCGGGTGCCATGCTTGGAACTCCAAACGCGAAAAGGTGGGTTTGGGAGCCCTTACGCTTACGGAAGCATGTCTTACACGAATCAGGAAAAATCCTTGCGCGATGGGACGCGGTCATCCTGAGCCGAAGGCGAAGGATCTGGCTTGGGGACGAGAGGTTTCTCCTCTGCGCGGCCCAGATCCTTCCCTGCGCTACGCTTCGTTCAGGATGACATGCCGCGCACGAACGAATCATGAGCCGTATTACCTGTCAAATGGGGCATGTCTCCGCAAGCACAGACGCAAACGACGGGAGCTTGGCTTACTCGGAGTTCTGGGTCCCGTTGTGCGGCCTGTGGTTCTCATGCTCGCGGATTTCTTCGAGCTTGCGATGCACGCCGCGCTGGAGCGATTCGAAGCGACCCTCGACGAAGTCCACGCCAACAAGGATCGCCACGGACAGAACGGCCATCTTGACGCCGAGCCAGGAAAATCCCAACCCGATCACTACGCCGATGGCCGCCAGAACCCAGATGGCCGAGGCCGAGGTGACACCCACGATCGTGCCTTGTCGAGCCAATATAACGCCGGCGCCTAAGAAGCCGATGCCCGTGACCACCTGACCGATGATCCGGGACGGATCGGTGATCTCGTTGGCCACGTGCCGCGTCATGGCGATGAAAATGTACGTCCCGATGCAGATCAGGGCGCTGGTGCGCATCCCCACCGGCTTGCCCCGCAACTGCCGCTCCAGCCCGATAATAATCCCCGACAGAAGGCAGCAAAATAGCGCCTCCCACGACAGCGGACTAACGTCAATCACTCTCATAAAGCCCAAACGTCTGAACTCCTATTTCGCCCATGTGAGCATGCGGCGAACCATCCAAGGTCCACACGACTCCCCAGTTATTATCCGAAAAAAGCGCCCCAGACCTTTAATTTTCTCGTGAGCAGCGAGGATTGACCTGATCATTGCGTCCCTTCCGCCGGAACTTGGGCAATCGGAGGCCGATGGGTAAGCGAAAAGCCTATCGCGGGCCATCGCGGCGGTTGTCCTAATGGCACGAAGAGAACCACCTCATGGAAGGGAACAGTCTTATGCACGGGAAAACGACGCGAATCCTCACGATCGGCATATTGTTCCTGCTTTCGACTTACACCTTCGCGGCCGGCGCGGGCACCGAACGGGGGCAGGGCCGCCCGGCCGCCGGCGGTAACGAGGCACTGGATGCCAAAATCATCGAGCAGGCGACAGGCCAAAAGGCAACCACCACGCCCGACGGCGTCGTTCGCATCAGTTGGGCGCGCGATGACGTGGTGGTCAACATAGACACCATGCCGCTCCAACCTGCGGCCGGTCTTGGGTCGTGGGCGGCGTTCAAAGCGATGCCCCACGGGCGGGCCATGGTGATGGGCGATACCGTCGTCTTCGCGGACGAAATCACGCCGGCCATGGACGCCGCCTTTGCCCGGGGCCTGACCATCACGGGCCTGCACAACCACTTCATCTTCGACCGGCCGCCCGTCTACTTCATGCATATCGGAGGCACCGGCAGCGCGGAGCAGTTGGGCGGCGCCCTCAAATCCATGTGGGATGCCATCAAGGCGGTCCGCAAGGAGCATCCGATCCCGCAGGACCGCTTTCCGGGCGGTGTGCCGCAACAGACCGGCAAGTTCAATGTACCGGCCCTGGAAAAAATCCTCGGCAGCAAGGCCGAGGATAACAAGGGCACCATCAAGTTCACCTTTGCCCGTACGGGCATGATGGACGGCGTCCCAATCAGCGGCTCAATGGGACTGACTACATGGGCCTCGTTTTCAGGAAATCCCAGCCAGGCGGTTGCCGACGGTGACTTCATCATGACGGGCAACGAGGTTCAGCCGGTCATGCACGCTCTGCGCAAGGCCGGCATCCATGTCGTCGCGCTGCACAATCACATGATCGGCGAGCAGCCGCCATTCTACTTCCTGCACTTCTGGGGCAAGGGGCCGCCCCAGGAGCTGGCTCAAGGCATAAAAGCCGCCCTAGCCACCCAGCAGGGAAGTCACTGAGCAAGCCGGACCATTCTTCTCACAGTCCCGTCGCCTCGTGCCCGGCACACTCGATTCGTCGGCACGGGCGGGCGGCTCGACGCACTACACTTTGGCGTCTTTCCAGTTCCACCATTGCAGCAGCCGCGGATCGGGGTCCTCGCTGGAGGCGTAGTACACCGCGCAGCGCAGTACGTACAACATGCACCGATCCACCGGCGAGGCCTTGAAGCGGCACAGCTTCTCGTAGAGCTGTTCGGGGTCTTTGCCTTGGAGCTGGTCCACGGACGTGATGCCGATGGCCCGCAAATCCCGGGCGATGGATGGTCCGACGCCGGGGATTCGTTCGAGTTCGTCGTTTGCCGTCATGCCGCCAACTCCCGTCATTTGCCTGCAAAGGTCAAAACGCAACCATTGCAGTCGCGGATGTAGAATTCCTGCGCACCGTAAAAGGTGGTGTGCAGGTCTTTCACCATGGTAACCTTATTCCGGATACTCTCATAGAGTTCTTTGATGTTGGCGACCTGGATGTAGAGAGTGAAGGCTCCGCCGATCGGCCGGCCGGCAAGCTCGGGCAGCTCTTTGGAGAGACTCGCCCGCGACTGGAGCATGAGCTCGACATCATCACGCTGGATAATGGCAAAGCCCAGAGGCGTGTTGGCGCTGCGGGTTGTGACGATTTCCCGGCTGTTCTCCGGGACCGCCATGACGAGTTTGAAGCCCAGAATCCGCTCGTAGAAATCTAAGGTCTCGTTGACGCTGCCGACCATGACGTTGGTGGTAATCTTATTGTACATCGGTTCCCCTTTCCTGCCTGGCGCTGTGCTTTGCTGCGCCGACACCATAAACGAATGGACAGCCGGAAGACGACTCAGCAGAACACTCCTGTCTCCCGGCGCATACGCGTCACGAATGGGTCTCCTGTAGTATGTCATGTCGAGCGGAGCGGAGCGCGGCGCAGTTGAGACATCTGGCTGCGAATTGGACGTCTCTCTCATTCGCGACCAGATTTATCCGCCCCGGCCCGCGGGGCGGGCCTCCGGTCGAGATGACAAAAGAATACGAGGAGTTCAGCCGGAATCGGTCCCGGCACCGCGTTCATTTTGCTCCAGCATAGTGGAAGGTCGCCGGGCCTGTATTGTAAGAAACGGACATGGAAAGGCAGGGATTTAGAACGTGGGGTCTTCGAGCGCGGCGGATGGGCTGGACCCGTAGAGGTCGTTGAAGTCGTGAATGAAGTGGGCCTGGTCGTAGTATCCGGCCTCCAGCGCCACGGCCAGGAGGTCCGGCCGGGGACGGCGCAGGGCACGAAGGGCGGCTCGGAAGCGGGTGATCCGGCAGAAGGTCTTGGGACCGACGCCCACGGCCTGACTGAACGTCCGGCGCAGATGGCGGGGACCGCAGTTTGCCACGCGTGCGAGCTGCGCGAGCGTTACGTTCCCTTGGCAGGCGGAAATGGTCCGCAGAATCCTCGCCAGGACCGGGTCCGGCTGCTCGGACCTCAAGCGCCGACTCAACTCGTTTTCGATCTCATCGAGGCGTGCCCGGATCTCATCCCGACCGGCCACCTGCTCGGCCAGACTCGACGCCGCGGACAAATCGTCCAGCGGGACAACCCGGTCTGTCAACTCGCCGGGCGATACGTCGAAGAGGTGCTGGAATCCGCCGGGCGCGAATCGCACTCCGAGATAATCCACACGACCGGCCAATTCCGTGAGGATCGGCCGGGTCATCGTGCCGGCAACACAGCCCGTGTAGTTTTCCGCCGGACTGGGACGCATAAAAATCACGTCAATACAGCCGTCCGGCAAAACGCGGTGCGTTCGAGGGGCCGCCAGCGGGCCATCGGAGTGCATGGTCCAGAAATTGCGAATGAACGGACTCAGACGCACGCTCGGCGGATAGCCGCGAAATTGCACGGGACCGGACTGCAACACACTGTCCTCCTCATCTTCATTCATCTACGTCATTATATCAAAGTCCTCACGCCAAGGACAGCACGGCCCCCAAGCCGGGTGCCATGTCTACGCTCGCGTAGACATGCGTGGTTCGATGGACAAGACATGGTCAATGGGGCTTTGATGCGCTGTATGCCAAAAGGGAGGTGCCGGCGCGGCTTGCCGCAGCGGCTCCGCTATTTCTCGCGCAGCCAGCGGAGGATCTCGCGGGGGCCGGGGCGCTTGCCGTACAGGAGAATGCCGGTGCGAAAGACCTTGGCCGCGATCCAGACGGTCGCCAGAACACCCAATGCCAGGACGAGGATGGACAGGAGAATCTCGCCTGTCCAGATAGTGGAGCCGCTCGACAGACGCAGAACCATGACCATCGGCGTCGCCGGCGGCACGTACGACAGCACGCGGGCCAGCCCGCCGTTCGGTTCCTGGGCCAGCCGGACCCACGCGACCAGCGGGATGATGAAGACGAGCGTGATCGGCATCATCAGGCTCTGCGTCTCTTTGATGGTGTTGCAGATCGAGCCGACGCCGGCCAAAATCGCACTGAACAGGACGAAGCCGAGAATATAATAGATGAGGCTGTAAGCGAGCAGGTCGCCGCCGACGTCGATCTGGATGCCCTGCCAGCGTGCCGCCGCGTAGGCCGCCACGCCCCACAAGGTCATGACCGTCAGGCCCACCGCCGCCAGGCCCAGGATCTTGCCGGCCATGAGCTCGAACGGACTGACCACCGACAGCAGCACCTCGATAATGCGCGAGTTCTTCTCCTCGATGATGCTGGTGATCATATGCTGGCCCATGCCGACGATGCCCATGAAGATCAGGTACATGAACGCGAACGGGACCATCATGCGGGCCACCTGGCGCCCTTCGTTCTGCGTTTGCTCCTGGCCCTGCGCTTCACCCAGCTCGACCCGCCGGATCGGGACGTTTTGAAGCTCCTGCAGCACCTTGCGATCGAGGCCGTGCCTCTCGTATCGCCAGTTGATGACCGTCTCACGGAATAGAAACTCCACCGTCTGAAGCGCATCGATCTGCGAAGGCTTGAGCTTATACGTGTAGAACTGAATCGCACCCTCCCGGCCTTCCTGGTCGCCCTCCAGCACGACGTAGGCATCGAGGTGGGCCTGTCGCAGCTCCTCTTTGCCCCGCTCCTCCGGCGAGCCGCCGGTGTCGACGACGATCAGAGTAATCGGCCCCTGCGGGTGGGATTGGTTGTAATCTGCAAAAGCGGCTTCAATCTTCGCGGCCAACTCTTTCGAAGCGCACGTCACCCCCACCCGGACCGGCATCCGGGACCCGTCCTTACGCGGACCGAGATACTGGCTGAACAGGACAACGCCGCCAACAATAACCGGCACAACCAGCAGACCCAGAATGAACGTCCGCGTCTTGACCGTCTCGATGAACTCACGCTGGGCAACCTTATAAATCTTCCACATGGCTGCCTCCGACCAGACGGATGAAGATCTCATGGAGTGAGGGCTGTTTGATCTCGAATACCCGCACGCGCCCCCGCTCGACAAGGGTTCGCAGCAAATCCTGCGGGTCCGCTCGATCCCGAAGCGTCACCTCCAACCGGCGGCCCTCGGGCCTGACCGCCGCCACTTGTGGCAGCATCCGAACGAAGTCGCGGTCACCCTCCAGCTCGAGGGAAATCGTGTGCGATTCATGTCCGGCTCGAATCTGGTCCAGCGTGCCGTCCACGACCACTCGGCCCTCATTGATCAGCACGATGAAATCACACAACTGCTCCGCCTCGTGCATCCCGTGCGTGGAGAACAGGACCGTCCTGCCCTCCTGCCGCATCCCGGTGATGATCTCCCGCAGCAGGTCCTGATTCACCGGGTCGAGGCCCGCGAACGGCTCGTCGAGAATCAGCAGGTCCGGGTCGTTGATCACCGTCACCGCAAACTGCAGCTTCTGGTGCATGCCGCGCGACAGCTCTTCCACTTTCTTGCCCGCGTGCTCGGCCAGCGACATCCGCTCCAGCCATTCGCCGGCCCGCCGCCGGATCTCGCCGCCGGCCATGCCCTTCAGCGCACCGAAATAACCGAGCACGGCCGAGACGGTCATCTTGCGATAGAGCCCCCGCTCCTCCGGCATATACCCGACCCGATTGCGAACGGGCGACGCCGCCGGGCTGCCGAACAATTGAATCGCGCCGCTGTCCGGCCGGATAATATCCATCAGCATGCGCAGCGTCGTCGTCTTGCCCGCGCCATTCGGGCCCAGGAACCCGTACACGGACCCCTGTGGCACGCGGACGCTCAGCCCGTCCACCGCCCGAACCGCCCCGAACGACTTGCACACCTTGTCCAACTCTATCGCATACATCGCGTGTGTCCCGTGATCGACTCTCTACGGACTGCACCGTGCCCGTGCTCAGCCTGAGCTTTCTGTTCTGCTGGGTGCCACGCCCAAGCGCAGCTTGTTTGTAGTGCCCGTAAGGGCATACAGATAAACGCCTCACGGCGTCACTACAAACGGTTCTCCGGGGCAAGGACGATGCTCCGCAAGTTGATAGCCTTCCAGCTCTGCGCATCGCTCGGGCGGACGTTCACGGCTTGTTCACCGGCCTGCTTGATCTCGAGCGTGCCCACCTCGAACTCCTCGAACTTGTCCCAGGCACCAGTCGCAGGTACCTTGCCCGAGAGCTTCTGACCGGCGGCTTCAACCATAATGGATGGGCCTGAATTCACCGTGGCGCAACTGGCGGTGACTTTGAGCTTGCCGGGCTGCTTGAAGTTCACCTTCCACGATGCCCAATCCTTCGGATTGTCCCAGAACCCGATGTTGGGCCGGCCGCCCCGGGTTTCCTCGCGGAGACCGCCGTGCAGGTCGGCGGTATCCGGGGCCAGCGTGTATTTCCCGGAAGCATCGGGCTGGACAACGGCGCTCACCGTCGGCACGGCCTGCTCGGGCTTGAAGCCGCGGAGGTCTTCACCGGAAATCTTGAAGGCCGCCGCGAAATCGCAGGGCTTCTGGGCGGGCAGTTGGATGGTCAGGCCATTGGTGTCATGCGTCCATTTGAGCTGGCCCGAGTAACCGAGAAGCGTTACGCCGGTAATCTTGCCGGTCACGCCCGCCAGCTTGGCCAGCGAGCGAATCGTGACCTGTCCTTCTGTCGGCCAGCCCATGACAAACGCGTAGAGGGTCTGGTCGCCCTTCGTGGTGAAGCGGACGTCTTTGGCGGTGTAGGCGAAGTCCTCTTTGAAGTTGCCGCCCTTGGCGCGGACCGGGCCTTCGCCGTGCATCAACCAGGGCCGAGTGCCATAGATCGCCTCGCCGTTAATCGCGATCCAGTCGGCCATCTGCGCGAGAATCTGCTCGGCTTCCGGGTCAAGCGAGCCGTCGGGGCGCTGCACGACGTTGATCAGGAGATTGCCGTTCTTGCTGACGATGTCCACGAGCATGTGAATCACCCAGTCGGCGCCGCGATACTTCCAATTCTTGTTGTAGTACCAGTCGCCTATGGAGGTGTCGGTCTGCCAAGGCGTCGGGCGGATGCCGGGCATGACGCCGCGTTCGAGGTCATCGATCCACATGCCCTTGGATTCCTGCTTGCAGGTGTAGACCACCTGCGGCTTGCCGCTGTGCTGCCGGGCGTCCGCGTTATAGAAATGGGCGATCAGGCTGCGGCCGACCTCATTGCCGAAGGGCACGCCGCCGTCGGTGTACAGCAGGTCGGGGTGGTACATGTCCACCAGCTCCTTGATGCGGTCGAACCACTGCTGCTGCCAGCGGGGATTGGTGCTGTACCACTTGTTGTCGTTGGGCTCGGCCGGGAAATGATACAGGTCCTGGTACTTCGGGTCCGCGCCGTCGTAAGGTACGCCGGCCTGCGGGCCAGTCTTATCGGACTTGTGGCTGTCCTGGAACCAGGTGAAGCTGGCGCCCAGGTGCTCCGAGACGCCGAAGTACAGGCCGTTTTTCTTGGCCGCCTTCTGCCAGTCGCCGACCACGTCGCGCTTCGGGCCCATGTTGACGGCGTTCCATTTGTGAAGCTGCGAGTTCCACAGGTAGAAGTTGTCGTGATGCGAGCCCATACTGACGAAGTAGCGGGCGCCGGCCTTCTTGTAGAGTGCCATCAGCCGGTCCGGGTCCCACTTCTCCGCCTTCCAAAGCGGAATGATATCCTTATAGCCGTTCGTCGAGGGATGCCCGTAGGTTTCGAGGTGATGCTTGTACTGCGGATGTCCCTGGACGTACATGTGCTTGGCGTACCAGTCGCCCATCATGGGCACCGCCTGCGGCCCCCAGTGCGCCCACATCCCGAGCTTGGCATCGCGGAACCACTCGGGACACTGGTACTGCGTGAACGATTCAAACTCCGGCTGGAACGGCCCCGGCGCGATGGGCAGATTCAGTTTCTTCCCGCCCTGCGCGGCCCACAAAGCCCCCGCCGCCAGAACGCACCCGGCAAACAACGCGGCGATCCGCAGCTTGTTAATACGCGTGCTTCTCATGACGTTCTCCTTTCACTCGAGTCTAACTTCGCCCGCTCGGCCACCCTACTCGTCCGAGAGCCTCCGCAATTCTAACCGCTGCCCGACCGCGCAGCAAACGAAAGACGGACCCGATTGACCGGAGATGTCCCGCTTCAAATAGGAGCGCCAGGGAATGCCTCGAGCAACCACTGGAGACCCTGCAACGCTCAGGAATTCGCCTTCTCCCATCGACCAAGAATCCCCCATCGTCGCACATACCTCATGTACGGCCGGCTAGTGCCATCCTCAGGGATTTCCCACGCCTCAGCATAACCAAAGAGAGAGAATCGTTTCATAAGGTACTTCCCTCCACATTTGCACAGGCGGAGGGTCCCCAACTTGTCCTTTTCGGATTCTATCGACTCGATTAGCTCGTAATCCTCATAAGAAGAGCACTTGCCCTCCCTGCAAGGTGGGAACGGGGGGCGAAGCAGTTTGGATACGATGTCGAGTAACCAACCGAAAGCGAGGAGTGCCGCCAAACCCACTATGAATCCCAGGATAAACCCCAGCACGCCAGCGAGCGTACCATAGCGAGAAGCCAGCCAGAACCCCCAATGCATGCCAACGGCAGCAGCCACCGTTAAGAACAGGACGTCAATCAACCTTATCTTCATAGCACTCCGCTTCTGTCATCTCCGTCGAGTGGCATATCTACCACAAATACTCGGCAGTCGTGCCTGACATCAGCCTAACTATCAGGCTCCTGACCATCAAGAGAGAAGAGTCCACCGAAAAAGAACCACGTTCCGGGAATCACGGTTCTAGAGCCTCTGACACAGTGAGTCCTGCACGGCGTACATTCGCCAACCTCGCGAAAGCAGACCCGCCCGGCCCGACTCTGTCATTCCTGCGCAGGCAGGAATCCAGAAACCGGAGGTGGCGGAATTGTGCCCCAGACATAAGCACATTCGCAGTTCGGATGCGGGCTGGACCCCTGCCTGCGCAGGGGTGACAGACCCATGCATGTGATGGCAATGACAGCAGCCTCTGGCCATGCGCTCGTTCTGTCAGAGGTTCTTAAGGAAAGGCTCGTTCGGAACCGGCCTTACTCGATCTCGGCGATGTCACTTTGGGGTTCGCCGACGAGGTAGATCCGGTTTTTGCCGCGGCGTTTGGCATCGAGCAGGGCCAGGTCGGCCTGCCGGAAGAGCTGCTCGACGGTCGAGCCGTCGCGCGGGAAGCTGGCCAGGCCGCCGCTGATGGTCAGGATGCCCTGGGCCCCGGGACCCAGGAGCTGCAAATCGGCGTCCCCGAATTCCTTCTGAAAGCGCTTCGCGACGGAGATCGCTTCACGCGGATGCTCCGTCGCGGCGGACCGCCGGTCGCGCTCGACGTCGCCGGCCAGCCGGTGCGGGTCGTCCCAGAAGACGACGGCGAATTCGTCGCCGCCGACGCGGCTGACCACATCGTGCGGGCGGCAGCAGCGTCGCATTAGGAGGGCCGCCTGCCGGAGAACCTCATCGCCCGCCGCATGGCCGTAGAGATCGTTGTATTGCTTGAAGTTGTCGATATCGAAGACCAGCAGAGTGACGCGGCCGCCGGTCGGGCCGGCCTGCTCCAGAATCTGCCGGGCGAACTCCCACACATACCGGCGATTCTTCAGTCCGGTCAGGTCGTCCGTCATCGCCAGCCATTCGAGATGTCGAATCCTCTGCTCCAGCCCCGCGGAAAGCGCCTCTGCCGGTGCGGCCGGAGCCGCCTCCCCTTGTGGCACACCCGCCCCGGCTGGATGGAGCTCGCCGACGTCCCTGGGTGATTCTTTCTCCGTCGACGGCTGGGCCACACCATAGAAGCTGGCCAGCAAAGCCGGACAAATGAGGTAGGCATCCGCCAGTTTCTGCTCGCCGGGAACGTCCGCCACCAGCCGTCTCGCGATCGGCTCTTCATGCATCTGGGCCAGCAGAACGATTCGCGCGGCGGTGCTCTTGCGGAGGGCCCGCAGGGCGGGGCCAAGCTGGCTGGAGATCCCGTCCATCACCACGCCGACGACGTCGAACCGGCCCTTGGCAGCGGCGTCGATCCCGTCCAAAATGTTCGCCTGCACGCGGCACGGATACCGGTCCACGCTGCCGGCATCCAGGAAGACCCTGCCGATATCGCCGATCAGCATCGCCCCGCCGGAGCCGGCACGCGAAGACCTTGGATCCGCCGGCTTACGCATGGGCCTGCTGCCCCAAAAGCGCGCTTAACTCCGCTTCCGTGGCTCGAAGATCATCCTCCTGAAGGTCCCCGAGGTCCGCGCGGCGGGGACGATGTTTACCGCTTGCCAGCCAGTCCTGGAGAACGGCCCGCACCTCCTGCGTCTCGCCGACGACGGCAGCGCCCGCCTTGAGGGCGGCGAACACCATGCCCTGCCCGGCCGTCATGCCGGCATCCAGCAGGCAGCAGCAGCAGGCGGCGTTCGCCGCGGCGAGCGGAAATAACCGACCATTCTCCCTCGATAACTCTCTCATTCTGCCGAGAATGAGGGTGCGCCGGCCGCTCGTGCCGGCCGTTTCCGCCACAGCGGCATAGACATCATGACATGGCACCGGCTCAACGCCGTGCTCCCGCGTCAGCCGAACCATCTCGCGAACAAATTCACTGTCCGGGTCTCCCACCACGACCACTTGTGGATCGAGACCCAAGTTGCGTCTGACCATGGCAAAATGCCCTGCCTATCCGTTACCGTATGCGGGCTTGCGCACCAGCATGGGTCGTTTGGTACCTCCATGGTAACAAAGCCGCGGCGAAAGTCAAACCTTGATTGCCTCCATCGAGAGAATTGGCCCTCCAAGTCCCCTACTACCGCATTTCGCAAATCGTACGACAAAGAGATTGCCGCGCTGCACTCGCCGTGACATACAATGCCCGTTTATGTCCTTGCGAGGAGCGAAGCGACGAAGCAATCTGGGTTCGGGTCCCCAAGTGCGACGTTTCGCACTTGGGAGCCCTTCCCAAACGCGACTCATCGCGTTTGGGGGCCCTCTCCTTCCGTATCGTCGCAGGACGTGCGAAATGCGGTACTGCGTCCTGCAGGTCCTGTTCCGCTCCGTGCGTCCCGTCTATTCCGGTTTGGGCAGGCCTGCCAGGGTCTTCTTCGCCTGCGTGGCGTAGAAGTTGTCGGGGTACAGACTTACAAAGCTCGTGAGCATGTTCGTGGCTTGTACGAGGTTCTCCTTCTTCGGCTCTTCCTGGTAGAGCCGGATGTACAGCAGTGTCAGCTCGTAGAGGGCCTGCATCCCCCCATCCGTGTTCTGGTACTCGCGGCTCAGGTCGCTCAAGCGCTCCGCGCGCCTCTGGCTGTCGGCGATCAGCTTGGCCTTCGCCAGCAGGAGATTGTCGCGCAACCCATCTTTCTCGCCGGTCTGCGCCAGCAGGGCATCGAGCTGCTGCTCGTACTCCAGGCTGTGCGGATTGAGCATCACGAACCGGGCCAGCCGCTCCAGCGCGCCTTCGCCCCCTTTGAGATTGTCGTCCCCAATCAGCATCTGCAGCTCGTAGACGCGGCCCTGCAGCTCGCGCAGCTTCGCCGGCGTCATGACCGTGGCGGCCGGAGGTCGGAACGCACTGAAGAGGCTGTCATTCGTCGCCGACTGTGTCTTCTCGTGGAAGGCGAGCTGCTCCGGGATCATCGCCTCGGCTTCCGTGAGGAGAGCCCGGGCCTTTTGCAGCTCCTTTTGTCCCGCGAGCCGTTTCGCCAGGCGCCAGCGCGCCTCCGCCGATTCAGGACTGCGGGGGAAACTGCTGTAGAGGCGGAACCAGATGCGCAGCGACACGTCACCCGGATAGTCGCTGTAGAAGTGGAGCACCTCATCCTGCCAGATCCGGTGCACATCCGGGCTGTACTCGTTCAGAATCGCCTTGTAGTAGAGCCCGATCGGCATGCGCTGGCTGCGGGACCGGCGCTCGACGATCCTTTGGTGCAGCGTCGCCGGCATCCAGCGCGGCCTCGGCGGACTGATGAACTGGTCGTACTGCCCGTTGAGCCATTCTTTCTCATCGAGGTACTGCAACTCGTCCGACACGATAAACCAGATCGGCCACTGCTCATCCCGCGACGACAGGTAGCTCTGAATCTCCCTCTTCATCTTCTCCCGCAGCGGGATGGGCTCGGTCGGATAGAGGAACGCCGAGCGGTACTCCTTCTCGCCCGGGTCGGTGATCGTCCGATCAAGGGCCTCGCGGATGCTGTGGTCGCGGAACGCGGGGATCCCTTCGGGGTTGTTCCGCGCCACGTGGAGCTGGTAATCCAGCTCGTCGAAGCCGACTTTCCATTGAAAGATGATCAGGGCCAGCAGCAGCGTTGTGGTGGTGAAGGTCCAGATCAGCCCGGGCTTATAGCGCGTGTAATGGCCGAGGCCCAGGACCAGGCCGGCGATGGTCATGCCCGTCAGCCAGGCCCAGATCCAGGGCGCGAACGAGAAGCCCCATTCGAGCGGTGCGGCTCCCCGTGCGGCCCCGAACGCCGCCCAGTAAATCAGTTGCGGCGCCATGCACAGCGCGATGGCGATAATGCGGGAGCGGAAGCGCAGGGGCCGGGCCGCCGCCGCAAAGCAGCTCGCGATCAGGAAGACCGCCATCCCCGGCAGATTCGCGAGGAAAAAGACCGCCAATACGAAGATGAAGCTGTGCCCGAAGCTCATCAGTTGCGCGACCAGCACGGGCACCACCGCCATGATCCCCATCAGCAGTCCCAGCACGATGATTTGCCAGGGATATTCGAAGATGCTCACGCCGGTGACAGTGGACCGGCCGAGATCGTGGAAGTCCGGGATCGTCTGCGACGCGAAATCGAACGACCAGAACCGGCCCGTCTCCACGCGGGACCAGAACAGGCAGGCCAGGGAGAACATGAACGCCGCCAACACCCAGTAGAACTGCACGTTCCGATGGCTGTAATGCAGCGTCGGACCGACCGCCAGGAAGGACCTGGAGGTCTTGGGCGACTTTTCCGTCTCTTTGCTCTCCATAATCCCCAGTCACGGACAGCGGATTGGCACCGGGCATGCCATCTGCCATTCCGCCATCGATTAGGTCCCCTCCCCGCTGCTGGCGAGATAGGCGACCTGCTCCGGCGTCAGCGTGTCGATCGCGATCGACATCGCCCTGAGCTTGAGCCGGCAGACCCGGTCCTCGATCTCCGGCGGGACCTCGTAGACCCGCGGCTCGAGCCGGCGGCCGTGCTTGCAGACCCACTCGGCCTGGAGCGCCTGCGTCGCGAAGCTCATATCCATGACACTGGCGGGATGTCCTTCCGCCGCCGCCAGATTGATCAGCCGGCCCTCCGCCAGCAGATAGATGCGTTTGTTTCGGCCGATGATGTACTCATCGACGTTCCGCCGGACGCCGCGGTTGACCTTGCGGCTCATCTTCGTCAGACCCGGAATGTCGATCTCCACGTTGAAGTGCCCGCTGTTGGCAATCACCGCGCGGTCTTTCATCACGCGGATGTGCTCCGGCCGAATCACGTGCTTATCCCCGGTCAACGTCACGAACACGTCGCCGGTCTTGGCGGCCTCGGCCATCGGCATCACCAGGAAGCCGTCCATGGCCGCCTCCAGCGCCTTGATCGGATCGACCTCCGTGACGATGACAATGCCGCCCATCCCGCGAATCCGCGTGGCAAAGCCCCGGCCGCACCAGCCGTAGCCGGCCACGACCACCTTCGTCCCCGCCACCAGGAAATCCGTCGCGCGAATGATCCCGTCCACCGTCGACTGCCCCGTGCCGTAGCGGTTGTCGAACAGGTGCTTGCTCTTGGCGTCGTTGACCGCGATCACCGGAAACTTCAGCTTGCCCTCCCGATCCATCGCCCGCAGGCGGATGACGCCGGTCGTCGTCTCCTCCATGCTCGCGATAATCCGCCCGGCATCCTGCTTGCGCTTCGTATGCAGCTCGTTCACCAGGTCGGCCCCGTCGTCGAACGTGATGACCGGCTCGTGGTCGATGGCCGCGTTGATGTGCTTATAGTACGTCGAGCGGTTCTCGCCCCGGATCGCAAAGACCGGAATCTGAAAATCCTTCACCAGCGAGGCCGCCACGTCGTCCTGCGTGCTCAAGGGGTTCGAGGCACACAGCACAACATCGGCCCCGCCCGCCTTCAGCGCCCGCGCCAGGTTCGCCGTCTCGGCCGTGATATGCAGACAGGCCGCCACATTCTTGCCCTTCAGCGGCCGGCTCCGCGCGAAACGCTCCCGAAGCGCCGCCAGGACCGGCATGTCGTTATCCGCCCACAGAATCCTCCTCTTGCCCTCCGATGCCAACGTCAAGTCAGCCACATCGTATTTCATCAGGACTCCTTTCAAATCCTCAGCCAAATGGCGGATTCTACGGCAAACGGACCCCTCACGCAACCTTTTCTTTGTCCTCAGGATCTCCGGGGTGTGACCGGATTTTGTGGCCGCCCCAGCACGCCGTCCGCTGAGGCACCGGTTCAGAATGACGCTTGGCCCTTCGCTGTCCTTCTGATCGAAGGCCCAAGGCCGCCCCCTTGTCATTTCGACCGGAGGCACGCGCAGCGGGCCGAAGCGGAGAAATCTGGCCGCGAATGGGCGACACGCAATGCCCGCGGCCAGATGTCTCGACTTCGCGTTGCTCCGCTCGACATGACACGACGTGGCACGTGCTCACCTTACGCGCAGACATGAATGGCGTCCATGAGTCTGCACGACGCGGTCACGGCTTGCCATCGGCGGCAATCCGGTATAAGTGGACATCCCAGGACTTGAAATCGTCCTCGAAGACGCCGTCCTTGGATGCACGCGTGCGGTCCTCACCCAGGACCTCGACCGCCCGCTGTCCCGCCAGTCCCCGGATGGTGAACAGAGCGTGGGTCGGCGTCTCGCGCATCGCCACCGCGAAGAGATAGGTCGCGCCGCCATACTGTTTCATCATGATGGCGACGGGGCTGTCCTTGGCTACGGCGGTGGCCTGCTCCGTCACCGTGGGACGGTTCAGGACCGGGGCCAGTTCGGCAATCTGCCGGTTGATCTTCGTCACGGCGGCGAGCATGACCGGATCGCTCAGCAGCGCCGATTCGTTGAACTTCGGCTGCCACTCGTGCACGAAGTAGATCAGACCCATCGAACCGTGGATGAGCGACATCCAGACCATGCCGCGCACCTGCTCCGGCGTCGGTTTGCGCTCCGGATGGCTGATGCGCGTGCACTCGATGCAATTCCAGACAATCTGGCGTCCCTGTGTCCACTCCCGGAGCCGCTCGACGCCCTGGGCGACGTACCAGAGCTTGCCGGCCACCTCCGGGCTGGAGTGCGTCACCGGGTAAATATCGAACGAGGCAATGTCACAGCCCTTGACGTACAGAGGGTAATCCTCCGGATGGCGGCTGCGCACGCCGCGCCCGTGCCAATTGTCCCAGGCGACCGCCTGTCCGAGATTCAACATGACCGGCCGGCTCGGGTCCGCCGCCCGGATCCGCTCGTAGCCCTGGACAATCGTTTCCGGCGGGATGGGCGGCCCGTAGCCCTTGCCTTCCGGAAGGGGCTGGGCATTGTCCGGCTCGTCCCCGTGCATCCACCCGACGATGGTCGGACCCCCCAGATGCTTGAGGCCGACCGCGTTCTGGTGGCAGATGACGCGCATGCCGGCCTGCTGGAGCGTGGACAACTGCTCCTCGGTCGGCCCTCTCCACAGTCCAATGAAGAGATTGAATCCCGCCGCCCGATACTGCGGCGCCTTCGCCGGGCTCTGGAGCCACACACTGATCGGGAAGAAATCACTGCCGCCGGAAGGCCCATGACTCCACTTCGCGTAGGGACCGGCGGAGCCACCGGGCTCGCCCGCGCCCGCCGCCACGGCCAACACGGACACCAACCACAACCCAACGACCCCATTCCTTCGCATCAAATGCACCTCCGAAAAGAATTCCTGAACGCCGTTGCCGTCGGAGTATAACCGAGTCTTCGCAGTGTGCATAGGGTTCAGGGTGCCGGCATCGAGCCCAAAGCGCGTGTTTGTTGGGCCTCGCCCAGATTGCGACGAATACGCGTTATGATTGAGTTCTGCGCCTCTGCCTGTCGTTTCGACCGGCCTGCTCTGCGCGGCGCTACACTGGCTCGCGAACCGGAGAGGCCCGTGCAGCGGACCCCACTTATGTCATTTCGACCAAGGCCGAAGGCCGCGCGGAGAAATCTGGCCGCGGATGGGCGACGCGCAATGTTCGCCACCAGATGTCTCGACTACGCTGCGCTGCAAAGGCGCAACATCTTGTTTTTTTAGCAAGCATTTTTGGTTGCGGCCGGAGGCCGCGCCGCGCTCCGCTCGACATGACAAACCTATGAGCAATTCAATCGGAACCGATATAGGACGCATTACTTTTGCGGACTTCGTAAGTAGGGGTGGCAGCCTCAAGGGGACCCCAAACACGAAAGAACGCGTTTGGGAACCCAGCGCAGCTTGAGGATGGGCTACACGGATAGTCCGACCATCCCCAAGGCCTTCGGCCTTGACGATGCCACCCAGACCTGCACATTCAATACCTGAGAGTCAATAAACACGTACTTACGCTGGCGTAAGCGTGTTTTGGCCGCGGAGCCGCGCATGTCTACCCGAGCGTGGATGTGGCACTCTGGGGATAGAGACGCCAAATGTTGCGTCTCTACAGTCTGTCTGCGGCCGGGCTGGGATGGTTGGAGGGAATCCTTCTACCGATTGTAGGGGCCCTGGCCCTGCTGCATGTCGTACATTCCCATATCGTCGTAGGCGCCGCCCATGTCTTCGTAGCCCGGCCCGCCCGGCATCATGCCGCGTCGGCCGCGACCCTGGAGACCGCCTTTGTTGAACGACCGGAACGGCTGCGGCTCCCGGCGCTTTTCGCTCTGCACGAACTGGTAGGTCGCCACCAGATCCTTCGGCCAGTTCGAGACGTTCACGGGCATATGCTCGATGGTGGTGCCGTCGCCCGTGTAGAGCATGTCATGGTACTTGCGGGGATGCAGATTCGGTGCCCCGCCCCAGTCATTGATCTCGACCAGATCGACGAGCACCTTGCCGGTCGTGTAATCCACTTTCTCCGGCTTCAGTGCTCTGTCCTGTCCGGGGATCAGGTAATCCATTCCCATTCCCCCCATCCCCATCCCGCGCGGGTCGGGCATTCCCGGGCCGCGCATGTCCGTGATGCGGTCTCCCTGGGCTTGCCGCGAAAGCGGCTTCTTCTCTTCTTTTCGCTCGACCTCTTTTCCAATCGACTCGCCGAGCTTGACCTGGAAGTCCTCGCTGCGCCAGTATCCGAGGTTGTAACGGGCCACTTCCACGGTCGCCGTCCGGGTCTGATTCTGGACGTCCTTGGCAAACAGATAGAGCCTGTCGTGGACCTCGATCGGCTTGGTCACGCCGGAGTACGGGCTCCACAGAATGGCCTGATTCTTCTTGTCCATGTCGCGGTCGGCGAGTTGGCTGGTTCCCGCCACTGGATTGAACACCCCGAGGCGGACGCGATATTGATAGGTCCTGCCGGGCTCCACCGTGTCGTCAAACACCCAGAACAGCAGGGGCTTCTCCAGCTTCGCGAGGTCCGTATTATACGAGAGCAGCGCCTCGGCGAACTCCATATACGCCTCGTTGGTCGATGCCCTTCTTCTGCCCATATCCGTGCCGGGCATCGCGTACATGTCAGGATACATCTGATCGCCAGTGCCGCCCGGCCCGCGCCGGTTTGGACGGTTCTTGCCGCCCGGCTGCGGATTGAGGCCCTGATCGGCCCGTCCGGTCCCGCGCGTGCCCCGGCTGCCGGGGCCCCGGTTGTACTGCGTACTGCCCGGCTGTCCGCCGGTCGGATTGCGTCCCGTGGCCATGCCCGAGCGGCCGCCCATGCCGCCGTAGGCCCCGCCGCGACCCATGCCCGTGTCGCCGCCGCGCCGCGTGTCCGTATTCTTTTCTTTGTCGCGCTCCTCTTTCTGTTTACGCCGTTCATCCATCTCCACGCGCTTTTGCAACGTCTTGAACTTCTCGTAGTAGCTGGGCGGGAACCAGTCCTCTTCGGCCGAGGCAATCTGGTAGGCGTCGGGCTGCAACAGCTCCATCGTAATCGACTTTTCCCGGAACTGCATCAAGCGGACGTCGAGGCCGCCCGGCGGCAGATCGTCCACCTTTTCAATGACCTGAAAGAGCGTGCGATGGGGCTCGATCCGGGTGCGCGGCACCGCCTGCCAGGGGCTCCAGGTCCCGCCGGCCCGCAGCTCCTGTCGCTCCAGTTGGATCGCGGCGAAGACCGGGGTGGCCAGGCAGGGATCGCGCCACTCCTCTTGCTGGACGCCCACGCCGTTGAAGCTCGCCTCGAACCGGCGATACAGCTCGGCCGCATCGAACTTGGCTTCGACCGTCACCAGATCGATATCGTTCGGCTCGACTTTCGCCTTGTCGTAGGTCGTCTTCGGCGTGATTTCCTCCAGCGGAACGTAGGCGGCCGCCCGAAGGTAATTGGCGGCCGGCTCGGTCACGTCCGGAATCGGAGGCAGCCGGTACTTGCGTCCCGCGTGCATTCTCTCGTGCGGCATAGAGGCCGGCTTGGTGAAATGCACGTCGCTCGAGATGAAGGCCAGCGGGGAGTCAAACAGCTTCGTAAAGCCCCCGGGCACCGGCCGGTCGAAGAGACCGGCGATGAGCGGATCGTTGGCATCGATGGTCGCGGTCAGCGGCGACTTATAGGCCTTCGCCGCGATGGTCTTGGTGTCCGGCCGCGACGCCGTCTTCAGCTCGGGCACCTTCTGCTTGTGAATGTATATGTCGATCCGCCCGGGGGTGAAGGTCCGGTTGTCCATCGTCGCCACGACGGGGCTGAAGATCACGCGTGTGAAAAACAGCCACACGCAGACGAGGCCCACCAGCACCAGCACGATCTTCTCGACGTGGTTCTCACAGAAACGTCCGATTTTTGTCACCAGGTCCCGCATAGCCGATCCCGCTCTTCTAAAGTTGTTTGGAGCCGTTCTACTTCTTGTTGGTGGTCGCATTCATCGCGGCGTCGATGTCTTCCTTGACCAGTTTGGGCTGGATCTTGTCGTAGGCCGCCACGTTGAAAATGTATTCGCAGATCAAGTCCAGCTCCACCACGGCGTCGTCCCCATACCGATACAGATTGTGCTCGTACGTGTCCTTGTTGACCGGCGCCACGCTGCTTTCGAGGATGGTGATCTGGTTATGCTTGTACGTCTGCTCCGGCAGATCCCCGTAGAACCCGCGGAACTTGTGCTCCTTCGCGCTGCACAGCTCCTGCATGAAGGGCATGACGTCATCGGCGCCGACGACCACCCGCACATTGAAATGCACGACGTCGATCTGGTCGCTGCTGTATCGTCCCGTGCAGGGGATGGTCATCGCGTCCTTGGCCTTCGTGACGTAGCTCGGCGACACCTTGGCGTCTTTTCGGATCACGCGCCGTCCCCGTCCGCCTCCGGACGCGCGCGACCGCTGCAGGGTGAAGTTGGCGTTCATGAGCCGTTTGACCGGGGAGGTCAGGATCGAGTCGGAGTTCTTGTTCGTCTCGCGAATCGTCGTGACGACGTCCTCGAGGATCCAATAGCCCACCTGCCAGTACCAGCAGTCCCGGTAGGCCTTGTCCCGGTCCTCGAACTTCCAGTCGCTCCAGTAGGTATATCCTTCCAGCTCCACCGGGCCGGCATAGACCTTCGCCCCTCTGGCCTTATCGACGCAGATTTTCTCGACGATCTTGCGGTCCATTTCGGTCATGACGCGGAACGCGCGTCGCTGGCCGGATCCCGGCGTCGACCCCATCTGCGGCGTCATGGGCGATGGCATGCCCCCGTAGGCCCCATAGCCCCCGTCATAGGCGCCCGGCGCGCCGCGCATGCCGAGCGGCGAACGAGGAGCGCTGGCCAGGGCGGCATCGATCTCGTTGTCCGTGGGCGGGGTCGCCGCGTCGAGGCTCTTGAGCATCGCGTCGATGCTCGCCATGTACTTCTGGGCGAATCGCTCGAACAGCAGCGCGGAGGTCTCGTTGGTATCCGGGAACAGCTCGTAGCTGAGCAGCTCGCGCTCCGTGGTATGCTTCATCTGCAGCTCGATCTCGTTGGCGTCCTTGGCGTAGGCGCTGATGTACTGCTCCATCGCCGCCGCCCGGGCCGCCTCCCTCACCTGCGCCGACAGGCTCCGGATCTCGTTGCCCGGCTGCAGGCTCTGCTGCTGGATCGTGTTCTGGAGCTTGCCCCGCAAAATGCGCGTCGGGATGAACAACAGGACCGCCACGACCGCGATGAAGATCGGCACCAGCAGTCCGAGGTTATTCTTCAGGAAGCTCAGCTTGCCCAGCACATCCTTTATACTGACGTTCGGTGTTTTCATCTGCCTTTCCTGCCTGTATCCGCATCATGGCCTGCGGCGCCCTGCGCGCCCGCTACTTGCCCGCCGGCTTGGCGCCGGTGCTCCCCGCGCTGGCCGGGGCCTTTTTCCACCGCAGCTTGAAATCCAGTTGGAACCAGTAGTCGTGGTCCTTCTTCACCTGTTTGCCCACGGCGTTCCAGATAGGCTTGCCGGAGGAGTCGATCTGGGCCTCCGAGCTGATCAGCTCGTCGGTCATCGGGTCGACCAGGATCGGGATGGTGTTCATCAAGTTCGGGCCCATCATCGCGGTCGAGGGCCCCGTGCTCGTCGTGCCTTTGGCGGCCGGGTCCGGGATGAACTCGGTCTCCCCGATTCCCAGGGGGACGTCCGTATCGAGGTCCACCGGCGCCTTTTCCAGCTTGAAGTGATCGGTCTGCCGGCTGTACAACTCGAAGGGGCAGTTGCCGTCGGCGAAGCTGGCGCCGACAAACTTGTTGAGATTCTCCAGACGCGTCACGAAGCCCCACTTGGCGGGATTGTCTCGGACGTTGGGCGGATCGAGCAGGTCGCCGACCGCCTTGTAGGGGCTGTAGCCGACGACGGTGATCACGAAGCCCGGGTCCTTTTTCTGCTGGGCCGTGCCCCCCATATTGAACTGCTTCATGTACTCGGCGCCGTAGATCTGCTCCAGCTCGCGCAACATCTCTGTGTCGTATCCGTCTGCCGACTCCGTCTGGGCCGTCATCATGGTGTCCTTGCGCGTCATCGCGGTTTTGCCGAACTTGGCCGACGCCAGGTCGTCCGAGTAGTACACCGACACGTTCGTCAGGAAGAGCTGTCTGCGCTCCGGGCGCGGGATCTGCTTGACCGCCGCCGCATCTCCCTGGGTGAAGGCCTCGTACAACTTCTTCTGTTCCGGGTTGGTCTTGGCGTTCGGCAGGGCCGAGACGATGATCTCGTGAAGCTGCGGAATGACCTCGCGATACTGGAACCACTCGAACTGCTTCTTCATGCGATCCCGGTAAGCCGACTCCTGCTGGCCGACGCCATCGGTTTTTTGGAGCGTTCCCTTGGTTTCATTGATGGCGCGTTTGATCATGGACCGCGTGCCCGCGGCCTTGGCGTAGGTAGTATAATCGAGGCCGATCCGCCCCAGGCACATCAGCGACACCAGCAGCAGCATGACCGCCGCACCGACGAAATAGCGGGTCTTGCCCGCCCAGGCCATCGACCGCGCCACGCTCTTCGGGAGCAGGTTGCTCTCGATGCGGGCCATGCCCAGCCCTTGCAGGCCAAGCCCGTACACCACGCCGAAATCACCCACGCTTTCATGGAATTTGGCCGTCGAGATGCCCGGCGTCACCGCCAGCCGCTTGAACGCGTCCGGCTTCTCCACCGGGATTTGGATCGTCTGCTGAAGATATTTGAGCAATCCGCGAAGCTTGGTGCCGCCGCCCATCGCGATCACTTTGGCCAGCTTGACGTCCGGGTTCGAGCTGGTGTAGAAGCCCAGCGACCGTTGCACCTCACCGGCCCAGTCCGTAAATACAGGGCGCATCGCCTGGAAGATTTGGCGGGCGTACTTGCTCACGGGGGCGGTACGCTTGAGTTTCTCGGCCTTCTCGAAGCTGAGCTTGAACGTCTCCGCGATCGCGTTGCTAAAGGCGTTGCCACCCATCATGATGCAGCGCTGCCACACGCCGGAAGCGGTGCACACGATCAGGTCCGTGCTGTCGGCCCCGACGTTGACGACGACGGCAGCCCGCTTATCGGAATTCACGAGGTCCGGCCGGTCAAACAGCAGGAAGTTGTACAGGGCCATCGGGGTCATCTGGACGTAGCTGACCTGCAGGTCCTCCCGCTCGAAGTACTCCATGGCCGCATTGACCACCTCGTTCTTGATCGCGAAAAGCCCGACTTTCTTCTCCGGGCTGTCCGGGTCGCTCATGAGTTGCCAGTCCCATTGGACCTCGTTCATATCGAACGGGATCTGCTGGGCCGCCTCGAACCGCACGATCTCCGGAATCCGCTTCGCCTCCACCGGCGGCAGCGTGACAAACCGCGCGAAGCTGTTCTGGCTTGGTACGGAGATGATGATGGGATCGAAACCGACGTCGTTGCGCTGGACGAACTGCCGCAGCGTGATTGCCACCAACTCCTCCTTTTCGGCAGCATTGACCCCGGCGCTGGAGAGAATCTTGCCATGGGGAATATGGTCGAAACCAATGACCTGGACAACGTCTCCTACCGCGATCAGGTGCAGGGCTTTGAGGGAATTACTCCCTAAATCAATCGCCCAAATCGCATCCGATGCTGCTGCCATGACAAACCTCCCGCCATCCGGCTGCGTGCTCTGCGTTGGTCTTGTAAACAGCACTCAATGAAAGTAGATTATAGCATATGATGCAAACTTTTTCCATCCTGACCCGCGGCTGCAAAGTGAATCAGTACGAGAGTCAGCAGATTCGCCAGCTTCTGGAGACCTTCGGCCTGACCGAGGTCGATGCCACGCAGCAGCCGCAGCTCGTTGTCATCAATACCTGTTGCGTCACGCACATCGCCTCCGCCAAGAGCCGACAACTGATGCACCAGGCCCAAAAACACAATCCCCAGGCTGTCGTAGTCTGCGGGTGCCTGCCCACGGTTCAAACAGACGAACTGAAAGTCACCGGGGAGAACGTCCATGTTGTCAAGGACCGATGCGACCTTGCCGCCGCCCTGAGCCGGCTGGTTAATACCGAATCAACCACCCCATATTCCGATGGCCCAGAGCAGGCCGACGATGCTCCCATTAAAGCAAAGAACGACTCCAAAGTCAAGGGTAAAAAGGACTTATATCCGCCGGAAGAACTGCCGTTGCTCACGTCGTTTCGTCACCATACCAGAGCTTTCCTCAAGATTCAGGATGGTTGCGACGCTTTTTGCACGTACTGTATTATACCGAAGGCCAGGCCGGATGTTCGCAGCAAAATGCCCGAGAAAGTTTTGGCCGAGGCGACGGCCCTGGTCGCGGCGGGACACAAGGAAATTGTCATAACTGGCGTCCACATAGGCGCTTACGGCCAGAACACCGTCCGCCGCCGTCACTGGCCGACCGAAGAGAATCCGCACCTGCCCGACCTGCTCGACAAAGTCGCCCAAATCCCCGGTCTGGCCCGGATTCGCCTGAGCTCTCTATACCCGGCCGATGTCACGCCGGCGCTGCTCGACGTCTTCTGTGCTCACTTTAACCTCATGCCACACCTGCACTTATCGCTCCAGTCCGGCTCGGACAACGTCCTGCGCCGGATGGCCCGCCCTTACAAGTCCGACGACTTCCGCGCCAAAGTGGCGCTCGTCCGGAGCCGTCTGGACCGACCCGCCATAACGACCGATATTATCGTCGGTTTCCCCGGTGAAACCGACGCCGATTTCGACCAGACCGTCGCCCTGGCGCAGGAAGTCGCCTTTGCCAAGATGCACGTCTTCGCGTTCTCCCCGCGCAACGGCACTGCCGCCGCCCGGATGCAACCTCAGATGCCGCCGGAAGTTACGAAGGAGCGTTCCCGGATCCTGCGTGACCTCGACCGCGACCTCCAGAGCCGTTTCCGCTCGCAATTTCTCGGCGAGACCGCCCAGGTCCTGATCGAGAGCACCAACGGCCACCGCACCGGCCGGGCCGAACGTTATTTCACAGTGCAAGTAGTCGATAATAGGTCCTATGAGTTGCCTGAGTCTTGCCGGTCCTATAACAATGAAATCATCACCGTTCGAATAGAAAAAAACGCCCGCGACACCGCCCTCGGAACACCGGCAATGTAGACAACCTCGATCTGTCTTGCAGCCTTGCCCGCCTCCGGCCTGTGTTGCCCCCAGCTTGCTTGTCGGGTGGGGTTATCATCTCAAAGGCGATGTCTTCGACCAGAGGAACTCGCCCGCGGGTATGACGTCCCCCGCGACGGTCACATGGGACGTCTTCGCTGCGCGAGGCGCAGGAGGGCCCACGTGCGAATTCGCTGCTTGAAAACCCGCTGCCTCTTTGGCAGAATAGACCTGTCAAAGGCCCGAAACGGTGGGGAGTCGGCATGAGTGACGTCACACGCATCCTGAACGCGATTGAACGGGGGGATGCGAAGGCTACGGACGAACTTTTGCCACTGGTCTACGAAGAACTCCGGCTCCTTGCGGCTCAGAAGCTATCGCATGAGCCTCCCGGCCAGACCCTTCAGGCGACGGCATTGGTGCACGAGGCCTACATCCGGCTCGTTGGAGACGAGCCCCAGAGTTGGCAGAACCGTGGTCATTTCTTTGCGGCAGCAGCGGAAGCGATGCGGCGGATTCTGGTGGAGAATGCCCGACAGAAGGGGCGCATCAAGCATGGAGGGGGTCTGCATCGTGTCGAACTGGGTGAGTCAGCCGTAGTGACGCCGGATGACCATGTCCCTGAAGACTTGGTTGCCTTGGATGAGGCATTAGCGAAATTCGCGCAAAAAGACAAGCTCAGAGCCGACCTCGTAAAACTCCGCTATTTCGCCGGCTTGACGATACCACAAGCGGCCGAAGCCCTGGGTATCTCGCACGCCACGGCCGAAAGGCACTGGGTATATGCACGCTGCTGGCTGCGTGTCGAGGTACAACGTCAGCGGGACACCTCCCATTCCGAGTGAAATTCTTGGGCATGCTGGCATTTTCTTGAGGGGATGTCGGCCGCCTTTGTCGCATTGTACAGCGGAGTGATACCACAGGAGAAGTTCATGGTTCGTGACCAGAAAGATGAAGAATCGATTTTTCACGCCGCATTGGCCAAGCCGGTTGCAGAGCGTCCCGCTTATCTCCAAGCGGCCTGTGGAAGCGATCCTGAATTGCTGGGTCACATCGAGAGTCTGCTGATTGCGTACGACGTCCGCGATGGCTTTCTTGAAACTCCGGCAGTGGGTGAGAACGTTGCACTTGATGGATCCTGTCTGACAGAGGGTCCCGGCACGGTCATCGGGCGGTACAAGCTGCTGGAGAAGATCGGTGAGGGCGGGATGGCGGTGGTGTACATGGCCGAGCAGCAGGAGCCCATCCGCCGCAAGGTGGCTCTCAAGATCATCAAGTTGGGCATGGACACCAGACAGGTCATCGCCCGCTTTGAGGCCGAGCGGCAGGCTCTGGCCATGATGGACCACCCCAGTATCGCCAAGGTCCTCGATGCCGGGGCTACGGAGACCGGCCGGCCGTACTTCGTCATGGAACTGGTCACGGGGGTCTCGATTACTGAATACTGTGATAAGAATAACCTGAGCACCAAGGACCGGCTGGCCTTATTCCTCCAGGTCTGTAACGCCGTACAGCATGCGCACCAGAAGGGCATTATCCACCGGGATATCAAGCCCTCCAACGTCATGGTCACGCACCACGACGGCAAGCCCGTCCCAAAGGTCATCGACTTCGGCATTGCCAAGGCCACAAACCAGCGGCTGACGGAGAAAACGCTCTTTACCCGCTACGCCCACATCATCGGCACGCCCGCCTACATGAGTCCGGAGCAGGCCGAGCTAAGCGACCTGGACATCGACACCCGCACCGACATCTACTCCCTCGGCGTCCTGCTCTATGAGCTACTGACCGGGACGACGCCCTTCAGTGAAGAAGAACTCCGCAAGGCCGGCTATATTGAGATGCAGCGGGTCATCCGCGAACAGGAGCCCGCCAAGCCCTCCACCAAACTCACTACGCTGGGTGACATTCTGACGGAGGTGGCGAAGCACCGCAACGCCACGCCGGACTTGCTCAGGAGAGCGGTTCAGGGCGACTTGGACTGGATCGTGATGAAGTCGTTAGAGAAGGACCGATCTCGGCGATACGAGACCGCCAACGGCTTGGCCGAGGACATCCGGCGTCATCTCGAACATGAGCCGGTCTTCGCCAGAGGCCCCAGCACAACGTATCGCCTGCAAAAGTTCCTCCGCAGGCACCGAGCCCAGGCTGTGGCTGCTTTGGCAATAGCGCTCGTAGCCGGTGCTGCCGTCGTGGTTCTTTCCTTGTGGAATCGGGACCGGCTGCAACTGGCCGAGGCGGAAGGCTTCCGACACCGGGGCATTCTCTCCCAGGCCCGCGAGCAGTACGCCAGGGCGGATCGGGATGCCGCCCTGGAGACCATCGCCCCCATCCTCCACAGCGGGCACGTTGGCCCGGAAGCGCAGCTTCTCCAAGCCGGCATCCTCGCGGACAAGCGCCGGTCTGACGAGGCCGTGACCATCCTGAACAGTCTGCTCGGTGGGCGCCCGGAGATTGCCGGGGCGGCCCATTCGCTTCTGGCCCGTATCCTCTGGGAGAGTGAATCGCCCAATGCCGAGAAACTCAAGGAGATCGAGGAGCATCGCCGGAAGGCTGAGGCACTGCTTCCGGAGACCGCCGAAGCCTACTTCCTGCGGGCCATGACGGCCGTCACGGTCAAGGAGCAGCTTGCCTCCCTCGACAAGGCCTTGCAGCTTGACCCCACCCATTACGAGTCTCGCCGGCTACGGGCCTTCACATATTATGCATCCAGGAAGTACGACAAGATGAAAGACGATGCGCTGGTCATGGCAGTCTCACGACCCCGCGATCCGCTCGGTTACTCTCTGCGTGCGATCGCACTCCGCGAGCTGGGCAAGTATCAAGAGGCAATCACAGAGTACGAGAGCGCGATGGTGCTCACGCCCAAGGATGACCCGCAGTACATCGATCTGTCCGCCCAACGTTGCGAGACGTTTCTGCGGATGGGCGATTATGAGCGGGCCATTACCGAGGCCCAGGAGCGCCTGAAGCTCTGGCCCGATAAGCCCGTCTTTCAGTACCACACGTTCTGTGCTCTGACGGCCCTGGGCGACTACGAGAGAGCCACTGCCCTGTTTCGCGTGATCGTAGGCCATACCCCCACGTCTCGAAGCGAATTCCAGGACTGGTCGATGAAGTATGTGTTTGACACCTTGGAGGCTGGGCGGTCGTGGCACCCGGTGGATCGTGAGCCAGCGGGTGCGGCCTTCCTGCCGATGGTAGAAGCCCAGGAGACTTATCGTGATCTCTCGGCTAAGGCCCGTCCGATCGTCACCAATGGATTCAGTGCCCATTGGTCGCCGGACGGGAGCAAGCTGGCATTCAGTTTGGGCGTGCACGGCTATAGTGGCGTGGCGATTTATGATCCGGCGACAAAGGAAACCGAATTGCTGATCGTTCCCGGCAAGGACCCGAGGTGGTCGCCCGATGGGCGATATATCGCCTTTGTTCGGGACTGCCAGACCCTGCGGCTGGAGGAGTTGACCATTGCCGAACGCAAGGATCAGGTGCGTTGGGCGATAGATGAAGAAGTCTGGGTCATGAACGCCGACGGGATTGAACCCAGGCGTCTGGCCCGTGGCGGCTGGCCGTCGTGGGGCAAGGATTCAACGCATGTCTACTATCATTCGCGTCTGGACAGAATGCTCTATGCAATCTCCATCGTAGGCCCGGATGTCGAGCCAAAACGGATCATGGCGTGCTCGAATTTCTTCCCATCGGTATCACCGGACAACCAGCGCGTGGCGTATGTGGAAGGCACGTCGCTCACCGTCAGGGATTTAGCTTCGCAGGCTCTGGTTGCCGAGTGGCGTGTGCCTTTCGGCACCTGGGGAGGACCCGCGTGGTCCCCGGCAAGCAATGAGCTGTGCCTGGGCGCCGGCAGCAGTGTGGGGGATAGGACCGGCTTGTGGATTTACCGCGCCGACAGCAACGAACCCGCCAAGGTTCTGGGCAGTCAGATCATGGCCGCTTCCTGGGCCCCCGATGGCACCAAGCTGGTCTTCGGCCTGCGTCCGCCGTACTTTGAACTGTGGGCCGCCAGTCTTGACCCTGCCATCTCAACGATGGAAGCCCTTGGCCCCGGTCAGACGCTTGACGAGCACTGGCGCCAAATGCTGCGCCTTTACACGCGCCGAATGCAGGCCGACCCGCAGGATGCCTACGCCTATTCCGACCGTGCGCGGTACTACGACTATCTGCACGACCGTGCGAAGGCCAACGCCGACATGAGGCGATGGTCAGCCATCCTCAGCCAGGGGGCATCTTCGGACTCCCGGTCCGGCGCGCCGGGGAACCTCCGGCGTGTCATCAACATGCCACTCGATTGTCAACTCGTCTTCTCTATTGGAAGACGTGAAAATGGGATTCCAGTACTGTGTGTTGCCTTCGGGCAGAAGGGAAGGTGTGAGATGAAACTGTTTGAGATTCCGATGTTGGCAATGTCACTGGTTGGACTTGGTCTGCTCTCAGGTTTTGACGCACCGCCCGCGCATGCGGATTTTGCGTTCGGTGATCCTGAGAATCTTGGTTCCGGGATCAACAGTTCGGCCTTCGAGTTTGCCCCGAGACCTTCTGCGGACGGCCTGGTTCTCTATTTCCACCGGGTGACCAGTGTATTAGATGAGCCAACACTATGGATGGCGACCCGAGCGACTAAAGAAGATCCTTGGGGTGTTCCTGTGTGTCTTGGACCATGCACCGACAGCTCCTCTTACCAAGCCATGACGGTCGTGCCGAGTTACACGAGCGCAGACGGCCTGGAGGTGTACTTCTCCGATATGCGACCCGGGGGATATGGTGGTGAGGACCTCTGGATGATGACGCGCAAGACGATAGAGGATCCTTGGAGTCCGTGGGTGAATCTCGGACCGGCAGTCAATAGCTGGGCGGACGAGCAGGTACCAGCGCTCTCACCCGATGGGCTGGAGCTCTATTTCTCCGGGTGGCGGGATGATTATGCGCGGCCCGGCACCTACGGGTATTCCGACCTTTGGGTGACGAAGCGAGCAACGAGAAACGATCCTTGGGGAGAGCCGGTGAATCTTGGGCCAGCGGTCAACACTGCATATCAGGACAAATGTGTGACCCTTTCGGTCGATGGCCTGTCTTTGTTTTTCGACTCCCAACGGCCCGGCGGGTATGGTCAGGGGGACCTTTATATGACGCGCCGTGCAACTCTCTCCAGCCCCTGGGGGAAACCGGTGAACCTTGGGCCTATCGCCAACAGTCCGGCCTTCGAGGAAATGCCTTGTATCTCGGCCGACAGCTCTACCCTCTACTATGACTCTGATCGGCCTGGCGGTTATGGTAGTAATGATATCTGGCAGGTGCCGATGATTGCCATTGTCGATTTCGACGGCGACGGCAAGGTCGATGGAAAGGAAGTGTTGGCCATGGCGGAGCACTGGGGGCGGAGCGAATCGCTGTACGACATGGGGCCGACACCAATCGGTGATGGTGTCGTGGATGCCAAGGACCTGACTGTCCTTGCCGGGTACATCGGGCAGGAGGTGAACGACCCCAGCCTGATCGCGCATTGGGCGCTGGACGAGACGGCGGGCATGACCGCTGCTGACAGCGCCGGCGACAATGACGCGATGGTGCTGGGCAATGCGCCCTGGCAACCTGCGGGCGGCAAAATCGGCGGGGCACTTTTGTTCGATGGAAAGGACGATTTTGTGCGCTCGGGATCGGTTGTCCTTGATCCGGCTGCGGGGCCATTCAGCGTCATTGCGTGGGTCAAGGGTGGGGCACCTAACCGGGTGATCATCTCGCAGGCGTCGGGAGCAGATTGGCTCTATTTGAATCAGTTTGGCATGTTGACCACGGACCTGAAAGCGTCCGGCAAAGATGGACGGTCTCTGACGTCGGATGCTTATGTCCTCGATGACCAGTGGCACCGCGTGGCCTTGGTCTGGGACGGCACGAATCGCACCCTGCAAATGGATGGAGTGGAGGTGGCGAAGGATACGCAGCCGAGCCTGGCGGCATCGAGCGGCAACCTGCACCTCGGTTGCGGCAAGATTGGTGGCAGCTTCTGGACCGGCCTGATCGACGACGTCCGCATCTACAACCGGGTGGTACAGCCGTAAGACGAAATCCACTTGGCACACACCTACGGGCCGGCGGCCTGCTCTGCGAAGCGCTACGCAGGCTCGCGAAGCAGAGGCAACGGGGCCGCCGGCCCTGGCTACCTATCATGAACAAGCAGCGTGGGTCTGCCCAGGTCCTGATCGAGAGCACCAACGGCCACCCCACCGGCCGGGCCGAACGCTACTTCACGGTGCAGGGAGTGGATGATAGGTCCTATGTCGAGGAGGCTCCTCCCGAAACCGCCGCCAATACGTTGCTCTGCCTCATCCACCAAGCCAACTATCTGCTCGACCGGCCGGTTTGTAGTGTGCCCGTAAGGGCATACAAAGAAACGCCTTACGGCGTCACTACAAGCGGCTTCACCGAGCGGCTCTACTCCGCCCGCCGTCAGCACCGCGAATCCCCGCCCCATAGGTCCTATGGGTCCCATAGGTCGAATCAGTCCCATCGGTCCGGCGGTCCTCAGGACCCCGCCCGCCGATGACCGTGGACATCCTGTTTACGTCGCCGGCTCTTTCTGGTATAGTGGGACCATGAACGAACTTGCTTGTGCAAAGATCGACAGGAAGGCCCTGTCCGTGGCGTCACTTCTTGCCCCCTCGGACGAGAAGCCCTATTGGCTGTCGAAGACCCCCTACGAGCGTTTGCAGGCCGTGGAGCTGATGCGTCAGATTGTCTATGGCTACGATCCATCTGCCACCCGACTTCAAAGAGTTCTTGAGATTGCTCAACGCACACAAGGTTGAGTACCTCCTCATCGGCGGGTATGCCGTCGGCTACCACGGGTATCCGCGTGCGACCGCCGACCTGGACATATGGGTTGCGGTCCATCCGGCCAACGCGGACAGACTCGTGGCCGCCCTGAAGGAGTTCGGCTTTGACCTGCCCGACCTGACGCCGGACCTGTTCCTGCGCGAATGGCAAATCATCCGCCTGGGCCTGCCGCCGGTCCGAATCGAAATCGCGACCACGATCTCCGGCGTCAACTTCGCCGAATGCTATGCGGAACGGGTCGAAGACACCCTCGACGGCGTTCCCGTTAACCTCATCAGCCGCCAACACCTCAAGCAGAACAAGAAAGCCTCCGGCCGCCACCAGGACCTCGCCGACCTGGAGCACCTCCCGTAGAGTCCACACAACCACCACCTCCGCAGCCAGGAAACCCTAAGAACAGGACCACAACAGTCGTGTAGTGGGCTGTGCCCACCGATTTCCCCGATTCCGGGCGGTTGATGGTGGGCGGAGCCCACCTGCTGAAGTGAGCTGTTTGCGTCGCCGGTTCTCTCTCGTACAGTAGGGTCATGAATCGGTTGACTTCCACCAAGCCTCTCTAATGATTCCCTCGGCAGGCGGCGGAAACGATCCGCCGGACCCACTAGGTTTCCGCTTGCAGTTTCTCCGATTCACCTGTACCCTCTCTTGAGCAGCAGGCAGGGTTGGCGGCCTCACGTCGCGGAGCACATGCTGACAGGCGAGGATGCTTGGATGGATGAACAGCGGATATTCGTAGGCCGACAAGCGGAACTGGATCGATTCCGAGAGATCCTGGAGGACCCGCGCGGACAGGGCGTGGTGGTCGTCGGCCAAGCTGGCATGGGCAAGACCTGGCTGATCGGCCGGATGGTTCAATTGGCCACGCAGCATCCCAGCCTCAAGTGCGCTTGGGTCCGCTACGAAGTGACGCCGACGGACAGCGTCGATGCCACGATGGCATTGATGATGGACAACGCCTTCGAGGCGGCGCAGACGTGCGAAGGGTCTTTCGATAAAACAGACCGCCGGCGGGCGCAGTGGTATGCTCTGCTCAAGGTCCTCGTCCCGAAAGGCGGCGACATAGCAGAGTTGATTGCCACCCTGCGGCGCGATCCGCAAAGGCATACGCGCGAGCAGTTTCTCGAACGCCTCCGATTGATTTCTACACGCATGGGGCCACAGGGGCGGGCGCTCTTCGTGGTCGACCCTGAAAAGCTCATGTGCCCTGGCTGTGCCGATTCCTGGCGCCTGGTGACCCGAGAACTTCCGGAGAAGATCAAGTTCCTCATTGCCCAGCGACCCGAGGATGAGCTGATCAACAGCAACGACTTCATGGCCCTGGAGAACGTCGTGCGCCTGCCAGCCGAGCCGCTCGGCGTTCTGGACGCCGAGGAGGTCGATGATCTCGTGCGTTTGCGCGCTGGCGAAGTGGGCCAATCGGCTTCGACCCTACAGGACGCGGTGAACAGGTATCAGGGACATCCCTACGCCATCCAAGCGGCGCTAGACATTGTCAAGAAAACGAAAGACCTCGCGGACTTGCCTCAAGATCCGACAAACGAGGGAATTGCAGCAAAACAGTGGCAACAAATCTGCAGCACTACCGAAGCGATCCGGCTATTCGAGGCTTACGCCATTCTGGAGGTGGCTGTACCGCCTAACACAGTCCAAGCCGTCAGTGGCCTGGACACACCCACCATGAAGCAGTTGTCGAGCGACCCCTATCTGCGCGGCCTTCTGCGCGACGAGGGACGGGGCCAACGGATCTATCACTCGATTCTGGCCGACTACGTGCCTGGCCAAATCGATCAGGCCGAGCAACAACGTCTTCACGCCCAAGCGATACAGGTCTATCGTACCAGCCTCAAAGAGGCCAGAGAGCAACAGAGGGCCCCCGACGCTCTGGCCGCGCTTCGTCTGCCTGAGCACGTTCTGGCCGCTGAGGGACCCAATGCATTTGTGCTGGCATTCGTCAATGAGTGCGCGGTCCCCCTCCTGAACCTCGGCCTGCTCGATGCCGCCGTGGACCTCTCGCAACAAGCGATCAGCCTTGTCGAAAAGGGATCGGTCAACGAAGCGGCAGTCGTCGGCTGGATCGGCCTGCTCTGCACAGCACGCGGCGACCTCGACGAGGCCGAGAGGATGCACAACAAGGCACTGGAAATCAATCAGAGCCTCGGGCAACTTGCAGGTGTGGCCATCGAGTGCGGCAACCTCGGTCTGATCTACAAAACACGCGGTGATCTCGATGGGGCTGACGAGATGTACAATAAGGCGTTCCAAATCGACCAGAAGCTCGGACGGCTTGTAGGCATGGCCAACGATTGCGGGAATCTGGCGGGGATCTATAAAGCACGCGGTGACCTCGACGGGGCCGAGAAGATGATTAACAAGGCACTCGAAATCGACCAGAGACTTGGCAGATTCGAAGGCATCGCGATCAGCTATGGCAACCTGGGCCTGATCTATCGAGGGCGCGGCGACCTCGGCAATGCCGAGACAATGTTTAGCAAGGCGCTCGAAATCGAGCAGAAGCTCGGACGACTCGAAGGCATGGCGAACTCATACGCCAATCTGGCCCTGATCTGTGAAACTCGCGGCGACCTTGACAGGGCCGAGGAAATGCACAAGAAGGCACTTGACGTCAATCAGAAGCTTGGGCGACTCGAAGGCATGGCTATCCAGTATGGGAATCTTGGCCTGATCTGTCGAACACGCGGTGACCTCGACGGGGCCGAGGGGATGCTCAACAAGGCGCTCGAAATCAACCAAACGCTCGGACGGCTCGAAGGCGTGGCTATCCAATACGGCAGCCTCGGCCTTGTCTGCCAAACGCGCGGCGACCTCGCGCAAGCGCGATCACACTGGGAAAAGGCGTTGGCCCTCCTTCAGAAAATCGGGGCGCGGGATAGGATACACACTATCCAAGCTTGGATCGACGGCTTGCCTAAGGACGCCCACTAGGTCGAATCCACATAGGCCGTGAGGCTGGCGACGCCCGCGATTCGGCAATACGTGATCTGTCGGGTCCACACCAGCCAGGCAAAGAAGGGCGCGCACATACGCTGCCGGTCCCGCTCCTCTAAATCGGCATCCCTGCGCAAGAAAACCGGGGCTCGCACGTCTATCCTGATAGACGCGGGTCGATCTATTGTGCGTCGCTGGAGAAAGGCAGGATGTTCATGGATATTTCGCAACCATCGTCGTATGCCATCGGCTGGGGGACGCTGGCGCTGCTCAACGCCGGGCTGGCCCAGGGCAAAGGCCGCAGCGGCCTGGGCTGGTTTCTGGTCTCCCTGCTGCTCGGCCCTATCGCCACCTTCCTCGTGGTCGTCCTGGACCCCGTCCCCAAGGGTTGATCGACGTGATGTCACCGTGTCTGCCTCGATGCGCGGGCTTAACGCGTGGATTAAGAACCCACCGCACAGCACTGTTGATCATGGATTCCCTCCGCTCCCGTTTGCCTCCGATGCATCTGGATGTTTCTGCGCGAGGGCACAGATTCGGGCCCCTTCCATGACCGCTTCCCGCCGCTGGGGCGGCCATTCCTCGGGGAAATTGAGGCGGGCGTACTTCCCGTGCACCTCGACCGCTTTCCGATCGTAGGCGCGGGCGGCCTCGATGGCGCTGTCGAACGCGCCGAGGTAGATAGGCTCGCCATTGCAGCGGATCGTCGCATAGCACTTGCCGGTGTCCTTGTCATGCCAGATTCCCTTGAACTCGTTCTTGCCGTCGCGGTTCTTGCGACGGTTCCGGCCGTTTTCCGTTCGGGTGCAGATGCGCAGGTTGCTGCGGCGGTTGTTCAGGCCGTTGCCGTCGATGTGATCGACGACCATTCCTTTCGGCGGCTGCACGATCTCACGATGCATCCACACGCTTCGCCCCTTCTCGTGGCGGCGGGCGTAGAAACCATGACCATCGCCGGCGTCGACGGCGTGCCACTTGTAGCGGCTGAGCCTCGGGTAGTCTTCGGCATCGACGATGGCGAATTGGCCCTGGGTCAAAGCGATATAGCGGATTCCGTCGCTCGTCGACTGGGGCGGTACCGTCCACACCGGCGGCTCGCGCCTGGCCCGGAAATTGGGGCACGTGGCGGTGGCGGCCACGCCCCTCAGCTCGCCGGGCGCCTCGGTGGAGTTGGCACAGATCAGCAGGCCCGGGCAGCGCGACAGAAAGACGCGCAGCCACCGGCCCGCCGGCCGGACAGCATAAACACAGTTGGCACAACATCGCTTCTTCATTGCCGCTCCTTTCGTCGCTTGTCGGCGGTGGTAATCAACCGTCGTAAACCCAAGCCGGGGACCGCACGGTCCCTCTACCCTTGCCGCGAGTGCGCGGGTTTGATGTCAAAAACGTACACCTTGCCGACCCCTGCTGTTGCGGTAACTTCTTGCCCGGACAGGAATAAAGAAAATTTTGCGCGAGGCGCGATTTTTCACTGAGCAGTGCGCGGGTTTGACGCTATTCCTACTGGGGAGCCGGGGATTGCCGCCCGGTCGCCAATCGGCCCGCGCCCGCGCGTTGGGGATTGAATTTGCGGGCACCGGTGAGGACAATGGCGGTCGCTGAGCGTATGGTGTCCGGTGAACCGTCTGAATGAAGGAAGCTTATGATGATGCGGAACGCACCGATGGTTGTCATAGCCGTTTGCCCGCTGCTGTGGCTGCCGGGCATGCGCGAGGAACGGAACACAGACCGGGCTCTTGTGAAGACCTCTGCGAGTGCTCCGGCTGCCCTCGGGAATCCCGCCGCCCGCGGGAGTCTGGCCGGCAGCTCCTCGAACGTGGCGGCGGACCTGGTGATCCGGAATGCCAAAATCGTCACGATCGACAAGGACAACCCTCGCGTCCAGGCGGTGGCTTTCCAGGGCGAGAGGATCGTGGCGGTCACGTCGGACGAGGCCATCCGCAAGTATGTCCGCGACAGCGTGACCGAGGTCATCGACGCGCGCGGCAGGCTCGTCGTTCCGGGCTTCAACGATGCGCACCTTCATTTCGAGGCCATCGACGCCGACTTTATCGATCTGCGCTACACGACCGATCCGGCGGTCATCACGCGGAAGGTCAAAGAGGCGGTCGCCAGGGCCCGGCCGGGCGAGCTCATTCGTGGCGGCTACTGGGAACACGAGATGTTCTACAACAAGCAGTGGCCCACGAAGGAGCTGATCGATTCGGTCTCGCCAAACAATCCGGTAGTGCTCGCGCGGGCGGACGGGCATTCGGTTCTGGTCAACAGCTACGTCATCCGCAAGTCCGGAATCACGAAAGAGACGCCCGACCCGTTCGGCGGCGAGATCCAGCGGGACCCGCGCACGAGCGAGCCGACGGGAATTTTCAAGGAGACAGCCCAGGACCTGCTGAAGTATGGCGACGTGCCGGTCCAACAAACGCCCAAAGAGCAGCAGGAACAACTGCTGCGCGGCTGGCAGGCGGCGTTTGACATGGCCGTGAGAAGCGGCGTCACGTCGATCCAACTGGCGTCGGGCGGCGAGTTCGACGTGTACCGGAAATTCCAGGACGTAGGCAAGCTCCCCGTGCGGGTGACGATCGGAGGAGCCCTGACCGCCGATGCGGACGAGCTGAGGCGCTACGCCGCGCTGCGCAAGAAGTATCCCCCGGAAGGCAACTGGATCCGTTTCGGCTACCTCAAAGGCTTCGCGGACGGGACGCTCGGCTCGGGCACTGCCCTGTTCTTCGAGCATTATGTGGACGTTCCGGGTACAAAAGGTCTGCCGATGATGCCCTACGCCGAGCTCGAAAAGCTGGTCGTGGCCGCCGACAGGGCCGGCTTCCAGATGGGCATTCACGGCATCGGCGATGAGGGCATCCACTGGGTCCTCAACGCCTTCGAGAAGGCGCAGCAGCTCAACGGCCGGCGGGACAGCCGGCATCGCATCGAGCACGCCCAGGTGCTGGCCGACGAGGATATTCCCCGCTTTGCGGCGCTGGGCGTGGTCGCGTCCATGCAGCCGACCCACTGCATCACGGACAAGCGTTTCGCGGAGAAACGAATCGGGACAGCGCGATGCAAAGGGGCCTATGCCTGGCGGCGCCTGCTGGACGCGGGGGCCACGATCGCCTTCGGCACGGATTACCCGGTCGAGCCGATCAATCCGCTGGAAGGTCTGTATGCGGCCGTCACGCGCAAGGACCGGGCCGGCGAGCCCGGCGACGGCTGGTTCCCCGATCAGAGACTGAGCATGGAGGAGGCGATCGAGCTGTACACGCTCGCCTCCGCCCGCGCAGAATTTACCGAAGACCGCAAAGGCATGATCAAAGAAGGCTACCTGGGCGACGTCGTCATCTTCGACAGGGACCTGATGACGATGCCGCCCGATCAGATTATGTCGGCCGGCGTGGACTACACGATCGTGGGAGGAAAGGTCGTGTACCACCGCAGCGAATCGCCTTGACAAACAGATAAGCCGGGCGCCGCGTGCGTCCTACCGGCACAGCACGAGAGCCACGAGGCTGGCGGATGAAGCGAAAGAGTCCGCGACACCGGCCACAGTCAGCCCGATGGCGGAGGCGGCCGAGACCGCATCAAGAAGACGATCCATGAAGGCCACCGGTCTGAGACGGGCGGACGACGCCGACGGAATCAGCGCCCGCAGGACGATGCAGAGCACCAGTCCGGGGACGAGGAGTTGAGCCGGCGTCAGCGCCGTCCAGCCGCCTTGCACGAGCGTCACGACCCCGTGCAGCAGCGCATAAAGCGTGCGCACACGACAGGCGAGAGAATACAAAGCCCACATGGTCGGTATTCCTCGATTTTTGTACTTGCCGGCACGGCGAGGCCGGCCCGACCATCGGGCCAGAGATGGCAGCCAACGACACTACACCATCGATTTCCTCGAACGCCTGCGAGGTTAGCTGACGGGCTCGGAGCCGAGTTGCCCCGTCCGGCCGTTCGGCCGGATTCGCCCCACAAAACCGGGTCCCCCGTTCCACAGGCCGCACGGCCCGCGGATTCGGCGATTCATCACGGCATAGCAAGTAGCCACTATTTGTTATGTCCAAGATCAATTGTAGACGCTCGCGAACGGCACGTCAAGTCTATTCGCGAGCCCCCGCAGGAGCATAGCGGGCCTTGCTGATAAACTCTTGTCAGAGCGGGACCTGCGCGGTAGAGTGGTGGACCTCTTGACGGCAGTCGGTGAAAGAAGTGTCGGTTGAGGACAATCGCGTGGACCTTGCATCCTATCGAAAACGGGCATGGCCGGTGTTGCTCGCATTTCTTGTCGCGGCGTCGGCATGGGCGGCCGCGGCGGACTACTACAGCGACAAATCAATGGGTGAGCAGCTTGCGGGCCTGGCACAGAAGGAGCCGAATCTCGTCCGCGTCAGTGAGCTGGCCCAGTCACGGGACCGACGCAAGGTCTGGCTGGTGGAAGTTGGCGCCGGAGCCGAGGAGGACCGCAAGACCCGGCCGGCCCTGCTCGTGGTGGCGGGGATCGAGGGCAATGATCTGGCGGGGTCGTCCGTCGTCGCATCCTGGCTCGAGCGGCTGGTGCTGCAATATCGGGAAGGCTCGACCACGGCGGACCTGCTCAAGGCGGTGACCCTCTATGCGGTTCCGCGTCTGAATCCGGACGCCGCCGAGCGGTTCTTCGCCACGCCCAAAGTCGAGAGCAACGTCAACGGCACACCTTGCGACGAGGATCACGATGGACTCGTCGATGAAGACGGCGGCGAGGACCTCAACGGCGACGGCCTGATCACGATGATGCGGGTCGAGGATAAGGAAGGCGAGTACACTCTCGACCCGAACGACAACAGACTGCTGATGAAGGCCGATCCTTTGAGGGGAGAGACACCCGCCTGGCGCCTGCTGCCGGAAGGGATCGACAATGACCGGGACAAGCGCTGGAACGAGGACGGGCCCGGCGGCACCAATCTCAACCGGAACTTCCCGTATGGCTACAAATTCTTCGGGCCTGAGTCCGGCATCCATCCGGTCAGCGAGGACGAGACGCGAGCGCTCGCCGACTTCGTGCTCGCCCATCCGAATATCGGCATCATCCTGACCTACGGGTCCGCAGACAACCTCCGCAAGACGCCGAAATCCGCCGCCGCACCCGGCCGGTCCAAACCGATGGAGGCCATCGACGAGAAGGACATCGGCTACTACGAGACGATGGGCAAGCTCTATCGCAAGGCGCTCGGCATGGGCAAGGAGCTCGAAGGCACGTCCGAGCCGGGGACCTTCAGCGACTGGATGTACTTCCATCGCGGCCGGCTGTCGCTGGCGGTCCGGCCGTGGGACCCGGCCCTGGCCGTCGAACTGTCGGAGCCCAACAAAGCGAAAGATGCGACCACACAGGAGAAGGCGGCCGGCTCACACGACCCCAACACAGCAAAGACTGAAAAGAAGCCTGCGAAGGATAAGGACGAGCGCAACAAGGAGGAGCGCAAGCAGCTCGAATGGCTCGACACGCACGTGCCGGACGCGTTCGTCGCCTGGCAGGCCATCGATCATCCCGATTTTCCCGGTCAGCGCGTCGAGGTGGGCGGCTACCGGCCGTTCGCGACCCGCAATCCGCCGGCGAAGATGCTCGATGCCATCGCGGCCAAACACGGGGATTTCCTGACGCAATTGGCCCAGCGGCTTCCGCGCATCCGGGTCAGCAAGGTCGAGTGCCGCCTGCTGGCCGATTCGATTTACGAAGTGGAGATGCTCGTGACCAACACCGGCTTTCTGCCAACCGCGCTGGCACACGGAGAGACGACGCAGGAGGTGTATCCGACGCGGGTGGTCCTCGACCTCGGGCCCGAGTGCTTCCTCGCGGGGACAAAGGTCACGAACCTGCCCACGATCCCGGGCAGCGGCGGCACCGCCAAGGTGCGCTACGCCCTGCGCGTGGCGGACCGGCAGGACGTCCATTTTCAGGTCGTGTCCATGCTGGCCGGCCGGACCGAGGGGATCATTGAGCTGTTGAGAACGAGTGAGGCCGGAACAGGTCGTTTCTATCAGGTGAAAGAGGATCGCCGTGACATCGACGCTAAAAAGTAATGTACCTGTGGCTGCATTGGTTCTCTCATGCCTGCTCCTGTCGGTCGCGTCGGGGGCCGATGCCGCCGAAACGGGCGGCCAGCCGAAGACATCGGAGCCGGGCAGTTATGCGTTTCCTGCTCTCGGGGCACCGAACGACAGGAAAGTGGACGTAGCATGGAACCGGTTCTACGATCATGCGGGTCTGGGGGCTATCCTGACCCGGCTGCACGAGGCCTTTCCCGATCTCACGTCTCTCTACTCCATCGGCCGGTCTACAGAAGGCCGGGACCTGTGGTGCCTGGAGGTGACGGCGCGGCGTGTCGGCAACCCCGACCGCAAGCCCGGCATGTACATCGACGGGAACATCCACGGCAACGAGGTCCAGGCGGGCGAGGCGATCGCCTACACGGCATGGTACCTGTGCCATCAGTACGGGCGACTGGAAAAGGTGACCGCCCTGCTGAACCACTATGTATTCTACCTCGTGCCGACCACGAACCCCGACGGCCGGGATTTCTGGCTGCACGACAAAGATGGCGCGATTTCCTCCCGCACCGGCTCCATTCCGACCGACAACGACCGGGACGGCGTCGCGGATGAGGACGATTGCGAAGACCTCAACGGCGACGGGGTCGTTACCATGATGCGGCGGAAGGACCCGCAGGGCCGGTTCAAGCGCCACCCGGATTACCCGGAATACCTGATGGTCCGCGCCAAGCCGGATGAGCCGGGGGAATACATGCTGCTCGGCTGGGAGGGCATCGACAACGACGGGGACGGCCGGATCAACGAGGACGGCCGCGGCGGCTATGATATGAACCGCAACTGGGCCTGGGACTGGCAGCCCAACTACATTCAGTACGGCGCCAAGGATTACCCCTTCTCGCAGCCGGAGCCCCGGGCCGTGGCACGCTTCGCGCTGGCGCACCCCAACATCGCGGCGGCCCAGACCTACCACAACTCCGGCGGTATGATCTTGCGCGGCCCCGGCAATGAAGCCGGCGAGATGAAAAAGGCCGATGCGCAGCTTCTGGAGGTCATCGGGCGGCAGGGCGAGCGCATTCTGCCGTACTACCGCTTCATCATCTCGTGGAAGGACCTCTACACGACGTGGGGCGATGAGGACGGCTGGTTCTATGGGGCCCGCGGCGCTCTGGCGTTCACCAACGAGATGTGGACACCGCAGAATCTCTTCAAGGCCAACAATTCCCCTTCCGACGAGCAGGAGGCGGAGTTCGTCAAGCACGTCCTTCTCGACGACGGCCTCGTCCCCTGGCGCCCGTACAACCATCCGACCTACGGCCCCATTGAGATCGGCGGCCCCAAGAAGGAATGGGGACGCGTGCCGCCTTCGTTCCTGCTCGAAGAGGAGCTGCACCGCAACATGGCGTTCACGCTCTATCACGCGGGCACGATGCCGCTGCTGCGGATTAGCGACGTGAACGTCGCGCCTCTCGGCAACGACTTGTTCAGGGTGTGGGTGGCCATCGAGAACCAGCGTCTGATGCCCACGCGGACGGCCCAGGACGTGGACCATCACATCAGCCCGCCGGACATCGTCTCCCTCAAAGGCGACAACGTCCGGGTGGTCTCGAGCGGCCGGGTCACGGACCGGTTCTTCAAGCGGGTCGAGGCCGTCGAATCCCGGCCGGAGCGCGTCGAGCTCGACACGATTGACGGCATGAACGCCGTGCGGGTGCAATTCATCCTCCAGGGCCGCGGCGGGTTCACGGTGACGGTCGATTCGGCCAAGGGCGGATTGCTCCAGAAGGATGGCTCGCTGCCTTAGCCGACGAAATCGGCGTCACACCTCCGGTTGCGCGACGCAGGCACTCCGTCTGTTGATTCTCATGAGACTGTCGCCCGACGGTTCGATATGACTGTTCAGGAAAACTTCAGGGTCAATAAGTGTTTTCCCCACTTGCATTGTGCATTTTGCACGCTATGATTTGCTGATGATGAAATACAATCACGTTTTAGCCTTGAACCCGTATTTCGGGTACGGCGCCGACATGCGGGGACTGTTTCCGCCGACGGGGCTGGAGTACATTATCGCCAGCATGAAGGATCTCGTTGGCAAGGTGACGCTGCTCGACCTGAGCCATGAAGAGGCGTACCGGGACCCTGCGGCGCTGGGCGCGTTGATCCGCCGCGACGTCGACCTGCTGTGCATCACCGTCGGGTGGCGCTCGCGCTTCGAGAAGATCTGCGACTTTATCGCCCAACTGCCCGATGAGGTCACGACGGTCGTCGGGGGTTATCAGGCGACGCTGGAAGTCGAGCAGATGTTCCAGCGCTGCCCGAACGTCGATATGGTCGTGCGGGGCGAAGGCGAGGAGATTATCAAGCAGGTCGTGACGGGGGTCCCGTACGAGGAGATTCGCGGGCTCTCGTACCGGTGCGACGGCCGAATCGTGCATAACGAGAACCAGGTTCTGCCCGACCTCACGCACCTTGCGTTTCCCGACCGGTCGCTGAGAAGGCACGATTACTACTGGTCCCGCAACGGCGTGCGGCTCAGCCGTCAGACGTTCGATACGATCCTGACGGCGCGGGGCTGCCCGTTCAAATGCAAGTTCTGCACCTTCAGTCTCAATCCACTCGGACAAAAGCGAGAGTACACGGAGCGGCCGCTCGAATCGGTCATGGATGAGATGAAGACGATTACGGCCGACATCGTGCTCTTCAGCGACGACAATTTCGCCACCAATCCCAAACGGGCCGAGCAACTGTGCGATCGCATCATCGAGAGCGGCATCCGCAAGACCTTCGTGGTCCAGGCCCGCGTGGATATCGCGCGGCACCGCCGGCTGCTCGATAAGGCCTGGCAGGCGGGATTCCGGCTTTTTCTGATCGGGATCGAGTCGCCGCACGACCGCATCCTGGGCCAACTGCAAAAAGGCATTACGCAGCAACAGGTCCGCGAGGCATTCGCCGTCCTGACGCAATACGATTTCCATCTGCACGGCTACTTCATCTACGGCAACGTCGGCGAGACGGAAGAGGAGATGCTCTACATTCCGCAATTCGCCAAAGAGATCGGTCTGGATTCGATCAGTTTCCAGAAGCTGCGCATCGAGAAGTTCTCGCCGCTGAAGGAGCTGGTGGAGGCCACACCCGGCTACCATTACGAAGGCGTTGGCGGCTGCGTGTTTTCGGACCGGTACGGGCTCAAGGAGCTCAAGCGGATCCGCAACCGCATCCGGCGGCGGTTTTACTGTCCGTCGCAACTGCTGCGCATCGCCCGGAAAGCCCGGCGGATCGGGTTGGTTGACAGTCGGGATATTATTCGTCTCTTCCTCCAGTTGCCGTTCATCACGTACTGCCTGGTCGAGCGGATGGTCCAGAAGAAAAGAAAACACGCCACCGCCCGCGTGCACTCTGCACCCGGGGGTAGACGGCCAACGTGTGACAGGGCAGGTGTGAAATCCCTTGGGCCCGGCGGGGTTTAGCCCAACCAAGGCGGCACCTCTCTTGTCTTTCGGGGGCCTGTTCTCCGGTTCGGTGCCACGCTCAAACTCACTTTGAGCGTGTGGGCCCTGTATGCATCGAGGCTCAGCGCTCCGGGTCGAAGGCTGGCTATGAAACGCCAGCCACAAGCCGTATGAGACCAATGCTTGAGCACGCTGAATTGCTGTTGCGAATCCTCGCGGATGTCCTGCCGGCAATCCCGGCTGAGGGGGCGTACCTCTTTGCCGAGACCGAGCCCAATCAGGAGTCGGTCTTCGCGGCGGCGAAAGAGCTGCTCGACCGCTGGCGGGCGGAGAGAGTCTTGATCTCCGATTGCCGTCCCAAGAGCGGCTATGTCGGGGCGACCGCCTACCGCCGGGCGATGATTGAATGCGGCATTCCCGCCGGCGCCATCGAAGAAGTCCTGATGGAGCCGACCGAAATCCTCCATACGCGAATCGAGGCCGAGGCGGTTGTGCGCTTCGCCAGGGCCAGGGGCTATGAACGTCTCCTCGTGACCTCGGTGCCCTTCCACCAGGAGCGCGCGTTCATGACGGTCGTCACCGCGGCCCTGCAGGAGTACCCGTCCCTGAAAATCTACAGCTATCCCGGCGCACCGCAGCCCTGGGACGAGGTCGTGACCCACTCGCAAGGACAACTGCGCGGCACCCGGGCCGAGCTGATCGCCGAAGAGCAGAACCGCATTGAAAAGTACACCGCCCAAGGCGACCTCGCTCCCCGCGCGAGAATCCTGGAGTACCTCCGCACGCGGGATTGACCCGTGGGCGTGGGTTCAATAGCATGTACGTGCCGTGCTCCATGCGTTGGGGTCCAATAAACGGTAATGAGGGACGATCAGGATGGATGAGGCAACGTACACAATCACTCAGAGGCGGTTTCTGCACGGCAGTCAGCAGTTCACGATTGACGGGAACACGCTGAGGATCGAGCATCGTCGGGGACTGTCATTGGAGCAACAGTGTCTCGACCTTGGCGGTTTTCAGCCGGCGCCGTTGCGAATCAAGCGCGTGCCTCTCGGCAAAATGCTGGCCTTGTTGATCAGCGTCGCTCTGGCAATCACCTTACTGACCTGGGCCCTCAGAACCAGCAACGACAGCGCGTCTGCGACAGCTATGACCTTCGGATTGCTCTCCGCGTTTGTTGCCCTCATCATAGCTATCCAGACGTGTTTCGGGTTCGCCAATGTCGTGGTGTTCCAGGGCAAGTTCAGGCAAATCCGCTTGTGGCATGACCTTCCCGACAAGTCCACATTCGACGCGTTCGTCGAAGCACTGAGCGCACAAATCCGCAGGACGCGAGACTACGAGCATACCCTCCTGAGACAACTTCGCACGGCGAACATCATCAACGATCAGCAGTACAACCAGGGCGCGGAATTACTCCGCCGACACGCGGATCGCCCGGACGAATGGTACGTGTAGATCTCCCATGCCTCTCGCGCTCCCTCACATCAGGAATACGAAAAGCTGAGACGCGCGCGAACGGATTCGGCCGCCCGGGCGCGTCCGGTCTGTGTCTCACGCCATCAGTTTTTTGAGCAGGGCGCGCTGGAAGTGGAGGCGGTTCTCGGCCTGGTCGAATATGATCGAGTTCGGCGACTCGGCAACCTCGTCGGTGATCTCGTAGCCCCGATAGGCGGGAAGGCAGTGCATGATCTTCACGCTCCTCGGGGCGGCGGCGACGAGCCTGGCATCGACGGCGTAACCCGCGAAATCCCTCCGGCGCTTTTCCTTCTCGTTCTCCTGGCCCATGCTGACCCAGGTATCCGTGTAGATGATGTCGGCCTCGGCGACGGCGGCGTACGGATCGCGAATCTGCGCGGTGCAGGCCAGCGTAAAGCTGTTGGCCTTTTGAATGGTCACTGCGTCGAGCTCGTAGCCGGGGGGTGAGGCGATGACCAGCTTCATCCGGAGCTTGCCGGCGGCGAAGGCGAGCGAGCGGGCGACGTTATTGCCGTCGCCGATGAAGGCGATTTGGATGCCCTCGATCCGGCCACAGTGCTCCTGGATCGTCAGAACGTCCGCCATCGCCTGGCACGGGTGCGACCAGTCGGTCAGCGCGTTGATCACGGGAATATCGGCGTATTCCGCCAGGTCGAGGACCGTCTGGTGCTCGAAGGTCCGGGCCATGATGCCCTGGACGTAGCGGCTCAGGACGCGGGCGATGTCCTTGACCGGCTCGCGCTTGCCGATGCCGCCGATATCCTCCGGCTTGACGTAGATCGGGTGGCCGCCCAGGTCGGTCATGGCGACTTGGAAGCTCAGGCGCGTCCGCAGACTCGGCTTCTCGAAGAGCATCGCCAGGGTCTTGCCGGTCAGGCACAGGTCGCGCCCGCCGGACTTGTAGAGCGCCTTGAGCGTGCGGCTTTCCTCGAGCAGTTCGTGCAGCTCCGCCACGGAGCAATCGCTGATGGCAAGAAAGTCGTTCATAAATCACCCCTCGGACAGAACGCTGTCGAAGATTCCCACCGCCTCGTCGATCTGCTCCTTCGTCACGATCATGGGCGGCATAAATCGGATCACGGTGTCATGAGTGCAATTGATCCTTAGTCCCTTGTCGAGGCATTTGGCGACGATCTCGGCGCCCGGGCGCGTGAGCTGGATGCCGATCATCAGGCCGATGCCCCGGACGTGGTCGATAACGGAGTGTTTTTCCTTCAGCGACCGCAAGCGCTCCTGCGCGTACTGGCCCATCTCGGCCGCGTGCTGAAGCAGATGGCTTTCCTCGATGGCCTCGATGGTCGCGACGCCGGCGGCGCAGGCGAGACAATTGCCGCCAAAGGTCGAGGCGTGCTTGCCCGGCACGAGCGAGGCGGCAATCTCGGGCTTGGCCATCATCGCGCCGATCGCGACGCCGCCACCGAGAGTCTTGGCCATCGACATCATATCCGGCTCGACGTCAAAATGCTGATAGGCGAACCACTTGCCCGTCCGGCCCATGCCCGTCTGCACCTCGTCGAGAATCATCATCGCGCCCTTCTGGTCGCACAGCCGGCGGATGGCTTGCAGAAATTCCGGTGTGGCGACGTTGATGCCGCCCTCGCCCTGGATGGGCTCGACCAGCACGGCCGCCACTTCATCGCTGAACGCCGACTCCAGAGCCGCCACGTCGTTGAAGGGGATATAGACGAAGCCCGGCAGCAGTGGCAGGAAACCTTCGTGATACTTGGGCTGGGCGGTCGCGGTGATCGTGGCGAACGTCCGGCCGTGAAAGCTGCCTTCGCAGGTGATGAACTTGTACTTTTCCTTGGCCGTGTGGAGGCGTGCGAGCTTGAGCGCCGCTTCGTTGGCCTCGGCGCCGCTGTTGCAGAAGAAGCACTTGCCGCCGAAGGCCCGCTCGCTGAGCATCTGGGCCAGCCGGCCCTGCGGCTCGGAGTAGAACGTGTTGTCGATGTGGATCAGCTCGCCGACCTGCCGACGGATGGCCTCGACCACCTTCGGATGGCAGTGGCCGATCCCGCTGACGGCCCAACCGGGGAACATGTCGAGAATCTTATTACCCTCAGCGTCCCACAGGTAGCAGCCTTCGCCTTTGACCATGACCCGCGGCAGCCGGCCATAGTTGGCAATCACGTATTTATTGAACAGTTCGATTGTCTCTTGTGTTGTCATGGTTATCCTCGCGATTTCCGTGTTGATTGCGATATCGTCCGAGCGTCACGTTCCCGGCGCGCACCGCCTCAAGGGCCCCTGGAGCCCGTGCCCCAGGGACTGGCGCTCCCGCCGGCGCTTCCCGAACGCGTCGCGCAGGCAAAACAGAAACAGCATATTCGTCATCAACACTATCGCACCTTTTGTGAATTTCGCCTCGGCGTGGCCCGCTCAGTTCCTGATGATCTCGGTGCCGATGCCTTTTTCCGTGTAGATTTCCAGCAGCAGCGAGTGAGCGATCCGGCCGTCGATGATATGGGCTTTGCGCACGCCCGCCTCCAGCGCGATCAGGCACGCCTCGACCTTGGGGAACATCGCCTCCGTAATGATGCCGGCGTCGATCATCTCCTTGATCTGTGCCTCGTTGAGACTGGAGATCCAGCTTTCCGGGTCGTTGATGTCGCGCCGAATGCCGTGCGTGTCGCTGACCATCACGAGCTTTTCCGCCACGACCGCAGCGGCCACTTTGCCGGCGGCGGTATCCGCGTTGACGTTCAGCTTGCCCCCGTTCTTGTCCATGGCCGTGGAGGAGATGACGGGGATCGTGCCGTCCGCGCAGAGCGTATGGAGCAGCTTGGCGTTGACGTCGACGACCTTGCCGACGAGGCCGAGATCGATCTTGCGGCCCTCGTCGCCCGGCAGACGGAGCGTCTCGGCCGTCAGGACGCAACTGCTGAGCGTGTGCAGTCCCATCGTCTTGCAGCCGAGCTCTTCGAGGATCCGGCAGATGGGCTCGTTGACCTGGCGGACAAGCACGTGCTCGACGATATTCAGCGTCCGCTGGTCCGTGTAGCGCCGGCCCTGGACCCAGACCGGCTCCAGGCCGGCTTCGTTCATGGCCCGGGTAATCGCCTTGCCGCCGCCATGGACGATGATCGGCCGCATGCCCACCGTGGACATGAAGGCGAGGTCGGTCAGGAGGCTGCGCTGTGCGGCCTCGTCGTCGAGGACGCTGCCGCCGAGTTTCACGACCACGACCCGCCCGCGAAAGCCGCGAATGTACGCCATCGCTTCAATCAAAGCATCGGCTTTTGCAATAGCTTCTTGCAAGGGACTACTCCTTGGACTCCAATGAAAACAAACCCTCGAAATTATCATTGGGCCGCCGCCAAGTCAAGAGCATCGGGCAAATTTTGCGCGGGAAGAACGTAGGTTGGTAGAACGAATGGGACCTGTGGGACTGACAGGACCTCTGCGTGAGGCGAGCGGCTCGCGGCAAGCCGCCTTCGCGGGGGTCGGGGCTCCGGACTAAGCCAGGCCTTCGGGGGTGGACTGGCCGTGGAACTCGCTGGGGTTGAGAAAGATCTCGCCGCGGACCTCCTCGATAATGAGCTGGGCGATGTGCATGCCGGGGCGCAGGACGAAGGTCATCGGGCCGAGGTTGATCATTTCGAGCGTGAGGGGCCCCGCCCAGCCGGGATGGACCGTGGGCGAGGTGAAGTGGACCATCAGGCCGCAACGGGCCCGGCTGCTCTTGCCCTCGATGCGGGCGGCGAGGTGCGGCATTCCCTTATCCACGGGCAGCTCGACGCGTTCGAGCGTACGGCCGAGGATGAACTGGTGCGGCTGGAGCGGATAGGGGTTCTCGCCGGTCAGCGTGTACCTCTGCGAGTGCCGGGCGATGACCTCGGAGAGCGTCCCGCGCTCCGTCATATCGTAATGGTACGGCCCGGGCTGCGGCACGGTGATCTCCTGGTACAGCCGCAGATCCACCGCATGCGTATCGTACGGACAGTATTTCCCCGGCTCCGGCCGCCGCGGCAGCGGCTCCGGCGCAATCACCAGCCGCCCCTCATCCAAGGCCCTCTGTATCTCAATATTTGACAAAATCATGTTCTGGCCCCTGCACGCGTCATTGCGCGAACTCACGCCTAAGTATACTCTCTACCACGCGGGCCCGCCAGCGCTACCGACGCCGCGAACCCGGTATTCCCGGCAAATCCGTTGACCAGGGGGCGGCTTTTTGCTATAGTGTTCTCAGGCGGAGCGTATTCCGGAAGCAGGGTCATCCGGGCTCGCCGTGTCATCTGAGATTGAGGAGAAGTGGTGAAGCAACTGTCGCTGGCATTTGTCTTGTTGCTGTCTTCGTTCCTCCCAGCCGCCGCGGAGGAGCCTGTGAACTTTGGCGACCGGAATCTGAGGCTGGCCGTCGAAGAGTCACTCTGGATTGCCGACCCGACGCCGTCGGATATGTTGGGGTTGTTCTATCTCGACGTGACCGCCAAGGAAATCTATGACCTGACCGGCCTGGAGTATGCCACGAACCTGCTGACGCTGAGGCTCGGCGACAACCAGCGGATTTCCGATATTGGCCCTCTGCGCGAACTGACCAATCTGAGCGCGTTGGTCCTCAGTCAAAATCGGATCAGCGATATCACACCTCTGGCCGGGCTGGTCAACCTGGAGGAGTTGGACCTGCACCACAACGAGTTTGACGATATCTCCGCCCTGTCCGGCCTGACCCGTCTGTACCGGCTCAGCCTTCGTGAGAATTCGATCCGGGACATCTCCGCCCTGTCCGGCCTGACCCGGCTGGAGGACCTGATCATCAGCATCACGCAAGTCAGCAACATCCCGCCTTTACTGGGGCTGCGCTCGCTGCGGCGCCTCGACCTGCGCGGCTGTCCCTTGAACCAGGCCGCCTACGACGTCCACATCCCGCAGATCCGCGCCAATAACCCGGGCATCCAAATCCTGTATGAAGCACAGCGTTGGCCCACGGTCACCCTCTCCTCTTCGGCCGGGGGATCGGTCATATACCCCGGGGAAGGAGCGTTCGTTTTCGAATACGGCCGCAGCGTCAGCCTGGTCGCCCGAGCAGACCCCGGCTTTGTGTTTCTCAACTGGTCCGGCGGCTACAGCGGCACGCAGAGTTCAACTACCATTACGATGGCCGAAGATTATGAGATTCGCGCGAATTTCCTCAGCTTGTCGCGCAGCCTCTTCGTCGACAACCGGGGCACAGGCAATCCGGGAGGGGCAGACCTGACAGTGGCCGACCCGCTGGAGGACGGCACGCCGCAGCATCCGTTCGACCGAATCCAGGAAGCCATCGAAGTCGCGGCCGACGGGACATCCATCTTTGTTCGCCCCGGCACGTACCGGGAGAACATCGACCTTCTCGGCAAGAACATCCTGGTGACCGGGATCGACCCGAACGATACGAACGGAGCGCCCTATCCCGTGATCGAAGGCGCTGCGGCCGGTCCGATCGTACGCTTCACGCACGGCGAAGGCCCGGGCTGCACGTTGACCGGCTTTGTCCTCACGCGGGGCAAGGACGACCTGGCTGGCGCCGTCCACTGCGACGCCAGCAGCCCGACCATTGCCCATTGCGTGATTGTGGGCAACTGTTCGACCCAACCGAATGGGGCGGCAGTCTACTGCCGTGACAGCCACGCCGTCCTGGTCAACTGTACCATCGTCGACAACGTAGCGGCCAAACAGGGCGCTGGCCTCTACCTGGTCAATAGCGACATCGTACTGACGAATTCGATCGTATGGGGCAATCGACCCGACGAGATCCGCCTGGCCGGAACCGGCGCACCTTCCATCACCTACTCCGACATCGCCGGCGGATGGACCGGCACTGGCATCCTCGATCAGGACCCGCTCTTTGCCAAACCGGGCTATTGGGCCAATCCGGACGACCCCGACGTCATGCTCGATCCCACGAATCCCAATGCCATCTGGATTGAGGGAGATTACCACCTCAGATCGCAGGCGGGACGCTGGGACAGAGATCCACCCTACTGGTTCCTCGACGTGGCGACCAGTCCCTGTATTGACACCGGCGACCCGAGCAGTCCGGTCGGGGCCGAGCCTGCTCCCAATGGCAGCCGTATCGACCTCGGCGCCTACGGCGGCACCCCCCAAGCCAGCAAATCCCCCGCCAATCCGTAACGCCAAATCGGTTGCCTGCTCGCGAATATCCGCGCGGGAGCCGGCAAGGCGATTCTTCTTGCTATTTGCGACGCAAAGGCTTAGGATAATGCTGTCGAGGGTCACGGTGGGCCGCACTGTGATGAGCGAACGGCGAGGAAGTGCAGGATGGCGGAGCATGTGACTATGAAAGCGAGAAAATGGCGTTTCGCAATCTTCTGCATCGCTTTGATGACAGGTATGAGCACGGCTCGGGGCGATGGGGGCATGTTCATTAAGCGTGCCTACTACGCAGACATCCTCCAGCCGACCCAGAAGGTCTATATTCGTTGGGACGGCTCGCAGGAAAAGCTGCTGATTCAGACCAAATACGAAGGCCCGGCCGAGGAGATGGTCTGGATTGTGCCGGTCCCCGCGAAACCCACCGTCGAAATGGGCGACGCGAAGGTCTTCAATAATCTCAGCATCGATACCTACGATCCCGATATTTCGTACACCGATTTTGAGGGTCTGCACGCGCATTGGGCGTTGTCCGCTGGCATGGCGGGGCCCGCACGTGGAGGGGCATCTGACCCGGTGGAATGGCGTCGGCGAATCGGGGCATATGACGTTGTGCTGCTCAGGCCGGTCGAGGAAGAGGACGTCATTCAGTGGCTCAACTGCAATGGCTTCAGCGTGCCGGATAAGGCTATTCCCATCCTCGAAGGCTATATTCGCGACCAATGGTGGATGGTGGCGACAAGAATCCATCCGGATGCCCTCACGGACATCACGCGCGAGAAACTGGCGAACGGCTTGCTGAACCCGCTGGACATGACGTTCGAGACATCCGCCTGCCTGTTTCCCATGCGACTGACAAGCATCGCCGCCGGACCCGTGGAGGAGCTGATTTACATTGAGGGCCCGACGCACTATGAGCCTGTGACATTCGCCGATGGCAAGTGGGAGATAGAAATCTTCGGTGGCCCGATTCGCTTTGTACCCGACAGTTTCCGGCGGCTCGACGTCGAGAACGCAATTGAAGTCGCTGAAGGCCGGACCAAAACCAGCTTGAAGAGGTACATTACGAAACTGCGGCGGGTCTTCCAGCCCCAGGAGATGACGCAGGATATCATCTTCGGGAAGATGGACTATGCCAAGCTGCTTGCGAGCACGAATCCTCTGCAAATCGCCCAGGGGGCGACCCAATACGGCCGGCACCGCGATCCGAACGGCGTCGCGCATCTGTTAAATGCATTGTCGCCCGAAGTTCTGGAGCAGATGCGCCCCGACCCAAAGGACTACATAGCGTGGCCGACCGCCGGAGGGAGGTTTCAACGATGGGGCGGCCTGTACGTCCATGGGATTTCCTCCAAACCTGTGCGAAGCTGCATCTGGGCACTGGGCGAAATAGGCGCAGGCTATGGAGCAGGCGACATTATCGAGGAACTGCTGCTGCATTGTGCACAACACGAAAATCAGATCCTGCGAATGGAAGCGTACATCGCCTTGACCAAGCTGGGCTCCCCGCGGCTGGGCCCCGTCCTGCTGGACCTGCTGGCGGAAGTGCCGGGCGATGTCCTGGCATCCACACCTGACCTGTGGAGCATCTGGGGCGTCAACGTGATGGCAGAACTAAGCATAGCGATGGATTGGATCGTGCGGTTCGGAACGGCCGAACAAAAAGATGCACTCGCGAAAACCCTGATGGACCTTATCGGTGGACTACCGCCCGACCCCCACGGCTATCACATGGAGGTATCGGAGCTATTCGATCCGCCGTATACTTGGCAACAACTGGTGATAGGACAGGCGGCGTACACCCGAGACCCACAGATGATAGGCCCGTTGCAGGGATTTCTTGCCAACTTCCCTTATGGCCCGGCCCATCCGGCGACACTACTTGTCACCAGGGCCCAAGCCGCGTGTAACTCAGCCGAGGCAACTGCCACCGTGGTACGTCAAATACTCGACGACGAAATCAAAGTCCTACAGGAGGGAGGCGCAGGCACCCAAGGCGACCCTATGTCCCTGAGCCAATTCTATCAGTACTCGGGGACAGAAAGCCTGCATCTCAAGGTACTCAGAAGGCACTGGTTCCGCTATGAACTCTATCCGATGCCCCCGGAGGTCAGCGACGCCGCTTTTCGAACCGCCCTATCGGAGAAAGAGCTGAGTGATTGGTATACTCTCTACCTTCTGGCCCGAATCAAGGAACCTCAGGCACTGGATCAAGAAAGACTCATGCGGGTCTGGGACAAGAATGAACCGTCCATGCGTGTGGTGGTCGCCGATGTCCTGTATGCCTGGGGTAATACCCCAATGCTCATGGACCTTTATGGGAGGGCTGGACCCGGCGAAACCGCATCAGAGATTGCCTGGGCACTGGCCGACCTGAGCGGCCCGCAAGCGGCTGCCTTCATAGAAGAACAGGTTCGCAACTCCTGGAATGCAGAGTGGAAGGCAACAGGGAAGATGTTTCTGCGCCTGCCGTGGGACCTCCGTCGGTATCCTGTGGGCCCGACCATGGTAGATGCCACGAGGAAGGTCGAGACACTCTGGCACTATTTCCATCCCGCGATGGAGAACCTGGACAGCGAGAGATCAGCATGTCTGAAGAGGCTAGCCGGCGATGGCCCGATCCATCCAGGGGTAAGATATGAACTCCTTTTGCCGGACTACGCTCTAACGGACTGGGGCAAGCCCCTGTTCGAGAAGGCAGCCAAAGAGGTTCTCGAGGCTGACCCCTCTTCGACGATCGTGAACAGGATCGCTGCCGATGCGGGGGCCGCGTCCGTGGTGGACCTCTGTGCTGAGGCAACCTCCGATGAGTTTCGACGGAATTTGTTGAACGAACTGCTGGGCAGTGGCTGGGGCTCCTTGGCGGTCGTGGAGGGATTGCTCAGCGAAGTCTGGCCACAGCGGTACATCGAGACCGAAGGCCAATCCCTTCTGTTCCGGGAGGCGGGGGACCTTTACATATTGCTCGATTTCTACAGCCGGTACACAGCACGCAATCATGGCGTGGAAAATGCGTTGGATGCTCTTATCAAGGACATATCTCTGCCAGCCGGGTATCGGGCGTTTCTCCTGATTTACTGGGCCGAGGCTCCGAGTTGGATTCCGAGGGAACTGGCCGAGGGCCTGCTCAACGAGGATATGCCCGAGTTCATAAGAGAGGCTCTCCAGCGGCGGCTCCTGCACTGGCCGGTATCGCCATGACGCCTATTCCTAACGGAACTCAGGAACGATGCCACGGAGACCACCAATCCAACATGTGTGTCATCAAACGTCAGTCCCCAGATCACATTGACCTGAAGATGGGACCTCGCCTCGAAGGCCGGTTCACGGGGACTTCTCTTCGACCTTGAAGACTCTGAAGCCGGACTTGAGGTAGTTGTTCAGAGCGTTCGGATGGTCGAAGGTGCAGGTGTGCAGCCAGACGCGGCGGGCGCCCCAGGCGAAGGCGTTTTCGACGGCGCTGTCGAGCAGCGAGCCGCCGTAACCGCGCCCGACGAATTCCGGGGTCAGGCCGAAGATGCGAATCTCGACGCTGCCGCCGTCCTGTTGCTGCAGCTCGTAATAACCGGCAATGGAGCCCTGCTGGTACGCGATGAAGGTCTGGAGATTATCGGCGGCGGCATAGTCATGCCATTGTTCGGCGGGCCACACTAATCGCTCGATCCACCGCCAGTTGCCGCCGACGTATTCATACAGGAAGTGGTTGAGCCGCGGCTGCTTGATGACGCACTCGCGAATATCGAGGTCCGCCGCACGGGCCCTTCGGACCCATTGGTCCTTCGCGGTGATCTCCAGATGCGTGATCCGCTCCATACCGGCCTGCCCTGAACCCGAATCAGGCTACTCCCTATTGCGATTTACGAGTTCTTGTTTACGATTGACCATGGTAAGCCGTTAACCCGGGTCCGGCCAGGAGAAAGAGCGTTGACCCGCGATCAGGAGGATTGAAACATGGCAACCTACAAAGTCACTTTGGCAGGGCTTCTCATTATGGCAGTCACCGGCTGCAGCTTCGGCGGCAACCCCGCTCGTCGCGGGGCCTCCCGGCCGACCGACTCGAACCTTCCCCCGGACGCGCAACTGGTGGCGAACGGCAACAACTGCTTCGCCCTGCAGCTTTACCAGAGGCTCCGGGGTGACAAAGGCAATCTCTTCTTCTCGCCGTACAGCATCTCGACGGCACTGGCCATGACGTACGCCGGGGCCAGAGGGCAAACGCAGGAGCAGATGGCCACGGCCCTGTGCTTCCCGACATCCGCGGAGGCCCTGCAAAAGCTGGGTGCGGGCAACCAGCCGATGTCACAGGGGCAGTTCGCACAGGCTTTCGGCCGGATTATCAAAGACCTCAACGCACGCGGCGACCAAAGCAAATACGAGCTGCGTGTCGCCAACGCGCTGTGGGGCCAGAAGGGCTATGAGTTCCTCCCGGCCTTTATCCAGCTTGTGGAAACGCAGTACGACGGCAAGCTGCAAATACTGGACTTCGTCGCGGCCACGGAGAAAGCCCGCCAGACTATCAACGCGTGGGTGGAAAAGCAGACCAACGGCAAGATCAAGGACCTTATCAGCCCGGGCGTGCTGGACGCTATGACCCGGCTGGTGCTGACCAACGCGGTCTACTTCAAGGGCAACTGGGCCAGCCAGTTCAAAAAGGACCAGACGAAGGACGGGCCGTTCACGCTGCTCGACGGTAGCAACGTACAGGTTCCCATGATGAATCAGCAGGCCGAGTTCGGTTACGCCGAGATCGACACGTTCCAAGTGCTGGAGATGCCCTATGTGGGCCAGGAGCTTTCAATGGTGATTCTGCTGCCGAAAGAGGCGGGCGGGATCGGCGCGTTGGAGAAGGGGCTTACGGCCGACAGCCTCTCGAACTGGCTGAGCCGCATCCAGAAGCGGGAGGTCATCGTCTCCGTTCCCAAGTTCCGCATGACCCAGAAGCTCGACATGGGAGGCGTGCTGCAAGCGATGGGCATGACCAATGCCTTTTCCCAGGCGGCCGACTTCTCCGGCATGACCGGCAACCGCGAGTTGTTCATCTCGGCGGTAATCCACCAGGCCTACGTGGATGTCAATGAGGAAGGCACGGAGGCCGCGGCGGCTACGGGGGTCATTATGAAGCTGACCATGATTGGCCCCGGCCAGACCCCGATCTTCCTCGCCGATCATCCCTTTATCTTCCTGATTCGCGACCATCGGTCCGGCAGCATCCTGTTCCTCGGTCGCACCATGAATCCAAACGGCTAAGGAATACACCGGCTTGCGGGAAATGCCTTCGTGAATATCATCGAAGTCAAGGACCTGACCAGACGATTCGGCCATCTCACGGCCGTCGACCACATTCATTTCACCGTAGGCAAAGGGGAGATTTTCGGATTTCTGGGGCCGAACGGCGCCGGCAAATCCACGACGATGAACATGCTCGCCACGATTCTTGTCCCCTCGGGCGGTGACGCGACTATCAATGGCTTCAGTATCCGCCGGCAGCGTGACCAGGTCCGGCGATCGATCGGCATGGTCTTCCAGGACGCTTCTCTGGACGATCGTCTCACCGCCGAGGAGAACCTGCGCTTCCATGCCCGGCTATATGGTGTTCCCCGGTCCGAATATGCCGGTCGCATGGAGGAAGTGCTGCGGCTTGTCGATCTCTGGGATCGAAAGCGGGACATCGTCAGGATTTTCTCCGGCGGCATGAAGCGGCGGCTGGAGATCGCCCGGGGGCTGATCCACTATCCGGTCGTCCTCTTTCTCGATGAACCGACGCTCGGACTGGACCCGCAGACCCGCGCCCTGCTCTGGGACTACGTGCTGAAATTGCGGCATGACAAAGCGATGACGATTTTCATGACGACACATTATATGGACGAGGCCGAGTATTGCGACCGCATTGCTATCATCGACCGCGGCCGGATTGTGGCGCTGGATACGCCGGCCAATCTCAAGAAGCAGGTGGGCGGCGACATCATTCGGATCGAAAGCAGCGAGAGGGACACGCTCAAACGGGAACTGGAGCACAGATATGGCAGGCCCGTTCGCGAAGAAGGCCGTGCCCTCACGTTTGAGGTGGCCGAGGGGGCGAAGTTTCTACCGCGTCTGTTTGAGGAGGTGCAGGCGAAGATCGATACGATCGAATTGCACAAACCCGCTCTCGACGATGTCTTTCTCGCACTGACCGGCCGCAACATTCAAAGGGAAGAAGGATCGGAAAACGATCTCGCGTCGACGCCGCGGCGGAGACGCCGATAATGGAGAGAGGCGGAACCTTATGCGCTTTCTACAGGCCATGATGACCGTCTGGCAACGGGAAGTCATGCGCTACGCGCGGGACAGGGCGCGAGTTGTCTCCACGCTGCTTCAGCCGGTGATGTTTCTGTTCGTTTTCGGCTCCGGCCTGCGCCAGACGCTGGCATCGAGCAACCTCGAAGTCGATTTCGTCAAATTCATGTACCCCGGCATTATCGCCATGACCGTCATGGGCGTGGCGTTCTTCTCCACCATTTCCACGGTGTGGGATCGTGAGTTCGGTTTCCTCAAGGAGATCCTGGTGGCCCCCGTCCCGCGAACGGCCATCGCGCTGGGAAAAACAACGGGAGCCGCCACCATGGCCTCCGTCCAGGCTTTGATCCTGCTGGGCCTGGCCCCGGTCATCGGCGTCTATCTTCATCTGACAAGGATTCCCCTTTTCATTCTTTACATGTTCATGCTGTCCCTGGCCGTCTCCGGCACCGGCTTGTTCGTCGCGTCGCTCATGAGGACCACGGAAAGCTTCGGCCTCGTGGTTCAGATCATGATTTTCCCCCTGTTCTTTCTCTCCGGCGCCTTCTTCCCTCTGACCGAGGTGCCGACGTGGATGTCGGTGCTCTCGAACATCAATCCGCTGACGTACGGGGTCGATGCCTTTCGACAGGTCATTCTCCGGGGCGATGTCTCCCGGGAGGCCGCCCACAACATCTTTCTTTATCCACTGTCGGTCGATGCCCTGTTTCTGGTCGCCTTCTCGGTTGCCATGGTGTTTGCCGCCGTGGTCGCCTTCAATCGAAAGAGCTGACTCCGGCCCTCAGAGACCGATTGCGGATGATGCCCGAAAGCGTCGTAAACCCGGATGGCTCGGCAGGACTCTTCTTCCCGGTGATGCCCTTGGCCGCAGGTCCGATAACGTGAGACTTCACCTTCGGTGGTGGAGCACACAATCAGACTGACTTCGAGTACCTCGACCATGTCACCGGGTCTCGATATAATTGTTACGACCCGCTCTGGTGATAAACCATGCCCAGCCCCTACCGTCGGCAAAGGCAACCGGACCGACTGTTTTTTCGCAGCGAATTCGCCGCCGAACGGGGAAAATCAACGCTATCTTCTTGGTGCGCGAGGGCCGGTCTGCTATAATGAGCAATATGGTTTCGGAACCAACACGTGTATAAGAAGTATTCGGAGGAGGAAGTGATGGACGAAGCCAGTTTCGAAGGCGCGCTGAACGAATTGGCCAAGCAATTCGGAGAGAGCGTCGAGTTCAATCAAGCCAAGCTGGCCGATCTGGCCAAGCAAGCCCAGACCAATCGCAAGCAGTTGCAAAAGAGCATCAGCAGCTTACAGGAGCTGATCGACTACCTGCGGGTCTGCATCAAGTACCAGGCGTTCGATCTGGAAGCGACGCGGAGAGAGAACACCTATCTCCGAAAGCTGCTGGAAGAGAATAACCGCGAGGAGGGATAGCCACATCGGGGAGGGCAGAAGGCAAAGAGCGAGGACGCCAAGACCGGCCATCATCTATTATCCGCCACCTGCCATCCACGAGAGCCATCCGTCCGCCATTTCTGCCGCCAGGGGGCGATGCTTTTGCCCATCCAAAGGGAAAGTCTCTGGTGGATTTTGCCGATACGTAGACTATCCGGCAAAAAAGCCCGACGAAGGCAACGAACATGGAAGCTGTTTGCGTCATATAATTATAGAGTCATGCAATGCAAGTATTCTTATCCTACGGGTAACCTGCGGCATCACGCGGCCAGCGTTTATCCGGCTCAGTTGACAAAATGACGGAACTATGGTATAAGCTGAAAGTAACCAGGAGGTTTGGATCACTGGAAAACCGTGGCAACTGAGGATACTGGCATTATCAAAGGAATAGGTCATAGAAGAGATGTTTGAACGTTTTACAGATCGAGCGCGGAAAGTGATGGCGCTGGCCAACCAAGAGGCGCAGCGATTCAATCACGAATGGATCGGGACTGAACACATCCTGCTGGGCTTGGTGAAGGAAGGCAGCGGTGTCGGCGCGACGGTTCTGAAGAACCTGGACGTGGACATCAAGAAGTTGCGTCTGGAGGTCGAGAAGCTGGTCAAGAGTGGCCCGGACATGGTCACGATGGGCAAGCTTCCGCAGACGCCGCGGGCCAAGAAGGTCATCGAGTACGCCATCGAGGAGGCTCGGGCCCTCAACCACAATTACGTAGGTACCGAACACATCCTGTTGGGTCTGCTTCGGGAAAGCGAAGGCATTGCTGCCCAGGTCCTCATGAATCTGGGTCTGAAGTTAGAAGACGTTCGCCAGGAAGTGCTTAATCTGCTCGGGGCCGGTGTGGAGGACGCTCCGAACGATCTCGGTTTGAAGATGGGCCCGGCGGCCGTCGGTCGCAAGACCAAGAGCAAGACACCCGCCTTGGACAGCTTCGGCAGGGACCTGACGCAACTGGCGATCAACGGAGAGCTCGATCCGGTCATCGGCCGGACGCGGGAGATCGAGCGGCTCATCCAGATTCTGTGCCGCCGCACGAAGAACAACCCCGTCCTGTTGGGCGAAGCCGGCGTCGGCAAGACGGCCATCGTCGAAGGGCTCAGCCAGCAGATTGTCAACAAGCAGGTACCGGAGATTCTCAAAGATAAACGCATCGTGGTTCTGGACCTGGCGATGATGGTCGCCGGGACCAAGTACCGCGGACAGTTCGAAGAGCGAATCAAAGCGGTCATCAACGAGGTTCGGCGGGCCGCCAACGTCATCCTTTTTGTGGATGAACTGCACACGCTCGTCGGCGCCGGTGGCGCGGAAGGCGCGATCGATGCCTCGAACGTCCTGAAGCCCGCTCTGGCCCGAGGCGAGGTGCAGTGCATCGGCGCCACGACCCTCGATGAATACCGCAAGTACATCGAGAAGGACGGCGCCCTGGAGCGACGTTTCCAGACGATCATCGTCGAGCCGCCTTCCAAGGAAGAAACCTTCGATATCCTGCGCGGTCTGCAGGACCGGTATGAGGCGCACCACCGGGTGCGGTTCACCAACGAGGCCCTTTTCCAGGCGGTCGAGCTGTCGACCCGCTACATCACGGGCCGCTGCCTGCCGGATAAGGCGATCGACGTGGTCGATGAGGCCGGGGCCCGCGTGCGGCTCAAAAACATGACGCCGCCGCCGGACCTGACCAAGATCGAGGCCCGGATCGAGCAGTTGCAGCGGGAAAAAGACGAGGCCGTCCGCAGTGCCGACTACGAGCGTGCCGCCTCGCTCCGCGACGAAGCCCAGCAGCTTCTCGAAGAGAAGGCCCAGCTCCAGAAGAAATGGTACGATCAGAACAAGGAAACCACCGGCCTGGTCGATACCGAGATCATCGCCGAGGTCGTGAGCAATATGACGGGCGTGCCGTTGACGAGACTCGAAAAGAAAGAGACCCAGCGGCTGCTGGAGCTCGAGAGCGAGCTGCACAAGACGGTCGTCTCGCAGCATGAGGCGATCACGGCGGTGGCCAAGGCCGTACGGCGCAGCCGCAGCGGCATGAAGGATCCGAATCGCCCGATGGGCTGCTTCATCTTCCTCGGACCCAGCGGCGTCGGCAAGACCCTGCTGGCCCAGGCGCTGGCAGAGTTCATGTTCAGTGACCGCAATGCCCTGGTCCGGCTCGACATGAGCGAGTTCATGGAGAAGCACAATGTCAGCCGGCTCGTCGGCGCGCCTCCGGGCTACGTCGGCTACGAAGAAGGCGGCCAGTTGACCGAGCGGATTCGTCGCCGGCCGTACGCGGTGCTGCTGCTCGACGAGATCGAGAAGGCCCATCCGGACGTCTACAACATGCTGTTGCAGATTATGGATGAGGGCCGGCTGACCGACAGCTTCGGGCGAGCCATCGACTTCAAGAACGTGATCATGATCATGACCAGCAACATCGGCGCGGAGCTGATCAAGAACCAGGGCGGTTTCGGCTTCGGCAAGAAGTCGCCCGAGTCCACCTATGAGAAGATGAAGGAGATTCTGTCGAAGGAAGTGGAGCGTCACTTCCGGCCGGAGTTCCTCAACCGCGTCGATGATACGATTGTCTTCAAGCCGCTCTCCCGAGACGACCTGCAGACCATCGTCGAGTACGAACTGGCCAAGGTGTTCAAGCGCCTGACCGAGCACGGGCTCAAGCTCGAGCTCACGCCGGCGACCAAGGAATTCCTGATTGAGAAAGGCTACAATCCGGAGTTCGGTGCTCGGCCGCTACGGCGGGCGATTGAGCACTACATCGAGGACCCGCTCTCCGAGGCGGTGCTGGCCGGCAAGTTCCGCGGCAAGAACCTCGTCAAGATCGACGTCCAGGACGAGGAGCATCTGAAGTTCGAGGGCGAAGAGGTCCCCGAGCCGCAAAAGGAAAAGGCCAAGGAAGTCGTACCGTCCAAGTAGTACGACCTCCCAGCCAACGGGAAAACGAATGGGCCGTGCCTTCCGCCAACGGATGCACGGCCTATTTTCTTTCCATCTCCGGCTCGTCAGGCGTTCGTTGCTTCCTGTAGAGTCCCGGGAACTGCTCCGCCGGTATCCACTTCACGGTGCCGTCGAGGTGCAGGACTACGTAGCCGTCGTCGACGAAGAAGGAGGAGTACTTTCGCTCGGAGTAAGCTAAGATGGTTTCGGCGGGAGCGTCGAGGCCGATGTAAAGGGCTCGGTACCTGACGTTGCCCAAGCGGACAGAACCCTCCAGGTCGCCTTTGATGCTGTTGATGAAGGATTCCGGAGGCAGCGAGCCGTATTGTCGGCGGTAGTCGAGGATCCGCCCGCCGAGCTGGCCCATGGCCCGCATCGCCTCCGAGCGGTTGATGTAGTCCCGCAGATGCATCATGCCCACGACCGCCAGGGCCGTCGCCGCCAGCACGAGCATCGATTCGGTCAGCAATGCTTTCTGCCGTCTGTTCACGGCCTTCCCCGTCCAGCACGCGAAGTATGAAAAGCGACCAATCTGACAGGACAGGCCCCGGCGCCATCTGTAGCCGCCGGATGGATGGACGCGGCCCCCTGTCGTCTTGACTCACTTAATTCTTACGCGGTGATCCTCGACCTGGAGCCGGCCCTCGGCGAACAGCTTGATCGCCTGCGGATACGCCATACACTCCTGCTCGAAAACCCTGTCCGCCAGGGTGTCGGGCGTATCGCCCTCCTCGACCGCGCAGGTCCGCTGCACGATAATGGGCCCTCGGTCATATTCGTTCGTGCAGAAGTGCACGGTGCAGCCGCTGACCTTGCAGCCGGCCGCCAGCACCGCTTCGTGCACGTGGTGACCGAACATGCCCTGGCCGCCGAAGCACGGCAGCAGGGCCGGATGAATATTCATCACGCGGTTCTCGTACTGCGGCGGGATCTTCCAGAGGCACATCCAGCCGCCCTGCACGACCAAGTCCACCTTGGCGGCATCCAGCTCCTCTTCGATGTGCCGGCTGAACGCGTCGAGGTCCGAATAGTCCTTCTTCCGAATGATCTTCAGAGGAAGGCCGGCGTTGCGGGCCTTTCCGACGCCGGTGACATTCGAGAGCGAGCTGATGACGATCGCGATCTGGGCATGGAGCTTGCCGCGCTGGATGCCGTCGAGGAGGTTCATCATCGTTCGGCCGCTGCCGCTGATCAGGATTGCCAGCCGGATTTTTTTCCCCGGGGCAGCAGACGCCGCACGCGCACGTGTACCAGCCTCCGGTACAGCCAGGGGATGGCTCTCTGTCGAAACTCGTCGACCGCCAGAGCTTGCGGCCGCAGCGCCATCTTCTCCGTTCTCTTCGATATCATGGCCGGCATCCAGGGCCTGGTTGACGAGACGGTCGGCCTCTTCGTTCTTGTCACGCGTGACGTGCTGGATCAGGCAGCTTTCGAACAGAGGCCGTAACTCATTGACCTGCTCAAAAAGCGGCCGGATCGCATCGCTTTTGACTTTATAGCGGCCACTGAGTTGTCGGACTATCAGTTCACTGTCGCTATAGACGGTCAGATACCTGGCGCCCAGCACCCGGGCCGCCTCCAGGGCTTTGACCAGAGCGGTGTATTCGGCGACGTTATTCGTTGTCCTGCCCAGGAAGAACGCCTTCGCCTGCAGTCGATGACCGTTGGCATCGTCGAGGACGAAGCCCGCGGCCGCAGGACCCGGATTGCCCCGGCTGCCGCCGTCGATATGAACAACGATTTTCATGGTTTCGGCAACTGCGAATTGCGGAGCACGAGGATCCTGGTGCAGTTCGGGCAGCGGATGATCTCGTCGTGGGTCATCAGCAGGTTGACGCTCTCGGCCGTAATGCCCATGAAGCAGCCACCGCAACTGTACCCTCCGTGCCGCTCCTCCTGCTCATCGATTTCGACCACGGCTTGGCCGTCGTACGTTTCGGCCACGCGCTTGAAGATTTTCAGCGGCTCGGCCGGAATTGTCCTGGCCGCTTCGTTCCATTCGGCCTGAATCTTGGCGATCTCGGCTTCATACTGCGACGCGGACGCCTCCGACACTTTGCGGGTCTTTTCGAGCTCTTCCTTCTGCTCCTCGATCTGCTTGCGGATATTCTCGCATTCCGCCTCATCCGTGTCCACGGCCTTCATCAATTCGAGGATCTGGTTCTCGATCTTGGAGTTGTCCGCCCGGGTGGTATTGAGCTGCGTCAGGACGGCGGCATACTCCTTGTTGGTCTTGGCCGTGTTCAACGCCGCACGCAGCTTGATGACCTGATCATCCCGGGTCTTCAACTCCAGCTCGAGACGGTTGGATTGAACTTTCGTCAGTTGCAGCTCTTCCTTCTTGGCTTCGAGGGCGCTCTGAAGGCTTCTGATCTGGTTCTCTTGGATGATGATGCTTCTTCGACTGCGGGCCAGTTTCGCCTTGGCGGCTCGCAAACGGTTCTCCACACTCTGAAGTTTAATCAGACCATTCAATATCGGTCCCATGTATTCTCCTTTTGGCCCCGGCCGGCGGGCCTCCGCCGCCACGGCCCGAGACCAAAGTTATGAACCTTGTATTATCCATCGTAAATATGCTCCCCGCAACCAAAAATTGGATGTGCTCCGAGAGATTTTCTGCCCGTGGTTACCGGGCTGGGTACGCGGCCCAGTATTGACTCCTCACGACGGGGGCCTATACTGATCCCGTCGGAAAAGAACTCTTGAGATAACCTAGTTGGCGGGAGAATCGAACATGAACCGGATGCCTTACCTCGCTGCCTTCGTGCTCCAGCTATGTGTCACGATGGCTCACGCACAATCCATTTTGCCAACGCGCGACTTCAGCACGAATTTCTGCAATTTCCCGCACGCCTGGACGCCGATGTAACTTGGCAGGGCGAAGCCGAGCAATTCGAGTGTCGCGCATTTGCTGGACCTGAAGTCTCCCAGAAGATACAAGCGGGACATCCAGCAATACAAGCGGGCGCATCCCGAATTCAACCTCACTATCAGGGAGTCTATCGATTTCCAACTGCCTGGATGCGGATCCTCAAGGAGTCTTACATCGCCATCGACGGCGAGTACCGTCTGCTCGACGCCTTCCAGGCGGTTACGCGGGCGCAGTCTGAGGCCCGCCAAGGGATTCCGGGTAGCAAACCATCCACACCGTAATAATCTGCCCCTTAGAAGCGCCACCATCGCGCCGTTGCCTGGCTTCTCCCAACGATCAGCCGGCACATGTGGTTGATTCCGCCAGGTGAGACGATATAATCGCCGGGCCATGAAGGACTTACTGAAACAACTCATCCGGGCGGAATCGACGGCGGCCCACGGCGAATCGGCTGCGGCCCAGATTCTCGCCGACCGGTTCAAGACGCATCGTATCGACTGCGAAGTGGATCGATGGGATTCCAACCGGGCCAACGTGGTCGCACATGTCAAATCCACCGGCAAGCGACCCGGCCTGCTATTCGTATGTCATCTGGACGTCGTCGGTCCCGGCGAGGAGCCTTGGCAGCACCCGGCATTCGGCGCAATCGAAGAAAACGGCAGGATTTACGGCCGGGGCGCCGTGGATATGAAGGGCGGGATTGCCGCCGTCGTGACGGCGCTCTGCGAGACCGTGGATGCGCACGCCGATTTGCAGGGGGATATCGTTTTCGCCGCCACCGCCGGGGAGGAGACCGACAGCGCCGGCGTGCTGCGATTCATGCAGGACCGGAATTGGCTGCCTGAGCTGGTCGGCGTGGTCATCCCCGAGCCGACCGATCTGGCGGTCGTGACCGCCCATCGCGGCCTGTTCTGGCTCAAGATCACGACGAAAGGCAGAGCGGCCCACAGCTCCACGCCCGAGCGGGGCGTCAATGCCATCCTGGCGATGAAACGGGTGCTTGATGAACTCGAACGATATAGGATTCCGGCTGAGCCCCATCCGCTGCTGGGCAAATGCTCGATGAGCATCAATGCCATCACCGGCGGAGAGGCCATGAACATGGTGCCCGACAAATGCACCATGGGGATCGACGTCCGCACGCTGCCGGGACAGGACTATGACACCCTGCGGTACGACTTCGAGCACATCCTCGCCAAGCTCAAAGGCGTCGTCCCCCACTTTGAAGGCGAGCTTTCCATTGAGCGAATCGCCAAGGCGATGGAGACCGACCCTCAGTGCGAGTTCGTGAAGACGTTCTGCTCCGCCGTCGATGTGGATCTCACCAATGTAATCGGCTTTACCACCGACGCCCCGCATCTGGCGCCGCTCGGCGCCCCCATTGTGATCTACGGCCCCGGCGCGCCGAAGCTGTGCCACCAGGTCAATGAATACATCGCCATCGCCGATCTCCAAAAAAGCGTCGACCTGTTCAAGAAGGCCATCCTCGCGTTCCTCGCCTGACCTCCCCGCACCTCGCCCTTTCGACCGGCCTGCCCTGCCGGCCGGAGCGGTCGTGATGGAGACGTGCGAAGATTGTCTCGCGCTGGCGACAATTTTCTGACATTTTCACTTGACGCGAGCGGTCGGGTTCTTTACTTTCAGGGTTTGGACTGTGAGTCAAGGGGAGTTTTTCCGTGGTTCCAATTAGGGATGGCAAGCAGCAGCATCTGACGCGTCACGCCGTGACGACGGTGCTCGTACGCGCGGGCCTTCCGGCCGGCACGACCAGAATTTGCGCCGTGGTCATGCTTGTAGCCCCCGGAAAGGAGACAGTTCCCTAAAAGGACCAGATAATCTACCACAGCGTTGGAAAAGCCTTTCAGGGAGCAAAAGACCCTGAAAGGCTTTTTTTATTTCCATCAGACCAGCAAAGCCGTCGCTTTGCGAGGACGGGAAGGGTTTGTCAAATGAGAGGGATCAGAGAAATGAATATCGATGCTTATTGTGACTATGTCAACGCGCTCCAGGAGGCGCGGGGCCCGGCGTGGCGGTACGACGAGAGGAAACCCTGCGGCTTCAACTACAACAATTTCTTCCTGGCCAGGGCCTACGACACGTACCACCAGAGGTTCCGGGACTACCAACGGGAAGCCGAGCAAATCGTCGCGGCGCTCGGATCGGATAACTCCGCAACCGTGATCGACATGGGCTGCGGCACCGGCGCCTTCACGATTCACGCGGCCCGGCACTACCGGAAGATCTATGCCGTCGATATCGCCAAGGCCATGCTGGGCCGTGCCCGCCGAAAGGCGAGGAAGGCCGGTCTGACTAACATCGAGTTCCATCGCGGCGGGTTCCTGACTTATGAGCATGCGGACAGTCCGGTCGATGCGGTTGTCTCGGTTGTCGCGCTGCACCATCTACCGGATTTCTGGAAGCTCGTAGGTCTGCACCGTCTGGCGTCGATGTTGAAACCCGACGGCCGGCTCTATCTGTTCGACGTGGTCTTCTCCTTCGATGTCGCGCAATACGAGCCTTGCATCCAGCGGTTCATTGAGACGATGAACGACCACACGAGGCCGGACGGGCGGACGGCGGCGGACACGCACGTGCGCGAAGAATACAGCACCTGCGGCTGGATCATGGAGGGTCTGCTGGAAAGGGCCGGGTTCCAGATCGATGAAGCCGACTACAAAGATGACTTCCTGGCGGCGTATCTATGTACGAAAAAGCCGGCGCCGGTGCCGACGAAGAGCTTGACCATCGTCGGCCAACAGCTACGCTGATTACGTGGCCCGGAATCAATGGAGCTCGAAGTATGGCAAGAGAAGCCAATTCCACAATACGGGAATTTCAGAATGCGGACCTGCCGGCTCTGAAGTCGCTGATTCACAGGACAATCGCCCTGTGTTATCCGGGTTACTACTGCCCGGAGGCGGTGCGCTTCTTCGTAAACTACCACGATGAGGAGTCGATCTTCCGGGACGCGGAGAAAGGTCGTACTATCGTGCTCGACCGAGCCGGCCGGCTCCTCGGCACCGGCATGGTGGTCGGCGATGAGATCAAAAGGGTCTTCGTGGACCCTGCGTTCCAGAAGCAGGGCTTCGGCCGCCGGCTCGTGCAGCACCTCGAAGAGGCGGCCGCTCTGCGAGGAGTCAAGACCGTGAAGCTGGACGCGTCGCTGCCGTCCAAGGCGTTCTACGACAGGCTGGGCTATGCCACGATCGAGGCGGCATTCCGGCCGGTGGAGAACAGCCGTCGCCTGGATTTCTTCAAAATGCAGAAAAACCTTTGAGAGGAGCGCAGTCATTATGGAAGGAACAATCTTCCACATCGTCGACGTCTTTGCAGAAGAGAAGTACGCGGGCAACCAGCTTGCCGTTTTCCGCCGCGCGAGCGGACTGTCCGGCGATACCATGCAGAAGCTTGCGAAGGAAATGGGCTTTTCGGAAACGACCTTCATTCTCTCGGACGCCGAGCGCGAGGGCGGCTACGACGTGCGGATTTTCACGCCGGCGGCCGAAGTCCCGTTCGCGGGGCATCCGACCCTCGGAACCGCGTATGTCATCCGCCGCAAGATTATCCGAAAGCCCGTCCCGCAAGTGACCCTCAATCTCCAGGTCGGGCAGATATCCGTCGCATTTGAACGCCAAGCCAATGGCGGGGACATTGTCTGGATGACACCCAAAGAGGCGGTTTTCGGCGAGACGTGCGATCCTCGGGAAATCGCACCACTGCTGACCGTGAACGCCGATGACATCGACAGCGACTTTCCGATCCAGGCGGTGTCAACCGGCTTGCCGTTTGTCTTGCTGCCGCTGCGCAGCTTGGATGCGGTCCGGCGGGTGGGAGTCATCAAAGACAAGTGGCTCGACTGGGTCAAGGACCGTCAGGCGAAGATGCTCTTTGTCTTCTGCCGCGAAGTGGTCCATCCTGGCAACCACATCCATGCTCGCGCGTTTGCCGACTATTATGGCGTTCCCGAGGATCCCGCCACCGGCAGCGCCAACAGTTGCTTTGCCGCCTACTTGGTCAAGCATCGTTATTTCGGCACCGACCGAATCGATATTCACGTGGAGCAGGGTTACGAGATCGGCCGGCCCTCACTCATTTATCTGCGTGCGAAGGAACACAATGGGAGAATTGATGTGAACGTCGGTGGTAAAGTCATTATGGTGGCACGGGCCGAACTGATGTAGTCAGCCTTCGCGTAGTACATGACCGAACAATAATCTGTACAAAGAGAGCCTGCCGTGACAAATGATAGAGAACAAACCGCATTCTGTGGCCTGTACTGCGGGGACTGCATTCCTGCGAATCAGTCCCTGTTCGACACCGCCGCTGCATTGAAACAACAGCTTGAGAGCTGCCAGTTCGAGAAGTACGCTGAGCACAAGAGCGCAACCAACCGAACCTTCAACGCCTATCGGATCTTCCGCGAGGTGCTGGACGCGATCCTGACGCTGCGCTGCCCGAAGACCTGCTTTCAGAGCGGCGGCAATCCGGACTGTGCGATTCGCGTCTGCGCGCGTCAAAGGGGGCTGGAAGGCTGCTGGCTGTGCCAGGATTTTGAGACTTGTGAAGCCCTGAAAATCATGGGCACCTGCCACGGCGACACGGTGAAGCATAACCTGCGGATGATCCGACAGCACGGGGTGGAGAATTGGTCGCACACCCGAGGCAAGCACTACGTGTGGCAGAACTCGGATCCGCAGCATCGCGCGGCACGTTGAGGAGTTATCGATGGGGCACTACAAAGTGGATTTTGGATCGATGCCATGGGAGCCGGCGGGCGTGGGAGTGAGATGCAAAGCTTATGAGCAGAATGGCCGAAGATTGCGGCTGGCCGAGTTCACAAGGGACTCTGTCGAGCCCGACTGGTGCACCAGGGGACACATCGGATACGTGCTCGAAGGTGAGATGGAAGTGGACTTTCAGGGTGAGATTGTGACGTTCCGGGCAGGCGACGGCCTGTTCATACCCCCGGGAAGCAAACATGGGCACAAGGCTCGAATACTGACAGACTTCGTGAGAGTTGTTCTGGTCGAGAGTCTTTGATTGGCGGTTGATGATCATGAACGATCTGGAGCTTATCACAGTCACCCGCGGGGAAGACCTGGAGCGGATTCGCGGGCTGTTTGTGGAGTACGCACAGGATCTGCCGTTTGATTTATCGTTTCAGAATTTCGAGGACGAGCTGGCGGGTCTGCCGGGAAGGTACGCGCCGCCGAGCGGGCGGCTGCTGCTGGCCAGGCGCGGCGGCCACCATATCGGATGTGTCGCGCTGCGGCAGATTGGTGACGGCGTGTGCGAGATGAAGCGGCTGTTCGTGCAGCCGGCGCTGCGGGGCAAGGGGCTCGGCAGGACGCTGGCTCAGGCCATCATTGAAGAGGCGCGACGAATCGGGTATAAACGCATGCGGCTGGATACGGTTCTGGAGCCCGCCAAGTGTCTGTACGAGTCGCTGGGCTTCCGGGAGATTCCGCCGTACCAATATGTGCCGGTTGAAGGCGTCGTGTTTATGGAGTTGGAGCTTTGATGGCTGTACATTTCAAGAAGTATCACGGTCTGGGCAATGACTACCTCGTGATCGATCCGAACGTACAGGATTTCGACATGACCGCGGCGAATATCCGCCTGATCTGCAACCGCAACTTCGGCATCGGCTCGGATGGCATCCTGTATGGCCCCAAGTTCGAGGGGGACACGCCCGTGTTGCGCATCTTCAATCCGGATGGCAGTGAAGCGGAAAAGAGCGGCAACGGCCTGCGCATCTTCGCCAAGTACCTCTTCGAGAAGAAGTACGTCCGCTCGAAGACCTTCCAAATCAAGACACTCGGCGGGATCGTGGACGTGCAGGTCCAGGACAAGACGGCCAACCTGATCCGCATTAACATGGGGAAGGTGACGTTCATCAGCAACGAAATCCCCGTGGCGGGCCCTCGACGCGAAGTGGTGAACGAGCCGCTCGACATCAACGGGACCCCATACATGGTGACCTGCCTGTCCATCGGCAATCCGCACTGCGTGATCCCGATGAAGGAGGTCAGCGAAGAGATGGCCCGAGCCCTCGGACCCTACGTCGAGAACCATAAGCTGTTCCCCAACCGCATCAATATGCAGATTGTGAAGGTGATCGACCGGTCGAAAATCGACATCCGCATCTGGGAGCGCGGCGCGGGTTATACCCTGGCCTCCGGCAGCAGCTCGTGCGCCGCCGCAGCCGCCGTCCACAGGCTCGGTCTGGTGGATAACGACGTTACGGTCCACATGCCGGGCGGCGAACTGCGAATCGAGATCGCCGACGATGGCCGGATCCACATGACCGGCCCCGTCGAAGGAACGTTCGAAGGCCGCTTCCACCCGGACTTGGCGAAGAGACTGTCCGAATGAGAGCCCGCCTCCACAAGAAGTACCTTAGCTCCCTTAGGTCCCTTGCCACATGATTTCTGAATGGCCCAAATTGCGGCCCGCGACGAACGCCGACTGCCGGTTGGTGGCGGACCTGGTCTATTCGGTTCTCGCTGAGTACCATCTCCAGCCGGACCCCGAGTGCACGGACGCCGACCTGAGAGACATCGAACAATCCTACTTCCATCGCGGCGGCGTGTTCTACGTCCTCGAAAGGCAGGACGGCTCTATCATCGGCTCCTATGGGCTGTATCCGATGCAGCCGGGGACGTGCGAGCTGCGAAAGATGTACCTGCGCCGGGATCATCGAGGCAAGGGCCACGGCAAGCGACTCCTTGAGAACGCCCTCGCCAGCGCGCGAAAGCTCGGCTTCCAGAGAATCACCCTGGAAACCGCCTCCGTCCTGAAAGAAGCCATTCGCCTCTACGAGAGCTATGGCTTCCGGCCCTATCAGCCCGACCACCTCTCCTGCCGCTGCGACCAGGCCTTCCTGCTGGACCTGTAGCTCCCCGAGCGCCGCAGCAATCTATTCACACGTGACCTGCTCCCACCGCAGTCGCGGGTAATCCTTCCCCTCGCAGATCATCCAGGTATCCGCGAAGTCCCAGCCAGCCTCGACAAACGTCGCGGCTCGCATCATTTGTTCCGTCGACTGGGGCGTGCCTCCCTCGCTCGCATCAACCCCGGTAGCTTGGCGGTCCCAATAGCTGAGGTAAGCCGTGCCAAGAAAGTCGTCGGCCACAAGTCCTCCAAGCGTGCCGGAGCCTGCCACCTTTCCCGTAGCGTAGCAGGACGCGATTGTCCCGCCATTTTGGCCGACGAGTGCTCCAACGTATCCGTTTCCAGAGACGCTGCCGGTTGCATAGGACGAGCGGAGAAGGCCGTACATTGCGCCCACCAACCCGCCGGCGCAGCCTCCCGGCTCTGAAGATGTGACTCGGCCCCAAGAGCAGCAGCAGGTAATTTCTGTTCCGGAAACGCTGCCGGCAAGGCCACCTGCATCCCGGAAACCGTTAACGTCCGTGGATGCCCATGAATTCTCGATCATGCCGCCGTAGCTGCTTCCGATCAAACCACCTGTATCCTGTGCGCCTGATGCGCCATCCACGCGGCCGGATGTAAAACAATTGCGGATGGAGCCTTCATTCCAGGCCACCAGTCCACCCACATCACCGAGACCGGTGGCCGACGTTTGGGATCGGAGAACAGACACGTTCGCCCGGCAATGGGTGATCACCCCGAAGTTTTCAGCCACCAATCCCCCGGTGTTTCGCTGGGAGGCCAGCGAACCACTGATGGAGCAGGATTCTATGAGTCCCCTGTTGAGCCCGGCCAATCCAGCGACCCAGTCGTGTCCGCCCATCTCCACTTGCTTCAGGTGGAGATGGCGAATGACGCCGTTCGAGGCGTTTGCATCAACGCCGGGCCGGCCCACATGCCTGAAGAGACCTACATAATCTTCATCAGGCAAGTCGTAACGCAAGCCGCTGATTACGCGGTCATTGCCGTCAAAGACTCCCGTAAATGGAACATCGGAAAACCCGATGGGGGTCAGGCCGGTGATGTCCGTATCAGTCAACTCGATGTCCCGAACCACGAGGAAGTGCTTGCCCCAATCCCCCGCATATCGGCTGACCGTCGCCAAGTCCTCGGGTGTCTCGATCCGATAGGGTGAATCGGGCTCGCCTGTATCCCCGCTATACGAGTGCTGGGCGTCTTTGATGGATTCCCCGGGCAAGCCTTGCCACGCCAGGCGCGGAAAATCATTCTGCTCATCAACAGTCCATTGCCCCAAGAATCCCCAGCCATCGAACGTGGCGGCCGATCGCATCTGGCTCGTCGTTCTGCCTTTTCCTTTGGCGCTGTAAGCAGTGCCGGCCGCTTCCAGATCCCAATAGCACAGATGGACGACACCGGAGTTGTTGGTCGAGACCAGACCTGCCGGGTGCTGCTCACCGGATACCTGTCCGGCCGAATAGCAGCAATAGATGGTTCCGCCCTCATTCGCGGCCACAAGTCCGGCAACGACACGCTCTCCCCTGACCTCGGCGTGTGCATAACACGCCCAGACGACCGAATGCATATTCGTGCCTATGAGCCCTCCGACATCACTCTTGCCTGCGATGTGGCCCAGCGCGTAACAGGAGGATATCTCGTCCGACCAAGTCGTTCCGACAAGCCCTCCGACATCTCCGTCTCCATCAATCGTGCAATCGGCCCAGGAACAGGTAATAGTGCCTCGCAGGTTCGCGCCGACAAGTCCGCCGACACTATAGCCACCCTCGACGGTGCAGGCAGACCCGCAGTGCTCGATCTGACCCGGCTGCCAGAGAGGACTGGGACCGCGCGATTTGCCAGGGAGTCCATTCGCTCCCACCAGGCCGCCGACATCTCGCTGGCCGCGTACGAATCCCGTAACCGTACAATTCGAAATCGTTCCCCCGTTGCTTGCGGCCAGGAGCCCCAGCGTGGAATTGCCAATGATGTCCGCATTCTCCAGACGAAGATTCTCGACGCGCCCGCCGACGCCAATGTATCCGAACAAGCCAAGGCCGGACCCCTTGATGGCATGGATTCGAAGGTTTCGGACCGCATGGTGATTTCCATCGAACCGGCCCGTAAACCTCCCACCGCCTTCGCCGTAAGGCTCCACGGGACCGGGGGCAATCACCGCAACCGCCTCTTTCGTCACGAGCCTTCCGGCGGGCGGGTTCTGGGGCAGGTCGATGTCGGCGACCAGCACGAAATGCCGGTCATAGAGATTCGGGTCCCGACCGAGACCAATCAACTGCTCGGCCGTGGCGATCTGGTACGGATCGTTCGGCTCGCCCGTGCCGCCCGCGAATTCGACGGCCCCTGCCGCAGCGCAGAGGGCCAGCGAAAGAATGACCGTGCTGCTTGGTCCTGCCTTATGATGATTTTTGAGTGATGCCATCTTTGTTCCCTCCGAATTTTATGATGATGACCAAGAGAGACGTACCCCTCGCCTTCATTCTGTCGCAGGGCCGGCGACATGCAGGAATCGAGATAGACTCAGAAGACTCTCTCCCAACAACATACTCGCTTCTCTCGCAAAGGCAGGGCCATTATGACGTGACCTGTATGAGTATGACAGCAGACGATTATGACAGCAATTCCTGGTCCGCCTTTCTGGAAACCATTATAGCAGGGCGGAAGTGATTTGCGATGGGAAAATCGGGAAAAACCGCGTACGGGCGGCAGGGTCGGAGGCTGTAATCTGGAGGCCGACGCGTTTCCCGTAGGGGCAGGCCTCCGTGCCTGCCCTGATGATTCGTGGCAATCACACGGGACGGGCAACCACGGGGGTTGCCCTACATGCAGGGGGGACAGAGCATGAGAAGAGAGACGTGGGTCGTGATGCTGTCGGCTTTAGCGGTGTCGCAGGTGGCCTTGGCGGCGGTTCTGCGGGTGCCGCAGGAGTATGCGACGATTCAAGCTGCTGTAGACGATGCGGCGGGCGGCGACACGATCGTGATCGCCCCAGGCACCTACCAGGGCAGGGGCAATCGGGACATTGAGATTCGCAAGGCCGTCGCGATCCGCAGCGCCGAGCCGGGCGACCCGTGCACCGTGGCCGCGACTATTATCGACTGCGGAGGCCAGGGGCGGGCATTCCGCTTCCGAGGGGAGAGAAGCTCGCGGGCCGTCCTGGCAGGTCTGACGATTACGGGCGGACAGGCCGAGGATGGCTCGGGCATCTACATCGTTCAAAGCAGTCCCACGATCACAAGGTGTCGCATCCTCCGAAACGGCTCTTCCGTGGAAGGCTTCCAGAGGACGGAGGGCGGGCCGCAGAACGGCGGCGGCATCTACCTGAGGGACAGCCGTGCCACGATCAGCTATTGTCTGATCGCAGACAACGAGGTCCAGGACCATGGCGCCGGCATATGCTGTTACGGCGGCACTCCCTCAATCACCAACTGCACAATTGTGAACAATCGCGTGAGGAACGAGGGCGGCGGGATCTCCATCCTGCAGGGAAGCGACCCAGCGATCCGACGATGCCGAATCACCGGTAACGCCGCGACGTTCCGAAGAGGAGGAGGAATAGCGTGCCGGTCCAGCCATGCCGAGATCGCCAACTGCGTCATCGCCGAGAATCGCGCGGGCGAGGGCGACGGCGGAGGAGGCTTGTGGCTGTATCGCAGTACGGTCGCGATCGGCAACTGCACCATTGCAGGCAATGCGAGCGAATCCCTCGGCGGAGGAATCTATGCGGATTTGTGCGACATTCTGATCGAGAATTCCATCATCTGGGGCAATTCCAGCCTGCCTTCGCCCCGGCCCAATGAGGTCATGGTCCGCCGCCGCGGGCAAGGGAACGAGATCGCCGTCCACAGTTGGCAGGGCCGCTACGAGGGGGTCGTGCCGGAGCCCAATCTGGCCCCTCAGGCGAATTCCTACCTGACCATCTCGTACACGGATCTCCGCGGCGGCCGGAGGGCGGTTTACGTCTTCGGCGTTCCCGACTGGCTCCAGTTGGTCTGGGGCAGAGGAAACATGCAGGCCGACCCGCTGCTGGCGGACCCCGCCGGCGGTGACTACCACCTCCAATCGCAGGCCGGCCGATGGGACCCGGCCCGCCGGGCCTGGGTCGAAGATGACGTCACGAGCCCCTGCATCGACGCGGGCGATCCCTTGCTGCCGGCCGGTGAGGAGCCGATTCCCAACGGCGGGATCATCAACCTGGGCGCTTACGGCGGAACGGCGGAAGCCAGCAAATCCTATGCGCCGGGGCGCGCCGCTGAAGCCGTCGGTGCAGGCGATCTCCACAACGGACTGCTTCCTTCGGAGCCTGCGCCCGCGCGGTGACGTGTCTCTCGCAGCCGCGGGCGTTCGGCTGCACGCGCTTCCCGCCCGGGAGCGGACCTGCCTATAAGCTGAACTGGTCTTTGAGGGCGGCCCGGAAGTCGTAGACGGCGTTGAAATCGTCGATGGAATCGGAGGGCTGGACGCTCATCCATTCGTGGTTGATGAGGGTATACACGATCTCGCCGAAATCGCGGGTCGTTTTGACGTCCCACGAGCGCAGCACGAGCCAGGCGAGCCCGCCGTAGCGCTCCAGGGCCATGCGCCGCAGCCCTTCACAAAGCACCTGACCGCTGACGTGACGGGGCTCCTTTCCGAGGTTCTGGACCGTGTAACTGAGCCCCTCGTAGACAAATTTGAACGCGGCCGGACTGTAGCGCCCGGACTCTTTGGCGACTTCCTCAATCGTCTTTTTCATGCCGCCCCACTCAGTTTACCATTTACTATTCACAATTTGCCATTCGGGCTTGCACGCTGCAACGCCCGGAAATCGTAAATAATAAATTGTAACTGGTAAATCCTACGATATTTTCTGTCCCGGTTTGGCGCCGGGGTCCACGGAGAGCATGAAGATGTCTTTGCCTCCGCTGCCGGCGGCGAGGATCATGCCCTCGGACAGGCCGAACTTCATCTGCCGGGGCTTGAGGTTGGCAAAGTAGACGACCATCTTGCCGACCAGAGCCTCGGGCTGATAGGCCGTGGCGATGCCGGCCATGACGGTTCTCTGGACGGTGCCGACGTCCAGGACGAGCCGAAGCAGCCGGTCGGCCCCCGTGACCCGCTCGGCCGAGATGATTCGCGCCACACGCAGGTCAATTTTGGCGAAATCGTCGATCGTGCACTCCGGCTTGAATGGCTCGACCCCTGGGGGCTGGGGCGTCGCCGGCTTCGCGGCCTGACTTTCCTTGCTCTCTTCCACCATGGCGGTTACCTGCTCCTCGTCAATTCTCTCGAACAATCGTTCAAATTCACCGATAGTACGGTTCTCCAATGTCTGGTCGACGTCGACAAAGCTCAGCTCGTCGACACGCAGGAACTTCTCCACCTTCTGCGCGAACGCCGGCAGAATCGGCTTGAGATAAATGGTCAATATTCTGACGGCATTGAGCACGGCAGTCAACGTGGTGCGCGTCTTTTCCGGGTCGGCTTTCACCGTGGCCCACGGCTGATTCTGCTCCACGTACCGGTTCGCGTCGTCGGCGAGGGCACCGATGGTCCGTACGGCCGCCGCATAATCCAGGCCCTCGTAGTCCCGAATGATCTGCTCCTTTGCGGCGGTTAGTCTGCCGAGGAGCCGCCGGCCGGCCTCGTCGAGCGTGCCCAGCCGGCCCTGGAGCTGCCGCGTGAGCATGGGACCGGAACGGGACGCGAGATTGGCGTACTTGCCCACGAGGTCCGCGTTCGTCTTGCTGATGAAGTCCTGAATCCCCAGGTCGATGTCTTCGACGGCATCCGTCAGCTTGCTCGCGTAGTAGTAGCGCAGGAACTCCGGGTCCAGGTGTTCGGCGTAGGTGCTCGCCTTGATGAAGGTCCCGCGGGACTTGCTCATCTTCTCACCGTTGATGGTGAGAAAGCCGTGGACGAAGAGCTTATTGGCGGTTTTGAAGCCCGAGCCGATGAGCATGGCCGGCCAGAACAGGGCATGAAAGTACATGATGTCCTTGCCGATGAAGTGGTACAGCTCGTTGGTCCGGCTGTTCCAGAGCTCGTCGAAGTTCAGCCCGTGCCGGTCGCAGTAGTTCTTGGCCGACGCCATGTACCCGATGGGGGCATCGAGCCAGACGTAAAAGTATTTGTCCTCCTCGCCGGGAATCTTGAACCCGAAGTAGGGTCCGTCACGGGAGATGTCCCAATCTTTCAGACCGGCCTGGAACCATTCGTCGAGCTTGTTGGCCACGGATTTCTGCGTGTAGCCGGCCGCGAACAACTCCTTGAGCCGCCGCTCATAATCGGACAGCTTGAAGAAATAGTGTTCCGACATCCGAAAGACGGGCGTGGTCCCGCACAAGGCACAATGGGGATCCAGCAGATCGACCGTCCGATAGGTCGAGCCGCAGACTTCGCAGGAGTCCCCGTACTGGTCCGGGGCGCCGCAGCGGGGGCACGTGCCGCGCACGTACCGGTCGGGCAGCGGCATCTTGTCGTTCTCGCAGTAGGTCTGCTCCACTTCCCGCCGGACGATGGAGCCGGCGGCGTTGAGCCGGTGAAAAATCAACTCGCTGAACGCCTGGTTCTCGGGCGAATGCGTCGTGTAGTAGTTGTCGAACCGGATATGAAAGCGGTCGAAATCCGCCGTATGCTCCTGATGCACCCGCGCGATGAGCTGCTCGGGTGGAATCCCGGCGTTGCGGGCACTGATCATGATGGGCGTGCCGTGCGTATCGTCCGCGCAGAAATAGTAGCACCGGTCGCCGCACATCCTATGGAACCGGACCCAGATGTCGGTCTGTATGTACTCCACCAGATGTCCGATGTGGATGGGACCGTTCGCGTAGGGCAAGGCGGACGTGACGACGATCGTTCGGGGCATGGTGGTTCCTTAACGGCTACTCCTCTTTGTCGTCACCGTCTTCTTCCGTCTCCGGGACAGTCTCGACCTGGGGCGGCTTCCTGCGGGCGGCCGAGCCGGACAGAGGATTGATCTCTTCCAGCGGGAACGCCGCCTTCTCCCCATTCTCGTATTCAATGACAACCAACTGAGTCAGAATCTGGGTGTCGACGACCTTGCCTTCGCCGCGCTTGGTCCGGACAACCGAGCCTTTCTTGGGCAGGCTTTGTTTGAGCTCCGTATAGGTCTGGTCCTCGTACCGCAGGCAGCATTTCAAGCGGCCGCAATAGCCGGAGATCTTGGAGGGATCGAGCGTGGCCTTCTGCATCTTCGCCATTCGCATATTGACCGGCTTGAGCAGTTGGAGGAACCGGATGCAGCAGCACTCGCGACCGCAGCTTTCGACGTCGCCGAGCAGCTTGGCCTCGTCGCGCGAGCCGATCTGACGCATCTCGATGCGCGTCTGGTATTCCTGGGCGAGCTTGCGGACCAGCTCGCGAAAATCGACCCGGCCGTCCGCCATGAAATAGAAAACGATGCGCTCCCCGCCGAAAATGTGCTCGGCGTCGATGATCTTCATGCGCAGGCCCAACTCCCCGGCAAAACGCTCGCAGCAGGCGATTTCCTCCTTGGAGATCTTCTCCAGGTGCTGCTCTTCGCTGATGTCGTCGGGCGTAGCGAAGCGCACCACTTTGCCGACGGGCTCGCTGGGAAAGCTGATCTCGCTATCGTTGAAGTAACCGCAAATCTGCTCTTCCGTGAGCCGGAAATGTCCCTCTTTGTAGGAGCTCAACTGGCCGACCAGGTGGCCCAGCTCCAGGCCCTTGTCCGTCTTGACGACCACGCGGGCCGGTGTCCGGGGGACCTGTGCTTCGTTGTGCTCAAAAAGGCCGAGATTATTCATCCGGCCGTAGCGGATCAGCAGGACCTTTCGGCTCCGGGTCTGCTTCGGCTTGGGTGGCGTTGCTTCCGTCATTCCTGATTATCCTAACAAGAGACTACCCCGCGCATTCGCGATAGTCCCCAGCCATTTCAAGGGTGCAGACATTGACACTCGGCCGTCATTATAGCCGCGCGGGCCAGGTGCAACAATAGCCGCTCGAAAATTAGCCGGTCGCTGACACTGGCCTCGACCCAGCGGAGCATCTCATAGCCCTCGTGGACTCCCTCAATGGCCTGTCCGGGGTCGAAGCGCCGGGACAACTCGGCGATCTGGTCCGCCTGGTCCGCATTGACCAGCGGGCGGTCGGCGGCAAGCTGAAGGATCGTCACATCGTACAGAGCCGATATCAGAATCTGGATCAGGGTCTTTTGCGCCCGGCGGGTCAGGTCACTTTTGCTGGTGGCGACATCGAGCTCGGCCCAACCTGTGGCGATTCGCTTGGCATTTTCGAGAAACTTCTCGGCCACGTCCAGCGCATCGCTCATCTGATACCGGGCCAGGGACGCGATGGCATCCCGCTTGATCTGGAACAGTCCCACGCCGTCGAGCTCAAGCCGGGCCCACTGGCACGCCAGCCCCAGACTGCCCTGGGCCAGTCGGGCGAAGAACCGGGCCTCTTTCGGCCCGAGCCCCATGGCGGTCAGTGGCGGGATCATCCGATCCTCAGCGACGGGGCCAAAGCGAATGATCTGGCAGCGCGATTTGATGGTCGGCAGAAGCCGCTCCAGCCGGGTGCAAAGCAGAATAATGGTGCAGTAGTGCGGCGGCTCCTCCAGCACTTTCAGCAAGGCGTTCTGGGAATTCACGTTCAGCTTTTCCGCCTCGCTGACGACGAAGACTCTCCTCTGGGATAGGGCCGGCCGGCTGGAGACCTGGTTGATCAGGAACTCGCGGATCACGTCGATCGACAGGTCAATCGGCGTTTTCTTGCCCTTGCCATCTTCGGTATATTCGAGCAGTTCTTTGTAGACGTGCGCATAGTCCGGGTGTGAGCCGGCCTCAAAGAGCGTGCAAGATTCACACGAGCCGCAGCTATCGGCAAAGGGCCCGGATGACCCCTGCTCGATCCTTGGGCTCCTGCAAAGCAGCAGCCGAGCCCACGCGCGGGCCGTCTTGTGCTTGCCCACGCCTTCCAGCCCGGCGAAGATGTACGCATGAGCCGACCGATCCGCCGCCAGCCCCCGCTGCAAGATCCCGATGGCCCGGTCCTGACAGAAGATATCTTTCAACGACATAAGCGAATACAGCTATCCAAGCACACAGGTATAAGTCAGCAGTTGCAAAGCGAGCTTTCGCCGGCCTGGCAAATATCACCTCGCCAAGTCCCGCTGCTGTGCCTCCAACACCTGCTGTACGATTCTCACGACCTCTTTGTGCACCACGTCGATACGGCGTGTAGCATCCACTACGACGAAATCCGGCCGACCGGCGGCAAGCTTCAGGAATCCTTCGCGCACCCGGCCGTGGTAGCCGTCGCCCTTGCGCTCCATTCTGTCCAACTCGCGTTTGAGGCGTTGGGCGGCCGTCTTGAGATCGACATCCAGAATGATGGTCAGGTCCGGCCAGACTCTCTCCAACGAGTCCCGGGCGATGTCGATCACTTTATCCATGCCGAACCCGCCGGCATAACCCTGGTAGGCGCAGGTGCTCGACAGCCAGCGGTCCAGAACAACGCATTTGCCCTCTTGCAGAGCCGGTCGAATATTCTCCGCCCAGAGTTGCACGCGGGCGGCCATGTAGAGCAATACCTCTGCCGGAGTCGTCATGGCCTCATGGGCGGGGCTGAGCAGAATCTCGCGAATCTTCTCACCGATAGCCGTACCCCCCGGATCGCGAAAACCGACCATCGGTGTGCCCCGGCTTTGCAGCCAATCCATCAGCATGCGGGCCTGGCTGCTCTTGCCGCACCCATCCGGCCCATCCAGGACAATAAACCGCCCTGCGAGTCTTCGAAGGAAGTCCCTTTGCTCACTCATCAGAACGCCGGCTTTCTCCAAAGGCTTCGTTAAACAGGCGGTCGCCCAAAACGATTCGGAACACCTCTTGCTTTACGCGTGTCTCATCCCAATCTGGGTGGCGGTGGCGCACACCGTCCTTGACGATCTGGCGAAGATTGTCGCTCAACTCGAAAGTCATCGCCGCCCGCCCGCTGATGCCCAGATCCCGCAGAATCTGCAATTGCCGGGCGGAAGCGTCTTTCGTTGTGTCGCATGGCGTCTTTTCCATCTCGGTCCTGTCGGAGGTCGCTCGATCTCATTTCATTGTCGGGCCAGAATTTTCCCCCGGGCGGGCTCGAAGTACAGCAGAAAGCGGGCCTTGTAGAACTTGATTCCGAGCAACTCCTCGAAGTCCGCGGCCTGGACAATCGACATGACAACGAAGCTGTACACGTCGCCTTCCGCCATGGAGCGGGTCTCGACAATCTTGTCGGTCTCTGTCTCCAAAAGATAGACGGTCCCCGGCTCAGGCGCTCTCCATTCGATCATGATGCCGCCGCCGACCAGTTCCCGCTCGCCCGGTATGCGGCTAAGCTGAGACCGCTCCTCCGAACTGCAGCCTCCCGCAACCAGAGCCACGCTCAGCAAGCCCGCGGCAGCCGTCAAAACAACGGTACGCCAGTAGTTTCCGGTAATCATCCAGCGATCCTCCTCACCAATTCGCGGTTTCTGAACCAGATAACACATTTTCGCACGCGATCTCCCCGGAGGAAACCGCGGCCGTCGACGACACATTTCAGCCTGCCGGCCGCTACTTTGCAAGCGTGAAGTTCGCATCGCCGATGAGCTGTCTCATTTTGCGGCAGAATTCCACATCCGGATTGACGGACAAGGTCCGGTCCGCCGTGGCGTAGACTTTGCCCTTGCCGGTCGTAATCACGATCGAGAACGGGCGGCTGCCCTTGTGGTGCTGGCAGATGCTGCGAATCTGCCGGATCATCTCCTCGGTCACCTCTCTGGCGTCCAGCCGGATGCGCACCCCTTTAGCGAGCTTCTCCCGGGCTTTGTCCAGGGGAATCAGCTCGGAGGCGATGACGTTCGCCCGTTCTCGGCGGTAATCGGCCTTGCCCTTGACAAAGACCACGCTATCTTCGACCAGCAACGATGCGAACTCGCTGAGCACATCGGGGAACAGGACCACTTCAATCTGGCCCTGCAAGTCCTCGAGAACGAAGACGGCCATCTTCGAGCCGGCGTTGCGCCCGGTTTTGGTCAGGTTGTACCGGATCTTGGTAATCATCCCGCCGATGATGACCTGTTTTTCCCCATTGCCGTTGCCGCCCTGCTTCTCACCGTTGCCCTCCGCCAGGCGCGCGCTGTTGGCCGTCGAATAATCGTCGATCGCCTCGGCGTGCTGGCTGAGCGGATTGCTCGTGACGTAGAATCCGAGGACCTCTTTTTCGTAGGCGAGCATTTGCAGTTCCGGCCAGGGCGGGATATCCGGAAGCGACTTGTGGTCCTCGGCGTAGTCCGTCTCATGAGCCAACGGGCCGAAGAAATTCATCTGGCCGCTGCTCTTGTCCGACTGCAAGCTGGCGCCGATTTCCATCGCCCGTTCCAGCCCGACCATCATCTGGTGGCGGTTGCCGCCGAGCCGGTCGAAGGCCCCGGCCTTGATGAGGGCCTCAATCACCTGTTTGTTGACGGCGCGCAGGTCCACATTCTCGCAGAAATGGAAGAGGCTCTTGAATCGGCCCACCCGCTTGCGGGCCGCGACCATGTGCTCGATGGCTTTCTCGCCCACGCCCTTGACCGCCGCCAGGCCGAAGCGAATCACGCCCTTGTCGCCCTGCCCGGTCTCTTTATAGAGCGGCGTGAAATCGACGTCGCTCTCGTTGATGTCGGGGGCCATCACCTCCGTGCCCATCTCCCGGCACTCGGCGATGTACTCCACGATTTTGTCCGTGTCACCCATTTCATAGGTCAGCAGGGCCGCCATGAACTCGACGGGCCAGTGGGCTTTCATGTAGGCCGTCTGGTACGCGATGAACGCATACCGCGTGGAATGGCTCTTGTTGAAACCATAGCCCGCGAATCGCTCGATCAGCTCGAAAATCTGCTCGGCATCGCCCTTATTCAGGCCCTTGCTGACGCAGCCGGTGAGAAACCGCTCCTTCTCCTTGGCGATGACGCTGGCCTTTTTCTTGCTGATGGCCTTGATGAGCGTATAAGCATCGCGCAGCGGAATGTCCCCCAGCCGATTGCAGATCCGCATAACCTGTTCTTGATAAGTCATCACGCCGTAGGTCTCTTCGAGGATCTCGGTCATGATGGGGTGCGGGAGGGACCATCTGGCGCCGTGCTTGCGGTCGATGTAGTCGGGAATCAGGATCATCGGGCCGGGTCGGTACAGGGCGTTGGCCGCGATGAGGTCCTCGATGCGGTCCGGCTTCATTTTCATCAGCAGGTCCTGCATGCCGCCGGATTCGAATTGGAAGATGCCCTTGGTCCGGCCGCCTGCAAAGATCCCAAACGCTTTCGGGTCGGTCAGGTCCAGCTTCTCCAGGTCGATATCGATTCCGTGCCGGTCCCGGACCAGCGTGCGGGCGCGTTCGAGGACGCTGAGCGTTTTGAGGCCCAGAAAGTCCATTTTTAGCAGGCCCACTTTCTCGACCATAGGCCCTTCGAACTGCGTGATGATGTCGTCCGAGTTCGGGGCCTTGTAGAGCGGCACGAAGTTGGTCAACGGCTCATCGGCGATCACCACGCCCGCCGCATGGACGGATGCGTGCCGGGCGAGCCCCTCGAGCTTGCGGCCGATATCGATCACCTTGCGCGTCAGCTCGTTCGTGTCGTAGGCCTGCTTGAGCTCCGGCTCGGTCTCCAGGGCCTTGTCGAGCGTCATATCGAGCGAGAACGGCACCAGCTTGGCCAGCCGGTCCGCCTCGGGCAGCGGCACGCCGAGAACGCGGCAGATGTCCCGGATGACGGCCTTCGCCTTCATCGTCCCGAAGGTGATGATCTGGGCGACCTGGCCGTACTTCTTCCGCACGTAGTCGATAATCTCCTGCCGGTGGATCTGGCAGATGTCAATGTCGATATCGGGCATCTCGTTGCGCGCCGGGTCCATGAACCGCTCGAAGAGCAGATCGTACTTGATCGGATCCACGTCGCACAAACCGAGGCAATAACCGACGAGTGTCCCGACGCCACTGCCCCTGGCGCCCAGCGGGATGTGCTGCGCACGGGCATAGTTGCAGAAGTCCCAGACAATGAGGAAGTAGCTGGCGAAACCCTTCGACTCGATCACGTCCAGCTCGCGGTCGAGTCGCTCCTTCACCTGCTGGGTGATTTCACCGAAACGTTTCTTCGCACCTTCCCAGCAGAGGCGGGTGAGGTAATCTTCAGGCGTCGAGCCGTCGGGCGGAGCAAATCGGGGCGCGTGCCGCGCACCCAGGTCCAGCTCCACGTTGCACCGCTCGGCAAGCGCGAGCGTGTTGTCACAGGCCTGGGGCGTCTCGGGGAAGAGCGTGCGCATCTCGGCGGAACTCTTGAGATAGACATCCGGCGGATAGATCATCCGGTCCGGGTCGTCCGCGTGCTTACCCGTACTGATCGCACACAGGCAGTTGTGGGCTTCATAGTCCTCCTGCTGGAGGAAGTGCACATCGTTGGTCGCGACCAGACCGATCCCCATCTCATTCGCGAGCTCGATCAGAGCCGCACGAACGTGCGGGTCGTCACCTTCGTGACTTTGCAGCTCGATAAAGAACCGCTCGGGGCCGAAGATTTTCAGGTAGCTCTCCGCCGCCCGCCGCGCCCCCTTCTGGTCGCCGCCGGCCATGGCCGCCGTAACCTCGCCCTTGAGACAGGCCGTCGTGCAGATCAGCCCCTCATGACATTCGGCGAGAATCTCTTTGTCGATGCGGGGCCGGTAGTAGAAACCATCCAGAAAGCCGGCACTGGCCAGCTTCAGCAGGTTTTGATAGCCGGCATTGTTTTCCGCCAGGAGAATCAGGTGGTAGGCCGCATCAGAGATGGACGTCTTGGTCCGGTCGAGGCGGCTGCCCGGCGCTATATAAGCTTCGATCCCGATGATTGGCTTGATCTCTGCGGCCCTGGCCTTCGTGTAGAATTCGATTGCGCCGAACATATTGCCGTGGTCCGTCACGGCCACCGCATTCATGCCCAGCTCCTTGCACCGCTCGAAGAGCCCGTCGAACGTGATGGCCCCATCGAGCAGGGAATACTGGCTGTGCAAGTGGAGGTGTGTAAATCCTTTTTCCGGCATAGCTTGCGAATCCTATCATGGCCCGTGTATTTGCACCATGATAGGTCGAAGGCGTGCCACTGTCAAGCGCCTTGGGTGTAGAGGTCGTAGAGGTCGCGCAGGCAGGCGCGGAGATTTCCGGCGTGGCGCTTGTAGAGGCTGTCGAGAAAATCAGGCGGGACAGGACGGCCGTGCGGCTGGAGCTCCTGGACGAGGTCTCTGAGCAGTGCCGGTGTCGTGCGGCAATCGATCAGGGTCGGCAGCAGGCCGGGGCGATGCGATGTCACAACGAGCCCCGCTGCGCGGGTGATCGTGGTACGCTTGAGCAAGGACCAGCAGTGCCGGCGGATGAGGTCAGCGCCGTCGAGCAGCACCAGCTCTTCGCGGGCCAGCTCGCAGAGGAAGCGCCGGCATTGCGCACTGGTCAGAGGTAAGTTGTCGTTGACGAAAATGAGTTTCGTTCGCCAGCCCTGGGATTCCAGGTCTTGCCGCAGGTCCTCCAGGAGCGTGGTCTTGCCGGAGCCTTCGGGACCGATGATCCCGGCACGATAGTTCAGCTCGTGGAGGCGGGCCAGAATCTCAGGAAAGGTGGTATGAAGTGGGCGGTACCGAATGGCATGAATGCGCTCCACGGAGAAGGGATTGTCACGCGCCTTCATTTGCGTATGCCCAAAATGCGCTCGAGGGGATTGGGGCCGGACCCGTCCTGACCCCACGGGAAGCGGTTGCGAGAGGAGGCGTCGCCGAGGACGATTTCCTGGCCCGTGGGCGAAAGCGTGATCTCCCGGCGGATCGTCTCGGAGCCGGGCGAGCAGGTCAACTCAATGGCCCAGATGAGCGAGATGAGCTTGCCCGAGAAGCTATACGGCCCCTGCGGCAGCGTGAACGAGAAATCCTTCGAGCCGACGGGACCGGGGTCGTCAAACCGGGACGTCTCAGCCACGCCGATGTCCCGTGTACCCTTGCCGGCGGTATACCAGAACAGCGAGAGATCGAGAGAGAGCGGGGCCTTATTCAGACTCCATTCGATCGTGCCTCGAACCATCTCATGCGGGGCAAACACGGTCCTTTCCTCATGCAGAACGATGCTGAGCTTATCCATAAAGGAGCGATCCTCTAAGCCGTTGCCGGCGTGACGGTGATCCGGAACGATTCCTTCACGTCCGGCCAGCCCTTGATGTCGCCATGAACATCGAGACGCCAGATGATCTTGTTGTTCTCCGCCTCGAAGGAGTGCATCGTGTCCTGTGGCATGACAAAGCCGGCCTGGCCCGCCGCAACCTGATTGGCGTCGCATGCATCTTATAGAGCTCCATCTCGTAGAACACGTTTTTATCCGTGTACGTGCTCGTCCCCCGGCGGTACCTGGCCTCCTCGACGCCGCGCAGCGCAACAGTCAGCTCACGAATGCGGCTTGTCTGCCCGGTGAAACTCCAGCGCAGCTCGGCCGCCCCGCCGAGCGGGATCACGCTGGAGCTCAACTCGAGCGTCGGACGCGGATTGAACAGGGCCAGGAACTGATAGACCGCACCCCCAATCAGGGCAAGGCCGATCGCCACAAAGGGCAACAGAAACAACGTGCCAAGCCCATCCACCTGGCCCTGCCGGAGATTGCCGATTGAGCCGACAAGAAAGATCGAGATGATCCCGTTCCAGAACAAAGCGACGAGCGTCATCCCGATGAACTTCATTTTAGGCGAGAACTTCGGTGTCAGGACCGCCCGACCGGTATCGGTCACCCGCAAGACAGTCAAGTCGCTCGACGCCCGGCCCGCGCTCCGGTCGGCCCACTGCCTGGCCGTCTGGTTATCCTGCACCCTCTTGCCCCGCAGCACGTGAACCATGCCACAGACGCCCACCAGCAGAAACGGCAGCGGGAACAAAGCCAGGAGCAGGCTCGCATGAAAGCCCCGTTTGAGCACGGCTTCCCACGGGTGGTCGGGATTGACGTAACAGGTCGGATGGGCGGCGGTCTCGTACATCTCTACCACGCGGGCCTTGCCCTGATAGCCGCTGGAGGAGCCGCCGATGAAATCGTACCGGTCGCACTTATATACCTGCCCCTTGAACTCGTACTGGTAAAGCATGTACACGCTGTAGGTCGTGCCATCGTCGCTGTCGTGGCTGCGAACCTCGGCGCGGAGCACCTTGCAGGGTGTCGGCACCCACGACCGGGCGTCGATGGTCCTGGCAATGGGCTTGATGCCAAGCGGATAAAGCAGCCCACCCCCAACGGCTGCGAACAGAGCGAAGAGAGCCGCCATTCCGTATTTGCCGTACTTGCTCTTGCCGCCTTTGCGGATCGCGACAGTCGCCATGGGTTGCATCGCCGCCGCGGCCGGCCGCTGGTGCCAGAGGAGGTAGATACCGCCGACGCCGACGGCGACGAAGATCAGCGGGAAGAAGACCACAAGGCCGATGAGCGGGCTGTCCCGCTTGAGTACCGCCTCGACGGCGTTCTGCGGATTCACATAGCAAGAGATGTTCGCGCCGGCTGGATATTTCTGTGCAAGCTGCCGTGCCTCGGAGTATTTACCGGACCCTGAGTAGTTGTGTTTGTAGGTCGAGCCCGCATACGATCGCCCGCCATATTCGTACTGATAACCGATGGTGAATACATAGGGCGACTCACGATCATTGCGTTCCTGCACGTCACTGCTGACGATCCTGCACGGCACCTTCTTCCAGAGCCGCTGGCCTATCGCCCGGCCGAATTCGCGGACGATCAGGACTTCGAAAAGCGAGCCCATCGCGAAGAAGAACAGGAAGAACAACAATAGCCCGAGCCTGCCGCCCACCGACAGGGGCTTATCGCGATTGTCATCGCGTCCGCGAAGGTCCAGTCTGACCATGCCTGCACTCCTTCCGGGACAGAATGTCACCATCATTATACAAGCATTCCGGAAATATCGGCCACGGGCCGCAGCGGCTTTCAGGATTTACTATTTATGATTTACGATTGATGAGGAAGAGTCGATGCGCCGGGCGCCTTTCGCAGCAGGCCGGCGCCCCGCGCGGTCAAATAGTAAATAGTCAATGGTAAATCGTCAATCGGAGGACCTATCAGGCCCGCCCCTGTCGCCCTCGTCCTCGATCGGGATGACAGATACCGCGTGGTTCGGGCTCCCGGATCATCTGTCCACTGGCCGGACACGCGTTCCTCCCGGCCGGGCGTGTATGAGAAAAAGAGGCAGTGGAGGAAGGAGGGCTTCATTGGGGCTCACATCAATTCTACGTGAAGGTTGCGCCGTCTGTCATGTCGAGCGAAGCGCAGCGCAGTCGAGACATCTGGCTACGAATCGGGCGTGTCGTCCATTCGCGGCCAGATTTCTCCGCGCGGCCTCCGGCCTTGGTCGAAATGACAAAGGGATGGCCTTCGACCTCCGGTCGAAATGACAACGAAAGGCCAAGAGTCATTCCGAACGGGATCACGGCCCACGGCGCATTTGGCCTGCCACAATCTTGTCGTGCGCCCCCCGGCCGGCGTTTGGGCGGTTTTATGTTGCAGGCCGGAGATTCAACGGTATGCTGAAACAGTAGCATGGGCGTGGGTCCCCAAACGCGAAATATCGCGTTTGGTGGGGCTCCCAGAAGCGATACATCGCTTCTGGGGTCCCGGGTCCCCGTCCCGCCCATGGATTCAGGATCACGGGCAAGATGCCCGTGCTACAGAGATGTAAGTCAGATGGGATAGACGAAAACAGGAGCTGGATTGCAGTACCGGGAGTATCGCGATGCCAAAAATTATCAGGGTCCGGTGTACGGGCGCGGGGCAGCATGAGAACGAGATCGATCTGGAGCACATCATCGGCTCCGATGTCGTGATCTACGGCAACCCGATCGCCACCGGCCGGGATATTCCCGCGCGGGTCGTCCGACGCTGCGACGTCTGCGACGAGGGCAAGGTCATCATTACACGCGAGATGATTGAAGCCAGTCTGTGAACGAATGCCATCTTGGGCAGGACGGTGACGGAGTTGGTTCATGAGAGACTATGCACTTCCCAGCCGCAATGAGTGTTATGAGTTGATTGGGCAATGCCACGTCCCCGTCCACATCGTCAAGCACAGCAAGGCGGCGGCCAGGCTCGGTGTCTTCCTGGCCAGGAAACTGGTCGAGAGCGGAATCGAGGTGGACGTCGATCTGGTGGAGCGGGCCTGTCTGCTGCACGATGTTTTCCGAGTATGCGAGTTTCCGCTGGAAGACTTTCGCTGGTTCGAGCAGCCGGTGACGGAAGAGGACAAGGCGAAGTGGCGGCGATTGAAGGGTCAGCACGGCGGGACCCGGCATGAGGACGCGGCCTGTGCCTTTCTGAGAGACGCCTATCCCGTCCTGGCCCAGACCATCCGCAAGCATCGATATACGGCCATTCTCGATGACGCCGACAAGCCCGAAACGTGGGAGGAGAAGCTTGTCTACTACGCCGACAAGCGGGTGATGCACGATACCATCGTGCCGCTGCAGGAACGGCTCGACGAAGCACACAAGAGAAATGCCGCCCGGCGAAAAGCCTCCGGCCCCGACGGCCTGGATATCGCCAAAATCGACGCGGCGATCTTTGCTCTCGAAGCGGAGATCTTCGCCCCCCTCGGACTGAACCCCAATGGCGTCACGCCGGAGCTGATCGATGCCCAGGCCGCTGCGCGATAGCCGGCCCGGTCAGCGGCCGAGGACGTCGCGGATAGGCGGAGCCCAATAGAGTCCGAAGCCGGAGAGCGTCGGGCACACGCGGGAGTCGAGAATCCGCAGGCGAACGCGCGAGGTCGCCACTGGATCGAAGCGTAGCAGCCGCTTGTAGCCGACGGTCGTACCGCGGGCGAATTCCTTCCAGTTGCCGCCGTCCCACGCCTCGAGGGCAAATTCACAGATGCGCTGCCCGGTCTCGATGTGCTCGCCCAGCTCCGCCACGTTGAACGCGCACGTCTTACCCAGATCGAACTCGACGCTTGCCCTCGTGGTCCCATCGTCGCAGGTCCAATACGTTTTCCGGTCGCCATCGGTGATTTTGTCGGCGGCGAAGGCGGGGTCGTCGCTTCTGACGCTCGACGCCTTTGCTTTCGCGTGCAGAGCCAGGTTCTCATCGAAGATGGCATCGAGCACCTTGCGGAACTCGCGCAGATGCTGCACGTCGTTCTCATGGATCAGGCCGCGCCGGTCCGGCGGCAAATTCAGCAGCAGGACGCTATTGTAGCCGACGGAGCTGAAATAGATGTCGAGCAGGCGCTCGACGGATTTCACTTTGTCGTCCTCTTTCGCGTGGTAGAACCAGCCCGGACGGATGGAGACATCCGTCTCTGCCGGATACCAGATCAGGTTCCTGCCGTCGCCGAGCGCCTCCAGACTGCCCAAATCCTTTTTCACGGGGTCGATGAAGCCGAAGGGTGCGCCGTTTCGATTCATCACACTCCACTCGCTCTCGCGGGCGTAGCCGCGCTCATTGCCCACCCAACGGATGTCGGGCCCGTTGAAAATCACCGCCTTCGGCTGAAGCTCACGGACGGTGGCGTAATAGCCGTTCCAGTCGTATTCCATGTCCTTGGCATTTTCGCCTTTCGCGCCGTCGAACCACACTTCCGTCACTGCACCGTAGTTGCTGAGAAGCTCGCGCAGTTGGTTTTTGTAGAATCGATTGTAGCCTTCGGTGTCGCCGTAGGCCGGCTCGTGCCGGTCCCACGGGGACAGGTAGAGACCCAGCTTGAGACCGGCGTCACGGCAGGCTTGGGCCAGCTCGCCGACGATATCCCCCCTGCCGTTTTTGTAGGGACTGTTCTTCACCGAGTGCTCGGTATACTTGCTCGGCCACAGGCAAAAGCCGTCGTGATGCTTGGCGGTGAGGATGACCATCTTCATGCCCGCCTCCTTGCAGACCCGGACCCACTGGCGGGTATCGAGCTGAGTCGGATTGAAGATGGCCGGGTTCTCGGTCCCCTCGCCCCACTCCTTATCGGTGAAGGCATTCACCGTATAATGGATGAAGCCAATGAACTCCAACTCCTGCCAGGCGAGCTGTTGGGGCGACGGGCGGATATGGGCCGCCCGCGAAATCAACTCTTTCCTCTGCGCATCCTGTGCGGACCCGGCCCCATCCAGGCTGTCGTAGACGCGCACGTAATCCACGACGAACGAGTCGGGCAAATTGGCCTTCGCGATCTCGCCGCCCCATGTGCCGATTTCTTCCGTCAGCTTGGCGAACTGGGGGACCTGGGAGACTCCCCCTTCGCTGGTCCGCCAGGTTTCCTTCCCATCCACGTAGAACACGTACTCCTGGGGCGTCCAGTGCAGGCCGAAGGTATGAAAGCCTTCGCTCAGGCCTGGGACATCGAACGTTTTGCCCGCGTGCTTGTGGTCCTTGCCGTAGCCGTCCCAATGCAGGTTCTGCGTGGTGCGATCGTCGCGCCAGGGCTTCTCCATGATGTCGATCTCGGTGCCGTCGCGTCCGCCGTCGCCGACCTTGCTCACGCCGCCGGCCATCAGCCAGAAGGCGGGCCAGTGCCCGGGCTCTTGGGGAAACTTGCAGCGGCAGACCCAATAGCCGTACCGATGCTCGAACTTGCCCTTCGTGCGGACCGCGCCGCAGGTGTACCGGTCGCCGTCCCTTTTCGTGCGCAAAATCAGGTGCCCTTCGCCGTCGAGATAGGCGTCCTCTTTCACCCAGTATCCGTCGCGCCGTTTCCAGTCGCCCAGCAGCTCCCATTTGGACTCCTCCACGGCACGGCCCTCGAATTCGTCGCTCCAAGCCAGCTTCCAACTGCCGCCCGCGGGCAAGGGGGGCAGGAACTCCTCTGCGCCGCTCCGGTCGGCCCGCGAAGCTAATGCAGGCAGCACACAAAAGCACAGGGCAAGAGCGCGCGCATAGCGCACCGTTCGACAAAGCGACGAGCTTCTCATTTTCACCCCTCGATCAACTGTGTGACACTCCTGGGCCGCCTCGTAGCTTGCAGGCCGGAGGCCACGGTGACTACAACCATCAGTGTTAAGATAGTAAGCGTGACCCATTGCGCCCACATGATCGTTCTCAGGTGAGCTGTCTCGACCAGCACGACCCCGATGGCAATGGACTGGATGAACATTTTGACCTTGCCGAGCGTCACGGCGGCGAAATTGATGCCACGGGCCTCGGCGATGTGACGCAGAACCGTGACGTAAGCCTCTCGGACAATCAGAATGGCCGCCACCGACCAGCGGATGACCGTCAGCGTCCCGGGCCTCCAGTTGAAAAACTCCGGCAGACCGATGACGGCGAAGCAGATGAAGGCGCCGCACACCAGGACCTTATCCACGAGTGGATCGATGATCCGGCCGAGTTTGCTCGTGGCGTTATACCGCCGGGCCACGAGGCCATCCACGACGTCCGTGATCGCGGCAACCACGAACAGTACCAAAGCGATATCCAGGAAGAACGACGGGTGTGCCACGCGGGGCGAGTACAATATCATCAGCAGAAAGACCATCGCCAGCCCCAGACGCGCGAACGTCAGTATGTTCGGAACGAATTTCCACATACTGACGAGTTTACTGAGGCGTCCCAGCCGCTTCAACAGCAAATTTGCTCAACGAATAAATCATAGCCTTGCGCGCCGACCACTCTCACATCCACCAGCCGGCCCGGTGAAACGGAGCCCTCCCGGACGATGCAGAGGCCATCGATATCCGGGGCCTGTCCATAGAAACGCCCCTTCGCGCCCTCGTCGTCGAGAGAATCCACCAGGCAGGTGAGGCGGCTGCCGATGCGCTGGTGGTTCTTGGCGAAAGCAATTTCCTGCTGCGTCAGCATCACTTCGTCGAGCCGGGCCTGCTTGACCTCGTCAGGAACCTGGTCGGGGAATCCGGCGGCGGGCGTGCCGGGCTCCGGGAAAAACGTGAAGGCGCCGAGCGCATCGAACCGGGCCCACTGGACGAACTCGATCAGTTCTTCGAACTCCTGCGGCGTTTCGCCGGGAAAACCCACGATCAGCGTGGTCCTCAACACGATGTCGGGCACTGCCGAGCGAAGCGCGTCAAGGAGCCGGTGCAAAGCGTCTTTCGTATCCGGCCGGCGCATGGCCTGGAGAATCTTGTCGCTGGCGTGCTGGATGGGAATATCGAGGTAATGAACAACCTTCCCGCTCTCGGCGATCGTTTTGATGAGGCCGTCGGTAATGCCGGTGGGATACGCGTACAGCAGGCGAATCCACGACAGGCCGGGAATCTGCTCGATCTCCCGAAGCAGCGCGGCAAGGCCGTCTTTCCTCTGCAAATCCCGGCCGTACAACGTTGTGTCCTGTCCGATAAGATTCAACTCCACCGCTCCGGACCCCACCAGCTCCCGCGCTTCTTCGAGGACCATCTGCGGAGGCTTGCTGCGGAACGGGCCGCGGATCGAAGGAATGGTGCAGAAGGAACAGCGATGGCTGCACCCCTCGCTGATGCGCAGATAGGCCGAATGGACCGGCCCAATCCGCAGGCGGACCCGGTCGTCCACTATGGTGCACGGCGTGGGGCCGCAGAAAACCCGCGGCTCGTCCGACGCCAGAGTATCCCGAATCACCTCGGCGATGGCGTCACGATGCTCCAGGCCCACCACCGCATCCACGCTCTCGCGGCCGTCGAGAAGCTGATTCCCGAGGCGCTGCGCCAGGCAGCCGGCCACGATCACTTTCCGGACATTGCCCATCTTTTTATTCGCCACAGCCTGCCGGATGGCTTCGAGCGATTCGATCTTCGCCGGCTCGATGAAGCCGCAGGTGTTGATGACCACCACATCCGCCCGCTCCGGCTCGCCCGTGATGAGATACCCGGCTTGCACAATCTGCGCCAGCATGCGCTCGCTGTCCACCATATTTTTCGGGCAGCCCAGCGAGACGAACCCCACCGTCACACGTTTTTGCTTTTTCCTTGCCATATATCAGTAAATTAGCAGAAAAGGGAGATTTGTTCACTCGTGTAACATGGGCCGCAGCAAAATTCCATTTTTGTTAATCCAATCAAAATCAGCTTGACGATAAGAGAAAGATGCAATAGAATCTTTCTAACTGCCGTCTACCTGCGCGGAAAGGAGGTTCGAAGGGTAGAGAAAAACACAGATGGAGCGTGGTAAATCGTGGGTAGAATCGACTGGTAAGGGCCTATGGGGAAAGATTGCCACAAGATCAGCCGTGTCGAGGGACTGCTCGTGGCTTTTTCTATTTTGACGTGGCTGGGCTTGTCCGGCTGCCAGGATTGGCCCGATGAACGGGTTACGGCCATCGAAGCACAAAATATTCTGCGCGATCTCAGCAGAATAGAGACCATCCCGGATCCCAACGTCCTGCGGCCGGCCATTTACCAGACCCCCCCCAGGAAGATCAAGCAGATGGTGGGTGGGGGCGAGGAGTGGAAGCTGATCTACTTCTGCCAATACCACACGGCGGACGACATGAGGGAGATCATCAATGAGCAGTTTGCCACGAAGCTCTTCGACGAGAAGGGCAAGAGCACGAATGTCACCGACTACACGGTTACGGCCAATCCCGCCACCAATCAGCTCATCATCCGATGCCCGCTCGAGCCGGATATCGACGCCGTCCTGGAGATCATCAAGGCGACCGACATCCCCCCGATTCAGGTCCGCATCGACTGCATGGTCTCGGAATTGTACGCGGACCTGACCATGGACCGCGAAACCTCACTCCTGATCACGAATCTGTTCGGGGAAGGGGTCTTCCTGGGCGGCAAATTGGATGGGGACGGCAACCCGCTCCCGGCATTCCCCGGGGCCGCCCTGCGCGATCCGGCCCGGGCCAAGTTCGGCCTGAAAGTCGGTGTCATGCAGGAAGATTTCAAGGCCCTGGTCGATATCCTCGTTTCGCGCGGCTATCTGAAAATTCTGATGAATCCGACGCTCGAGGTCCTGAATGGAGAATCCGCCAAGATTCAATCCAAACAGCACGTGCCGTTGCAGCAAATCACCTACACCAGCGGCGGGGTCGCCGGCGGCTTGATTCTGGGCACCGAGACCTTGTACTACGACGTCGTCGACTCGCTCGAGATTACCCCGCACGTTTTTGCCGACGGCTACGTCGGCCTGCAAACGTCGGCCCAGATTGCCGCCTACCTGACGCCCGAGGGCATCAAACAGACCCCCATCGTGACGGAGCGGACGATTACGAACAAGGACAACCGGATCCGGCTCGGGGAAAGCCTCGTCATCGGCGGTCTGCGCAAGTCGGAGAAACGCGACGTGGTTCGCGGCGTGCCGATCCTGAAAGACATACCGGTGCTGAACCTGCTGTTCTCCGGCCGGGACTTCGAGGAACGGGCTACGGAGGTGATCTTCATCCTGACGCCCAGCATCTCGACGGGCGGAAAGCCCAACGAGGACGTGGTGGACATGATGCGGGAGCGGCATTCCTCCCCGATGACCCAGGCGCTGCAGCAGCAGATGATGGACCCGTTGGCGATCAAGGCCCGGGAACAGGAGCATCTGCGCCGGCTCGACGAGGCGCGCAGCGCCCAGCAGGCCTCCGAGACCGAGAAGACCGCCGCCCGGTTGAGCACCAAGGAAAAGGAGCAACAGATCAAGGGTCTGCAGGATGAGCTGGAGCAGGCCAAGGCCAAGGCCGTGCAGGCCAGTCTGAAGGCCGACCAGGCGACCATCCAGGCGCAGCAGGCGAAGACCGAGGCCGAGAAGGTGAAAGCCGAGGCCGCCAAGGTCAAGGAAAAGACAGAGAATCCGCCAGGACAGAATCCGCCCAGCGCCCAGCCACCGGCGGAGAAGCCCAAGGAGCCGGCACCTGCGCCGGAGGCAGGCAAGGCGGAAAAACCCAAGGAGGAGAAACCCAAGGAAGAGGCCAAAAAGTCCGAACAGCAATCGCAGCCGTCTCCGGCCGGCGCCGGGAATCCGCCGGCGCAGAACCCCAAGTGAGGCGGGTGCTTCGGGAGAAGGTTAGGCCGTCAACAACATCGACCGTGAGCTTACGGCGGTGACCGCAGTTGAGTTCGTGACTCGGGAACGTGCAGGCTAACTTGTTTGGAAGGCTGTGTATGGACAACTTGGGCAGCAACAATCCTCACCGTGACAGTCATGATGAACCCACTCCTTCAGAGAGCAATGCCGAGAAATTGACCCGGCCGGAAGAGAGTCCAGCCGGTGGCCCTCCCGGCGTCTCGCGGGCTCCTTTGAATCTTGGCGGAGGGACCGGCGCGCCGGCAGCCGCACCAGCGCAGGCTCCAAGGCCCGCGGCCCCCGCACCGGCTCAGGCCCCGAGACCGGCGGCCCCCGCTCCCGCCCAAACTCCGAGGCCCCCGGTGGCTGCCGCCCCCAGACCGATTGCGCCGCGCCCGGCGGCAAGCACCGCCGCGGTGGACCGGATTACCAGTTGCAAGACATTCTTCACCAAGCTTCATCCCGGCGCCATCAAGTTCCTCGAAGATCAGATCACAACCTGGCTCAAAGAGAATCCCACCGTCGCGATCAAACGCACAAACGTGATCATGGGCGAAGTCCAGGAAAAGAAAACCGAGCCGAACATCGTCATCGTTGTCTGGTACTGAGACGTCTTCTGTGGGATTATCGGGCCTTGCCCTTCCTGAACGATGAGCCCGGCCGGTGGGGGCAAGTTCATGCATGCTTCGCGTCGAGCCGATGCGAACGGCCGCACAATCTCTCCGAAACGCTATTCCTTCGACCTGCCGACCCCTCGCGCCGCAGACCCGCCGGGCTTCCACGGCCGGCCATTTCCGCACCGGCCACCCGCACCTGTGGCCATCACAAGGGTAGACACCACCGGGGTTTGGCGGTAAATTATCGGGATAAAGCACTTGACACTACGCACAAATCTCATTAGTTTTGTGTAATTTCACAGTTTGCATCTGCAGGAAAAATAGTTCAGAGTATTTGGAGGTATTTGTGGCTAAACAGTTGGCGCGCGAACTCATTAATGCGGGAGTGCACTTCGGACACGGCGTCAGCCGCTGGAATCCGAAGATGGCTCCGTTTATCTTCGCCAAACGGGGCAATATACATGTCATCAACGTACGAGAGACCCTCAAGGGCATCCTGATTGCCAAGCGGCTGCTGGCGGAAGTCGTCTCGTCCGGCAGTGACGTGGTATTCGTCGGGACGAAACGGCAGGCCCAGAAGGCCGTGGAAGCGGCGGCCAACCGGTGCGGAATGCACTTTGTATCGGAACGGTGGCTCGGCGGCATGCTCACGAACTTCCGGACCATCCGCTCCCGTCTTCAGCGTCTGGAACAACTGGAAGCCATGGAGCAGGACGGCTCAATGGAATCCGAAAGCAAGAAGCAGGCTTCTCGTTTCAAGCGCGAAATGCGAAAGATTCGCACGAACCTCGAAGGCGTGCGCAAGATGACTCGGCTTCCCGGCGCCGTGATAGCCGTGGATGCCAAGAAAGAGTATCTGGCCCTGCGCGAGGCCCGCAAGCTCGGCATCCCCACTGTCGGCATCCTGGATACGGATTCGGACCCGGACACGGTGGACGTGGCGATTCCGGCCAATGACGACTCGATTCGGGCCATTGAAATCATCCTGAATGAGTTGGCCGACGCCGTGGCCATCGGCAAGACGATGGTTTCGGTTCGCCAGCAGGAAGCTACGCCGCGGCCGCGAAGGGTGCGCCCCCGGCGACCGGCTCTGGCCCGCGCCAGCGGTGCGGAAGCCTCTGCCGTCGGAGCGGTCAGCGAAGAAGCAGCCGAGGGCGAAGAGACACCCGCCCCGCCGGAGAGCGCTGCGTCACCGGAGCCCGAACAGCCATCCTCCGGCGCCTAGCGGCCATCGCCTCTACCCCTGCAGAGCAGAAGGCGAAAGTCAGAAATCAAAGCCAAAGTACTGAAGAATCCATACAACAAGAAACGGACCTGACCCCGCCGGATGGGCAGTACCGGCCTGGACAGGACCTTGAGACCCGGAACAGGGAGTCGGTGAAATGGCGGAAATATCAGCATCAACAGTCGTAAAATTGCGGAAAATGTCGGGCCAAGGCATGATGGACTGCAAGAAGGCCTTGCAGGAGGCCAATGGCGATATGGACAAAGCCATGGAGATTCTCCGCAAGAAGGGATTGGCCACGTTGGCCCGGCGCGCCGAGCGAGAGACCACCGAGGGCGCCGTCGTAGCCTGGCAGAGCGAAGACGGCAGGACGGCGGCCATGGCCACGCTGTGCTGCGAGACGGACTTCGTCGCCAAGAGCGACGATTTCGTGGAGCTGGCTCAGGATATCCGGGACTACATCGCCTCGTCTGCGAAGACGGATGGGCCCGAGAGCGTGCTCGAGACGATCATCGCGGGCCGGACCTTCCAAGAGGTGCTTACGGAGGTCGTGAGCAAGACGGGCGAGAAGATCCAGGTGGGCGATTACATAAAATTCCGGATGGAAAGCGCGGGGCTCATCGGCACCTATGTCCACTTCAACAAGAAAGTGGGCAGCATGGTCCATATCGAGACCAGCGATGCGAAGGCTGCGCAAGCCCCGGCGATGAAACAGGCGGCCGCAGATATCGCCATGCACATCACGGCCAGCAAGCCCCTCGCCCTGGATATCGAGAGCCTCGATCCGCAGGTGGTCGAACACGAGAAGGTGATCTACGCCGCACAGGTGCAGAACAAGCCACCCGAGGTCATCAACCGCATCGTGGAAGGCAAGCTGAAGAAGTTCTACAGCGAGTACTGTCTGCTCGAGCAGCCTTTCGTCAAGGATGACAGCAAGACAGTGCGGCAGGTGCTTGCCGACGCGGCTTCGCAGGCCGGCGGCCAAGCCAGCATCCGGCAATTCGTCAGATTTGCGGTCGGATAACGACAGCAAGAATCCCGATGCCAGGATGAAGAAAGCCACCGTCGCCCTGCGGCGATTCGAACGTTCTGATTTCTGCTCTTTGATATTGAGTTTTTCGAGGTCCTGAGGGGTCGATGCCAGAATGTAAATACAATCGCGTGCTCTTGAAACTCTCCGGGGAGAGCTTTTGTCAGCCCGGTGAGTTCGGCATTAGCGGGGCCTCCCTCCAGTCCCTGGCGGAGCGAATTGACGAAATCTGCAAGCTCGGCCCTCAAATCGGGATCGTCGTCGGCGCGGGCAACTTCATCCGGGGGGAGACTTTCTCCCAAAAGAGCCACATTCCCCGCAATACCGCCGACTATATGGGCATGCTGGCGACGATCATCAATGCTTGTGCCCTCCAGGAGACCATCGAGAAGCTGGGTCGGGAGACACGGGTCATGAGCGCCATTGAGGTGGCGGCGCTGTGTGAGCCTTTCATCCGGCGCCGAGCGCTGCGCCACTTCGAACAGGGGCGCGTCGTGATTCTGGCCGGCGGGACGGGAAACCCGTTTTTCACGACCGACACCTGTGCCGCTTTGCGGGCGGCGGAGCTGGACGCGCAGTTGCTGGTGAAGGCCACAAAGGTTGATGGGGTCTACAGCGATGATCCCAAGAAGAACCCGAATGCGGAGCTCTTGTCCAAGCTCTCTTATGATGATGTCTTACGGCAGGGTCTGCGCATCATGGATCATGCGGCCATCAGCCTGTGCCGGGATAACCATATCCCGATTATCGTCTTGAACATCTTCAAGAAAGGCAATATTACTAAAGCGATCTGCGGCGAACCGGTAGGCACGCTGATCAGTGCCTCATGAGAGCCATAGAACCAAACATCGTGCACCGGGCGTGAGGCTGTGTGCGACTAACGATTACCGACTGATCAGGGGTGATTCATGACAACGCAAGCCGTCCTCTCAGAGAGCAAATCGAAGATGCAAAAGGCCGTCGACGTGCTTCAGGATGAGCTGAAGGCCTTCCGTGGCGGCCGGGCGACACCCGCCCTCGTGGAGCATATCAAGGTCGAATATTACGGCAGCCCGACGCCGCTGAAGTCCCTGGCCACGATCTCTGCGCCGGAGCCGGACATGCTGGTGATCAAGCCGTTCGACCCCGCCTCCGTCAAGGACATCGACAAGGCCATCAAGAGCAGCGACCTGAGTATTGCTCCGGTCGTGGAAGGCAAGTTTATCCGGCTGAATATCCCGCCCCTCAGCGACGAACGAAGAAGACAGCTCGTGCAGCAGGCCAAGCAAACCGGCGAGCAGGCCAAAGTGAGCATCCGCAACATCCGGCGAGACGCCAATAAGAGCCTGGACAAGCAGGAAAAGGACGGCGAGATCACGGAAGACGATCGGGATTCCGCCAAAAAGCAGATCGACGACATCACCAAGGAGCTTTCCGACAAGGTCGACAGCACCGTAGCGCACAAGGCGAACGAGATCATGAAGGAGTGATTCCTCCGCTTTGCCTCCGTCCATCGGAGCCTCCGCCCACGGTTCTTCCGAAGGAGCCACGGGCGGTATCGCTTTGCTCCCGCCATTTCCGCGTCCGTGCGTGCTGACGCCCGCCCTCCCCCATGCGGCCGCGGCAATTTCTCTGCAGTCCCTGATTCCGTGGCCCCATCGCGTGCTCCCAACCGGGCATGCTCCGTGAACCGGCCCCAGGCAGAACCGTACCAGTATCCGGGATCTTCGGGCGGGTACACCCGGAATTTCTCGCTTATATTCAGGCATCACCTGGACTACAATAGTTCATGGAAGAACTTTGCTACACCTGATTCGGAGGTAAAGAGATGGCGAAGCAAGGACAAGACAATCCGAACCTGAAGGATAGGAAGCGGCGCAGAAAATGGCCCTGGGTGCTGGCGGCCGTGCTCGTCGTGATCATTCTGATCCTGATCCTCGTTCCCGTGGTTCTCTCCTCGAGAGGATTCACGCAGTGGGTCCAAGCCAAGATCGATCGCAGCACCGGGGGCCAGGCGAACATCGGCGATCTATCGGTGGGATGGTTCAGCGGAGTCCAAGTCGCCGACTTCAGCTTTCGAGGACCGAACGGCTGGGCGGAGGTCGATATCGACCGAATCACCACCCAGCCCAGTTACAGCAGCCTGCTGAGCGGCACGTTGGCCCTGGACCGGACGGTTATCAATCAGCCGCGCGTCGCCCTCGACCTGAGAGAGCGCCCTCCCTCGACAGCCAAGCAACCCTCCATCAGCATGAACCAGCTTGAACGACTTCACGATGTCGTCGTTCACGACGGTACGGTCCAACTCACCGACACGACCGGCAAGACGGCACAGATCGCAAACCTGAACTCAGAATTGAACATCCGTCCGCCGGGCCACACTTCCAGCTTCAGCGCCGAGATGGTGGTCGCGGCGGCACAAGGACCGGGCCGGATCGAGACGGTCGGCAAGGCCACACCCAGCAAGAAAACGGGCTGGAGCCTCAAGGGCACGACGGGCGACGTCACCGTAGAGGTCAATGATCTGAGCCTGGAATCCGTTGCTCCTTTTCTCGAACTGGCGGGACTTCAGGTGCAGGCCAGAGGCCAGGTCTCCGGAAATGTCATCGCTGCCGTCCAAGACGGCCAACTGGAAAATGTCAATGCGTCGATCATCGGCCGGGACATCGATATCGCCGGACCGGCCCTCCAGGGAGACCGGCTGCAAACCGCACAACTGGACGTCAGGGCCAACCTGACCCAAGCGGCCGGTGCCGTCGACGTGGACCAGTTGAACGTGCGGACGGACTGGGCTTCTCTCTCGGCGACCGGCACGATCCCCAAAACGCCGGCATCGCTGACCCAGCTTCTGGAACGCGGTGAGGCGTACAATGTAAGAGGCAACTTCGACATCAACCTGGCCGCACTTCTTTCGCAACTGCCGAACACTCTCGGCGTCCCTCCAGGCACGCAAATCACCGGCGGCAGAGCGACCGGAAACATCGATACGACGACCGAGGGCGGTCGCGCCACTATCGTAGCCAAGGTAGAGGTTCTGGGATTGGCCGGTGTGGCGAATAACCAGAAGGTGAGTCTCAGCGGTCCCGTATCGACCACGTTGCGCCTGTCGACCGATAAGCAGGGACCACAACTGGAGAACCTGAGCGTCTCCGCCCCCTTCGCCAAGCTCGACGCCAGCGGCAGTTTCAAGCAGATCAAGTACCAGGGCCAGACGGATCTGGCGGCGCTCCAGTCGCAATTGGGCCCCTTCATCAACCTGGGTTCCTACCGGGTCGCCGGCCAGCTCGCCTCGCAGGGACAGATTTCCCTCGGCGAGAAAGTCACCGGCATAGCGGGTACGCTGTCGGCCCGGCAGCTCGCTCTGGCCGCACCGGATGGCAACAGTGTCGCCGAGCCACAGGCCAACGTCGAGTTCACCCTGGGTCTCAGCACGCAAGACCGGGTCCTTGTCATCAGTACTCTGACGGCCAATGCCAGTTTCGGTACGATCAGCATCAAAGATGCCACCGTCCCCTATGGGCAGGGTTCCCAGGCTCCGTTGAACCTCGTGGCTTCCGCCTCTAACGTGAACCTGAGCCGCTTGGAGCCGTACGCCGTGCTCTTTGCCTCGTTCCCCAAGCAACTCCAATTGGGCGGTATCGCCCAGTCGCAGGTAACCGTGACGAGGAAAGAGAACGTATACCGCTTCTACTTGGATGCCACACGAATCCAGAATTTCCAACTGGTTTCGCAGGGAAAGCCGCCCTTCCAGCAGGCGGAGGTGACGGCATTCTTTGATGTGTATGTCAACCCGAATCAAAAGACGATCAACCGCGCGAACTGGCAGGTGAAAAGCCCACAGATCACAATAAAGGGCCAGCTCACACAGACGAGCCAGGCCAGTACCATCAAGGCGCAAGGCGCACTCGATGCCCAACTGGACTGGGCAGCGGTTGCTCCGCTGGTGTCCGCTTTCGTGCCGGGCCAGTTGACCGTGGCCGGCCAAAGACAGGTCGCCCTCAGTTTCGCGAGCACGTATCCCGTCGGCCAGCCGCGTGGTCTCCTGGCTCATTTGAACACCCAGACGGCAGTCGGCTTCGACCGGGCCCAGTACATGGGTTTTGATGTCGGACCCACGGAGGTAGATATCCGCGTAGAGAACGGCCTGATGAGAATTGCGCCGTTATCCACGACCGTGAACAACGGTAAAGTGAATTTCGCCGGCGAGGCCAATCTCGGCCAAACGCCGGTGGTCTTGAGAACGTCCACGCCGCTGCATTTGGCGCAAGGCATCCAGATCAACCAGGAAACCACGGAGCGGCTGCTCAAATATGTCAATCCCATCTTCGCCAACGTGGTGGGCGCCACCGGAATCGCCAATTTCGACCTGCAGCGGTCGATCATACCGCTGGCCGCCGGCGCCAAGAACCAAGCGGAACTGAACGGCACCTTGTGGATCGACCAGCTTCAGTTGGGCGCCTCGGGGATCCTGAACCAGATTCTCAGCGTCAGCGGCCAATCGGTTCGCGGGCAGCGCTTGACGATCCGCCCCACGAATCTCGTGCTGCAGAATGGCGTGGTGCGCTACGACGATATGGAGATCGACGTGGGTGACAACCCGATCAACTTCCGTGGCTCCGTCGGGTTGAACGGGGCGCTGAATATGACGGTCGTCCTGCCCTATACCATAGAAGGACGCACGGTGCGGGTCGGGCAACCCGAGGCCGGCCAGCGCATCGTGCTGCCTCTGACCGGCACGATCAATCAGCCGCAACTGAATCTCCAGGACCTGCTGAAATATCAGATCCAGGGGCAACTCCAGGAACAAATCCAAAAAGGACTGGAAGAGCTGTTCAAGAAAAAACGGTGACCGACTTGCTCTGTCTCGATCCTCGTCGAATGAGAGAATCATCCCTTAGCGCCACGGCCCCGATTCAGTTATATGCTGCAGGATGGAAACATGCAAATCCCCACGGAGGGTGTTGATCGCCGCCT